>ERZ773068.1583-NODE-1583-length-11094-cov-3.195579_pt1 | contig 11094 bp, 9 predicted proteins | sample MGYA00580620_ERZ773068 | MGnify/ENA primary metagenome ERZ773068 (study PRJEB29015, sample SAMEA2737983) | human oral metagenome | biome: human oral; feature: human-associated habitat; material: dental | place: China | collected 2101 ... | reverse complement strand
CAGTGGCATTGCTGTAGGCAAAGAACGGATTGTCCTTGGTATCAATCTTAGGAAAGAACGCATCGCAAATACCTAAGTAAGTATCGATGTCTTTCTTACGGATAGACACACCGAGTATCTTAGGCGTATCTTTCGTCCGTTTGGATTCTTCTATACCTTTCTTGATCTCTTCTACGAGTGGAGATGACCAAATAGCGGCACGTGAGTATTTCTCACCATTGATTTCTGCTCCTTTACGTAAAGAGAGCATGATCGGCGTGTTATTGGTCGAACGCTTAGCAAGCTTCTCCAGGATGTGGTAGAAGTCTTCGGTAAAGCGTTGATCCACTGGGCCTAACTTCGAGATGAAATCACGCTGTAGCATGGTGAGTTCACTGGCTTCTACTGCACCGGCTGCGATCTTAACGATATCGTCCATCATGGCGGCTACAGATACACCATACGTGTGGATGAGTTCCTTACGGATGGCAGCCATGATACGGGATTCACCATGGATCAGGTTTTCTTGGAATGGATGAAAGAAGATATACGCCATCGAGTTTTCAGAACGCAGTGCTGCATGAGTCGGCAGACACATGGTGCGTGTTTCATTGTCGACGGTCATGGTGACTGGCAGTTTCTTCTTGGATGTGGCTTTACGGACGATACCATCATCGTCTACTTCGTATCCGCAAGTACGCAGTATACTTTCGTATACGGTTAAAAGGTTCATTTGCTATTCCTTTCTAGATTAGGATTTACATCCTGAGTCGTGAGACTCAGTCTGTATATTAAACGCTAAGCCTATTGGACCTAGCGTACTGAGATTACACGCTAAAAACGATTGCCTGTGTCATGGCGAACAGGTTCAGGATCGTATCTTGATGGCTCATCGTATCTGGGTACATCATCCTGATAATCGTAACGATCAGGATAACGATCATCACCATATCGATCTGCGAACGATGGCCTGTACTCATCATTCACGTCATGCATGACATTACGCGGATCCAATATACTGCGATTATTCACCACATGATCCATCACTGAACCCACATCACTAATGGATTGACGGTAAGTATCCGCTTTAGTCGTCAAGATAGGCGAGATAATCGAATCGGCAAATGATGGGAAGGTATAATCAGTCCATGGGTTATTCTCAAACCGGATACGGATCTGGATGTCTTGGTTGATCATGGCATGTACTTCAATATCGTATCCGATTTCATTGTTCTCGGATAAGACTTCTGCCAATTCACTATTGATTACATCCGCTATCGCATCGAAGTGATTCGGTGTCAATCGATCAGACTGTAGGGAGAGTGCCCTTCTGATTTCAGTTAAGAATGGCTGATCCAGTGGAATGAACCCATTGTTACCCATCATGTTGCTGGATACGAATGCCAACTCTGTTAAAGACATATTCAACATCAATGTCGACACCATGGTAGAAGCAATCAGAGCCATCTGGGTTTCACGTGTGGACGTATCCCAATACTCACCCAATCGACCATCTACTGTAAAGTCTAAGAGTGAAATATCCACGATCTCTTCCAGATGAGGACAAAGGTCTTTCAAGCGTCTGTATTCAAACACACTACCGGATGTACCATTCATGTTGATGTTGGAAATGAATCGGCAACTGAAGATATCCGGATCCCCTACTGCTGCACGGGTATTCGTGTAGATATCATCTGCTGTCATCATGGCACTGTTAGATGCCTGCATGATGGAAGACGTGAATGACTGCATGATGCGTCTAAACATCGTCGTCGGAGATGAATACAACCTATCTGTAATAACCGGCTGATTACCCACTACGTGAGAGCCTGCGATACGGATATCGGGATTGTTAGCGACAGTAGACAAACCTTCTATACGCTCGATATCGGCATGCTGGATTAAGTTCATCGGTGTCATGCGATAAGTGTTCTGGTCATGGAACGTACCGGCACCCATGCCACCACCTGTAACAGAGTAAGCGGATTGGATCATCGGCACACCCATCTGCTTGATACGGGATACGCTATTGACGTAAAAGATCGTATCATCTGCGATGAACACTTCATTACCACGTACGACATGGTCCGCCCTATCGGTATAACCAGATACCAACTCAATGTTACGGATACCATTGGTTTCGATTTCTACCTGCATGATGAACATGAAACGTTTCTCACCCCAACCGTTGTCGATACGCACATCCATGGCACGAGGTGTACCGCGGTCACTGAACGTCTCTACACGTGCGGATGGCAACATGAACTTAGAAGTAGATCGTGAGATGGCTTGTGTCGGTATCTTACTGCCGTATTGTCCCAACATGTGGTCGATGTTATTCAAGATCTGTCCTGTTACCGTAGTCTTATTCGGTCTTAGAAACTGATCCTGATAGCCCATCGTCTCGTATAGTCGAAGGTTGATGATGGTCATCTTATCCCTTCTCTGTCCGATGTATGCTGAACCATAGTCCTGATACATTTTAAATGCTCCTTTTAAAACGTTTTAAAATGAAAATGCAAGTTATCCCTAGAGCCACTACTGATCAGGTAATGTCTTACTGCACTAGGATAAATAAACATGCTCTGGGTACTGCTACTTAGATAGTATATATTTTAAAGTATTACCATACGAGTGCTTAATACGTTAAACATGAGTAAACATACCATCAAAACGGGTCATTAGGCATCTGTTGCCGTCTTTCTAAGAACAACATCAAATCACCCAAGATATTACGCAATGAAGAAGAAACGACTAATACTTTATTGCGCTCTACGATCGTACTTTCAGCCAACCATCTCTCAGGCAAAGTCGTGATCCAGTTAAATGCACTGATTTCACGATCGATCATCTCGATACAGCCTAAGTAAGTCATGTTGCGGCCTACTGCTTTAGTCGTACCGGCTAATGGATAAGCAGCTGCTAATCTGTCTGCCAATGTAACTTCGATATTACGCCTGTGGTTCGGCATAATCGGCGCATTGTCATCTGTCGGTACAATCGCAATAGCAGATATAAGTGCCGCTATGTCATGGAATCCCCAATACCAAAGAATAGCCCTCACCAAACCAATCAATTCAATCAAATCCTTCAATGGCAGATGATCGAAGATCACTGTGTCGATTGCCTCATCCACGATCCACTTAGTCAGTGTTAACTGTACATCTTGGATAGGCTTCATGAACTGACGCTCATCGTGTAATGTCGTGTAGTTCGTATCCATCTGCATGATGGTGTCCATGGACTCACGATAGAGTTCAGGTGGCAAATCAGGACAAATAATGTCGATAATGCGCTGATGATCCCGTACGGAATGGATCAGGAACATCTTAACATCCATCAAGAGCTTACTTCTTACGTAGCCGATATCTAATACACTACGGCTATCAGGGCCTTCGCCACGTATACGGTCTTTGGCACTGGTTTTCTTGATCTGGATCTGCATCTTATCCGGCCCGTAGTTCTTAGACGCTGCGCTGATCTTGCTGCTGAGCGTATAATAGGTCTGGGCGATGATTTGATACTTATTGTCCTGGGATGTTAAATCACCTTGTGCCACTTGTTTCAAGACGATGAATGAATACATGTTCTCGTAGAAGTCTTCTTCCGAGATACCGAATACCAGAATGGCTTTACTATCCAACTGGATCTTCGTATTACGGATAAACTTCTTAAGACGTTGTTCTGCTTCGCACACGTAAGAGCCATCAGGTTTAGACATCATGCACGTACCGTAGAGTATCTCCATGGAATGTGCTTCTTTATCCTGATTAAACTCAGTCTTCATCTGCGGTGCTATATCGCCCCAAATAGGTGCAACTAAGCGTAAGGCTAAGCTGAATGCCATCAGTTTTAGATAGTCACTGTAGCCATAAGTCGTCTCTTCGTTATACGTCGCTAATGGTGCTGGCTTATTCGGTATATAGGCAGGCGTATCCGGACGACGTATCCATTCTTCCATGGCCTGTAGGTCTATATCACGATAGAGTTCAACGACTAAGTCATTGAGCTTATTCAAGAGACGCTGGACATTATTTTCTTCGTCTATCGTCTTACGGATATCCCGATAAACATTGAAGATGTGCTCCTGCCACTTCTGTGGTTGTTCTGTCAGCCACACATTGAACTCAGCGAATGCTGAATTAGCATTCTGCACGGCTATCTTATTGCGATGCTTCTTGTAAAGATGCATGGCAAACGGGATGGTTTCATTCCCGTATTGGATCAAGAGTTCAGTCTTATCTTTACTAAACTCAAATACCAGATTCTTTCTCATTTCTGTTTACGCTCCTTATTACTCCTCTTTATCGGTAGATAAAGACTCGTATGGGTTGAAGGTCTATCGGTGGACTGCACACATGCTTTACATTATTTACTCTCTACTCGAAAAATAAAATTACGATGTTCTAGTGAATACTAGAATGGAGTAAAATAATCATTAAGAGTAAAAAAGAAAGCATAGAGTAACACTCCCCTAACCTTGATGGCTAAGGGAGTGCTCTATATTAGGTACTTATAATGTCTTTACATCGATCTCGAACGGTTGATCTGTCTTCAAGCGTTTAAAGATTTGGGTGTGGGTGGGGAACGACAATGTCACCATCGTAGCTTGACAGATGACTTTGTGGAGCTCATCTGCCGAGTGCGTGGGCTCTTCTACACGCCAAGTGTTGGGATTAATCCCAGTCAGCCACCAAGCTTCCATGAAACGATTCAGTGGAGTGAGTGTATCACCTGACTCAGGCGTGTTGGCATGCGCACCTAAACATGCGTATGGTGTAATGGCACCGCTAGTACGTTCTACGATATAGAGTTCACTGTTACGGATAACATTGGTCATCTCAGTGTTATCGAATTGGGTAAAATTAACGTTCATTTCAATGCTCCTTGAAAATAGGTAAAAATAGAAAAGTGAAGGAAACCCTGGTAGAATGCTTATACCAGTCTGTGCTCCTTCTAATTTAATAGTAAGTATCTGTATTTCTCCCCATATCGGCTATCACGATAGTGGTAGACGAAATATCCTCGATGTTGACATTAATAGCTGCATAAGCCTACACCTACCTATACCCATTACGGATATAGGTAGGCGGGAGGCTATGTGGTGTGGTGTCTATGCCTTTACACCATGAAATCATCATCGTAATCAGATGGAAGTTCTTGTGCTGCTGGTTTTTGTTGCTGTTGTTGTGGCTTATTGTAGTTACCACCACCGTTATTGTAGTTGCTGTTGCCACCTTTGTTGTAGCCGCCACCATTACGATCTTTACGTTCGTCTTTAGTTTCTTCGTCAGCGTACTCTTGAGTCAGTACATTCAGTACAGTCTGGTTGATGTTGCGTACCCAATTCAACATGTACTGGCGTGAGATGAATGCTTCAGATGCGGGCTCGTTGCTGTTCACATCGTAAATCACAAGGTCACGTTTAGAGACAGTCAAATCGAACCACACACGTCCATGTGTACGGTTAATCAATGCCATCTGGTAAATACCTTCTTCATTACGGCGCACTAAGAGTTCAGCCATGGGTGCTTGTACGAACTTACCTTCTTTGTTCTTATAGCCACCAATCACTTCAGTACGGTAAGTCATCTTCTTACCATCGTCATGGTGATTAGCCATATCGACCATCAGGTTCAGTACAGTCAGGAAACTGTTAATGGCTTGGCCTTTAAAACGAGCAGTGATGGTTTTACGTTCACGCTGTTTGTCATCAGAGAGGCCGGTATAAACAGATACCTTAACACCATTACCGGATACTTCTACCGATAGGAAACCTAGAGTACCTTCGGAGTTCACACCGGTTAAGTTAAAAAGACGAGTGTTGGTGATGTTGTTACGATACGATTTAGCGTATTGGCTTTGTTGCGACATGTTATACTCCTTAGAGGATAGGATAGTTAGTTAAAAGAGGAATGTTGGCTATAGTAGTAGATACCACTATAGTATTTAGAAATCAAGTATACTGGTCAGTCAAAACGGATAACATGCGTCTTCTTAACTCGTGGTTCTTGATGGATTCAAAAGACTGACGGATACGTCCTGTAGTCGTAATCGTCGTCCAATGGTAGTCTTTCGCACAGCGAATGATTTCGGTACGATAATCCCTGACTTTATTACGAAACTGGATATTGTCACCTAGTAGTGTCAGTAAGTCTAATCGAAAAGGCATCTCTGGTAGGTCTTTACCATGGTAATACTTCGTATACCAATACTCACGTCCTTTAATATTACCGGTATGGGATTCCAGTAAGGCTAAGTGATTAAACTTACGATGGGCTAATAAGTCGTAAGGATAGTGAGTCAGCATGACAACATTAGCCAGTACATAATCGGTAATAGTCGTATCGTAGAACTTCAATAAGTCAGGCCTTAAGTTAGTGTGTTCAGGTCTGAATAGTCCTACGACTAGATCTAATACATTACGCATCCTGTTCGTATAGGCTCTCTGTAAGGATGTGTTATCCAGACGTAAGAGTGTTTCACTGTTGATCTTATCTAACCTACGATAGTCTGGTATATAGAAGACGATAGAAGCACCATTGCCTTCATCTCTTAGGATGTTGTGCATATGCGTCATGTCATCCAGTAGTGCCTGTGCTAATAACTTATCGGATACCTTAGGTAATAAGTCACGATGTATCGATCCGTATAGATTACGGAAGAGTGTCTTGACATTGGCATACATGACTGGATGCTTGTTATAAGGATTCACTCTGTGTTTCACTAACTCCGATACATTCAGATACGATTCGATGGCTAATGATGTGCCTATACTTAAGGGATATTGTCCTTTCTCACGTTCAAAGTTAGCTTGCATGATATTCACCTAACTTCCTTCATGATCTCATTCATGGCTTCAGGTATGGCTTTTAATACGCTATTAGAAGCGCTAGCACAACGTTCTAGGATGAGGTCTGTGATGTTTTGTTTGTTAATAATCAATGGCTGATAGTCTTCCAAAGTATCGAAGAGTGTTTTCTCCTCCTCTACGATGTCTTTGTTGTTGGTGACTTTCATGGTAAAGTGAAGGTCTAAGTATCTTAGTTTCATCTCCATGAAGTCTTTATCAGAAGCCAATGGATGTTTAGCCTGACATTGGATACGCACTCTAGAGCCTTCTGGTAGATTACGTATCTTTTTGTCTATTATTGCTAAGGATTCAGCCATCTCTAAGTTCGTGACATCGACTGTAATAAAGACAGTAGCATCTTTGTTCTCGATGAAAGTAGCTGTATACTCAGTCGGTGTCTTCATCTCGATACGCACATAGCCTTTGGGTTCTTCTTCGCCATGGGTTAAGCGACTAAAGCTACCTGGTGCGATGATGCGTTCAAAAACAGAATGCTTGTGTATATGGCCAATGATAATCGGTCCCTTAACGATATCGAGATAATCAGACTCTTTGTGCTTATGGTCATCGGCTATTTGAGGTAACTGATACTGAAAACAACCATGCATGACCGCCATGTCTACTGACTCTATCTGTTTCTCTTTTAATAGTTCGTGTACACGGGCTATAGTCGCCATCGGTGAGACACGAGGTCTATCCGGTACGAATAGAACATGGATGTCGTATTTGGCAATGTAAACGATGTCTATATCATCGACTAATATTACATCAGCATTGATCTTAGCATGTTCGTTGATCGTCTTGAACATCTGTATCTGACCACTATCGTGTAGTGGTGTACCATCTACGATCAATAGTGTCTTATTCGTCTTCTTGACGTAGTTGAGTAAATAAAAGATAGCTGATACGGTTTCGTAACTATCCGGATGGTTAATCGGCAGGAGTTTATCCCACCAGTCACCTGCTAGGACTAAGATGTCACTATGGGTGTTTTTATCCAGTGGGAAACATGTCCTGATCTCTTCGTATATCTTCTTAGCACTCGTGGTAGAATGTCCCATGTGGACATCACTGAATGCTTCTATCGTAATCGGTCTTAACATTAAGTTATCCTAATCATCATCCCGCACAAACATGACTTGGTCTTCTTTGGGTTTAGTATACGTTTGCTTAGGCTGGGGAGTGTTATTATCAGCAATGGTATTGAGTTTACCATTCGAATCAAATATCCCCATCTTGATGAAGAAATCCATCCACTTCTTACGGTGTTGCTCGATGATGTCTTTATCAAGCTTAGAACCTACTTGTAGGAACAATGTCTTCTGTGCTTCATCTGCCATGCCTTGATAAGTCTGGGCGATGGATTGCAGATACTTTATCTTATTACCTAATGGTACCTCATCTTCCCTGATTTCAGTAGACTGGGTTAATACATTCTCCGGATAGATAGAAGGTACTGTCGCGAAGTAACTACCATCTGTTCGGATTAAGTCTACTTCATCGAATGCACTACCGGCAAAGTCTATCCATTCATTCAGTGACTCATCCTGTTCACTCTGGTAGATACCTAAGTGACAAGGTAAAAATCGCTCAATGTAATCGTCTACCAACATGTTGGGTCTGATTTGTTTCTTCTCATTGACGATGCCTTTTAGACCATCTACTGCATCTTTAGCACGCATCATTTGGTATTCACTACGAGACATCCCAGCTGTTGCAGTCTTGATGTCTCCTCTTCCGTATAGTAGTTCAGCCATGTCTATACTCCAGTGTTAAACTTACCTAATGTATATCTAAATAGCCCGTCTTTGTAGAAGACTGGTTTGGTGATCTGATTGATATTGGTGCCTTCCGCGTATTCTATCTCTACCAATAGTCCTACTACAGCACCTTCTATATCAGAAGGATCGGTAATGACACCACCTTCGGTCGTGGATACAGTTACGTTGATGTTGTCGATGAACTTACTTAAGTATTGTTGTAAATACTCGTTTAACGTAACCGCCATGGATTGGATATCGTTGTTGTGTTCTGCATGGATGACTTGATAGGTCATGAAGTCACGGTAGTATAAAGAAGACTGTAGTCCATCGGATGTGAAGAAATGAGACATCAACCGATCTATACGTTCCTCTGTGTTGTGTCTTAACCAACCATCTCCATCTAGGGATAAGACCAATTTGTCTTTGCGTTTGTTGTCTTTCAGTGCCATATTGACCACCTTGAGTATATTGATATCGATATTTAAACTAAAAAAGAAGCGTCAGCTCTTTTACGAGTCTCTATCTTTCGATAGAGCGAAGTAAAAAAGCAAAGCATAATAGATAACCACCCTGGCTACCCATACGGGCAACCAGAGTGATTCGTGTCAATATACTACTACAGGTATCCACCTTCAGGTGAGGTTGGGTCTTCTTCTCCCTCTTCGATGAGATTCATCAGCTTATTGAATGTCTCACGCATGATGAGTTGCTCGTTGAATTTCAGCTTAGGTGCATCTTCATCCAAACTAAAGATCTCGAACTTACATTCACGCTCGATACCATCCAGATGCTCATCACCGTATTGGATCAATCCATCTATTGCTGCTTGGTAATGCGGATTGTCCTCACTAACGCTAATACTGTCTTTAGGACGAGACCAACCACTCAATCTACCTTGTTTGATCTCATTAGCAAAATGAGGATGAGCAACAATGTACTCTTGCATTCTGTTGTTCAATGACCTGAATGCATTGACATCCTTAGGTACAAACATCTTCTCATCGAACATCCCACCTGCATATTCGAAGTTGTTCTCCACCAATGAACGTGATACGAAACGATCATGTTCGTATCTTTCCATCAGTCTTGACTGAAATGCACGGGTTTGTTCCGTATCACCATATCGCTCAGTGATACTGGATAACCTGCTTTCAACATAGGCATAAGCTTCATCACTCATGTCGCCATAGGCGATATGGTTTAATGCTGCTCTACCGCCTCTTATTAATCTGGCCACTTATGTGTTTCCTTTCTGTCTATGCTGCAAACTTGCGCATGAAATTGATTTGTTCCGAAGTAGGTGGTATCGTATCCCGTATCGTACAAGCTGTCGCGATCTTCATCGTGGTTTGTTTCGGTAAAGAAGTTACACCATCGATGACGAATGGATCGGTTAAGTTGGTAACAGAGTAACGAGCAGCGAATGGTTCGAATGCTTTCGCTGTACGGTTATCCAATAGCACTTGGAAAGTCTCTTGGTCACCATCGTAGTCTCCGTTATACCATGCTGCGATCGTACCGGATGTAGAGGCAGACATATCACGCACATCTACTTTCACATCGGTTAATCTTAACAGTACAATCGATCCTTGTTTCAATGACGGATTACGGTTAATCAATACCGGTATACCGCGCTTACCGCATGGTCCACGTGCTTCGTCTATTAACTCAAGCATGATCTTGTGGATATCAGGATGGTACTTACGCTGATACTTCATCATGATCTGGTTGATGCGGTTATTCGATAGCTTATACTTGTGGTATAGCTTAGTGCGGATATGCGGACCGAATATCCCCATGAATCCTACCCATGGGAAGAATACCTCATCGTAGTCATGCGGCCCTTCTATAGCCGTTACTACAAACCGACCGGTAAAGTTAGAGCGAGTGGCAATAACGTGCTTACGGATCTCACCATGCTTCGTGCCTAAGTATTGGCTAAAGATGTGTTTGGCGTAATAAACACCAATATCGGTTAGAAACCTGGCGGCACGTGATTGACGTGTCTTATAACTCAGAGCACGTTTTTCATTCTCTATATTGTCTATCCCCACCATCAGCCTGACTGCTTTTAACAGTACAGGTGTCGATGGATCTATCCAACGTTTACCATTACTCTTCTCTACGATGGTTAAAGCACGATTCGGTACCTGTATATATTGCTGCCAAACAATGTCACGGTTCTCCATGAACAAGCGCAATAAGTCTGCGCCTACATCCATCGAGATATTGTTCTTAGACGTGGTACTGAATACCTTTTCAGTCAATAGAAAGCGAATATACGTATCGAAATTGTCGTAGAAATGCTGATAACCTCGTACATGCAATCCAGCCATCTCTAATGCATCCAGCATACGGCGTATCGGTTTGGTTTCTTTACCGACCATCTTATACGTCGGATCGGTTAAATATAACAACAAATCAAACTTAGAGCCACGTGCCAGATACGTCTGTAACTGATACCACAACATGGGGTTCATGAGTGCCGGTACACCTTCA
>ERZ773068.1581-NODE-1581-length-11102-cov-5.897710_pt1 | contig 11102 bp, 6 predicted proteins | sample MGYA00580620_ERZ773068 | MGnify/ENA primary metagenome ERZ773068 (study PRJEB29015, sample SAMEA2737983) | human oral metagenome | biome: human oral; feature: human-associated habitat; material: dental | place: China | collected 2101 ... | reverse complement strand
CGACGACTCCGAGGCCCCCATCTTCGAGATGGCCGACTTCGGCGTCGTCGGCGACCTCGCCGAGGTCGTGCCCCAGCTCGTCGAGGAGCTCGCCAAGCTGCGCGGCTGAGCCGCCAGTGGGGGCGCCGCGCAGCACCGACCGGTCTGGGGGAGGACGATGACCGCAGGATCGACGAGCCGCCCAGAGCCCGCAGAGGGAAGGACGCTGCGTCCTGCAGCCGAGGAGCGGTGGGCCGATGAGCTGGCTGCTCTGGCTGCAGCAGATGCTGAGTCCGGTGCGGAGATCCCCCGGGGATGGCGCCTGTCGCCCCGCTCCGTGCGCACCTTCATCGTCGGGGACGAGGACCTCGGCGTCACCCGGAAGTTCTACGGCGACGATCCCCTGATCGACCGGGCGATCGTCACCCTGCTGGGCCGTCAGGGACTCATGCTCGTCGGAGAGCCAGGGACCGCGAAGTCCATGCTCTCAGAGCTGCTCGCAGCCGCGATCTGCGGGACCTCGACCCTGACGATCCAGGGTTCGGCGGGCACCACCGAGGACCACGTCCGCTACTCGTGGAACTACGCGCTCCTCATCGCCGAGGGCCCCTCTCGCAGAGCCTTGGTGCCCTCACCGGTCTACCAGGCCATGGAGCGGGGCGCTGTCGTGCGCTTCGAGGAGATCACCCGCTGCCCGCCCGAGATCCAGGACACGCTCGTCTCGGTACTCTCCGAGAAGCAGCTCATGGTCCCAGAGCTGGAAGACGGCTTCCGTGTCAGCGCGGCTCAGGGATTCAACGTCATCGCCACTGCCAACCTGCGTGACCGCGGTGTCCACGAGATGTCCTCCGCGCTCAAGCGGCGCTTCAACTTCGAGACGGTGAGGCCCATCGCCGACCGCGCCTTCGAGGCCGAGCTCATCGCCAGCGCCCTGGATACCGAGCTCGGTGAGCAGCGCGTGCCGATGAGCCCGAAGGTGCTTGACGTCCTGGTGACTGTCTTCGCCGACCTGCGCACCGGGACCACCGCCACCGGGACCCCGGTCAAACGTCCCGAGACCGTCATGTCCACCGCCGAGGCCGTCAATGTCGGCGTGGCCGCCTCGTTGAGCGCGCGCTACCTGGGTGACGGTGCGGTGCGGGCCTCCGATATCGCCCGCCAGCTGGTGGGGGTGGCCCTCAAGGGCCAAGACGAGGACGCCAAGCGCATGCGGTTCTACATCGACTCGGTGGTGCGCGAGCGCGCCGCCTCCAGTACCGATTGGAAGGACTTCCTGACCGCCTCTCAAGGACTGTGGGAGTGAGCGCGCCGACGACACAGGTCCCCACCCGGCTCCAGCGCGCCCTGGACTCCCAGCAGCGCTGGGGCCTGGCGGGCGTCCACCTCGTCCCGATCCGGCACCACTCGCCGGCCTGCGCGCTGGCCCTGTCGGCGCTCCTGGAGGAGGTGCGTCCCGCCACGGTCCTCATCGAGGGGCCGGTCGAGTACGCCGCCCTCCTGCCCGCCCTCCAGGACCCGGCGACCGTCCCTCCGGTGGCGATCCTCTCCCTGGGAGAGCGCACCGCCTCCTACTATCCGCTGGCCGAGTTCTCTCCGGAGTGGGTCGCTCTGCGGTGGGCGGGTGAGCACGGGGCCGAGGCCGTCTTCATCGACCGCAGCGCCTGTCTTCGAGATGATGACGATCCCCACGACGATGCCCGCGGCGCTGTCGCCCGCACGCTCCAGGCCGAGCGGTACCTCGCCCGATCTCGCAGCCTGGACGCCCTCGCCCGGAGCCTGGGCTGCCGGGACCATGACGAGGTCTGGGAGCACCTCTTCGAGGACCGCGCCACCGCCGAAATCCGCAGCTGGCGGGGCTTCTTCTCCGACACGCTGGCCTGGTCCGGGCTGGCCCGCCTCGACACTGAGCGCGAGGTCCTCGACGCCGACGGTACCCACGCCCGCGAGGCCGTCATGACAGCGGCTCTGCGAAACCACCTGCCCGGTACCACCGAGGCGATCACAACATCCAGGGACGCCACCACGGCGCCGATCGTCATCGTCACCGGAGGATTCCACACCTTGGCGCTGCTCGACTGCCTCGATGGGACAGAGCACGCCGCCTGGCTGCCCGAACCGCAGCCCCAGCCCGGCGGGCCGGCCTGGCTCATTCGCTACGACTTCGCCCGCCTCGACGCTCTGCGCGGCTACGGCGCCGGCATGCCCTCACCGGGACTGTGGCAGCGCGCCTGGCGGGCCCGCACCGGTTCCAACCCGCCGCCCGATCGCAGCAGCGGCTCGAACACGGCCGTGCGGCAGGTTGCGCAGACCGCCCCCGAATCGGTGAGAGCCGCCCGAGACTTCGCCACCACCGTGCTCCTCGACATCGCCACCGCTCTGCGCGAGCTCGGTGAACCACTGGGGACCGCCCAGGTGCTGGCCGCCGTTGAGCAGGCCCTGGGATTAGCCGCCCTGCGCGGGCGCGCCTGGCCCGGCCGCTGCGACCTCATCGACGCCCTCACCAGCTGCCTGGTCAAGGACGACTCCGGCATATCCGGCAACCTGGGGGCAGCCGTCGCCTCCGTCCTGGCCCCCTCCGACGTCGGACAGATCCCCGAGGGCACCGCCATTCCACCACTGGTCTCCCAGGTGCGCGACCAGCTGCGCGCCGCGCGCATCATCACCGACGACGCCGTCGAGCACCGCGTCAGCCTCGACACCAGCCGCAGACCGCGCCACCGCGAGCGCCGTGAGCTGCTCGCCCGCCTGCGTTTCGTCGGCTCCGGCTTCGCCCACCAGATCTCGGGGACCGACCTCGTCGCCGGCACCGGCATGGGCCAGTTCTTCGAGGAATGGGTCTACGCCTGGACCCCCATCGTGGAGGCCGCACTCGTGCGCGCGGCCCAGGAGGCCCCCGATCTCGACATCCTCGTGCGAACCCGACTGGCCGAACGACTCACCGATGAGCTCGACGCCGACACCTTGGCCACCCTGGTCAGTGAGCTGGCGGTCATGGGGCTCGACACCGAGGCCGGCGAAGTCTGCGACCGCCTGGAGGACCGTCTCGGTCGGCTCAGCGACCTGAGTGAGCTCGTCGAGGCCCTGCACCGGTTGACGGGGCTGATCGAGTCCACCTCTCGTCTACGCCTAGACCACGCCGTGCCCCGAATTCGTGCCATGGTGCGCCGAGGCTCCGCCATGATCGCCCGTCTCGTCCCGGACCTGGCAGGTCTGGAGAATCAGGAGGCCGAGGCGGCCGTCGACGCCCTCATCTCGGTGCGTGATCTCCTTGTCCGGCTGACGGCTTGGGACCACCGCGGCAACGGTGACGATGGCGGCAAGGGGCCGCACGCCGGCCTCGGCGCGGTGATGCGTGAGATCGAGGCACTTCGCCTCAGCCGTGACGCCGCCGCGGTGCTGGTCGGCTGCGCCACCGGAGTCGCAGCATCCGCCGGGGCGCTGACCGGGCAGGAGACGAGGAGCGCCGTCGTCGCCCATCTCGCGGTGGGTGCGGATCCGACGCGGGCGGCTGACTTCATCGTGGGACTGGTGCGCACCTCCCCGGATGCGCTCCTGCACTGCCCGGACACCGTCGAGGCCGTCACCACTGCTCTCACGGCGCTGGACGACCAAGCCTTCGTCGCCGTCCTGCCGGACCTGCGTCGCGCCTTCACGACGCTTCGCCCCATCGAGACCCACCGCCTGGCTGGAACGGTGGCCGGGCTCGTGGGAACCAGCGCAGCCAACCTCGACGTCGTCTGGAGCGTCGACCCCGCTCAGGCCGCCCTGGGAGCCCAGGTCGAACGGGATCTGGTCGCCTCGCTGGTGCGCGACGGACTGGGGCAGTGGGCGCGATGACGAGCAGTGCGCCGTCGAACCGTCCCGGCTCCTGGACGGGGACGGAGCGGGAGCTGGCGGCACGCCGCTGGCGCATGGTCCTGGGGCGCTACGCCGAGCCGGCTCTGCCGCGCAGCCAGCAGGACGCTGAGCTTGATGAGGCGCTGGGCTACGTCTACGACCGCGAGTACACCGGCCGCGGACACCGCCTGGGCCGTGGCGGTGGAGGCAGTGACGATCGGGCGCGCGGCGGACCAGGCCCCTCGGTTCTGCGGGCGGTCGACTGGCTCGACGGTGCCCGCCGGCTCTTCCCCGCCTCCACCCTGGAGCGTCTGGAGAGCGACGCCCTGACCCGCTACGGGCTCACTGAGCTGCTCGCGGACCCGGCCGCCGTCGACTCCATCGACACCAGTGCCGAGTTGGGAGCCGCCCTGCTGCGTATCAAGGGAAGGATCCGCCCCGGCTCTCCGACGGGCTGCGGGCCCTTATTTCCCGGGCTGTCGCCGACATCATGGAACGGCTGCGCCGCCCCGTGACGACCGCCCTGAGCGGCTCCCGGCGGCGCAGTAGCGCCAGTCCCCATGCCTTAGCGCGCAATTTCGATTGGCGTCGCACCATCACCGCCAACCTGGGCAACGTGGACCCCGAGACCGGCCGCATGATTGTTGAGGACGTGCGCTTCATGGCACGCCACAGGAGACGTCACCTGACCTGGGACGTCATCATCCTGGTGGACCAGTCCGCCTCCATGGCCTCCTGCCTGCTTCACAGCGCGGTGATGGCCTCGATCCTCGCGGGCCTTCCCGGTCTGTCCGTGCGCCTGGCCGTCTTCGACACCACCGTCGTCGACCTCAGCCACCTGGTTGACGATCCCGTCGAGGTCCTCATGACCAGTCAGCTGGGAGGCGGAACAGACATCGCCAACGCCGTCGGATACGCCGCCGAAGCGGTCACCAGCCCCAGCCGCACCATCGTGACGGTCATCAGCGACTTCCAGGAGGGCGGATCGGTGTCCACCCTCGTGAAACGAGTGCATGACCTGGTCGCGCAGGGCGTCACCGTGCTGGGGCTGGCATCTCTGGGCGACGAGGGCCGCGTCTGGTACGACCACGACGTCGCCGAACGGCTCTCCGAGGTCGGAATGAGGATCGCCGCCATGACCCCGGACCGCTTCGCCACCTGGCTGGCGGAGGCGACCGCATGAACGTGCGGCGCGGCCCCGCTCGGCTCTCCTCCGACGGCCCCAGTTCCCCGGAGCGGCCCGAGCCCGCTGGACAATCCCCCTATGCGGCCTTCGCGGTCTACGGTGCGCTCGACGACGTCGCCCTGGCCGCCCTGGGCAACCGGGGCCTGCTGCGTCGCGGGCGCGCCGAGCTGGCGGCCGGACGCGTCGAGTCCGAAAGAGGCCCCGCAGACGACGGCGCAGCCCCGCATCCAGCGCCGGAGACGCTCACCATCCGGGTCGGCCGGCCGCCGATCCCGGTCACCCTGACGGCCGCCGGACCCCAGGACGCGCGCTGTCCCTGCCCCGTGGCCGGCATCTGCCTGCACGTCCTGGCCGCCTGCCTGTGGATGCGAGAGGCCGTCAACCGCGGCGGGACCGCCGAGGACAGCGGCGCCACCGAGGTGACCACGGGACCCACCCCGTCTCAGGCGCGGCCCACCGGGACGCGGCCGCCCGAGGCGCCTGCCCATGAGAGCGGAAGCGACCCGGTCCTGGAGGAGGTGCTCGCCTGGGAGCCCGCCTGCGTCGAGAAGTCTCTGGGCGCAGAGGCCCGGCGGCGCGTGCAGGCGTCCCTGGCCGGCCTCGACCCGGCCCGACTCGCCACCGGCACCGAGGTGACCAGTGCGCCCGGGCGCCTGAGCATCACCTGGCCGGGCGCACCCGAGGTCGTCGTGATCGCTGGGCTGGGACCACGGGGCATGATCGTCTCAGGGCGCCACTCGCCGACGGCCAACGCGGCCTGGCGCCTCCAGTCCGTCATACGGCTCTTCGCCCGAGCGGGCCGCCCTTGGCCGTGGCCGGATGAGACGACCACCCTCAGCGACCGCCAGCGCGATGCCCTCTCAACGGTCGCAACCGCCATCGAGACCATCGTCTCCGCAGGGATCTCACACGCCGGCCCCCGCAGCGCCGCCGACCTCGAGCGCCTCGCCCAGGTCAGCCGCCTGGAGGGGCTGCCCCGGCTATCCCGGCTGCTGACCTCCGCCGCCGGGAGGCTCCGAGCGCTTGCCGAGCACGACGACGCCGTCGACGAGGCCACCGTCCTCAGCGCCCTGGCCGCCGCCTGGTCCCTGACCCAGGCGCTCACAGCCGTCACCGGCCCACCCGGCCCCGCTCTCATCGGGCCGGCCGACACCGAGACGGCCGAGACCGGCCTGCTGCTACCACTGAGCGCCACCTGGTGGACGACCCCCTCGGGAAGCCGAGGACTGACCATCAGGCTCTGGGATCTGGACAACGGCCGACCGGAAGCGGTCACCACCGGACGAGCCGCCGGGATCGACGCGGCCTTCCGCTACTCCGAGGACGCGATCCTCCTGTGGGGCGCCTCGGTGAAGAACATCCTGTCTGGACCCTTGCGCCTGACGGGCGCCGCGCGCCGGCCCGACGGCGCCCTGGCCCCCTCCAGCCGCACTGCCGTCACCCGCCGCAGCGGAGAGGCCGGTTACGACGACGTCGACCTGGAAGCCGTGGCCGAACGTCTTCAACAGGTTTGCTCCGGGCCGGAGGCCGCCCGCTTCGAAGACCCCGTGGCCCGGGTCCGTCTGATCATGGTCGCCAAGGACGGCCTGGGACCGATCGACATCGACGAGGTCCACCAGCGCTACCTGTGGCCGGTGACCAGCGCCGATGGGCACAGGCATCTGCTGACCATGGAGGTCGGCGGTCGGGAGATGCAGATGGTCTCCGACGTGCTGTCCCGCGAGCTTCAGGTGCACGCCATCACCGTCGAGGGCGACCGCCCGGCTGGTGTCTTCGTGCGCGAGCACGGCCGGATCTGCCTTCTGGCGACAACCTTCCCCCCCTCACGCAGCGCCTCCAACCGGGAGTACCGCCGGCTGCGCCGACGTACGGAGCAGATGCACAGCCGGATGCGCACCCAAGCACCGGATAAGAACGGGACGGGCCGGACGCCGATGCGGGCGCTGGCCCTGGACGTGCACGAGGCGCTCACTGCGCTCGCGGCCTCCGGGACGACTCGTCCCACAGGCATGGTGGCGCACGTGCTGCGCACGCGCGCTCGCATGGCCGATGACCTCCAGCTCACCACCCTGGCGGCCGTGCTCGCCGAGGTGGACAACCGGCCGAGCCCCGGTGCCGTACTGCGGGCCTGCGCCGTCGTTGACCGGCTCGACGCCTTGACGCGCTGATATCACCGGTCCCACTGGTGCCGCTCGCCGGAGCCGGGGGAGTGCTCCCCCGGGTATCGGGGCTGACGGGGAGCACGCGGCTCGCTAACCTCCGAGTGTCTCCGTGAATCGGGGCGGAGGGGGACCACGAGCGAGATCACCTCGCAGGAACCGTCGCGGCGCGACGCCGAACAGCAGAGAAGAACCAGGGGGCACAACAATGTTCGCACTCGCATCCCCGGCACGCAGGCTTGTCTCCCGGGCCCTGGAACCGCTGAAGAATGCGGGGCAGGACATGCTCCGGCGCGCGGTCGACTACGTCATTTCCGGCGAGGACCCGCAGATCCTGGACGCCATCGGCTCCTGCCCGGCCGGTTCCGGGACCAGCCCGGCGAGTGCGCAGGTCACCTCCTGGAGTTCAGTGCTTCAGGACCTCAGGCAGGAGGACGAGGCCCCGGCGACCTCAGGGACTGAACGGCGAGACAGCTTGTACAGCAGCAATGCCCTGACCACCGAGCAGTGGGGGCGATTGGGACGCCTACTGGAGGCGATCGATCAAGCCGGCTCGCAGAAGGAGAGTCCGGCGCTCACCATGTTCCCGGCCTGGTTATCCCGGTTGACCGCAGACATGCTCAGCTGCTCCGCCATCGCACGCGAGCACGACCCGAGGGCGCGCCGAGTCCTGGACGAGCCGTTGTCGAGCGCCTCGGTGATGGCCGCCATGCGGCCCGGATGGGACCTCTCGCGCCTTATGGCCCTCCTCGATGACGGCGGCCTCAGCCCCGAGGACTTTCCCGCCGCGATCTTCCTCCTCGCCTTCGCCGAGAGCGGGGGAGCCAGGCGCGCCTGGTTCACCTCCCACCGTCTCCTGCCTGTGGCCCTGCCCGGAGTACTGGACTATCTCACCGAGCACGCCCGTGAGCTGCCCACGGAGCTGATGGACCAGCTGAGCCTTGAAGAACGAGCCCGGGTGCTGGCCTGCGCCAGGGCCGATGCGCCATGGGCACTCGCCGGAGCCCACCTGGTCGGTGCACTCGCCGTCGGCTCATCCAAGAGGCTGCGCAAGGAGGCTATCGACATCCTGAAGGGCCTGGATGCATCAAGGTGCCGTCAGGTACTGGCACCGGCACTGGCCACGGCGCGGCCGTCCCACGCCGCAGAGCTGGAGGACTTCCTGTTGACCGTCGAGGGCGGAGAGGAACTGCTCGCTCAGGCGGCCGGCTCCAACAAGCGGCTGGGAGACATGATGGCCCGCAGGCACGCCAACCGGGCGATCCTCGATACCGACGCCACTGGCGGGAGTGCCGGTGAGGGCGATGGTGACTCCCAGGACGAGGAGACGATCGAGCTCGCGCCCCTGCCCGTGATCGACCCGAATGCGGCCGTTGCCGAGCCCGCTGAGTTGCGCCGAGTCGTCGAGCAGGTCATACGGCGCTCGGACTCCTGGGACGCCAGGGCAGACCGGGCCTCGCAGTCCGCACTTGAGAAGCTGGTGGCGGTGGCCGAGGGAAGGAAGCGGAAGCTTCCGATCTTCATGCGCCACCGCTTCGGGGATATGTGGTGGATCATCGACTGCGCCCCGCACCTGACCCCTGCCCATGTTCTGCGCCTCATCCGAGCCCACGCTCTTAAGCCCTACTTCCTCGCTGTGCGCTACTGCGTGGAGTGCGATATCGACCCGCGAGTGCTCCTGCGCCTGATCGACAACCTCGGCCTGAGCGACCACGAAGTCGATGAGGCCATCGAGGAAATGTCCGCCGCCATTGTCTCCGGAACGCCTCCGCGGCTGGCGTGGCCATGGTGCGCCGAACATCCCGAGCTGCTGCGCGAGGCCCTCGACAACCCGGCTCGCATCACCGATGCCTTGAAGATCCTGGCCCAGTTCCCCCGCATCCCGGCCGAGCTCAGGATCCCTGTCGGCGCGATCGCCCTCGGATCCTCGAAGGTCAACCGGCCCCTGGCGCAACAGGCCCTGCGCACCTACCCGCGGGCGCACGAGTTGGCCGAACAGTCCCTGACATCGAAGTCCCAGGAGGTGCGATCCTGGGCGGCGGACTGGATCCGCTCCCTGGCTGATCCCGCCTCCATCGAACCCCTGCGGACCGCGCTACTCAAGGAGAAGAAACCCGTACCCCGAGCGGCGCTCCTGGCGGCGCTGCGCGACTGCGGCGCCGACATGGACGAGTTCCTCTCCCCGTCGATCCTGAGTGCCGAGGCCGCCAAGGGCCTCAAGGCCAAGAGGGCCCCGTCGCTGCGATGGTTTCATATGGGCTCCCTGCCGGCAGTGCGCTGGAGGGACGGCTCCGACGTCGAGCCGCAGATCATCCAGTGGTGGGTCACGATCGCCGAGAAGCTGAAGAACCCCGACGGTAGGGGGCCGATCGACTTCTACCTCTCTCTGCTGGATCCGGGCGACGCCGCCGTCCTGGCCGCCCACGTCACCCGTGCCTGGGCGGCCCAGGACACCCGTCACCCCGCGGTGGAGGACAGCCGGGAACACGCGGACAGGGTGGGGCGGCAGGAGCATGACCGGGCGCAGGCCTGGCTGCGACGGTGCCGGCAGAGCGCCGCTCAGGCGCGCTTCCTCAAGGAGGCCGAGGAGGAGGCGGCAGTGCCGCTGGAGGCGCGGATCGCCGCCGCCTTCGCACGCCACCAGCGCGAGTATCTGGGATCGGCCGTGGCCAGCAAGGGCCTGCTCGCCTTCTCGGTGCGTATGGACGGCGGGGAGCTGGCGGCCTTCGTGCGCGCCTTCATGCGGGACAACCCCGGTCGGCGCGCCCAGTTCGACGCGCTGGTCCACTGCCTGTACGCCCACTCCAGCAACGAGACGCTGCATGTGCTTCTGAGCATCGCGCGGCGGCACAAGATGCGGGGCATTCAGGCCACCGCAGGCGACCTCGCCAGGGCGGTTGCCGAGGAGCGCGGATGGAGCGATGACGAGCTCGCCGACCGGACCGTACCGACGGCAGGATTCGACGACGACGGCCTGCTGCACCTGTCCTACGGGACCCGGGAGTTGACCGGGCGCCTGACCCCTGAGCTCAGGATCGCGCTGTCCGACGCCGACGGAAAGACATACGCCTCCCTGCCCGCCGCCCGGGTGGGTGAGGACGAGGAGCTCGTCAAGGCCGCCAAGAAGCAGCTGACGGCCGCCCGCAAGGAGGCCAAGGCTGTCCTGACCCTCCAGAAGGGGCGCCTGTACGAGGCCATGTGCGCGGGACGGACCTGGAAAGGGGCCCAGTGGCGCGAGTCGCTGGCGGCCCACCCTCTCATGAGGCAGCTCTGCACCCGCCTCATCTGGGCGGTGATCCGCGCCGACGATGCCGTGTCCACAACATTCCGGCTCACCGAGGACGGCGCCCTCATCGGCGTCGATGACTCCACGATCGATCTTCCCGACGACGCCGACGTCGCGCTCGCCCACGGAACCATGCTCAGCCAGAGTCAGTGCAGCGCCTGGCGCGAGCACCTGGCCGACTACGAGGTGACGCCCCTATTCGATCAGTTGACGGCCACCGCCCCCGAGATCGAGCCCGGGCAGAAGGCCTTCACCGACCTGGAGGGGCATCTCACGGACACTTTCGCGTTCCGTGCGACGGCGACCAAACGCGGCTACGAGCGCGGCGCCCCGGTGGACGGCAGCTGGTTCGACGACTACGCCAAGGAGTTCACCTCGGCCGGGCTGAGCGCCACCATCCGGTTCACCGGCTCCAACCTGCCCGAGGACAAGATCACCTGCGCCACCCGAGACCTCACCTTCAGGAGCGGGTACCGGACGCTCTCACTGTCCTCGGTGCCCCCGGTACTGCTGGCCGAGTGCTACGCGGACTACGCGGCCCTCGCCGCGCTGGGGGCATTCGACCCAAACTGGGAGAACAAAACCAGGTTGATCTGATCGTGTTCGAGGGCATGACTCGGGGCGGGAAAGATCCAGGTCCTTCCCGCCCCGAGTG
>ERZ773068.1580-NODE-1580-length-11104-cov-88.083537_pt1 | contig 11104 bp, 10 predicted proteins | sample MGYA00580620_ERZ773068 | MGnify/ENA primary metagenome ERZ773068 (study PRJEB29015, sample SAMEA2737983) | human oral metagenome | biome: human oral; feature: human-associated habitat; material: dental | place: China | collected 2101 ... | reverse complement strand
AGGTGATTGCGTGGCAATGCAACCGAGCGTGTCGCAACCTCTTGCATCAAAGCTACACGCTGTTTTTCACAGCACCATAGTATCTTAACACAAAGAATCAAGCATTGCAAGGGATTTGAGCAAGTTTTTTAAAGATTTTTAGGATAATTTTTTATGAAAGTGTTTTCTAAGCAATTTATAAGTCTTGTAAGTCATTATCTAGAAGAAAATTTAGACTTTTTCACCTATTTATTCGAGTTTGTATTCAGAAAATACAAAATCCCACTGATGCACATCAGTGAGATCGAAAATTAAAATTTACCCTTGGCTACTTTGTCTTATAACAAGGTGCTGTCCTTTTCGATGCGAAAGCTGTTGTCCGACTGGCAGATGACAAGGTCTGCAGCTGCTAAATAGGGCTGATAAAAGGGCCTATATTGCTCTCCCTAGCTAGATGTGTCTGCTTTATCCAATCTGATCTGCGCTCTCGCACAGCCACGTCCCGAGCCAAGCGGCGCTCTAGCTCTGTCTCCTCATCTGTATAAAAGCAAATAGATAGATCAAACAAGCTTTTAGGCAAAAAAGCTGCTGACATGCCTTCTACTATTAAAATTGGCTTTCGTGCTGACAAACGCAAACTCGGTGACCAAGCTTTGCCAATGGTGAGAATATCCAGACCAGACTGCAAAGCACAAATATCGCGCTCCAGACTACTGAGTTCATGAACGGCTGGAATACAAGCCGTTACTTTTTGATGAGGAAAGTCTTTAGAACTGAGCAAATCGCGATACTCCCCAGTAATTACATAAGGATCTGTTTCCAAAAGATTGGTTCCTTCCTCACCCAAGGCTAGCTGGAGTTTTCGAGCAAAGGTTGACTTACCCGAAGCTCCGTGACCGTAAATACGCAGGGTGTGCTTTTGACCATCCGACAGATAGTCTACCAAGCTTTCCAACAATTTTCCTTCATCAGACATACTTCTTCCCTTCTAAATGAGGACTCTTAGAAATTTCTCTTGGAGCGGTTGTAGCCGTAGCGCTCGACAAAGTCTTCGCGGAATTCCAATAGATTATCATCCATAATGGCTTGACGAACCTTCTTCATAAGATTTACCAAGAAATAGAGGTTGTGATAGCTAGTCAAGCGGAGACCAAAGGTTTCATCTGCCTTGAGCAGGTGGCGGATATAGGCCCGCGTGTAGTTTGTACAAGTGTAGCAATCACAGTCGTGATCCAGCGGTGTGAAATCTTCCTCAAACTGGGCATTTTTGACAACCAGACGACCCTCGCTGGTCATACAGGTACCGTTTCGGGCAATCCGAGTCGGCAGAACGCAGTCAAACATATCGACCCCGCGAATAACACCGTCAATCAAACTATCTGGCGCTCCAACTCCCATGAGATAGCGAGGTTTGTTTTCAGGCAGCAAGGGCGTTGTGAAGTCCAGCACCGCATTCATCTCTTCGTGAGACTCACCGACAGCCAGACCTCCAATAGAGTAGCCTGGGAAATCCATGCTGACCAAGTCTTGAGCAGATTGGCGGCGCAAATCTTCAAAGCCAGCGCCCTGAACAATCCCAAAGAGACCTTGGTCGTGGGGACGAGTGTGAGCCTTGAGTCCCCGCTCTGCCCAACGGCTAGTCCGCTCGATGGACTTCTTGATATAATCATATGGCTGGTAGAACTGCGGGCACTCATCAAAGGACATCATGATGTCGCTACCTAGATTGTTCTGGATAGAGATGGCTTTCTCTGGCGACAGGAACATCTTGGAGCCGTTGAGGTGGTTTTTGAAAGTCACCCCTTCTTCTGTGATGTTGCGGCTGTCAGCTAGAGAATAAACCTGAAAACCACCACTATCGGTCAGAATAGGCTGGTCCCAGTTCATGAACTTGTGCAGGCCACCTGCACGGGCAATCAGCTCATCACCCGGCCGCAACCAGAGGTGGTAAGTATTGGCCAAGATGATACCAGAACCCATTTGCTTGAGCTCTTCTGGCGACTGAGTCTTGACCGTAGCCTGAGTGCCGACCGGCATAAACATAGGTGTTGGGAAGGTTCCGTGGGGCGTGATAATCTCCCCCAAACGAGCACCTGTGTGCTTTTCTTTTTTGATCAAACGATACTGAATCGGTGATGTTGACATGTTTCCTCCTGCTGGGAAAGACAGTCCCAGCTATTTTCTTCTATAAAATAAGCGACAAGCGCTCATAAGATACCGTATGATTTTACCAAAAAAAGTCTTGTCTGTCACGATATGTGGTATAATAAAAATCATGAAATGGAGATCTGTATGAATTTAAGCGAAATCCGTGCCCAGGCACGCACCATCCGAAATCAAACCAACGGCATTTACTCGCTCTTTGCCATTCCAACTCTAGTAACCATCTTATCTACCTATCTGTCTCCCAACCGTCATTTAGAGGAAATTGTCCCCCAGCTGGAGATCAATCAGGCCTTTATTGTAATTTTTGGTCGTCAAATTTTTCCACAAATCGTAGAATTTATCATCGCCCTGCTCTTTTTATCTGCTAGCTTCAGCATGATGGAAGTCGTCCGGAAAAAACGCGATACGGTTGGCTTTACGGATATTGGTCGAATCTTTTCTGCTGAGCTTTTTTCGCCGATTTTTATCACACAACTGACCAAAAGCATCCTCCTCTTGCTGTGGAATTCTATCAGTCTTGTTGGTTCATTTTTCCTTATTTTCAGCAGTTACAAGGTGCTGGCTATTTATGGAAAAGTATCCGATTGGTCTCAATTAACAGCTGCTAGTCCTGAGGTGGAGCAAATCGTCAGCTATGCGCCCATGATGTTTCTCGGCACTCTTATCGTCGTGGCTGGTACGGCAGTATTCCTGATGGCCAACTACGCATACTCTCAGACCGACTTCATCCTTTACGATCAGCTGAGCACTGGCACCTACCAAGGGCCTTGGCAAATCATTGCGCAAAGTAGACGCATGATGAAAGGCTATAAGTGGAAACGTTTCTTGCTGGATCTGAGCTTTATCGGCTGGTATATCCTGACTGGTATCACACTGGGAATCGCTGGTGTCGTGGCCTATCCTTACATCACAACAGCTCGGGTGCTCTTTTATGAAAATTTAAAATCACTAAGTAAGTAAAAGGAGGCTGGGACAAAAGTCCTAGCCTCTCAATTGTCTTTGGATTGTCGAGCAAGACGCAGTGGTTGAGTGGGCTCTACTAGGCTGATTTCATCAGCTTTTACAGCCCTACTCAACTGTGCGGAGGTGGGACGACGAAATCGAATTCTAACGAATTACCGATTTCTGTCCCACTCTCTTTTTTCGTCTAGATTTAACGCAGTTGGACCTTCAACACCAAGGGTAAGTCGCCTACTACACTCGGCATGAAGACGCGTAAACCTTGGGGCCTTTGTTCCCATTCGAGCGCTTCATCATAGCCTAGTAAGGTTACCTCTTCTATGATGCCATGAAAGCGAGAAGCGGGATTTTCTCTTTCGTCAGCCAAGGCCTGAATCGTCAGCCACTGATTTACTGCAGGCTCCATCAAAAAGGCATAAATTGCTCCGCCCTTGGCCGTGAAACGGAAATCCTGACTCGTGTAAATCACGGCGCTTCCATCTGAAAACGGCCCGCTAGCTGGCTGCGTTGGTCCTTCTCCAAATTGCCTCCACGCGCGTGAATCATAGATCGCTTGGCCATTCACTTGGAGCCAAGCCCCGATCTCTCTCAAGATTTCTTGATCTTTTTCTGGAATCGCCCCGTCTCCTTTTGGCCCGATATTGAGCAGCAAATTCCCATTTTTTGACACCACATCAATCAAGGTCTGGATGATTTCTTTAGCTGACTTATAGTCAAGGTTCTCTGTGTAGCCCCAAGAGTTTCGCGCGATAGCCGTATCCGTCTGCCAAGTGAAAGGCTGGATCTCTGCGAAACCACCACGTTCCACTTCCACAATCCCCGAACCAAAGGCCAGGGCATCATGCTTGTAGCAAATGCTAGTCGGCTTCCCAGAGGCCGCACCTAAATTATAATAATAGGCCGCAAAAAGCTTCGTGTGCTCTTTAAAAGCGGCATGCTGAATCCACCAGTCAAAATACAAAATCTCAGGCTGGTAATCTCGAACCAGCTCACAGGTACGTAGGAGCCAGTCATCCAGAAATTCCTGACTCGGATAAGGCTGACCAAACAAATCATGGTGGTCTGGCTCTGGCATGGCCGGCCAGTAGAGCTCCTCGCGACTAACTTCGCTGGCAATATCACTGGTAAATTCCTTTCCATGCGAAAAGAAAAAGTGATGCTCCGCCCGATGAGAGGAAGTACAAAAATGAACTTGCTCTCTTTGAGCTGCCTGACTCAATTCCCCCAAGATATCACGTTTTGGTCCCATTTTCGCACTATTAAAAGGAGAAAGCTGGCTGGCATAGAGTTGAAAGCCGTCGTGATGCTCTGCCACTGGAAAAATATACTGGGCTCCCGCTTCTTTAAAGATGCGCAGCCATTCGTCCGCATGAAAATTTTCGGCAGTAAAGAGTGGAATAAAGTCCTTGTAGCCAAAATCTTTGTGGGGTCCATAAGTTTTGATATGGTGATCAAACACTTCCGTACCTTGGATATACATATTTCGAGAATACCACTCGCTCCCAAAGGCCGGAATGCTGTAAAGTCCCCAATGGATAAAAATCCCAAACTTAGCCCTTTTGAACCAGTTGGGAACTTGATAGGTCGCAAGAGAATCCCAGTCTGGATAGAAGGGGCCTTGGTTGGCAACTCTTTGGATTTCTTCTAAAGATATTTTCATCATTACTACCTCATCATTCGATTAAAACGCTTTCTTTTATTGTACCAATTTTTTGAGAAGAAAGAGCCATTTTACAAAAAAATGCTTTAAGATAAGCTATCGTAGTATAGAAAAGCGCCTTCTTCCCCTTTATTGGTTTTGTCAGCAAGTTTATTGACTACATTTTGAATAAGTGGAGTAGTTAGTTTATCCAACTTATAAGCACCAAATAAAGGTAAGATATGGTTATCTAGCAATCTTCTAACGTTTAACTGTGTGTTAGGTTTGTGTTATCAAATCAAGGTATTGAAAAAATATTTCTAAAATAAATAAATAAATTAATACACGTAATGAGTGTTTTATGATATACTGGAATAGTGTATAGAAAATTAATCTATATATAAAAACAATTTTATAATTTAGTGGCGAGAACTGAGGTCGATAATTGATTAAATATCAATGTTACCATTGGTACTGGCGAAAGTAATTCTAAACAAATCCAATCTTCTAAGGAATTTAAATTCACCTATCGATCGAATCATTGGTTAGGGCAAGGAGTTTATTTTTTTATTAATGATTATGATAAGGCTGAATGGTGGGCGAAGCATAATCGACCTAATAAAGCAACAAGTCCAGTAGTGCTAAAATGTGAGGTTGAACTAAAAAACTCAGAATTATTAGATTTAAATACTGAGAGAGACCTTATCAAACTTGATGATTTTGCTATAGATTTCTTTGAATCCTTGAAAAGAGAGAAAATAACTATCAAATTTAAAGATATACATGAAAAAAATTGTAAAGTGATTGATATGTTTTTGAAAGAAAACAAGGGATATAAAGCAGTTCATAGAACCTTTAACTCAACTAAAACAAGTTTGAAGGAAAACGGTGCTGGCTTTAACTTATTATCTGATCAGTTGTGTATTATTGATCAGAGCGTAATCCCGTTTGAGGATATAGAATTAATTCGATTGGTACATGAAGGAGGTAAAATATGTTAAGTAGAGAACAATTAATAAAGCTTTTAAATGGTGCAGATGTTCATTTTGAAGTAGACCAAGAAGAGCCATCTATTATATATAGAAATGGACAAATTGAAAAATACGAAGAAACTCAATTACCAAGTGGATATTTATCTAATTTGAATCAAAGTATATATCCAAAGATAAAAACTAAAGTTAGTGTTGAACAAATCAACTTTGAATTTTTAATTAAATCAAAATTAGGTAGTAACTCTGCAAATATTAGAAATATAGAAATGAATAAATTAGGTGATGCTGCATGAGCATAGATAGTGAATTAATTTTAAAAAATGTTAGAGTCAAGTCTTTAAATTATTCAATTAACGAGGCAATTGATTTGTCTGAGATAAAAGATGTCGATATTTTGATATCACCAACACCTAAATTAGTCAAAGATGATATCCATTCAGGTGTTGTAGAATTATCAGTTGAGTTATTTGATGAATTTTATGTAGAAAACAATAAACCTTTTCATATTGAAATTGTTGTTCAAGGGATGTTTACTGACTCTGATCAAACGTCAAATATGAACGTTTTTGAAAAGTATTTCCCGAATATGATTAGTATCCTATATCCATACATCAGATCATATATATCAGCTACAACAGGGATGTTTGGGATTCAAAATGTACAGATTCCGGCAATCAACGTTTACGATCTTATGCAAAATCTATCTGAATCTAATAATACAAAATAAGATATTCATGCGAAAAAGTTTATAAACTCAATTAGTATTCTTCCCGATCATAATATAAAACCTTGGAAAATTTCTAGGGTTTTTCTTTTGTATTAACAATAAGTATATAGTAGTATTATGAACGCTGAACTTACATGAATTGAAAAAACTAAACTAGGCTTTGAACAATGGGTAGAAGTAGTTTATAGTGTACCGATACTAAAGAACGTATACAAGGTTAAGTTATTACTCCTATTAGATTTCAAGGTAGATGATAAAGAGTTACTAGATTACCTGGTATCAACTTGGAAGTATCGCGATTTAGTGAAACATTCAATACAAATGCATGAAATGGAAATAAAGAGTAAGATATGATATAATTATTTCCTATTAAATTAGGAATAAAAAAGCACTTTTAAATAGTGCTAGTTTCTTGCCTGCTGAACTCATTAAAAAAAGTAGAGTTTCATGTACAGTGATTTATGGAGTAAGGAAGAAACTCCAACATATTCAAAGAAAAAACAAAAACCAATAAACACCCTAGTATCAAGCATTAAGGAAATATAAAGCAACTTACTTAATGTTCAAAAAAGCGATACAAAAAAATAATTCAAAGCAATCCTTCTAGCAATCTTTCCTATAAAGCGAACAAAATAGAGGCTGGGGGATTTTTATCCCAGCCTCTATTTTGAAATTTCCTCTAAATCCTGAACAATCCGCTCAAAGGCTGCCTCTAAAGAATTTTCATTCCTAAAGAACGATTCTTCTTGCCAACCTAAAAAATCTCGATCTTTCCACCAGCGTCTCATATCGGCTGGGGTGAATTCCTCCTGCTTGGCTCTGGTCTGATGGCGGCGGACGGTTTCTTCAAAAGTCAAATCATAGTAATAGGCTAGAGTCTGAGAATTAAACAAATTCCGTAGTCGTTCCAGCATTTCTCCATAGATATCGGTCTCGTAGAAACCTTCTACCAAGACCAGCAAATCATGTTCGTAGCCAAAACAAGCTAGGCTTTCCGTCAAATCAATAGATAGGTTGCCCGGCTCTACTTTTTCCTTGAGCATGTCCCGTCTAACTGTGTCCTGCGCAATCAAAAGAGTCCCTCGACCATAGTGTGCCTGCAGTTTCTTAGCCAGACTCTACTTGCCAGAGCCGGAATTGCCACGAATGATGACTAACTTGGCCATTTATTCGCCTAGAATCAAGCGGGTATGCTCGCGTTTAATGCAGCGATCCATGACGATATCGTCGTGACCAGCTGCCCGCAAAATCTGCTCAGCTTCTTCATTTTCCAATCCCAACTGAGCCCAGAAAATCTTGGCGTCTGCTTCCAGAAAGTCACGCGCCACATCTGGCAAAAACTCGCTACGACGGTAAACATCGACAATATCCACTGGGAAAGGAATGTCTTTGAGACTGGCATAAACCGTTTCACCAAAAATCTGACTGCCCGCTGCTCGCGGGTTGACTGGAATAATACGATAGCCCCGCGCTTGCATTTCCTTGGACACACGGTTACTGGTTGTTTCCTCACGGTCTGATAGACCGACAACAGCAATCACCTTGCTGGTTTCTAAATAGCGCTTGACAACGCCGTCACTGGGATTTTGAAAATGGTAAGTCATAAGCTTCCTCCTGTTTTATAAATAATTTTTAACTTTTTAACAATGATAACTTAGCTGAATACGGTACAAAAAAGTGGTTTCCCTCGAGGCTGGGACAAAAGTCCTAGCCTCTCAATTGTCTTTGGATTGTCGAGCAAGACGCAGTGGTTGAGTGGGCTCTACTACGCTGATTTCATCAGCTTTTACAGCCCTACTCAACTGTGCGGAGGTGGGACGACGAAATCGAATTCTAACGAATTACCGATTTCTGTCCCACTCTCTGTGTCAGCTTTCTATTTTCACTTTGTGTTTTAGGCCCTTGATATCTTAAACTGAATACGAGCTAAAACCTTGGAAATATATAATCCGTTCTATGAGCATGACTCCTTCGTCCAGATTCCTGATTTTCAGTCGTTTTTTGACGATCTTTGTATCTTGTCTTACTTTGCCTCGTACCAAGTTTGGCCGGCATTTTCATCAGCTACTAGTGGAACTGCCAGCTCAATTGCGGCTTCCATGGTTTCTTTGACTAGCTGGCGGACGGCTTTGAGTTCTTCATTCGGCACTTCCAGCACGATTTCATCATGAACCTGCAGAAGCATGCGAGATTTGAAATTCTTCTCTGTCAGAGCTCGGTCCAGATTAATCATAGCGACTTTGAGAATATCTGCAGCGGAGCCTTGGATCGGACTGTTAATGGCTGTGCGCTCTGCAAAATTTCGGATGTTAAAGTTGCGGGAATTGATGTCTGGTAAGGAGCGGCGGCGATGATAGATAGTCTCTACATAGCCCTTATCACGCGCTTCGCGGACGATAGTTTCCATATAATTCTTGATACCAGGGAAACGCTCAAAATAAGTCTCAATGTAGTCCTTGGCAGCCTTGCGGGAAATGCCGAGATTATTGGCCAGACCGAAGTCGGAAATTCCATAGACGACTCCGAAGTTGACAGCCTTGGCATTACGGCGGTCATTAGGTGTCACATCCTCTGCCTTTTCAATGCCAAAGACCCGCATGGCTGTAGCCGTGTGAATGTCTTCTCCATGCTGAAAGGCAGCAATCAGATGCTCGTCCTGCGAAATGTGAGCCAGCACCCGCAGCTCAATCTGGGAATAATCCGAGCTGAGTAGCACACTATCTGCCCACTCTGGCACAAAGGCCTTGCGAATGAGGCGCCCTTGCTCCAAACGAACGGGGATATTCTGCAGGTTCGGGTCAACCGAGGACAGGCGGCCCGTCTGAGTCAAATCCTGAACATAGCGAGTGTGAATCTTGCCGTCAGCCGCAATCGCCTCCTGCAGTCCGATGATATAAGTGGACTGGAGCTTGCTGATTTGACGGTATTCCAGAATCTTAGACACAATCGGTGCTATCGGTGCTAAACGCTCCAGCACATCAACTGCTGTCGAGTAGCCTGTCTTGGTCTTTTTGGTGTACTCCAACGGCAGCCCCATATCCTCAAAGAGAATGGTTCCCAGCTGTTTTGGCGAGTTAATATTAAACTCCTGACCAGCCAGATCATAAATCTCTTGAGTCAGACTTTCCAGCGTCTTTTCATTTTCCGCCTGCATGCCTTGCAGGGTTTCCCGCTCAACCTTGATCCCCGCAATCTCCATCTTGGCTAGGACAAAGGCCAATGGCTGCTCCATTTCAAGCAACAAATCCAGCTGATCGTGGGCGCGGAGCTGTTCCAGCATCGGTTCTTCTGTTTCCAGCAGTACTTGGACCTTACGAGCTAGATGCTCAAAGAGCTGCTCTTGTTCTGGCAAAGCACGCTTGGCTCCCTTGCCATAAACCTCATCATCCGTCGGCAAAATCGTTTGACCGTAGAGGCGAGCAATAGTCGCCAGCTCATTGTCCTCGACCGTCGAAAGCAGATACTTGGCTAGACGCGCATCAAAGGATGCTGCTGGCAGTTCGATGCCGTAATGGCTGAGCAGTACCTTGGTCCGCTTGAGGTCGTAGGTTTTTAGAGCTGTTTTTGTCAAAAACTCTTGAAAGAGAGGCTGCTGCAGTAAATCGCTGGAGCCGACATAAATCTGACGGCTATCGCCCCAGGCAAGACCGACAATCTCTTCCTTGTGATAGTTGTCACCCAAGATTTCAAAATAGAAAAATTGCTCTGGTGCCAGCATATCCGCTGTCACCTCGGTCACTTTGGTAAATTCAATTGGTTTGACTTCTACTGGCTCCTGCGCCGTTCCTAGCTGAGCCTTGAGCTGCTTGAAGCCCATCTCGTCATAGAACTTGCTCAGGACCTCTAGCTGCGGACCATTATAAACCAAATCATCCAGTCCGATTTCAATCGGAGCCTGAGTATTGATGGTAGCTAGGGTTTTTGATAAAAAGGCCTTGTCCTTGTCATTGATCAGGTTTTCCTTCATCTTGGAAGCCTTGAGCTGGTCAATGTTTTCATAGAGATTTTCCAGAGAGCCATACTCCAAGAGGAGTTTGAGGCCGGTTTTCTCGCCAATCTTGGTCACGCCGGGGATATTATCCGACTGATCACCCATCAACGCCTTGAGGTCAATGAACTGTTCTGGTGTGATACCCATCTTTTCCATGAGGTAGGCTGGGGTAAATTCCTCAAACTCGGCTACGCCTTTCTTGGAAATTTCCACCACGGTATTCTCATCCGTCAGCTGAATCAAATCTTTATCGCCGCTGACAATGGTCACATCGTAAGGCACAGCTGTCTTTTCAGCCATCTTGTCCAAGGTTCCGATGATGTCATCCGCCTCGTACTGAGCCAGATCATAGTAGCGGATGCCTAAGTAGTCCAACATTTCACGGATAAAGGGCAGCTGCTCACGAAATTCATCTGGTGTCTTGGCCCGACCTGCCTTGTAGTCGGCGTACATCTCAGTCCGAAAGGTCGTCTTGCCAGCATCAAAAGCTACCAAGACATGGGTCGGCTGCACGCGCTCCAAGAGATGATTGAGCATGAGGTGAAAGCCGTAAATAGCATTGGTATGCAGACCAGACGGGCTCTTGAAACGGTCAATTTGATTATAAAGCGCAAAAAAAGCGCGAAAAGCAACGGACGAACCGTCAATTA
>ERZ773068.1579-NODE-1579-length-11106-cov-3.095285_pt1 | contig 11106 bp, 11 predicted proteins | sample MGYA00580620_ERZ773068 | MGnify/ENA primary metagenome ERZ773068 (study PRJEB29015, sample SAMEA2737983) | human oral metagenome | biome: human oral; feature: human-associated habitat; material: dental | place: China | collected 2101 ... | reverse complement strand
CCGATGACGCGCTCCTGCTCGGCGACGTCCGCGGCGTTCCATGCGCTCATATCGTGGATGTATTTTTGCACGAAAAGATAGCTGCCGCCCTTGTACGCCGCATCCTCGTCGCCTACCTTGGCGAAAAAGTCGCGATCTGCGCCCTGCGGATTTTCGGTGCCGTCCACAAAGCCGATGATAGCTCGTCCGTCGTAGTATTTAAAGCCGCAGATCTCCTCCTCGCACGTCGCGACGTCCTTTAGCGCGGCTCTGATCTCGCTTGCCATATCGTAGCAAACGGCCTGATTCCCCGCTCTGATGTGGATATGGATATCGCCTCCGGTAGCGGGCGCGATGTGCTTGTCACCTCTAATCTCTTCGAAATTTTTTAGCTCTTTCGGCAAAGGCTTCGGCAAGCCGAGCATTTTCCACGCCTCAAAGCCCACGCCCAGCACGCAGCTTGTTTCGCTAGCCGCGCCGAATCTCGTAACGGCGGTTTTGTTTAAATTTATCACCAAAGCGCAAAGCCTCTCAAAGCCCTTTTTACAGGCGTTTTCGTCGCCGCTTAGTAACCAAGTTTGAAAGACGGTGTTATTGCCCGGTGCCTGCGTTACTTCTTGCGAATTTATTTGCATATTTTCTCCTTAAAGTTGATTTTAAAATTAGCAATTCGAATTTTACGACTTAAATTTTAATTTATGCTAAATTTACGCTTTTAAGAAAACGTAAATTTTAAACGGATTATAATCGCCGAGTTTTGTATTTAAACTATGATTTTGATTAAGACGTATTGCCTCAGATATAGCTCGTTTGACTCACGGTTCGTTGATTTTGCTCGGCTAGGACAAGCGCATATCCGCTGCCCTGCGCGTTTTGGATGAGTTCGGGGTAGAGTTTTTTGCGTAGTTTATACACAAAGCTTCGTATCGCGTCGGCGGTGCAGCTACCATCCTGCCAGACGCACGCCTCGATCATCTCAAAGCTCACGACGCGGCCCTGATTTTTTAGGAAAAGATGGAGCAAATTTTGCTCTTTTTTCGTTAGCGCCACGGGCTCGCCGTGCTTTGTCAGCTGCCTGCTAAAGGCGTTAAATTTAAAGCCGTTTTTTAGATCAACCTCCGCAAAATCGTTTTTAAATTTATTCGCCGCAAAGCTCATTTCCATGATGAGTTCGCGCTTTTCAAAGGGCTTTTTTAGTACGCCAAAGCTACCTAGCTCTATCGCGCTAAGCACGTTTTCGTCGTTACCGTATGCAGTAAGAAATATAATAGGCACGTCTTTATCAAGCCCCCTGATGCGAGCTGCCATCTCAAGCCCGTTCATGTGCGGCATGTTGATATCTGAAAGCACCAAATTTACGCCCTTTGCCCCAAAAACCTCCAGCGCCTCTTTCGCGTTTGCGCAGGCGTAAACCTCGCTCACGTAGTTTTCGACCGATATTTTGATGCTTTCGCGCAGGCTCTCGTCGTCCTCGACGATGAGCAAATTTACGCCGTTTAAGATATTTTTTATTTTGCTATACACGCTAGCCTCGTTTCTTGTTTGTGGTTCTTAATTCCTAAAACTAATTTTTAAATTTACAGCCTTGCCTAAATTTCGCCCAAAAATAGCGTAAATTTAGTCGGATTTGCCGCGCTTTCAAGCTCCAGCGAGCCGCCTAGCTTTTTTACGGCAAGCTCCCTAGCTACGTTTAGCCCCGTGCCGGTGCCAGCATTTTTCGTCGTAAAAAACAGATCGAAAATTTTATCGCTATCTGCTTTTACTCCGCCGCCGTTATCGCTCACGCTCACGCTAAATAGCCCGCCCGCCCTCTTTAGCTCGATCAAAATTTGCGGCGTTTCGCATCCGCTCTCAATCAACGCGTCCTTAGCGTTTGAGAGCAAAGAGAGCAAGATCTGCCTCACGTAGCTAGCGACGCTTTTTAGCTCGTATTTGCCGCCCTCGTAGGTAAATTTTAGCTCGATACCGTGAGAGTTTAGCTCAGGCCTAACTATCAAAATAAGCTCGTTTATGATATTAACGAGATCAAATTTCGCCGCACCCTCGCCGCTTGAATAAAAATTTCTAAACGCCTTTATCGTTTCATCCATGAGCCTTAGGCTCTTTTTGCAGGCTGCGATTTGAGCCGGTATGCGCTCAAATTCGCCCTCGCGCGCGCACTCCTCTATATTATCTAGATACAGTCCCAACGCGCTTAGAGGCTGGCGCTGCTGATGCGAGATGGAGTTTATCATCTCGCCAACCAGCGCGGTTTTAGCGTGCACCAGCACCGAGCGCCTATGCTCAAGCTCCTTTTTTTCGAGCTCTTTTTCGTGCGTGATGTCGGTGACTGCGAGGATAAATCCATCAAATTTCACCCCGCCCTCAAGCACGTTGGAGACGTTTAGCCTGAAGCTTTTTTCGCCTTTTTTTACTATAAAATCGCTCGAGTTTAGCGGGCTATTTTTGAGATTTTCAAAGCTTTTTAGCTCGCCAAGTCCCTGCGCCGCAGCGATCATATCGTCAAATTTCGCCCCGTAAAAAACCTTGGGCGCTAGAGCAAAAATCCGCTCGAATTTTTTATTTATAAATTTTATGACGCCTTTTTTATCAGCGTACAAGAGCCCCAAATTTAGCGTCTTGGCAAAGGCCCGCGCTACCTCGCCAGGCCCGTTTGCGTTACTCTTTGTAGCCCGCGATGTCAAGCCCAAAGCCCTTTAATGCGACAAAATCTTTGTTCTTATTCGCGCTTAAAAGCTCGATACGGCTGACGCCCAGCTTGTGTAAAATTTGCGCCCCGATGCCGTAGTCCTTGATCTGCCCGCCACACTTCTCCTCGCCTTGTAAAAACACCGCGACGCCGCCGTTTTTGGATAGATACTCGAGCGAACCGCGCAAGTCGTCGAATTTATCCGAGCAAAGCAGCTCCACGTCGCTTGAAATTTGATGAAATTTGACAGCAGTTTTGTCCTTTATCTCGCCAAAAACAAAGGCATAGTGGCGCTCGCCCTTGTGATCTAGGATCTCGTATTTTAGCGCGTCAAAGCCCGCTATCTTAGCCGCGCTTTTTTCTTTTATCTCGATTAGGCTTTCGTGTTTTAGGCGGTACTGCACGAGCTCGGAGACCGAGACCATATTTAGCCCGAATTTCTCGCAAAACGCCTCTAGATCTGGCCTGCGAGCCATATTTCCGTCCTCTTTTACGATCTCGCAGATGACGGCTGCTTGCGTTAGGCCTGCGTATTTACATAGATCGACCGACCCTTCGGTGTGCCCCGTGCGGCTTAGCACGCCGCCTTTTTTAGCGATGAGCGGGAAAATATGCCCAGGGCGCACGAAGTCCTGCGGCTTTGACATCGGATCGGCCGCTAGGCGGATCGTGACGTCGCGCTCGTATGCGCTTACGCCCGTGGTCGTATTTTTGGCGTCTATGGTGACTGTAAACGCCGTCTCGTGGCAGGATGTGTTTTTATCCACCATCAAATTTAGATCGAGGCGACGCGCGATCTCCTCGTTTAGTGCGAGGCACAGCACGCCTTTCGCGTGAGTGATGGCGAAATTTACCTTTTGCGTATCGCTAAAAGTCGCCGCAAATACCAGATCGCCCTCGTTTTCGCGGTCCTCATCGTCGACCATGACGACCATTTTGCCGTTTTTGATGTCGTTTATGGCCTGCTCTACTCTATCCATTGTTATTCCTTGTTTAAAAATTTGGGGTAATTATACATTTTTAGCTTTGAATTTAGGCTTTTGCTCGGGCTTGGCTTGATACTTTGCGGCTTTTTTAGCCCACCCAGACACAATACAAATGGACTTTGGTTAAATTTAAATGAAGCAACCGAGCTTGTAAGTTTTTGTTTAATTTTTACGGATTTATCAAATTTGACCGATTTGGGCACAACCCGCACCTTGAAAATGCTAAAAATCGCAGCTTTTGACGCTTACATTAAGTAGAGGTAAATTTACGGCAAAACTACAATGCCTGTAAATTTGATAAATTTTACTGTTTTGGCTTGATTTGGTATTTTGCACCGAGCCTTGCAAATTCTTTGGCGAAAAACGCGTTTAGATCGCGTAAGCTGTCGTCGTTCATTTGGATGAGTTTTAGGTGGTTTTTCTTGTAAATTTTGATTTTTTTGCTTTTTCTTTTTAGATATTGCGGCGTCTCAAGTCCCCAAAATTCGATATAAATTTCGCTTTGCGTCAGATAAAAATCACTAATGACGCGCTCTTTGGTCTGCGCCTTTTTCTCGTAGATAAAATCTATACCGCGGTAAAATAGCCAATTTGCCACTATGAGCTCGGCGCGGCTTTTTACCGTATTGCCACTATCGCTTTTGTATCTAGTTTGCTTGATTTTTTGCTTTTTAAATAGCTTTAAAGCCAGCAAAACGATTACGATCAGCAGTAAAATGATTAAAATTTGAGATACGTCAAAGTTCATAAACAATTTTCTTTAGTGCAAAATTTGATTTTTTGGAGTAAGCGAAGGATAAATTTTAGATTTGGTTGCGGAGGACGGACTTGAACCGCCGACCTTCGGGTTATGAGCCCGACGAGCTACCACTGCTCTACTCCGCGATGAAATTTGAGTGGATGGGGTAAGAGGATTCGAACCTCTGGATGATTGGACCAAAACCAATTGCCTTACCGCTTGGCGATACCCCAGCCTGTAAAAAGAAAGGTGATTATATATATTTTTACCTTATTTGTCAAGCTTTTTGGCAAATTTTCGCCATTTTTTCAAAGTTTTTCCATAAAAGCCGTGCTGTATGAGCCGTTTAGGCGCCTATTTATATCATCCTGCCAGCTAGCAGGGAGCACTTCAAGAGCCCTAAATTTAGGCAATAAATCCAAATTTTCACTCGGATTAAAAAACAGTTTATTTATCTGCATCACGCTTAGAGCATTTTCGTTTTTTTGCAGGATTTCCACCTCGCAGCCGGCCTTACACGAGCCGTTTTCTAGTACTTTATAGTACCAGCCGGTTAGCCCCGTGGCAAAAATTTCTTTAGCCAAATTTGCATTTCCCCACCGCTTTGCGAGCTTAAAGCACGGTTTTCGCGGCTGAGTTACTTGCAGCACTAGCGAGCCGATTTTATGCACGTCGCCCACGTTTACGCTTTTTTCATCCAGCCCGCTAATGGTCAAATTTTCGCCCATCGCGCCCAGCGGCAAATTTTTAAGCCCCAGATAAGCTTCCCACGCGGGATAGTTTTCTAGCGAATTTGCAAACACGGCTTTATTTACGCCGCCGTGATGTTTCGTATCAGCCACCTCGTCACCCTCAAAGCCAAGCTCGCTTGCGTAGATTTCGCCCGTCTGCGCATTTTTAAATATCGCTGAGCGCCACGCCTTGCCTAGCTCGTCCGTAGCCGTCTGGCTACCGTACTGCCTGGCTTTACCTATCAAAAGCGCTTTTAGAAATGCCATCTTGCCCTCACGCCACGTTTTGCAGATTTAGCTGAACTTGCTCGCCCTCGTCGTTAAACTCAAACCTCACCGCCCTAGCCCCAAAGCTCTTTGCGATCGCCTCGAGCGTGTCGCGTGCGGACTTGTGGATCTTGGACTGGAGCTGATTTATCAGGCGTACAGACATCTTTTCGACCTCGGCGCGCGCCTCCTCGATGAGCCTGTTTTTATCCTCCTCGCTAAAGCTGCTACCGAAAAATCCATTTAGCGAATCAGGCAGCAAAAACGGGATAAATTTGCCGTTTTTCTCGTCGTAAAATTTCATATTTGCGATCGAAAATTTGTATTTGCAAGGCGGCATCTTGATGAGATACTCCTCGCTCGCGACATTTACGATCTCTAGGCGCGGGCTCGGTAGGTCGTAGATGAAATTTATCTCAAACTCAAATATCATCGAGAGCTTTTTCTCGCTTACCAGCCAGCGCAGATACTCCTTGCCAAAGCTGCCAAATGCGTGGTCGGTTTTGGTCACGATCTCTTTGCTATAGACCTGAAAAACGGATAGCTCGCCGATCGATTTTAACTGCGATATCTCGGTGCTAATCTGCGTTGTCGCAGGCTTTTGCGCGGTTTTTAAGGCTTTGTTAAATCTAAAAATCATAAATACGCAAATCGCCAGCAAAATCGCTAAAATAAGGCTCGTAACATCTATCATCTTTGCTCCTTTAAAAGGCGATTTTAGCGAAATTCGTTAAAATAATCGTTAAATTTGAGTTTTTGGCTGTTTTATATCGGTATAAATTTGGATCGTAAGTTTAAATTTAGCGAGCTTTTAGATTCGGTGCAGTTTGGCAAAACCCGCACCTTTAAGATACGGGTTTTAAATCTTACGCAAATTTGAGGCAAATTTAAATAGCTTAAAACACCTGAATAAATTTAAAATCATGCTCTCTAAGCACTTTTTTGATGAGTTCTTGATGGTCTTCACCCTTGGTTTCCAGCGTGATCGTGATATTAGCGTCGCCGTACTCCAGACTCGTGGAGAAGCGGTCGTAGTCGATCTTTACTATGTTGGCATTTGCGATCTTTAGGCTATCGGTTAGGCTCATGAGCGCGCCTGGTTTATCTATCAGCGTGATTTGTAGCGCCATCTTGCGGTGCGACTTTATGAGACCTTTTTCGATGATGACGTTTAGCATCTGCACGTCGATGTTTCCGCCGCTTAGCACGATGCCGATACGCTCGCCGGCCTTAAATTTGACCTTGTTGTGCAGGATGCTAGCGACGCCGACCGCGCCCGCGCCCTCGACCACGATCTTTTGCGTCTCAAGCAGGAACAAAATCGCGTTTGCGATCTCTTCGTCATCGACCTGTACAAACTCATCTACGCACTCTAGGATATTTGCCAGAGTCGTCTCGCTCGCGTCGCGAACCGCGATACCGTCGGCGATCGTGCGAACTGTTTTTGAGTTTATGCTCTTTTTAGCGCCAAAGCTGTTAAACATAGCAGGCGCACCCTTTGCGCTCACGGCGACCACGCGGATGTCGGGGTTTACCTGTTTTACGCAGCTTGATATGCCGCTGATTAGCCCGCCGCCGCCAACCGGTACGATGATAGTCTCAAGCTCGGCCAGATCGTCAAGCATCTCTAGCCCAACCGTGCCCTGCCCAGCCATCACGTACTCGTCGTCAAATGGATGAATAAAGCTCATGCCCTGCTGCTTGGCATACTCGACGGCGTAGGCGTAGGCCTCGTCGAAGTTATCGCCCTTTAGGATGACTTCGGCGCCTAGATCTTTTGTGCCTAGCACCTTTAAAAGCGGCGTGGACTCTGGCATCACGATGGTGGCAGGCGTCTTAAACTCACGCGCCGAGATAGCTACGCCTTGGGCGTGATTGCCCGCACTTGCTGCGACTACGCCTTTTTTACGCTCCTGCGCGCTTAAATTTGCGATTTTATTGTACGCGCCGCGGATCTTATACGCGCCCGTGCGCTGGAGATTTTCTTCTTTTAGATAGATGAGCGCGCCGCTTGCGAGGCTTAGTTTTGCGCTGTAGGCAAACGGCGTCTTGTACACAAAGCCGCTTATCGTGCGCTTGGCTTGGATTATTTTATTTAGAGAGATCATTTTAGCCTTTCGTTTGTTTAAATTTTACTTTTCGTCGCTTTTGCTCGCGCGTTTATTTACCGTATTTTTGCTTATGTTTTCTTTATTTTTATTTATATTTTCGTTTTTGGCATTAACCGCTACGTTTACGGCACTACCTTAAAATCGCGCATCGCCGTCAATTTTAGCCTAATCAAGCCTTTGAAGCTCGATTTTTATACACTTATCCTGCACGAAATTTATCCCGTTTTCGCGCGCGACCGCTCCTGCGGCATCGTTTGTTATCCCCAGCTGTAGCCACAGCGTTTTTACGCCTTTTTTGACGGCGTCCTTTACTAGCTCGCTAGCAAACTCGCCTTTTCTAAACATCACGGCGATGTCGATATCTTGGTCTATTTGGGTCAAATTTCTATAGACCTTACGCCCTAAAATTTCATCAAATTTTGGATAGACGGGAAATACGTTAAATCCGCGCTCGATAAGAAATTTCGCAACCTCGTTGCTAGGCTTGCTCTCATCAGGACTAAGGCCCACGACCGCGATATTTTTAGCGGAGGATAAAATTTGTCTTAGATCGCTAGGCATTTTTACTCTTTAAAAGCACGCCACACTCGATGTGAGCGGTGTTTGCAAACTGATCAAACACGGCAAATTTGACCGCCTCGTGCGTTAAGGAAAGCTGTGCTAGATCGCGCTTGAGGCTCTGCGGCGAACAGGAGATATAGATGATATTTTCGTAGTTTTTGATGAAATTTATCACGCTCTCATCAAGTCCCGCGCGCGGCGGATCAACCAAAACGTGCGAGAAATCGTAGCTAAAGATATCAAGCTCTCTTAGGCGGTTAAACTCGCGCTCGCGCCTAAACGCGCTCATCAGCTCCTCGGCGCTCATTCGCAAAAATTTGATGTTATCTACGCCGTTTAGTTCGCAGTTTTTGAGCGCATTTGCGATTGAGCTTTTGGATATTTCGGTTGCCAAAACGCGCTTAAATTTTTCAGCTAGCGGAACGGTAAAGTTGCCGTGTCCGCAGTAAAGCTCGAGTAGATCCGTGCTGCGCTCTACGCAGCCCTTCGCCCATGCGACCATCTTTTCGTTTACGGCGGTGTTTGGCTGGATAAAAGCTCCGTCGCCGAATGTAAATTTATAAATTTTACCGCCGATATTTAGACTATCTAGCAAATTTAACTCGCCGCTTAGTAGCTTTTGTCCCTTTGCTCTAGCCGCTATCGTTACGCGGTGACCAGCAAACTCGCGCGCTAGGCTCTCTATCTCGCTCTGTTCGGCTTCGCCTAGACGCTTATGATAGAGCAGCGTCGCTAGTATCCCGCTCGCGCACGAGATAAACTCGGCGCCAAAGAGTCTTTCTTTTAAAATTTTATTTTTCGCAAGCGCTTCGAGCAAACGCGGCATCAAATTTGCGATAGGAGCGGCTACTTTTGGGCATTCATCTATCATAATCCGCTTGGTTTTGGCGCCGTGCATCGTAAATCTAAGCTCGTCGCCGTCGCGCCAGATCCCAAACTCCGCTCTAGTGCGGTAAGCGGCACTCTGCGAGGCGAAAAACTCAAATTCGCCGCTATAAAACGGCTCAAATTCGCGCCTTATAAAATCAGTTTTAAATTTAACCTGTTCCTCATAAGGCATATCAATGGTGCAGCTACCGCACTCTCCTAAAAATTTGCAAAACTTATCGGGCAAATTTAAACCCTCTGCCCGACGAGTCTAACAACCAAAGCCGTCACCAAAAGCCCCAAAGGAAGCACTATCCAGATGCTTAGGCCAAGCGCGACCGGGAAGTATCCCGCAAAAATACTAATCGCGCAAACTGCAAGCGCATAAGGCATCTGCGTCTGGACGTGATCGATGTGGTTACATCCAGCACCCATAGACGAAAGTATCGTAGTATCCGAGATCGGAGAGCAGTGGTCGCCAAATATCGCGCCCGTTAGAACGGCTGAGATATTTACTATCATATACGCGTGCAAGGCGTCGCTCTCTAGTCCGCTGTGCATGCCCACCGCGCTAGCTAGCGGTATCGCAAGCGGCATCAAAATGCCCATCGTACCGTAGCTGGTGCCGGTAGAAAAGCTGATAAACGAACCCAGCATAAAAATCGCCGCCGGAAGGACGATCTTTGGCGTAGACTGCGAAAGTAGATCGACTAGGTAGCGAGATGTGCCAAGCTCCTTGATAACCGAGCTTAGCGACCACGCAAGAAGTAGGATGATGATCGTAGTTATCATGGTTTTCCAGCCCTTACCCCAAGTTTCTATCGCCTCGCGAACGGTCAAAATTTTTCTATAAACGGCCATAAATATCGCCACCACGGTAGCTAGCAAAGCCGACTGAAATAGCGCCACGGACGCATCGGCAGCGCCGAACGTAGCTTGGAAAGTGTGGAACGTAAGCGGATGAGCCTTCGCGCTCTCAAGAGCCTCGCCCTCAAGCGCGCCCAGACCGCTAAAGTAAAAACTAACGAACGCGCCCAAAATAAGCACCAAAAGCGGAATAACGGCGTTTGAGCTTTGTAGTTTGATATTTTCTTTAGGCTCTAGCGTCTTATCCTCGACGTCCTCAATCATAGCTCCGCCGCTTCTAGGGTGTAGTTCGCCGGCTCTAGCTCTGCGCTCGGCTTTTAGCATACCTGCAAATTCGCGCCCCATAAACGCGGTGCAGACGATGAAAAACAGCATGAAAAGGTTGTAAAATCTATAAGGCATCGTCTCGACAAAGATGCTAAATGCATTTACGTTCGTTATGCCGATGAGCTCGTAGCCTTGTTTGATCAGCGAGATCTCAAGCCCGACCCAAGTCGAGATGACGGCTAGACCAGCGATCGGAGCAGCAGTTGCGTCGATGATAAAGGCTAGTTTTTCGCGAGAGACTTTAAATTTGTCCGTTATCGGGCGCATGATAGGGCCCACGATGAGGGAGTTTGCGTAGTCGTCGAAAAAGACGAAAAGTCCCATCACCCAAGTTGAAATTTGAGCAGAAACGCCTGTTTTAGCCTTTTTGCTTAGCCATATCGCCACAGCCTTGGTTCCGCCCATTTTGGTGATGAGCGCGACCACGCCGCCGATACAAAGCACCTGAAGCACAATGCCCGCATTCCAGCTATCGGCCAGCGAGCCCACGACCCTTTTTACGATATCGGTAAAGCCCTTTACGAAGGTCATCGGGATGCTTGAGTTGATGACGTTTATGAGAAACGTACCGCTAAAAACGCCGATAAAAAGCGACAAAACGACGTCTTTGGTGATAAACGCCAAAACTATCGCCACCACGGGCGGGATGAGCGTCCAAAAGCCGAATATTTCGGCATTTTTTTTCGCTACTTCGGGATCTACGGCTAGCGCCAAGATCGGCAAAAGCGACAAAAATAAAATCTTTTTCATCAAAAACTCCTTTTTGTTTTTCGTCGGTTTAATCAAATTTTCCGCCCCGTGTGCGGTCGGTCGGTATTTAAGGCATAAATTTAGCTAAATGCGGCTTAAATTTTTGTTTTAAATTCGCTTAGAATTCAAAAATTTTAGCTCTTTATTAAAAATTTATGTTAAAAATGAGGCTTTGGTGGAAATTTTGTTTAAAACTGCGCTCGGCGATAAATTTAAATTTAGTCATAGCTTG
>ERZ773068.1573-NODE-1573-length-11116-cov-21.918362_pt1 | contig 11116 bp, 16 predicted proteins | sample MGYA00580620_ERZ773068 | MGnify/ENA primary metagenome ERZ773068 (study PRJEB29015, sample SAMEA2737983) | human oral metagenome | biome: human oral; feature: human-associated habitat; material: dental | place: China | collected 2101 ... | reverse complement strand
GGGCATGGCGGGTTTTCCTTTTCAAAAGAAGGGGGGGGTGAAGGGGAAAGTGAAGGGGCGCGCGTCAAAGCCCGGTGAGGGCGCGGCGCTGGTCGTCCAGGCGCGTTTGCAGCCGCTCCAGATCGGCCGTGATGCGAAACGTCAGGCGCGTGAAGGCGGGGGCGGGGTAAAAGCGCCCGGTTTCCTCGCTTTTGCGCGCCCAGCCCTTGGCAATGAGCAGGGCCATGCAGCGCGTGACCTGGCTGGGCGTGCAGCGCGTGGCCTGGGCCAGCTCGCCGTTGGTGGCGCCGCTGGCGGCAAAGCCGCAAAGCGCGTCAAGCACATCAAGCGTGCGCAGCGGCAGCGAGCGGGCGAAGGCGGTGCGGGCGACCGCATCGGCAGGGGCGGGGGCGGTCATGCCAGCACCCCTTTAATCACTTCCTCGCCGATGTACTCGGAGAGATCGCGCAGGATGTTGTAGGTCGTGCGTCCGCGCGGTAGGCCATGCCGCCCGGCCCAGCGGTTGACCGCCTGTGTGACTGTGCGCGGCTGGTAGTTATGGGCGATGGCCCATTGGCGATAGCTGGTGCCACGCTCGACCAGCCTGGCCCGAATCTTTGCCTTTTCCATTTGTTCCTCTTTGGCTATGATGTACGCAATACGCGTAATTGTTCTCGCGAATTGCGTAAAAGTCAAGAGGTTTTTTTGCGAAATGCATAAGTCTTCTGTTGCAGATGTGCTGGCGCGCCTGCAAGCCTTATTCAATGTGGAGTCTGACTCCGCTCTAGCGAACGCTATGGAAGTCAACCGGCAGACGCTGGGAAGCTGGCGTGCGCGCGGAAGAGTTCCTTACGAAGAATGCATAAATTTGGCCATCCAGAGGGGTTTGAGCCTTGACTGGCTATTGATCGGAGAGGGGCCAATGTGTCGGCCTTCTTCCAGTGATTTAAGTGTTGAGACTGAAAGAGAAAGCGCAGTGCTGTCTTTGCTACGGCAGTTGCCCGATGCTGACCAACAAGAGATTCAGTTTGCTGCTCAAACCAAAAAGCGTTTGCTGGATGCAGAGCGGCGGTTGGAGCAGATGACCAAAGACCTGGCGGCTTCACATGCCGCAAAGTGTTCCCATTGAGAAACAAAAGGAGTCCGATATGCGTATGGATGAAATGACTACGGAGCAAAAAGCACGCGCCCTAACACGGTATGAGCGTGCCGCAGACATCATTGCCGACTATGAACGCCAGCACAGTTTCGAACTTCCTCAACCTTGGCGAGAGGCTGTTAGCTCAATGCTGATGAGAGGACTGGGCGACCCGGAGTTGCATTTGATTTTTGAGACCGTGATGCGTGTTGAGTACGAGGCTGGTCGCTTGGCCGCGCGCCCGCCCCAACCATGGACAGAAGATTGATCCCACTCTTTCACCGGAGTTGAAGATGAAGTTGAGGGCGGCGCTTGAGCGGGCGCTGCAAGAGTGCCGGGCGCTGCAAGGGTGCGCGGGCATGGGGTTTTGAGGGGGCTGCGGCCGGGTTTTATTTATTGCATGACCATGACCAAGTACGTGACTGTCAATTTGTTTGATGTTCAGGCGTCGCCGCAGACTGTCCAGCCTCTTGGCAATACGCTGGATGAGTTTGCAAGGCTGCCGCTGGATGAGCGCTGGCGCGGTGATATTCGTTTGGATCATGTTGAGCGCAAGCCGGCTGCGAACGGGTTGCCGCCAAGGGTTTTGCTCAATTTCTGCAAGCGCCGTGACGTGGGGCCGGGCAAGGTGGGCAGCAAGGCGGCGGTGCAGGGTATCGTGCTGGGGCAGGATGAGGATTTCGGGGAGGAGACGGCGGCCGTTTATGTGCCGCATAAAAAGTGGCTGGCGGTTTTGAATAATCGCCACGGCGCAGGCCCCAGCCGCATGGCCGAGTATTTCAATGCGCTTGATCCGGGCAACAATGGCCGCCATTTCGACTATCAGGTGCTTCCCAAGCTTGATCCGGATACGATGCAGCAGCTGCAGGGCATGTCGGGGTTTCGAGCGCTGGAGGTGACGGCAACGGTGGATGCTCTGGATGCTTCCGGCTCACTCATGGGGCAGTCGCTGGCCGCTGCCACAAGGCCGGCTCATGTGCAGACGGTTTCGCTGGCGCTGCGCGCCAAAAAGGCCAAGGGTGAGGGCCGGGGTTTGTCCTTTTCTGCAATCAAGGGATTTGTCAATGGGCTTTTGACGCAAGGCGGTGGGGTGTCGAGGTTGCAGGTCAAGGGCAGCGACGCCTCTTCAGATAGCAAGGATCAGGTGATTGACTTGCTGCATCAGAGGTTAAAGCAGCGCTTCAGGGATGATGAGCTGGTTGTGCACAATCGTCGTTTCACGCTGGATTCCCGTTGGAGTTTGCTGGAACGCGCGCTGAAAATTTGGCTCTGATGCCCCATGTCGCTGACTCGCCTTGATGTTGAACGCTTCGCTCCCATCGCTCTTGCTGCTGTGGCTGCGGGGGCGTGGTTTTGCCTGGGGGGCACGGTTTCAGAGGCTCATGGCAGTCAGTTGTTGTCTGCCTTGTTGTCGGCAGCGGCGATCAGCGCGGGGTTTTTGGCAACGGCTCTTTCCGTGTTGCTGCCCATGGGTTCAACCGAGCTTGGCAGGAGGCTGCATGCCAAGGGTCTGCTGGTGTATGTGCATCGTTATTTGCGCTCGGCAATTTTTGGTTGCATGTGGCTGGCGGCGCTTTGTGTTGTTTTGTTTTTCCTGCTGCCCCGGGGGCAGCCGGGGCTGGGCCGGGGGCTGTCGGTTTTGCTGGTGGGCGTGACGGTGTATGCGGCGGCAGCCTGGGTTCGTATGGTCGAGATACTGTTGTATTTGTTTGAGCGTATGAGCCAGCCCGAGGATCGGGGCGGCTAGCCTGGCGGCGGCGCAACCGAAAAAACCGATTTTTCTTGCAACGGCCACCCTTGTGCGGTGGCCGTTTTGTTTTGAAGCTTTTCATTTGGGGCGCTCGCTTTGTTTGCGCGACAGTGAGGGGCATGTCCAAACCGTGTGTTCCGCGCTGCGGCAGTTGCCGGCATTTTTGTGTTCAGCAGTTGCCGCTGGCGCGGCTGGGGTTTGGTCAGTGTGCGCTGTTGATGGCCGGGCATTTGATGCACCGGCAGGCCAGGTGCACGTTTTTTCCTTCTCGCTGGAGTGCCTTGAAATGAGTTTGCTTGGGTTTGGCGCGCGCCTGGCGCGCGTGCGTTTGGCCGATTGGTTGTTTTGCGCGTTGCTGTTGCTGGCTGCCGTGGGGTGGATGGCGCCGCAGCAGTTGCCGGTGGCCGTTTACAAGCTGGCGCTGATGGCGCTGGCAGCGCTGGCCGGTTATTGGCTGGACCGCAGCATGTTCCCTTATGCGCGGCCGGATGTGTTGCTGCTGGGGGCGCAGGCTGCGCAGCAGCCGGAGACGCGGTTTGCGGCGCTGCGGGATGTGGTGTCGTTTACGGAGCCGAAGGCGGCAGATGAGGCTGCGGGTGCGCCGCTGGATGCGGCCGGGGCGCGTGAGTTGCTGCTGCTGGGGGCGGTGTGCATGGTGCGCCGCTCTTTGGTGGTGGGCGCGGGGATGTTGGCCGTGGGCCTGGGGGCGTGATGCGCAGGTTCACGTTGTGGGCGCTGGCTTTGCTGCTGGTTTTGCCTGCCTGGGCGCAGCCTACAGCGGCGCCGCTGGCGGGGCGCTTTCAGCGCGAGTTGCTGCGGCAGGCGCATTTGCAGTGGGGGCTGGATGCGCCGGTGGCGGCGTTGGCGGCGCAAATTCACCAGGAAAGCGGCTGGGATGCGGCGGCTGTGAGCCGCGCGGGGGCGCGGGGGCTGGCGCAGTTTATGCCGGCGACGGCGCGCTGGTGGTGCGCGCGCGAGGGTGTGGCCGACTCTGATTGCCTGCCGCATAACCCGGCGTGGGCGCTGCGGGCGATGGTGGGCTATGACAAGTTTTTGTTTGATCGCACGCCGGGGTATATGGATCGTTTTGACCGCTTGTGGCTGATGCTGCGCGGCTACAACGGCGGCGAGGCCCACTGGCGGGCCGAGGCGCAGGCCACGGGGCTGAAGCTGCCCACTCGCGGGCAGATTGATGCGGCTTGCGGGCGGGCGCGCCGGGCGGCGCTGCATTGCAGGGAGAACCTGGCCTATGCGCGCCGCATTTTGCTGGTTTTGCAGCCGCGGTATGCGAGTTGGGGGGCCAGCTGGGGGCCGGTGTGGCAGCCTGCGCAGCAGCAGGTGCGGCAGGTGCGGCCATGAGATGGCTTGCTGCGGTGCTGTTGGCTGCGCTGGCGGGGGCGGCGCCGGGGTATTGGCGTGGGCGCGCAGATGGCCGTCTGGCCGAGCGGGCGCGGCATGACGCGCAGCTGGTGCAGCAGTTGTCTGCGGTGCTGGAGCAGCACAGCAGTCTGGTGCAGCAGAGCCAGGAGGCGAGCCAGCGTTTACGCCGCGCTGCCGCTGCCCGCGCCAGGGCCGATGATGAGACGACGAGGGAGCTTGCCGATGCACTTGCCAAAACGGCTGATTTGCGCGCTGCTTGCGTGCTGGATGCTGGCGTCTTGCGCCAGGTGGACGCCGCCCGGGCCGCAGCCGCTGCGGCCGCTGCCGGCGGCTTTGCTGGCGCTGTGCCCGCCGCCGCCGCACAGCGGGGGCGCTGATATGGATGCGCTGGTGCTGACGCTCAAGCGCTCGTATGACGCTTATGGCGCTTGTGCGGGACAGCATGCCGAGTTGGTGCGCTGGCTCGATGGCGGCGCGGGGGGCGTTGCGCCATGAGGCTGGGTTCGCCGGAGATGGATGCGCTGCTTTTGGTGCTGGCGGCCGCCCAAATGGTGCTGCTGCCGCTGGCGCTGCTGTGGGTTTGGCGCGCGACGCGGCAGGTGGATACGCGCGCGCATGTGCAGGCGGTGGAGGCGGCCATGAGCCAGGCGCTGGCCGAGTTGCGCGTGGCGCAGGAGGGGCACGGGCGCTTGATTGCGCAAATGCCAGATAGCAAGGAGTTTGGCGATTTGCGGGTGGAACTGGCCGCGCTCAAGGGCAAGCAGGAGCTGGTGTTCAACGAGGCACGCGGCGCGTGGAGGATTTTTTGCTGAAAGCAGGACGACATGACACACAACTTTGAGCAGCAGGCGCTGTATGCGCGGCATCTGGCGCGCGATCGCCGTCTGGTGATTTTGCGGGTACTGGCCGATAGCGCGGGCTACCAGGCCAATGAATACATTCTGGAGACCATGCTGGAGGAGCTGGGGCATGTGGTGGGCAGTGACTTGCTGCATGGCGAGCTGGCCTGGTTGGCCGAGCAAGGTTTGCTGACGCAGCAGCGCGTGGCCGCGGTGCTCATTGCCACGCTGACGCGGCGCGGGCTGGATGTGGCGCGCGGGCGCGCAGCAGTGCCGGGTGTGGCGCGCCCGCAGCCGGAGTGAGGCATGGGCCGGCGTAGCACCGTGGCCGCGCTGCCCGCAGAGCTGGTGCAGGCGTGCAATGGCCTGATTCGCGAGGGGCGCACGATTGCCGAAATCTTGCAGGCCTTGCAGGCGCTGGGGGCGAATGTGTCGCGCAGCGCGGTGGGGCGCTATGTGAAGGGCGCGCGCGATGCGATGGAAAAGTACCGGCAGGCGCAGGAGGTGGCGAAAGTCTGGGTGGACAAGCTGGAAGCCGAGCCGGGCGGCGACGTGGCGCGCCTGCTACCCGAAATGCTGCGTGTGGTGGCCTGGCAGTCGCTGAGCGAGCTGGGCGAGGCGCAGCAGCCAGTCAAGGCCATGGATGTGATGCTGCTGGCCAGGGCGCTGAAAGATCTGGCGGGCGCCAACAAGACGCACGTGGACGTGGAGCTGCAGTTGCGCAGGCTGCGCGAGCAGGTGCGTTCGCGCGCGGATGCGGCGGCGCGCGAAGTGGAGAGCATGACGCGCCAGGCGGGCATGAGCGATGAGCTGGTGGCGAGCATTCGCCAGCGGATTCTGGGTGTGGGAGACAAGGCATGAGCGCGGGCATGGGCGCTGCGTTGCCTGCGGTGCTGCTGCCGTATCAGCAGCGCTGGGTGGCCGATGCGTCGCCGTTCAAGGTGGCCGAAAAGGGCCGGCGCACGGGCCTGACCTGGGCCGAGGCGGCCGATGACGTGCTGATTGCGGCGGCGGCCAGAAACGCGGGCGGGCAGAACGTGTACTACATCGGCCAGGACAAGGATATGACCGAGGAGTACATCGACGCCTGCGCGATGTGGGCGCGCGAGTTCAATCAGGCAGCCGGCAGTGTGGAGCAAGGCATCTGGGATGAAGATGGCGATGATGAGCGCAACAAGAACATTCTGACGTTTTCGATTCGGTTTCCCAAAAGCCGCCACCGTATTACGGCGCTGGCCTCGCGGCCGCGCAAGCTGCGCGGTCGCCAGGGGGTGCTGGTGGGCGATGAGGCGGCGTTTCAGGACGACCTGGACGCGCTGATCAAGGCGGCGATGGCCTTTCTCATATGGGGAGGCAAGGTGCGTTTGATTTCGACGCACTTTGGCGCGGACAACCCATTCAACCTGCTTTGCCAGGACATTCGCGCCGGGCGGCAGCGGGGCAGCATTCACCGCATTACGTTCCGGCAGGCCGTCAACGAGGGGCTGTACCGGCGGGTGTGTTTGCGCATGGGCCGCGCGTGGTCGCAGGCTGACGAGGATGCCTGGGTGCAGGGCATTTATGACTTTTACCGCGATAACGCGGATGAGGAGCTCGATTGCATTCCGAGCGCGAGCAGTGGCGCCTATTTCAGCCGGGCGCTGCTGGAGAGCCGCATGAGCGATGCGCTGCCGGTGCTGCGGCTGGAGTGCCCGCCCGGCTTTGAGGTGCGCGCGGCCGCAGAGCGGGCGGCGTTTGTGGATGGCTGGCTGCACACGCAAGTGCAGCCGCTGCTGGAGGCGCTGCCGCCGCAGGCGCGCAGTTTTTACGGCATGGACTTTGCCCGTTCGGGGGATTTGTCGGCGCTGGTGCCTCTGCTGCAAGACGCGCATTTGCACCGCCAGGCGCCCTTCATTGTGGAGCTGCGCAATGTGCCGTTTGAGCAGCAGCGACAGGCGCTGTTTTTTATTGTGGATGCGCTGCCGGGGTTTGCGGGCGGGGCGCATGACGCGACGGGCAACGGCGGTTATTTGGCCGAGGTGGCGATGCAGCGCTATGGTGCGGCGCGGGTGCAGCGGGTGATGTTGTCGCAGCAGTGGTACATGGAGAACATGCCCAAGTACCGCGCGGCGTTCGAGGATGGCGATATCACCTTGCCGCGCAGCAGCGGGGTGCTGGATGACCACCGGGCGGTGCAGCTGGTACGTGGCGTGCCCAAGGTACCCGATGGGGTGGCCCTCAAGGATGCCGCAGGCGGCAAGCGCCACGGGGATACGGCCATTGCCGGCGCGCTGGCCTGGTTTGCTTCACTGACGGCGGCCGCGCCGATGGAGTTCATGAGCGGCGGCGCGCGCTCGGATGAAGAGGAAACGAGAGGTTTTCTGTGAGGCAGCCCATGAAAGACAAGAAAGATTGACCGCAACTGGACGCCGAGGCGGCGCCGCTGGCGCTGGACCCGTGGAATACCGTTTTCATGGGCATCTTGCAGCCCAATGACCCGCTGCTGCTGGAGCGCGGCAAGGGTGGCTCTTTAGCGCATGAGCTGTATCGCGACCTCAAGCGCGACGGCAAGGTGTTCAGCGGGCTGCAAAAGCGCAAGCTGGCGGTGGTAAGCCGCCCGTGGTCGGTGGAGCCGGTGCAGGCCAGTGACGCCGGCGCACGCGACGCGGCCCTGGTGATGGATATCCTGAACGGGTTCGCTTTTGACCGCCTGTGCGTGGATTTGCTGGACGCGTTGCTGATGGGCTGGCAGCCCGCCGAGATTGTGTGGACGCTGCGCGAAGTAGGCGGGCGGCAAATGGTGGTGCCCGAGCGCGCTCCGAAGCGGCTGCATCGGCGTTTCGTTTATGTGCAGGGCGAAGCGGGCGGCCCGCCCGAGTTGCGCCTGCTGGTGCGCGAGGCGATGCAGCAGGGCGTGCCGGTGCCCGATCGCAAATTCATCGTGCACCGCATTAATGCGGAGGATGACAACCCCTACGGCATCGGGCTTGGGCTGCAACTGTATTGGCCGGTGTTTTTCAAGCGCAAAGGGGTGCTGGCCTGGGGCAAGCTGTGCGACCGCTTTGGCACGCCCACTCCCTGGGGCAAGTATCCGCGCGAGGCCAGGGCGCGGGAAAAGGGCACGTTGTTTGAGGCGCTGCGGGCCATGAGCAATGACGGCTTCATCATGACGCCAGAGGGCGTGGATATCACCCTGCTGGAAGCCAGGATCAGCAGCGGCGGGATGACGCCCAATCAGTCATTGGTTGAGTACATGGATGACTGGATCATGGAGGTGCTGCTGGGGCAGCCGCCGCGCGGCCAAAGCGGCGGGGCGCTGGCCGCAGCGGCCAATGAGCGCGAGGCGGTGCGGCTGGAGTTGAGCCAGGCCGATAGCGATCTGCTCAGTGACACATTGAATGCGACGCTGATTCGGTGGATTTGCGAGTTCAACGGTTTGCAGCCTTGCATGGTGTCGCGCACCATCAAAGCGGCCGAGGACATCAAGGCAGCCAGTGAGACGGATGCGAACGTGGCGGCGATGGGCTTTCGCATGACGCTGGACGGTGTGCGCGCTCGATACGGTGAGCACTGGGAGTTGGCCCCCAATCAGCCGACGTTGCCTGCCAGCGCTGCGGGCGGCGTGCCGCGCAGCTTTGCCGAAGGGCAAGTTGCTGTGGGCAGGGACGCGCTGGATGAGCTGGTGGATGAGGAGTTGGCCCAGTGGCGCGAGGCGCTGGAGCCGATGGCCACGCCGCTGCGCCGCCTGATGGAGCGCGCCAGCCAGGAGGGCTGGACGGCCGGGCAGTTGCTGGATGCGCTGCCGGGTGTGTTGCCCGAGATGGATGCGGATGCGCTGGCACAGGCGCTGACGCGGGCGGCTTTTGCCGCGCGGGGCGCGGCCCGGGCGGGTTTGGATGACGAGTAAGGGGCAAGGGGCGATGTCGGCAGCAACGGAGTTTGCCCGGCTGCGCAGGCTGCCTGCGGCCGGGGCGATTGCCTATATGCAGGCGCGCGCGCAGTTGACGGTGACGCACGACTGGCAGGATTTGTGGGAGGACGAGCATGCCAGCCAGTTCACCGTCTCAAGGCTGGCGCGGCTGGATTTGTTGCAGGCGGTGTACGAAGGCATCCGCCGTTCGGTGCAGGGCGATTTGAGCCGCAGGGACTGGATGCGCGATGTGCAGCAGCTGCTGGCCGACGCAAATTGGTGGGGCGAGCGGCAGATGGTGGATCCGACCACGGGCAAGGTGATCAAGACGGTTTTCAACCCGATGCGGCTGGCGCTGGTTTTCGATACGAATTTGCGGCAGGCGCACGCAGCGGGGCAATGGGAGCGCGCGTGGGCGGCCAGGCGCACGCATCCGTATGTGCGCTATGTGACGCGCGATGACGGGAAAGTGCGCCCGCAGCACCGCGCCTGGCACAACGTGACGCTGCCGGTGGATGACGCCTTCTGGAGCGAGCACTGGCCGCCCAATGGCTGGCGCTGCCGCTGCCGGGTGGTGTCGGTGTCGCGCCGTGATTACGAGCGGGGCCTGGCGCCCGATGGCAGTGCGCTTAAGAAAGAGATGCCGCCGCAGTATCGGGTGGAGTTCATCAACCAGCGCACGGGCGAAGTGACGTACACGCCTGCGGGCATAGACCCGGGCTTTGCCTACAACGCCGGTCAGGCGCGCCAGCGCGCTCTGGCCAGGCTGCAAGCCGACAAGCTGGGGGCAGCTGTGCCTGCATTGGCCCAGGCAGCCCGGCTGGAGCGGCTGCATGTGGGGCTGCCCCGCCAGGACTTCACAGGCCAGCGCCCGGGCCTGGCCGAATTACCACCCGTGCAAATTACGCGGCTGCAAGGCGATGAGTTCGGCAAGGGGCTTGCACATGCCGATTTGATGCAGGCCGCGACGGCGCTGCTGCAAGAGCTGCAAGGCAGTGAGGGGCTGCTCAATGACGATACGGGCTGGCTGCTGCGGCTCAAAAAGATAGGGGACAACATGAGTCAGTCGCGCCCTTCATTGCAAGCCGTGGCAGCCCTGAAGGCGCTGGTGCGCCGCGCCGTGGTGGTGGAGCGGCATGCGGATTCGATGCACCGCAATGAGTATGTGCAGTGGATCTATCGGCTGGCCGCGCCCGCGCTGATTGAAGGCAGGCTGTACCGCCTGAAGCTGACGGTGAAGGATTGGCAGCAAGGCAGCCAGTCGCGCAAGCTGCTGCATGCATTGGAAGCAGTGGAAATAGAAAGCGCCCTGCCGGGAACACTGCTGAACTCCCCGCAAGCACGCGGGGTGGGGACAGCTCAACCGACCACAGGGCGCGCGCTCACTATAGCCGAGCTGCTGACAGGCGCCAGGCGCAACGACGGCATGCCATTTGACCTGCCTGGCCACTGATCATCATGCTGACGATTGCCATTGACGACGAAGCCTTCAGGACGCTGCTGCAAACCCTGCAAGACAGACTGCAAGACATGACGCCAGCCATGACGGGCATGGGCGCGGAAATGGAAAGCCGCGTCAACCGCCGCTTTGAAACGCGCACCGATCCGGTGGGGCGGCCTTGGGACGGCTGGGCTGAAGCGACCATTAAAAACTACCCCTACCCGGGCACGCCGGCGGCTATTAAAGCCGGTCGCAGCGGCAACGCACGGCTGCTCGACCGTTATGGCGACATGTTGCAGGGCCTGAGCTACCAGGCAGATGCAAACAGTGTGAGGGTTGGCTTTGACCAAAGCTATGCCTCATTCCATGAATTCGGCACGCGCCGCATGCCCCGCCGCGGCCTGCTGATGGCCAACCCGCAAGCGGGCACTCTGGCACCCGACGACGAGCGCGCTGTGATTGACGTTTTGGGCGATTTCTTGTTTCAGCAATGATGCCCGCATCCTCTTGCAGAATGTGTAAAGGCTTTGCAAATTCCATCCCACCATCTCCCTGAATTTCCCGCCAAATCCCAGATTTATCTCACCTTTGCCCTATGGGATATCTCATCTGGGTTCAGGTTCCTGCCAATTATCCGGGGCAGGAAAAACGAATCAACAAGGAGCATGATTATCTTGAAGCCTGGCTGTCTTGCATACAT
>ERZ773068.1571-NODE-1571-length-11124-cov-3.421899_pt1 | contig 11124 bp, 7 predicted proteins | sample MGYA00580620_ERZ773068 | MGnify/ENA primary metagenome ERZ773068 (study PRJEB29015, sample SAMEA2737983) | human oral metagenome | biome: human oral; feature: human-associated habitat; material: dental | place: China | collected 2101 ... | reverse complement strand
CCGTGAAATACTCTTTAAATTTATCGAACCCGACCGTGTAGCGCTCAATAAATTCCTTGTCGTAAAGCCCGTTTTCGTAAAGATATTCGCAAAGCCCGATCAGCATCGCCGTATCGGTGCAAGGGCGCACGGCGAGATAGTGCGCGCCGAAATACTCCGCCGTTTCGTTGCGGTAGACGTCGACGCTGTAAATTTTCATCTCGCCTTTTTTAAATTTATCTTTCATAATCTCGTAGTAGGCGTAGGAGTTGTGCATCGGAACGCCGATAGCGATCTTATTTGAGACGACGGGATTAGTGCCCCAAAACACGATCGTTTTGGCCTCCTTTACCACGCCCTCCCAGCGCGTCGGAGCGTGCGTCGGATCGATAGAGCCCGTCACGTGAGGCAAAAACGCCGTCGCCGCGCCGTATGAGTAGCCGCCAAGCTCGCTCACGTAGCCTCCTAGCGCGTTTAGCATGCGCTTTGCGGTGCGCTGCGAGTGGCCGACTTTGCCGAGGCTGCCCCACTGATAAAGCTGCCCGTAAATGGCCTCCGAGCCGTATTTGTCGAAGTTTTCTTTTAAAATTTTAGCGCTTAGCTTTATCGCCTCGTCCCAGCTAACGCGCACGAAAGGCTCTTTGCCGCGAAGCTCGGGTTTTGGATTTGACGGGTCTGCGAGGAAGCTTTTGCGCACGTATGGGTATTTCACGCGCGTTTCGTTTTGGATGTGATCGCTTAGGGCGTTGTTTAGCACCGTAGGCATCGCGTCGCCCTCAAACGGCTCTGTGCCCACGACTCTGCCGCCGATGGTTTGGACGTAAAACGCGCCGAATTTATTCGCGCAAAGCCCCATCTGCTCGTCAAATATCGCCTGCGCCGCCGCGCCTAATTGTTTTGCCTGCGCCGAAGCTGCCGCAAGCGCGCCTAGTTTTAGAAAGTCTCGTCTTTTCATGGTTTTCTCCGTTAAATTTAAATTTGATTGGTTGACTCGGTTTAAATTTAGCGGAATTTATGCGGTTGAGTTTTGCATCGTTTGCCTTTTAACGTATTACGCGACCTCGCGTCTTGGCGGTGATTTTACGAAATTTAGGCTTAATTCTCGTTTTAAAGGCGATTTTAAAAATAGCGTAAATTTAGGCCAAATTTGATAATATCTCATCAAAATTTAAAGGAAGCAAATGTCAAATTTGAAAGCCTACTTTGAGCTAAAGCCTAGCGCCGAGTATAAAGCGATGACGCGCGAGGTGGGCAAGATTGTTTATAAAGGCGATAAATTTATGCGCTATATCAGCCTTTGCGACTTTGCGGCGATTGTTATCGGGATGATTTTTATCACGCTTTTGTGCGTTAAATTTTACCTTAACGACCTTGGCTGCTTGCTTGAGGACTACGGCTTTGAAAGTGCAGCGATCTTGCCCTATCTTGCGTGGATAGGCGCGTTTTTGACGGTACTTTACGCCACGGGGCTGCGACCTTGGCTGCTGATTCGCGCTATGCTAAGCAAAGCAAACTACAGCGAATTCGGGCAAAAAAGCGTGATCTTAGAGGATGAGTTTTTCGTGCAAAAGAGCAAATTCGGCGAGGGCAGATACAGGTACGCCGTCATCAGCGACGCTCGATATGTGGGCGAGTATGTCGTTGTTATCATCGCAAACTCCATGTTTTGCGCCGTGCCGCGCGAGGCCTTCGCAGACGGCGGGGCGGAGTTTTTAAGCGAGGTAAAAAAGCGCGCGGGACTGGACGCGCAAAATCAAATTTAGGATTTAAAATGAGCGAATTTGACGAGTTAAGTTTACACGAGCCGTTTTTAAAAGGGCTGCGCAATCTAATAAACGGCAACCAAGCTAAGCCTGAGGATTTGGTAGAAATTTCGCACGAAATTTTTGATTTTGAAGCGACGGCGACCGTGACGTGGGAGTTTTACGGCAAGCGCGAGGAGAGCAAGATCGCAGGCGGCGCAAAAGAGCAGATACATTTCGGCGACGATACGCGCGGCTACGAAAATCACGCCAGAGAGTGCTTGCTGCAGGCTAGAGATAGCACGGATCTGCGTGAAATTTTACTCACCGAACTACGCCAAGACGCAAAAGAAGCCGTCGCAAAATCAGGCGGCGCGGTTAGGTATTACGATTTTAAGCCATTTAGCATGAGCGAGCGCTGCGGCAACTGCGGCGGTGACGGGCAGACGAGATGCGGCGAGTGCGGCGGACGCGGTAAAAAAACCTGCTCCAGCTGCGGCGGACGCGGACGACAAAGCTGCTCTACGTGCGGAGGCAGCGGCGGCGTAAATCGCCCTCACACGCAGTATAACTCAGACGGCAGCACCTACGTGACGTATCGCTACGAGAGCTGCTCATCATGCGGCGGCAGCGGCTCAAATACCTGCTACGGCTGCTCGGGATCTGGCACGGTTAGGTGCGGCGGATGCGGCGGGTCCGGCTACGTGCAGTGCGCCCAGTGTAGCGGACACGGATACTTTACCACGGTAGCAAACATCGGCGCCTACGCGAAACCAAGCGTAAATTTACGCATAAAATCGCGCTCCTACGCCGACGAGCTTTTGGACTTCTTGTGCGCTCGCACCTGCAAATTTATCTCGCAGACGATACCGTTTTATCAAGACGAAGAGAGCGGCGATGAGAGCTCGCACCTGTTTTCTTACGTGGGTTCTAGCGCGATAACGCGGCTAAATTTTATCCTGCTAGGCAAGGAGTACGAGGCGGTGGGCTTTAGCAACCCGCCCTACGCCTTTATCAGGCCGCCCTTTTTCGATGATCTTTTTGCAGACGAGATTTCTATGCTAGAAAAGATGGATGCCGACGGCAAGATAACTAGGCGCGAGGCGTTTAAATTTTTCACGCGCTACTGCTCGCAGCCTGCTCTTGACTCCGCGCTAAAGCGTATCGCTAAAACGGACGGCGCGCAAACAGAGGCCGCAAATGCCGTGATAGAGGCCTGCGAAGGCTACGTCTCAAGGGGCGCGGCGAGCAAACTGGGCGAAACGATGAAAAAATGTCTGGATAAAATCTCTCCCGTTTACTCGCCTGCGGTTTGGTTTGGGCTGGGCTCGCTATTTTGGCTGATTGCGCTAGTTTTTACGGCGGGATTTTTGGGCGAAAATTTAGCCGAGCGCTACATCATGGCGCCTATTTATACGCTTATATTTTTGGCTATTTGCGCGGGCATGGCTTGGTGCGTCTTAGCGCCTCTTAGTGCGCTGGTTACGCTGATTCGCCGTAGTGCCGTGCCTAAAGAGTACCGCCAAAGCATGCGAAACAAAGAGGCTTTTTCGCTATTTTTTAAAATTTTAGCAGGCTTTGGAGCAGTCGGTGCGATCTACGGCGCGATATCTGGCTTTGGTTACGCTCCGACTCTTATGCAGCTTGACGAGCGCTTTGAGGCGTCGCGTAGTCTGGAAGCCAAATTTCGCGAGATGACGGCTAAATTTGACGGCTCAAACGAGACGGCGCGCGAAACAAACTCCACCGACGACGCTAAAACCGCGCCGCAGATGACGCAAAAAGAGAAAATTTTATACGTGCAAAAGGCTATCGGCGTCAAATCTGACGGTATCATGGGCGCGCGCACGCTAAAAAAGGCGCAGGAGTTTTTGGACGCAAATTTAACGAGCGCGGATGAAATTTACGAAGCGATAAAAGCAAAAGAAGCAAGCCGCGCAAAGTGATTGCTTATAACTCATTTTAGGAGGATAAAATGCCCAAAATCAACTGGGACGGAAGGTCTGCGGGCAACGGCACTTGGGTATATGAGGGCAACGAGCTAAAGCCCAAATACGGCGCAACCACGCACAATACCTTTGAATTTGACGGCGGCGTGCTAAAGCCCAAAACAGGAGCCAACTCCTCTAACACATTTGAGTTTGACGGCAAAAAAATAAAGCCCAAATACGGCGCAAACTCAAGCAACACTTGGGTGATACAAGGCAACGTCGTCAAGCCCGATTTTGGTTCAAACTCGAGCAACACCTACGACATAAACGGAGCCCCCATCGCCGTCATAATAGGGCAAGTCTGCCTAAAGCTGTGGTAGCGCGAGGCAGGACACGAGCCGTTTGTTTTAAAACTTACGATTTTGGCGCGCGGCGCGGTAAATTTGACTCGGCTTAAATTTAGCGCTCAATTTTAGCGACCGCCGCAAGCTAAATTTTAAAATAGATCCGCGTTTTTGTCGCTATTCCAGACGTACTCCATCGCCCGAGCGATACGCTGCGCCCGTTTGTTTATCATTTTTACTTGCTTTTTGGATGGATTTTACACGAGTTTTGTTTAAATTTTGTCTTAAATTTTATCGCAGGCTTTTGATTTGAATTTTAAAAGCAAGCTTTTGATATAAATCATCAAAATTTTACGCTAATTATGATAATATTTCCCAAAAATAAAGGAGAAAAAATGAATAACGATCACGCAACCAAAACAGAACCTAAGCGCCCGCTAAGCAAGCTAGTTCGCGTTTGCGACGCCGTTGCCGTGATGTTTTACCTTGTTATCGTAGGCGGATTTTACCTCTACATCGGCCGCAACGTCGGCGTGCAATACGACTACTACGAAAAGCCTTTTGTTTTTTGCTTACCTTACGTAATCTGGTTTGCGACGACGCTAGCGATGATTTACGTTGCCTTGGTACGCGAAAAGCTTAAAACACTCTAAACAGCGATAAGTCTGTCGCCCAAAACCGCTAAATTTATAAAATTCGCGATTTTTGGCAGTAAAATTTGCATTGTTTTGGATTATTTGCTTTTTTTGCCGTAAATTGGAAACTTTCCGCCTATCAGACTTAATTTGCTCTTTTTATACCCGTGCTTTTGAACGGCTAATTTTGTAAATTCGTTTTTCACGCATCTTTTAGGCACGGTGCCTCGAAATTTGACTCGGATTAAATTTAGCGCTCAATTTTAGCAACCGCCGCAAACTAAAATTTAAAACAGATCTGCGTTTTTGTCGCTATTCCACACATACTCCATCGCCCGAGCGATACGCTGCGCCTCGTCCCGTCCATGCATATCGGCGATAAAACCCAGAGCCGCGTCGATGCCCGCGCTCACGCCCGAGCTCGTGTAAATTTTCCCGCTAACGCACCACCTGGCCGCACGCACCCAGCGCACGCTAGGAGCCTCTGAGGTCACCCACTGCCATGATAGTTTATTGCTCGTGGCCTCCATGCCGTCCAAAAGCCCTGTTTTAGCTAGCAGCACCGAGCCCGTGCATACCGCGATCACGTACTCGTGCCTGCGCGCTAGCTCGCCTAGAACGGCTATAAACTCGCCCTCATGCGTAAGCTTCCTATCCGCAAAACCGCCCGGCACGAGCAAAACGTCAAATTTAGCTATCTCATCTAGCTTTCGCGTCCAAATTTTAGCGCTCGTACTGCTGCCCACGAGTCCGCCAGTAGCCGAGAAATACTCTATCTCATAGCACTTTCGCTCGTCATCCAGCACCCTAGATAGCACCTCGGCGGGTCCTAGCGCGTCCATCGTCGTAAATCCCTCGTAAAGCAAAACATTCACCGCCTTCATCGTCGATCCTTTGTCAAATTTGGCTTCAAATTTAGCCCAAATTTGATTACGAGCGGCTAAAATTTAATGAGATTTTTCGCATTTGCGAGGTAAAATTACAAAATCATTTTAAATCAAATTTTTAAGGAAAGACGATGCTAAGCGACAGAGAAATAGAAGCGAGCGCAAAGCCGCAAAATATCGTAAAAATCGGTGCAAAACTGGGGCTAGGCGAGGAGGCGCTGGATACTTTCGGCAAGCTAAAAGCCAAGATTGGGCCCCGACTAGGCAGCGCGCACGGCGCAAACCTCATCCTAGTTACCGCGACCAACCCGACGCCGTACGGCGAGGGCAAAACGACCGTAACCGTCGGGCTATCTGACGGCTTAGCGCGTATCGGCAAACGCGTGTGCGCCGCGCTTAGAGAGCCGAGCCTTGGGCCGGTTTTCGGTATAAAAGGCGGGGCGACGGGCGGCGGCTACTCGCAGGTGACGCCTAGCGAGGATATCAACCTGCACTTTAACGGCGACTTTCACGCTATCACCTCGGCAAACAACCTCATCGCGGCGATGCTAGATAACCACATCCACCACGGCAACGCCCTAAATATCGACCCTGCGCGCGTCGTTTTCAAACGCTGCATGGATATGAACGACCGCTCGCTAAGAGAGATAGAAATCGGCCTTGAAAAGAGCAATAAATTTACGCGCAAGGACGGATTTGTCATCACCGCCGCTAGCGAAATAATGGCGATCCTGTGCCTAGCGACCGACCTAAAAAATCTAAAAGAGCGCGTCGAAAACATCGTCGTCGCCTACGATAAAGACGGCGGCCTCGTGCGCGCAAAATCCCTAAACTGCGCCGACGCCGTCTGCGTCCTGCTAAAAGAGGCGATAAAACCAAACCTCGTGCAAACGCTAGAAGGCACGCCGGTGCTCATCCACGGCGGACCTTTTGCAAACATCGCACATGGCTGCAACAGCGTGATCGCGACTAAAACTGCGCTAAATTTAGCCGACTACGTCGTGACCGAGGCTGGTTTCGGCGCTGAGCTAGGAGCGCAAAAGTTCCTCGATATCAAGTGCCGCACCGCGGGACTTGCACCAAAGTGCGTCGTACTAGTAAGCACCATCCGCTCGCTAAAATATAACGGCGGATGCGATAAAGACGGCATCTCGCAGCCAAATTTAGACGCGCTAAAGCTAGGCGGCGAAAACCTAAAAGCCCACATAGAAAATCTAAAAAATTTCAATCAAAACGTCATCGTCGCGCTAAATAAATTCGCGACCGATACGGACGAGGAGATCGCCCACGTGCGCACTCTTTGCGAGGAGTCGGGGGCTGAGTTTAGCGTGTGCGAAGGCTTTTTAAAAGGAAGCGTGGGCACAGAGGATCTAGCCAAAAAAGTCGCGCAAATCTGCGAAAAGCCGGCTCGCGAGATAAACTTCACCTACGATGCGAACGACCCCGTCAAAACCAAGATCGAAAAGATCGCGACTAAAATTTACGGCGCAAAAGAAGTGGTCTTTAGCCAGCGCGCGCAAGCTGATCTAGCCGAGATTTCGCGTCTAGGCTTTGACGGCTTGCCCGTTTGCGTCGCAAAGACGCAGTATAGCTTTAGCTCGGACGCTAAGCTGCTAGGACGACCGAAGGGCTTTAGCTTCGAGGTTAGCGCGCTTGAGATCCGAGGGGGAGCGGGCTTTATCGTGGCGGTCAGCGGATCGACGATGCTGATGCCGGGACTGCCTAAAGTGCCTGCCGCCGAGCAGATGAGAGCGGAGTAAAACGAGCTCCGATTCGTCAAATTTGCCCGTAAATTTGCTCAGTCGGCAGAGTTTTTTGAAAAACAAAGGCGAATTTGGCGGAAATAACGCCGGGTTCGCCTTTTTAAATTTGACTTGTTTGCCCTTTAAATTTGCCGTCAAATTTAAAACGCTAAATTTAACAAACGCCTGCGCTAGCTCGTAAATTTTAGATTTTATCGCAACGCTATTCGTGCGAGATTTTTATCTTACCGTCCATACATCGCCGAAATGCAAAATCAAATTTACTCACTCAAAACCACGTATTGACCTAGTGCCAAATTTGCGCTATTTTACGGCGTTTTAAATATCTAAATTTAACGCTCGAAATTTGCCGTAATTTTCGGGAAAATCGACGTAATTTATTTTGGCGTTTTTAATCAAATTTGTTCAAGCAAGTCCAAAAATACTGCACGAAGCAACGCTAAATTCTCACCTTTTCCCACGACTCGATTCCGCCCTCGACCTCTTTAAAAATGCTCGCGATTTCTATATTTTTTACGCTCAAATTTCGCTCGTAAGCCTTGATATCGCGCGATTTTAGCTTCTCCTGTAAAAAGGCAAATTCATACTCTATCTGTCCGCGAGTGACGGCCATTTTGGTTAAATTTGGCTCATCAAATTCGCCCACTTTTGCCGTGTCAAATTTATACCCGCGAGCGCAGGCCTGCGCATAAACCTCCGCCAGATACGCATTTATCGCCTCACACGCGTTTTCATGCGCGTAAAAGCGGTCAAGCTGCGGGTGATTTTTGTAGCCCTTGGTAAGTCCAGCCAGCACGTTTTTAGCTAGCAGAGCCTCACGCCAAAGTGCGACTAGCCCCTTTGCATCGAGATATTTAAAGCTTATCGTCCAAAGCCTCATTTGTGCCTTTCATTAAATTTACCGCAGTTTTTGCTAGCCAAATTTGGCGAGGTTAAGCCCGTAAATCATCAAATTTTTACCGCAAATTTGATCCGCTTCAAACTTCTCAAACTTTTTATTTTTTCTTCGCCTTTTTTGCCGCATTTTTCATGGTTTCCAGCTCCTCGGCTAAAAATTTACCCGTATAGCTGCCCGTTTTTGCGTGATTTTTAGCGACCTCTTTTACGCTGCCCTCGGCGATGATTTTACCGCCCTTTGCGCCGCCCTCAGGCCCCATATCGACGATGTAGTCGCAGTTTTTGATGACGTCCATGTTGTGCTCGATGACAAAGACCGAGTTGCCAAGATCGACCAAGTGGTGCAGCACGCGCACGAGCCTATCGACGTCGGCGAAATGCAGCCCCGTAGTCGGCTCATCGAGGATATAGAGCGTATTTCCAGTATCCGAGCGGCTGAGCTCTTTTGCGAGCTTTACGCGCTGCGCCTCGCCGCCGCTTAGCGTCACGGCGTTTTGCCCCAGCGTGATGTAGCCTAGGCCCACGTCTTGCAGTGTAGTTAGCTTGCTAGCGATTTTGGGCACGGATTTAAAAAACTCCACCGCCTCGTCGATGCTCATATTTAGCACGTCGGCGATACTTTTGCCTTTGTAGAGGATTTCTAGCGTCTGCGCGTTGTAGCGGGTGCCGCCGCACGAGTCGCAAACGACGTTTACGTCGGGCAAAAAGTGCATCTCGATCGTGATCTCGCCCTCGCCTTGGCACTTTTCGCAGCGTCCGCCCTTGACGTTAAAGCTAAACCTGCCGATCTTGTAGCCGCGTAGTTTGGCTTCTTTAGTCTGCGCAAAAAGCCCTCTGATCTCGTCCATCACGCCCGTGTAGGTGGCTGGATTTGAGCGTGGAGTACGGCCGATCGGGCTTTGATCGAGGTAGATCACTTTGTCTAGATTTTCTAGGCCGCTCAAATTTACTCCCGCGACTTTTTTTACCTTTTTGGCGCGGTTTAGCTGCTCCTGTGCCTCGGGCAAAAGGGTTTGCAGTACGAGCGAGCTTTTACCAGATCCCGAAACTCCCGTGATACCGACTAAATTTCGCAGCGGAAAGCGAGCGCTTAAATTTGAGATGTTGTTGATATTTACGTTTGAGATTTCAAGCCACGTGTCGATTTTTCGGTCTTTTCGGTAGTCGATTTCCTTTTCACCGTTTATATAAAGTGCCGTTTGCGTGCTTGAGCCGAGCAGGCTTTTTACGTCGCCGGCAAAGACTATCTGCCCGCCGAATTTCCCCGCTCCAGGCCCGATATCTACGATATAGTCGGCCTCCTCTATCGTCTTTTTATCGTGTTCTACGACGATAACCGAGTTGCCTTTGGCTTGCAAATTTCGCAGAGTTTTGATGAGCTTTAGCGTATCGCGCTCGTGCAGACCGATACTAGGCTCGTCTAGCACGTACATCACGCCGCTAAGGCCCGATCCGATCTGGCTTGCGATCCTGATACGCTGCGCTTCGCCGCCGCTGATCGTACGCGCGTCGCGTCCGAGCGATAGGTAGCCCAGCCCCACGTCGTAGAGGAAAAACAGACGCTCGTTTATCTCCTTAAATATCGGCTTTGCGATCGTTTTATCGTATTCGCTAAGGTAGCTAAAATTTGACTCGTCTGAAAAAAACGCGGTGCAGTTTTCGATACTCATATCTAAAATTTCGCCGATACCGCGCCCTGCGACCTTGACGGCTAGGCTTTGCGGCTTTAGCCTGTGTCCGCCGCAGTCGTCGCAGACTTTTTCGCTCATGTATTCGTCAAAGTCCTTGTAGTCTTTTAGCAGTCCGTGTGTGATTTTTAGCGCGCCTTCAAATTTGCGCAGCAGCTTGTTTCTCTTCCAGAAAAACTCGACCTCTTTTACGTTGCCGTAGAGTACGAGGCGCTTTTCGTCCTCGCTAAGCTCGCAGTAGGGGCGCTTGACGTCGATACCGTTTTGCTCGCAAAAAGCCAGCAAAAATTTATAATAATAGCTCATGTTGTAGCCGTAAAGCAGCTTTATCGCGCCACCTTCGATGCTTTTTTCCTCGTCGATCACTTTGGTTAGATCCAGGCTATATCTGATACCAAGGCCGTCGCACCTCTCGCACGCGCCTTTTGGAGAGTTGAAGCTAAAACTAAGCGGCTCAAGCGGCGTAAATGAAATTTTACAATCAAAGCACGCCGAGTGCTCGCTGTAGTGGATGAAGCTCTCTTTTAGCCCGAGTTCTTCGGCGTTTACGATCTCGATCTCGACCTCGCCGTAGCTCTCGCCGAGCGCTTTTTCTACGTCTTGGGCTAGGCGCTGCGCGTTATCCGCGTCTATCACGATGCGGTCTACGATGAGCTTTATCGTATGTTTTTTGGTTTTAGCTAGCTCGATCTCCTCGTCTAATCTCACCTGCACGCCGTCTATCTGGGCGCGCACGTAGCCTTTGCCGCGTAAATTTTCGATCAGGTCCGCCCACGTACCCTTTTTCTCGCGCACTAGCGGAGCGTAGATGACGACTTTGGCGCCCTGGGGCAGCTTTTGGATCTCGTTTATGATATCGCTAGCCGACATTTTAGAGATCGGTTTGCCGCACTTGTGGCAGTGCTGGATGCCGATGCGAGCGTATAGAAGGCGCAGGTAGTCGTAAATTTCCGTTATCGTGCCCACGGTCGAGCGCGGGTTTTTGGACGTGGTTTTTTGATCTATCGCGATGGCGGGCGTGAGGCCCTCGATCTTATCGACGTCGGGCTTGCCTACGCGGTCTAGAAACTGCCTAGCGTAGCTTGATAAGCTCTCCATATATCTGCGCTGCCCCTCGGCATAAAGCGTGTCAAACGCTAGCGTGCTCTTGCCGCTACCGCTAAGTCCGGTGAAAACTACGAGCTTGTTTTTCGGAATTTCAAGATTTAAATTTTTCAGGTTGTGCTCGCGCGCGCCCGTGATTTTTATGGTGTCGTTT
>ERZ773068.1567-NODE-1567-length-11169-cov-3.856307_pt1 | contig 11169 bp, 21 predicted proteins | sample MGYA00580620_ERZ773068 | MGnify/ENA primary metagenome ERZ773068 (study PRJEB29015, sample SAMEA2737983) | human oral metagenome | biome: human oral; feature: human-associated habitat; material: dental | place: China | collected 2101 ... | reverse complement strand
GTTTTGAATTGGACAGCGATTGCGAACTCAAAGGCGTAGGCGATGTTGTTCCGGTAGTCAAAGTTTCCAAGCAAGACCTAACCGCAGAAGAGGTGGTCCAACATATCAAAAATGGAAAAACCGTTACACAATTAGGTTTGGTATGGCGTGAACAAATCGCATTCATCCTTACTCAAGACTTTACGCTAAAACGTATCCAGTTTCTGGATACCTTACAAGAGGAAGCGGAAAATAATGGTGATGATGCTGAAAGCATGGCTTTTGCTTCGCAACTTTTAATGACAGAAGGTATCAGCACCATGTTGGAAGAACTGGTTACTTATCTGGGTGGATGGGAGCAGGAGTAAATCTGTTGCTTGCTCTTTAATACAACTTTTTGAATTGATATATAGGGATTGATATGAAAGCAACTAACATCTATCTAGCCGCTAAAACCAACATAGCGCACGAAGCCGCCGACTACATCAATGGCTTGGCTATGAGCAACGGCTTCTCTACCGCAATGAATGATGACGAACTGAGCCAATTTCTAAGCTGGTTTGAAGCCCAAATTCAAGGGTGTGACGAATATATTGCTTCTAACTTGGTTATTGAGGCTGAAGAAATAGTGATAGACGATGAATATTTGTGTCTCAAATAACCAATTTTAACCAAAGGCCACTAATGTGGCCGTTTTTTTGTCCTCATACTCTTCTATTTTAGGGTCTCTGCCCCCAAGCCCCCGGTCTCGCCGCCGACGGCTCGGGAACAGGGCATGGCCTTCGGCCTACACCTGCTCCCTCACTTAAGCGTGTTATCGCTGCCAGTCAGTAAATGGGGTATTCATAAACGCCCTTACAGGACGTATACAAAGCTTCCCCATTGACAGCCTTTCAGCTCTATAGAAAACAGGCATAGCCATAAAAGCTTACATTGTGTGCTAGACTATATCAAACTAAAAAAGGAAATCCGAACACTATGAATAAAACTTATAAAATTGGAAAAAATGCCGGGTATGATGGATGCGGTCTATGTCTTGCGGCCATTTCTGAAAATGAAGCTATCAAAGTTAAGTATTTGCGCGACATTTGCCCTGATTACGATGGCGATGATAAAGCTGAGGATTGGCTGAGATGGGGGACGGACAGCCGCGTCAAAGCAGCCGCGCTTGAGATGGAACAGTACGCATATACGTCAGTTGGTATGGCCTCATGTTGGGAGTTTATAGAACTATGAAGAAATTTGAAGCCCCTGAAATTGGCTATACACCTGCCAATCTTAAAGCTCTGAGAAAGCAATTTGGGCTTACACAAGCACAGGTAGCAGAAATTACTGGTACAAAAACCGGATACAGCGTCCGCAGGTGGGAAGCAGCAATTGATGCCAAAAATCGCGCGGATATGCCGCTCGTAAAATGGCAAAAACTTTTGGATTCATTAAAATAAAAGCTTGTAATAGCTCGTATAATGAGCTATTATACATATATAGACGCATCGCCCCACGCGGCTAAAATTTAAGACAGGGGCAAAAGGAAAAATCATGAAAAAAATCTACATTGACTCCAAAAAAAGAACCGTAAACGATACTGGCAAATATGCTTTGCAAATTAACTTCGTTTTCGGTTTGTTCGATACATTGGAAGCTGCTCGTAAAGTTTACGATGACGTAATGTCTAAGTGGGACTCCATCGACGACAGTCCTTATGGTCTCATCGGCATTTTGCCGCCAAACTACCGCGAACCTGATTTACCTAATTTAGGTATCGAGGAAGATCAGCCTCTTTCAAAACTTCAAGCCATCAATATTGCAGATTATGCCTTTAAACATCCTGCACGCAGGGATGTTCGATTAGGTTTCAAAGGTGGCAACATCGACAAATTGGCGGGTAAGTCCACACTCCCTATCCGGCTTGAACGATACAAATCCGCGAAAAAACACAAAGATAAATCCTTGATGACTGATTCTTTTTGGGATGCTCTTATTATTACAAAGTGGAAGCTGGAGGAGGTGCAAGAGGAATGGTTGAAGGCCGTACCCACAGCAAATCTTGACAATTATCGTTTTGAAAGCACTTTTAGCGTTTTTGACGAATGGGATAGCAAATTTCTGCCACGCCCCAAACTTCCTCAAATTTAAAGGCAATAAAGGACGATATTATGATTACTAATTTAAAGATGCTGGTAAAGAAGCTGTTACTGTTAATTTTTCCTTTGGTGCCTATTTTATCTGGTTGCCTCAAAGCCGATAAAAAGAAAGAGCTTTTTATGCAGATATATGATGACAGTATTCCTACAGATATTAAATCTGCTTTATACGTTGTGTTCTTTGTCAGATTTACATTAGAACGTATAGCTGCATTCCCAAACATCATTCCAGTGACCAAGATGGGGGATCGGGAATTTTCAGAGGGTGTAGGATACTTGTTATTAATCATCTATCTCCAATTGGTCGTAATTGTAGTTATTTTTGCATATGATTTACTAATTACATACATTAGAGAGCAAAAAAAAATGGAGAAATTATAAAGGAAAAAAATGGCTCAATACACTTACGCTTATTTATGTGGACATGGTATAGGAACTGTCCGTCTTTACGGAAAAGAGTCTGAACGTCAGCGCAAACCGGCTTGGTATGCCGACACTTTTGACTTTTGTCTGCCCTGATTGTTTCAAAAAACAGAAGGCAGAGGAAGATGCCGCCGCTCCCAAAACCGCCAGCCTACATTTGGCCATCTATGGTGATGTTTACCAGTCTATACAGGTACATGGCCAGCTTGCCGCCAACAAAGAGGCTTTAAAACAGCTTGGCTATAAGTGGGGCGATGAGATAGACGGAGGCTTGCTTGATATAAAATAACCGTCATCCCCAGTCCTTTCGACCAAGTAGCTGCCAAAGCCCATTTTGAGTATGCTGCCCAAAAAGCTGAAGAAGCCCAGCAAAAAGAAGAAGAGGCTGCCAAGGCCGCCGCAAAGAAACAGGAGCAGATTGACAAACTGTACCCTCGGCCTAAACCACCGGAGTGGTATGCTAAGTTGCAAGCATCCAAACAATATTGGAATGGAAAATTTTATGGTGACAACAAACGGGGCTGGCGCATATATCTGGACGGAACCGAAGTCAAAGTCGCCTTAGAAGATAAAGAGTGTTATGAAAACTGGAATGCCGAACTCAAGGAGTGGCATGAATTTTGGAGGAATTAAAAATGAACAGCACTGAAAAACAACTGGTAAAAGGCTTTCTCAACGAGAATTGGAAAGATTTTATCCAATACATTGACGAGCAGTTGTCGGAGATGCAAAATTCAGACCCTTTTGCGGATGAAGTATCCGATATCTACAACAGCATTATGGACAAGTTGTCCGAACCTTCCAAACCGGCGGCGGAGTATTAAATTATGCTCACACATGAATACATACAGACAAACCTACCTGCTTCCGCAGTAGGTTTTATTCCCTACCGAATTTCGAAGTCCAACAAGTTGACAATTTATGAAACTGTCTGCTTGGCAAAAGGCTTTGAAGGTACAGAGCGAACTTTAAGGATTCTCAACTCGTTCGGTTGGCTGCTCAACCTGAATGAAGCATCCCCAGCCACAGGGGAGGTTTTCAGTTGGATATTATCGACGACCAAGGGGATGCCTTACAAACATGGCAAATTTCAAAGAGCGGATTCAATTTCCTTCGTGGTAAATTTGGTTTTAAAAAAGTAGGATAAAAGGACTTTTAAAAAAAGATGAAAACGATATCTTTTATTTTTAATTTGTTTTTGATGACTATGGAATCCCTTGTGTATGGGCATGGGTAATTTATTTTATTCTTTGTAGTATAACGGTAGTATTTTTCTGGTTCATCTCAAACTTAAAAAAAATTAATATAGGAAAACGAAATGAATGAACCTTATAACAGTAAGTCCATTAGAGCGGTATTCCCATGTGGAACAGATAAATATGGTGAACAAGCAGAATCAAGCAGTGAATTAACGGTAGCTTTATCTGGCCAAAGAGTCATCTTAACAATAGAACAAACACGTCATGATATTTGTGATCCCATTACCGGATATGGAACGGACACGAACACGAGTTTCATTGAATTAGATGTGGATAATACGGAGAAGTTGATTTCTATTTTGCTTCACCATTTAAGTTTAATTAAAGATACCAAGAAAGAAAAAGATGAGTAACCAAATGGATGGTGAAGAAATTAAGGTTACCCTTGAAGAAAAAGAACAGTATGAAAAGTGGAAAGCGAATTTGAAAGACTGGAAGAAGTTTTGGGACGACAATGAGATTTAATAACACTGCGAGAGTAGAGTATCTTGTTCAAATATGCTTACGAACATTACCCTTTTCGAGAAAACCGCATAAGGAGGTCCAGTGAAGTTCACGTTGATTTCAAGTTTTATAGGGATTATCTGGTCCTTGATTCTACTTTCTGGCAAGGTTCCGATTGTCCACGGGTACACTTCTGTTGTGCTCCTTATTATGGCATGTATAGTCTTAATTGATTTAAATACTTCGATGGCAGCACCGGACGATGTAAACGTGGATGCTTTTAAAACAGGTATTACGTCTGCTTTCTCATTTTCCTGCTTCGTGATGGCTGTGATTATTGGGATAACCGGATGGGTTTAAAACTGCCTGTTCAAAAGATGAGTTTATAACCTAGAGATACACACCCGGACAGACTTTCACCGCCCCATCTGTCCAAACTGTTTAATTAGGGGCAAAAGGAAAAAATCATGAAAACAATTTCGCATGAAAAATAGGGGACCCTGTCATGAGTCGTAAGCGGCCCATTTCCTACCATTTAAAAAGATGTTCTAACCGTGCGAAACAAGTAAATATGGCTAAAGATTGGGCGAAGGATTGGTACGAAGAAACCATAGCCCTTATTAACCGTATCGACAAAACGGCTGGTGATGACTGGAACTCTTTTGATGCCACGGTTGCCGAGCTGCGCAAACTGACACATCGAAAAAATGATGCACTGCAAAACGTCGTTAAAATACTGACCGAACCGCTGTATAACGACAAATCAGAAAAAGAGAAATAACCATGCTGACCATTTCAAACAACCCCGACGGCACGATTGCCGAAACAAATTACTGGCAAAGCGGTTATAACGCTCGCGGACTGGCCTATATGAGCCGTCACACCCTCGGATTGCGCCTGTTGATCCCATCCGCCGTTGCCGTCGCTTGGCTGGCCGAAATCAAAACCGGCAGACGTGCCGTCATTGAACCGCCTGTCCGTGCAGGTTTCCCAAACCATATAGACATTGTATTTGACGACGGGACGGCCAACCCGTTCAGCCTCTGTATAGACAAGACCGCGCAACTGGATAGCCAACTTCGTAGCGGCAATACACGACTGCTGGTTTACACTGATGATGGTTTGTCTTCGCCGCTGGAGCTGCCTTGCGAAATCAAGCTGCCGGATGCGCCGAAGCAGGCATTTTTAACCCATGCGACGGTCGATACCGGGCACAGCAAGAGAAGTTACCGGAACGAAGTGTCAGACGGCGTTATAGGGGAAATTAAAACATGGTTGCCAGACTTGTTCGCTGGAAAACTCCGGGGTGTCATAGACGATTATTACGCCGTTCGTTGCGACTGGCACAACAGTAAATCGGTCGGATTTACGGTCAGTCGTATGAACGCCGAAATGCAAGCAACTGAAATAGTCAAATTCAGTGTCTGCCGGCATAGCAAACGAGCAAAGCCTTCTTGGGAATTTGTCGGCGGCAAAGGAACGCCACCGCCTGTTCCGTTTGTAGCTGCAACATTTTTTCCCAACAATCTAAACGTTGACGATTTGGCCTCAATATCTGCCATTGCCGATTTTGAGCGGTGTTTGGCTTGGGCGTGGATGGAAAACCATTAATCACCGGCAATGGAGCAGGTGGAAGCCCTGCATTTCAAATCAATTCAAAAGAAGATTCCTATGTATGCGAAAATTCTTGTAATAATAATTTGTATATTGCTTTCAGCAATGACAACCAAATTAATATATACGGCCAACCTGAAACCTTTTCTTACAGCAAGTCCATTTATTATCTTGAGTTTTATGGCACTTGTTTGTATGTGGGTATCAGATGATTAAAAACTAGATGGGGTTATTGGTATGTGTTTAGATGAAGGAAAAATGGAAGAGTTGAGAGATAAGCTGAAACATACGATGACAGTTACGGTGAAGGCCGTCTGAAAACCAGACGGCCTTCAATTTATCGCTGTTAAATTTTTGTTAATCATATGATTAACCTGTTAATTTTATGAATTTTCTTTTATAATTATATCGTACGATATAAATTTGCTCAGTCATGGATACACCTAAACCCACAATGCAAATGTACAGTTTTGTACAAGATGCTTATGATTTTTTTAACGATAAACTGTTTGCTGGCGAATTGCCGCCATGTTTACTGACATTGCAACGGGAAAAAAACACGATGGGATACTTCTCCTCAAATCGCTGGCAGGGAGGAGGGAAGCAAGTCGTACATGAAATCGCACTTAATCCTGCGTTTTTCATTACACATAAACCACTGGAACTGATGCAGACCCTTGTTCACGAAATGGTGCATCTGTGGCAGCACGAGTTTGGCAAGCCAAGTCACCGTGCTTACCATAACACAGAGTGGGCGAATAAAATGGAATCTATCGGACTGATGCCAAGTGACACAGGGGAACCCGGGGGAAAGAGGACAGGGCAACGGATGAGTGATTACCCTATAGAAGGAGGGGCATTCTATCTGCAATGTATCGTCTTTGCAAAAATGGGCTACAAACTGCCATTCTACGACCGCTACGCCAAAAGGGAGTCTACTCAAATCCGCAATATCTCCGAACCAACATCCTTCATAAATTCGGGGGCTATGTTACAAGCGGGGGAATTGCACGCCGTCGAAATTGCGATGATTGACGATGAACCGTCTTTTACATCATCTGATATTTCGACCGCAGTAACAGACAGCGATGAAGCTGATGATTCGGTTGCTGTAGCGTCTTTATTACGCCCTCTGTCGGAGCAGTTTGACATCGACGCCGCCGAACTGTGCCAACAACATGAAAAAGAGGTAAACGCAAAACGTAAAACCGTTTACCGTTGCCAGTCATGCGGTGATCGTGCATGGGGTAAACCGACACTGGATTTATGGTGCGGGAAATGCCAAATCCCTTTCGTTAAAATGGATGATTCCTACACTAAATTTGAATCTGAGGACTTAGCTGACTAAACTGCAGTCTCCTTATCTTCCCCAAGACCGTCACGGAGCGGTCTTTAATTTGTTCAAAATGTTATCCACAGATTTTGTGGATGTTTTGGGGAAATACCATGTTCACACCACAGGCAAATCGGCAAACTGCGTGGTATAGCACTGGCTCAACCTATCTCTGTTCATTTTCCAGTCATCCGCAAGCAGTTCGGAGGCAAGTTTTAGACGGCCTCTACCGTGTCGGTGATTGATTCTATCCCATGCCACCATAACTGGATTGACGGTTTCCGGCTGCCATAGGTCTGTCTGTACCTGTCCGGCTGGTTTCAGCCCATGCAATTCGATCCCGCATTTTTTATAGAGGTAGCCGCCTCGGTAAACGGTTGCCAACAGATTTTGCGCCTCGCGGTTCAGGATAACGGTATCGGCTGTCGGCACGGCCAGGTTACGACTCAGACTCTTATGGTATTGAGGGGCTTCTTCCCGGAAAAAATCCGTGTGTAGAAATACGGTAACGGCAGAAGCCGCCAGTCCGTCACGACGCAAGGCTTCCGCCCCCGAGCTGATGTGATGTGTAATCGCGGCCTGCAACGCCTCCGGCGTTTCGATACATGTTCCGAAACTGCGGCTGCGGACAAGATTCTGTCTTATTTGCGGTTCGGGATGCAAACCATCACAGGTGATACCCTGCATCTCACGCTGCGTCCGTTCGACCGTCACGCCGTATCGCCGGCGTAGGGTAGCGGTATCTGCACGAACGAAGTCCAATGCGGTATAAATCCCTTGCGCCGCCAGTTTGGCCGCCGTTTTCCCCCCGATTCCCCAAATCTCATCAACACCCCGGCTGCGCAGGGCACGAAGTCGGACAGTCTCATTCCAATTTGACCAGACCACCACTCCCCCAAAGTGATCGGGGTAACGTTTGGCAAGATGGTTGCAAAACTTGGCCAGCGTCTTGGTCGGTGCGATGCCGACACAGGTTGGAATACCGACCCACTGCAATACGCGATGTCTGATTTGGCCGCCGAGTTCGGCGAGGTTATCAATACCGGCCATACTGGCGAAACATTCGTCTATCGAATAGACTTCAACCGCCGGTACACAACCGGCGATGGTTTCCATCATCCTACGGGACAGGTCGGCATAGAGTTCGTAATTGCTCGAATAAGCTTTCAGACGACCTTGAGAAACTAAGTGTTTCACACGGAAATAGGGTTCACCCATCTTAATACCTAAAGCCTTTGCTTCGGTAGATCGTGCAACCACACAGCCGTCGTTGTTTGACAAGACGACGATCGGAACATTCTTCAATTCCGGCCTGAAAACTCTTTCACAAGAACAGTAAAAGCTGTTCCCATCAATAAGGGCAAACATCTTAGCTTCCCTGACGAACATCTTTGATAACAAAGGTTACAACGCCAACGACTGTCCAGGTATCACTGTCATCAGGTATAAAGTCAGGGTACTCGCCGGAGGCATTTTCAGAGTGTAGCTCGGGCTTGCGGCCTGGAACTTTGTACAGTCGTTTGATCGTAAACTCATTGCCAACATCGGCCATCACAATATCGCCGTGCTTCGGCGTTTTGGATCGGTCGATGATCATAATATCGTCTTTACCGATACCCGCGTCGAGCATGGAATAGCCACCGGAACGGGCGGCGAAGGTGGCGGATGGGTTGGCAATGAGATATTCGTTGAAATCTAGGTAGTCTGCGACATACGGCTCCGCCGGAGAGGGAAATCCGGCTGGGATTTTCTCGATTGCTAATGGAACCTTTGCTGATGTCCGATTGATCGGCATAAAGCTACCCGGTGGTAGGGGAGTAGAAGCGATCATGGCTTCCACTGTTGGTATCAGCGACACCGGGATACGTTTGACTGCCGTGGCTTCACCTGTTTTGCTTTTACGGCCTGCGCCATCTCTGCGTCCACCGCGTTTTTTCAAAGCTTCTTCCATAATGGGATATTTTGATTACGTAACGAAATCATTTTATCAGAAAGTATTTATGGGTAGTCAATACTGAAATAAAAAAACGACCGCAGGATGCAGTCGTTGTGATAAGGCAGAGTTTGAAGGTTTCAAAATCTAAATAAACTAAAAAAATCGAAGTAACAACAATTATAATTCTAGAATAACAGTAAACCCGTAAAGTAAATTACAAAAAGAGGAATAAAAATTCCAAGAAGTAGCTGAATGGCTTCGATTCTGTCAATTCCAAATTCATGGGATAAAAAAACAAATAGACCAGATATCAAAACCATACCTGTAGCAGAAATTAGTACCATAAATCCAGGTTCATTCATTATTTATCTCCTCAAAAACCAGCATTACAATGTATTCTTAATTTCTTTTTTAAGATTCCGCACATCTTTCAGTAAGCTGTAACCTTTCAGGAAAAAACGAAGTTGGAACAGAAACATACAGATCGATATAAAGAGCGCAATCTGATTTTTAATTGTTGGTTGTTGTGTTGACAGGAACACATATGCCGAAACACCGAAAAGTACACTGGCAAAAACGAGATACACTAATGTTTGTTTTAAACTAACCAAATGGGCTTTTTCCAGTAAATCCAACTTCTTCAACTGATTCGATGGTTCATTTAAATTTTGAATGTTTTGTTGTTGAGTCATCAACTCATCAAATTTTTTATTAGACTTCATATTGTTCCTTAGTTACATCCAATCAGCCAGCCTTCTGGTGAGTGCCCTATTTCATAGGTATAGATGGCGGCGATTGGGTTTTTCAGGCATTCTGTCATAGTGTTGTAACTATAAAGCATAGCATTGTTACTAGGTGCATGGTCGATTGCATACCATGAAAATTTTACGCCGTCTGGCACTCCATTGACCCTATAAAAAGTTAGCTTATCTATATAATCTATTTGCGGAAAATTTTGTTTAATTTTTTTTCGCAACCGTTCACTAGTTTTCATTCTTTACCAGCCTTTCTGCATGCCTTCATCACTTCCTTCAAAGTAACCATAATCATCGTAGAAAATCTTTAATAAATATTCCATAACAATTTGAAATCCTATTTAGTTAGAAATAAGATAACCTTAATTTAAGTTATATCCCTTTTTTCTCAAGCAGGAAATGACTTTATTATCCAATTGAATTTCTTTTTCATTATCAGCACCAACTATACTTGTCACTTTGGACAAATCCTCCTTGAAACTTTTAACACAAAATATTAAATCGCGTTTCTCTGCTTCATCATTCAATTTCCCTACCAAATCAGGTAACTCCCTCTCGAGTGTATCCAGCCAGTTAGATGAAACACTTATGGTATTGCTCTTCTTTCGCCCGGTTAAAACTGTGCCGTTTATATTAGCGGGTTGTTCCTCCCTCTGAATGTTGATGGTTACTTGGTTATCATAGAAAATCATATTGTTATCAACATAGAGGATAAAACCGATTAACGCTAAACCTGAAACTATTGATATTAATGTAGAAAAACCTTCGACTACTACATCTTTAGCACTGAACCTCGAATAAATAGCTCCAAGTGAAAGCACAATCAGACCAGCTAACATGAACCAATATGTATCTGAATCAATGAAGAGAGAGGATAGAGTCATTTTTTTATCCAATTCAAAAAGAACTAAATATGATTTTAGCTCATATTACGAGCTATTGCAAGCTTTTATTTTCAATGAATTGAAAAGTTTTGGCCATTTTACTCGCAACATAAATACCATAAGATCCTAGCCGCACCGTCAGCCGATACCATCATCCTGAACCGGGAGGCGCAAAATCTGTTGGTGACCGTTTACCGAGGCGGCTACCTCTATAAAAAATGCGGAATTGAATTACATGGGCTAAAGCCCGTCGCACAGATACAGATCGGTAGAGGCCGTCTGAAACCGTGATTTTCTCAATATGGCTTATGATTTCGTTTTCAGGGCATGAAAACCGCCGCTCACCAGACGGCCTACTCGGCGGGATAGGGTTTCGCTCATTTGGATTTTCCTTTCAC
>ERZ773068.1566-NODE-1566-length-11172-cov-3.535936_pt1 | contig 11172 bp, 5 predicted proteins | sample MGYA00580620_ERZ773068 | MGnify/ENA primary metagenome ERZ773068 (study PRJEB29015, sample SAMEA2737983) | human oral metagenome | biome: human oral; feature: human-associated habitat; material: dental | place: China | collected 2101 ... | reverse complement strand
TACGAGGTAACGCTCCACGAGAGCACACTCCTCGGAGGTCAGGAACTGCTCTGTCCGCGCAAGCGCATAGACGAGCGCCATAAAGGATTTGTTCTGCAGGAGGATCGCCTCGGGCGGATTCATGAGCGTAAATTTCCCCTCCTTGTATAAATCCAGAAACATCGCCCCGAGCGGTTCCCCCTCCGGGGTGCGCTCGTCAATCAATATCTCCATCGGGTGCAGACGGTAGAGTGCAGTCGCATATTCCTCGTCGGCGAGGAGAATGCCGTTTGCATCAATCTCCATCTCATAGAACGAGAGGAAGCGGAGGTCGCTATGCTGCGGTACGCCTTCCCGCATCCGATTCATGAGGAAGCGCGTATTCGCGAGATCCTCGGGATAGTCGTCAAAGCACGCAAAGACAAAGGGGCGATGGCGGAGCGTTCGTCGGTTCAGATCGGCGACGGGGGCGGCGAGACGGCTGTGGATGCGTGCGAGGAAATCCCGCAGCTGTGCCCGCATCCCGCGCTCGACCATCTTCCGGAGCCGCTCCAGCCCCTCCTGGCGCAACTGGCTGTCCGAACGGCCCGAGAACGGCGACACATCCTCGCCCCCGGCGCTGCGCCAGTGCAGACGCTCCGGATAGACCTCGATTAGCACCGGCATCTTCACCTCGCCGGTCTTCTCGTCGACCACCATGTCGATGGATCGGACCTGCCCCAGTTCCACCCCGCGGAAATCCACCAGCGCCCCGCGCGACAATCCCCGCAGCGACTGGTCGAAGTTCAGCACGATGAAACTGGACTTGCCATCGGCACGCTTCATGGCCGTGGCCTCGTCCGGGCTGAGCGCAAACGGCGTATGGACATCGGCCACCTTGCCCTTGCCCTCGATGGGCGAGGCAAAGGCCACGCCGCCCGCCACCACCGTCATCAGCGACTGCGTCTTGATGGCCACCCCGTTGGCATCGAACTGCGCATCGATGCCGCTGGCCTCCCAGAAGCGCGAATTCTGCCCGACGAAACGGTCGTAGGGGCTGTTGACGAACACGTCGACCAGCACGTATTCGCCCGAATCGTCCAGCGAATAGCCGGTCACCCGGCCCACCACCATCCGCCTGTACAGCACCGGCGAACCGATGTCCAGCGAGCCCAGATCCTTCGCGCGCAGCCGGTACTGGCTGCCCGCCTCGTCATACTTGAGCGGGGGCGGGTTTTCCAGCCCGGTGAACGTCGACACCATCTCCTTCGAGCGGCCGGCATCCACCCCGATATAGGCCCCGGACAGCAGCGTGCCCAGCCCGGACACACCGGACACGTCGGCCCGTGGCCGCACCACCCAGTAGCGCGAATCCTTCGCCTGGAAACTCGTAGCTCCCTTGCCCAGCTCGATGTCGACCTCCACATGCGAACGGTCCTCGGCCAGCTGGATGCGCCTGACCTGGCCGATTTCCACATCCTTGTAACGCAGCTTGGTCTTGCCCGCCTCCAGCCCCTCGGCCGTCTTGAAGGTCACGGTGATCGTCGGCCCGTGCTGGGTCATCTCGCGGTAGGTCAGAATGGCGCCCACCAGCGCGGCCAGCAGCGGCAGCAGCCAGACCAGCGAGGGCAACCAGCGATAGCGCCGGTCTTCCACCTCGGCCTCGGGCACCAGCGCATCATCATGATAGCCACCTGCCTGCCAGGCCTCCGCGGCGCTGCGCCCCTCGTATCCCTCACGGCCACGGCGCCCTTCACCTGCATCGCGCCCGGCCCGCACTTCATCCTCGATACCCATCCGTCACAGCCTCCGGGCCCTGCGGCCCGCCAGAAAACACATCCCTGGAGCGCGTCATGAAACCCATGCACACCCATTCAACGTCGATAAACCAGCACGGCGTGAATTGCCGGGACCATGACCCCATGCACACCCGTCCAACCCTTCCACGCCCGCGACTCCCCGGGCGTGTCCCCGTCCTGCCCGATGGACCTCCCGGGAAAAACATCTGCCCCGGCATCAACGCCCCCGCCCATCGGCCTGCCGGCGGCGCGCCCCCGGGCGCCGAAAACCAGGCCTGAACCGTGCATCCCACGCCAGCCGCGGGTCGAAACTCATCGTGGCCAGCATCGTCAGCACCACCACGGCACCAAAGGCCGCAATGCCGGGGCCGGCCTTGATCACCGCCACCCCGGGCACCTGGATCAGCGATGACGTCACCGCCACCACGAACACATCCAGCATCGACCAGCGCCCCACCCATTCGACGATGTCGTACAGGTGCGTGCGCTGCTTCAGCCGCCACAGGCTGCGAAACTGCACCATCAGCGCCATCAGCACCAGCGCCGTCAGCTTGAAGAGCGGAATCAGGAAGCTGGCAATGAAGATGATGGCCGCCAGCGCCCATTCGCCCTCGTGCCAGAAATACACCACCCCGGACAGGATGGTCGAATCATCGGTGCCGAAGATTGTGCTGGTGGTCATCACCGGCAGCAGATTGGCCGGGAAATACAGGATGATGGCCGTGATCAGCAGCGCCCAGGTCACACCCAGCCCACCCGGCTTGCGCCGCAGGAGCCGGGCCCCGCAGTGCCGGCAGCGGTCGCCCTCGCGCACCTCGGCCCACACCGTGTCGCAATGGTGGCAGGCGATCATCCCCAGCCGCTGGCTGCAGAAACGGGCGGACCCTGCCGTCGTGAGCGGCAGCCCGGCCCCTGCCTGCGCCCCCGACCGGTCCGGACGCGAGGCATCCTTCCTCCTGGCCCCCTCGCGGCCTCTGGTGTCTTCCTGCATCATGAGGTCTTCCCGGCCCGTGGCATCGCCCCGGGAAAGGGGGTCCTTGCGGCTCATGACATCTCCCCCGGGCCCGCATCCGGGCGCGTCCCGTACACCACCTCACCGTCGTGCAGGTGCACCGGCCCCACCGGCTGGTGCGTGCGCCGGATCAGCCGGCGCAGCCGGAAGGTCAGCACCACCGTCAGCGTGATGGTCGTGCCCATCCAGGCCCACAGGGCCGGCCCGGCAATGATGCTGGCCATCGACGACAGCTTGACGATGGCCACCAGCACCCCGAGCAGGAAAACCTCCACCATGCTCCACGGGTACATCTGCTGCATGGCCCGCACCAGGGCATTGACCACCCGCGCCGGAATCCCTTCCCGTCCGGTCAGCCACAGCACGCCCAGCAGCGTCAGCAGATACAGCCCCGGCAGCAGCAGCGTCGGCACGAACACCATCATGGCCACGGCCAGCATGCCCGACTGCAGCAGCGTCAGTACCGCGCCCACCAGCGTGAGCTGGTGCACCGAGCCCTGCAGCTCGATGGCCACCACCGGAAACACGTTGGCCATGATGAACAGCAGCAGGCAGGCCAGCACCAGCGGAATCATCCGTGCCCGGTTCAGCCGGGAGGACCGGGCCAGCTCGGACCCGCACACCCGGCAGCGTGCCCGCTGGCCGTCGCGCAGCCGCACCCGCTGGTGCAGCGTATCGCACATCGGACAGGCCGTCAGACCATGAACTTCACGCATGAAAACGAAACCGGGAAAATGGGAGCATGGCGGGCGGCCGATGATAGCCGCCCCGCCCGCAAAACGGAACTGTCTGCAGTATCCCACGATCTGCCTCTCCGGATGCATGTCATGGACGCATTCGCCCCACCAAACCCCGGCTGGTTCCCTTCCCACATGTCACCATTCCCTGCTTCCGGATTCCCGGCACCTGCTCCGGATTCACCGGCCACCCCTGCGGTCACATCCTCTTCACGATCCGGCCTTCCGGCTGTACCGGCCATGCCTGCCGGACAGGCCCCCGCCTATGGAACCGCCGATGCAGCCGCCCTGCCCGCCGGCCCGGCCCTCATCACCTGGCAGGACGGCCAGCCCTTCAGCCCCCTGTATGGTGACCGCTACCACACGCTCAGCGGTGCCCGCGCCCAGGCGGAGCACGTCTTTCTGGGCGGCTGCGGCCTGCCCCGGGCCTGGCTGTCATCCGGCCGCTGGACCATCCTCGAAACCGGCTTCGGACTGGGCCTGAATTTCCTGTCCACCTGGGCCAGCTGGCTGGCAAACCGCCCGGACCCAGCACCCGCCTCCGCGGACGATGAGGCCCGGACGGCCCGGCACCTGCGCTTCGTCTCCACCGAAGCCCATCCGGCCAGCGCCGACGACATCCGGCAGGCGGCAGTCGATGATCCCGTCCTGCAGCCACTGGCCGCACAGCTGGCCCAGCGCTGGGCCAGGGCCTCCCTGCAGGCCCCGGTCCTGCACTTCTGCTTCCCGCCGCCCGCATGCCCCACCACCAGCATCGCCACCACCACACCGCCCGCCACGGCCACGATCCCGAGCGGCGAAAACGTCCATCGGACGGCCGCCACCGGCTCCGCCACACCATCCCTCACACCCACAGGTACATCCCCGGCCACGCTGGCCACGACCTCGATCCCGGGGGCTGCAGATGTGCCGGACGACGGCACCGTCGAACTGATCATCCTGCTGGGCGACAGCACGCGTGTGCTTGACGCGTGGCTGCAACAACATGGCCCCCTGCACGCCGACAGCGTCTTTCTCGATGGTTTCGACCCCAGAAAGAATCCCGCCATGTGGCAGGCAAGCACACTGCAGGCCCTGGCCCGCCACTGCCGCCCCGGCACCCGGCTGGCCACCTGGTGCGTGGCCCGCAGCGTGCGCGATGCCCTGGCCGCCAGCGGCTTCGTCTGCGAGAAACGCCCCGGCCTGCCGCCCAAGCGCCACTGCCTGGGCGCATGCCTTCAGGGTTGAGACAGCGCTCCCGCCATCAGCCCGCTGGCCCGCTGCACCTGCCGGCGGATCGCCCGGGCCATCACATCGTCCAACCCCCGGCTACCAGCCTCGCCCTCTGCCGCCGGCCCCACCAGGGTGAAGAAGCGCCGCGCGCGGGTAATGGCCGTGTAGACCAGCTCCCGCGTCAGCACCGGCGACAGGGCTTCCGGCATGGCCAGCGCCGCATGGTCGAACTCCGAGCCCTGCGCCTTGTGCACCGTCATGGCAAACACCGTGCCGGCTGCCTGCAACCGGCTGGGCAGCACCCAGCGGACCGCCCCCCGGTCATTCAGGAACACCACCCGCAGCCGTCCTCCCGGACCGGCCAGCGTGATGCCCACATCGCCATTCATCAGGCCCAGCTCATAATCGTTGTGCGTGATCATCACCGGACGCCCGGCATACCAGCCCTCGCTGGCGGTCAGCAACCCGGCGCCCTGCAACCACACCGCGATCTGCCGGTTCAGGTGATCCACGCCCCAGTGTCCCTGCCGCAGCGCACACAGCAGCTGGAAACGCCCGTGCGCCTGCAGCACCTGCTGCGCCCAGGCATCGAACGTCGCCGGGTCCGCGTCGGACGCCGGCTGATGCTGATGCATCACCTGCAGATAATGGGCGTAACCCACCGGCTGTTCGCCCCGGCCGTGGATCACCAGTTCGCGCAGCCCCCGGCGGGATGCATCCACCTCGTACCGGGCAATGTCGGGAAACTGGCCAGCCCCCTGTCCGGCCTCGCGCCACAGCCGTGCCACGCCCTGCACATCCCCGGCGTTCACGAAAGCCGCCAGCCGCCCGATACCGCTGTCCGCCCCGAAGCGGTGGCTGTGCCGCAGCATGCAGATGCTCTGGTCCAGTGGCGTTCCGGCCACATCCTGCAGGGCGGGAGGCACCACCTCCCGGGTCACCTCGCTCACCCAGATGGCCGTTTCCGGCCAGTAGTGCCCCTGCTGCGCCCGTGCGCACAGTTCGCCCAGGATGGCCCCGGCTTCCACCGAGGCCAGCTGGTCCTTGTCGCCCAGCAGGATCAGCCGCGCAGAGGCAGGCAGTGCGTGCATGACCGCCGCCATCATCTCCAGGTCGATCATCGACGCCTCATCGATCACCAGCACATCCAGCCGCAGCGGATTGCGCGCATCGTGCCGGAAATGGCGCGAGTCCGGGCGGCTGCCCAGCAGCCGGTGCAGCGTGCTCACCGCATGGGGAATGGCTGCACGTATGACCTCCCCCTGCGGGACATCATCGAGCGGCAGGCGTCCGATGGCTCCGGCAATCGAACCCGACAGCCGTGCCGCCGCCTTGCCGGTCGGTGCCGCCAGACCGATGCGCAGGGGTTTTCCATGCGTCGCCAGCGCCTGCCACTGCAGCAGCGCCAGCAGCCGCAGCACCGTGGTCGTCTTGCCCGTGCCGGGGCCGCCGGTGATCAGCCCGAAGCGCTGGCGCGAAGCCAGCACGCAGGCGATCTTCTGCCAGTCGGCGGGCTGGTCCGCAGTACCGCGCCCCCCACCAGAGGAATGGATGGCTGCGGCCCCATGCCTCGCAACCAGGCAGCTCTCTACAGGGGCTTTCCCTCCGGCAGGCCGGTCCGCTGCCGTGTCTCCTCCGCTGTCGTCAGCGGCATCGGCCGGTGCACGGGTATCTGCCTGTGCGCCGGCTGTCAGGGCCGACGGAAACAGCACATCCAGCGCCTGCTGCAGGCGGGCCGTCTGCGCATCATCGATGGCATCTGCCCCATTCGCTGCAGCCGCTGCCCGCTGTGCATCCATGGCACCCGCCACTGCCGCATCATCCCGTCCGAGCCGCTGCAGAATGCCCTGCTGCACATCCTGCTCACAACGCCACAGACGGTGCAGATACAGCCGGCCGTGTGCCAGCACCAGCGGCGTGAACCGTCCGGCGCACGCATCCTCCGCCTGCGCGGGACACGACACCAGCTGCGGCCATGCCCGCAGCGCTGCCTGCCACCGGAGCGCATCGAGGCCGTGCAGCGCGTCCGCCACCGGCAGACCCGGTATTCCTGCCGGATCGGCCGTCACGGCCTGCAGGTCGAGGCAGGCATGCCCCTGGCCCAGCTGCGCACTGCAGAGCGCCGCACCCAGCAGCACCAGGGCCAGCGCACCGGCTGCTTCCGGGTCCGGTTCACCCCCGGACAGCACCTCCTGCGCCAGAAAACGGGCCAGCGCCACATCGATGTAGCGCAGCATCCCCTGTGCCTGCCAGTCGTCCAGCAGCGCCAGCATCCGGACCGGTGTCCGGGGCAGCGGCACGGTACCGGGGAGCACGTTCCGAACGGTGCATGCAGGCCGGTCAGGGTCGGCTTCATCCCCGACGCCGGGTGCCGCATCCCCGGGCAAGCCCTTCATGCCTGCAGCCTCATCATCCAGCCCGGCAAACAGGTCTCCCGTCAGCCCGTCCGGTTGCGCCCCCCTGGCGCGTCGTGTCGGCCTGCGCGTCATGCGGCCACCTCCCGTTTCCTGCCGGCAAAGGCAGCATCCAGCGTCTCGATCATCTCCCGTGAGGGCCGGGCCGCAAAGACACCTCCCGAGGGCGCCGACATCCCCCGCAGAAACAGATAGAGCGCTCCACCCACATGACGGTCGTAGTCATAATCGGGCAGCCTTACCTTCAGCAGCCGGTGCAGCGCCAGCACGTAGAACAGGTACTGCAGCTCGTAGCGATGCGCCAGCACCGCCGCCGCCATCGTCTCCGGCCGGTAGGCAGCATCGGTGCTGCCCAGCCAGTTCGACTTGTAGTCCAGCACGAAATACCGCCCCTCGTGCACGAACACCAGATCGATGAAACCCTTGAGCATGCCGTTGAGCTGCCCGGGCAGCAGTGCCGGACGCGGCGCCCCGTCCAGGGTGTTCACCCGCACCCAGGCATCCAGCCCCGGCAGGTCGATGCCATTCACGGCCAGCATGAAACCCATTTCCACCTGATACTGCTGCAGGTCTGCCAGCACAGGCAGCGAAACCGGCAGCACGGCGGAATGCAGCGGCTGCGTCAGCATCTGAAGCAGCCAGCCGGTCAGCATGCTGTGGCAGCAGGCGCCGGCGCACCTGCGCGGCCAGCAGCGCCCGGTCAGCTGCAGCAGCGGCAAACCCCTGCTGTCCCGCCCATTCCAGCAGCCCGTGCAGGAAGGTACCGGCCTGCGGTCCCCGGGCAAAGGCATGCACACCGGCCAGTTCCCCATCAGCCTGTATGCCGGCCGCGGGCCGCAGGACATCAGAAACCAGCTCCCCCCCCGGGAAGGAACCTGCCATGCGCTCAGCGATGGACGCATGCTGCAGCACGCCCGAATCCATCCCGTCCACCGGCATGTCCTGCAGCGCCCGGGCCTGCATCTGGCGCTGCCACGCTGCATCGGCCCCCTGCTGCTCGGCCCAGCGCTCGGTCAGTACCGAATCCCCGTAGGGAGCGTCACTGTCCCCCAACAGCGCGGAATCCTCCCGGTGCCCATCACGGCGCGCCGGCTGTGCGGAATCCCCTCGCAGCGCGTCATGGCCTCCCGGCAACACGGAAACCTCCCGAAGCGCATCATGGCCGCCCGAAAGCGCGGCCCCTCCCCGAAGCGCATCATGCCCACCCGGCAGGCTGGCCGGCGCCGGACCAGCCATCACGCCGTCCTCCCGGTCCAGTGCCGAATAGCTGGCAATCCACCAGCGTGGCCAGCGCCGGGCAGCCAGCGCCGGTGGCGTCTTCCAGTAGGCTGGACGTTCTGCCAGCGGCGCCTCCTGTTGCACCCTCTGTTCGCCAGCCATCTGAACCATGGCCATCTCACCGGGCCGGGCCGATGCCACCAGCGCAGCCACCTGGCTCTCCACTCGCCCGGCAAGGCTGCCCGCCGGCGCTGGTTTCGCATCCGCAGCGGCATCATCGACGGCATCCATCGTTTTACCGTCGAGGGAATCCGCCCTGCTCTCGCGCACCCCGGCCACACCGGCCGGCGCCTCCCCCGCGTCATCATCCCGGCCCCCACCCGGGACGCGTATCACCGGGGCAGCCGCCAGCCCCAGCAGATGACCGGCTGCGCTGTGCGCCAGCCTGTCCAGTGGCGCCATGCCCACCCAGGTGGCATGACGGGCCCGCGTCAGCGCCACGTACAGCTTGCGCAGATCCTCACCCAGGCGCTCCTCATCCGCCTGCTCCCGAACGCCCGGCGGCAGCTCGCCACTGCCGCACAGGGTCAGCTGCAGATCGCCCTGCGCATCGTGCCACGACAGGAATGCCGTCTTTCCACCCGATGCCTTCGGATCCACCTCCCTGGCCGCACAGGCATAGGGCAGAAACACCAGCGGATATTCCAGCCCCTTCGACTTGTGCACGGTCACCACGCGCACCCGGGCATCATCGCTCTCCAGCCGCTGCTTGCGGGCATCCCTCTCCCCTTCGGGCTGCCGGCGCTGCTCGCGCAGATAGCGGATCAACGCATGCTCGCCCTCCAGCTGGCCGGACGCCGCCTGCAGCAGCTCGCTCAGATGCAACAGATCCGTCAGCTGTCGTTCCTCGTCCCGCGCCAGCAGCTGCTCGACCACCCGGAAATCCTGCAGCATCCGCCGGATCATCGGCAGCACGCCCTGCCGGCGCCAGATGTCGCGATACTGCATGAATCGCGCCACCTGCGCCTCCCAGTACAGCTCGTCCTGCGACAGCCGCAGCAGGCTCTGCGCATCCAGCCCGCACAGCGATGTGCCCAGCGCCGCGCGCACGGCCCGGGCATTCCCCGGTTCCGCACAGGCCTGCAGCCAGAAAAGCAGCTCGCCCACCACCGGCGTGGCAAAGACCGATTCACTGTCCGACAGATACACGCTGCGAATACCCTGCGTCCGCAGTGCGCGACGGATGGCCCGGGCCTCCTGCCCGTCATTGACCAGGACGGCCATGTCCGCCGGCTTCACCGGACGGCGATGCGCTGAATCACCCTGTTCTGCATCGTCGCGCCCTGCATCGCCATGCCCTGACATGCAATGACCTGCCGCGTGCCCCGCCCCGGCCGGTCGGGCAACACCAGCACCCACTGCCGCGCCTTCCAGCCCCTCTTCCGGCGCGCCTGTCTCCTGCCGGGCAGCCGGCGTCCAGAAATACGCTTCACCCCGCGCACCGGCCGCCAGCAACCGCGCGATCTCGGCCGCCGTCACCTGGGCGTAATGCGCCCGGTACGCCGTTTTCGACAGCCCCTTTTCCCGCTTTTCCTTTTCCTGCCTGCCCCCTGCGGTTCTGCCGGCTCCCCCCTTATCCGTGCCTGTTGCGCCGGCCGCACCTTTCGCACCATCCGCGCCTTTTGTGCCGTCCTTACCCCGTGCACCGGATGCATCCTGCCGCATTACCTGACCTGTCGCGACATCCGTGGCCCGCGCACCGGCCTCATCCTGCGACATCATCCAGAATGTCAGAGCCGGTGCTCCTGCCGGATGGGCCGGATCATGCCAGCGCTCGCTGCGCCCCCTGGCTTTCACCGGCAGGAAGGGCAGCGGGTTTTCCGGCACATCTGTACCCACGAAGCGAAAGGCTCCGCCCAGTGCCGTGCGCTGCTCGGCCGCGCAAAACAGGTGGTTCACCGCACCGACCATCGCCGCTGACGAGCGGAAATTGGTGTCCAGCGTGTAATGGCGCCCGGCGGTAGCCTGACGTGCCTTCAGGTACGTATGAATGTCGCCGCCCCGAAATGCGTAGATGGCCTGTTTCGGATCACCGATCATGATCAGGGCCTGCTGTGGCAGGTTCTCGCGCACCCGGTAGACGTGGTCGAAAATCCGGTACTGCGTCGTGTCGGTGTCCTGGAACTCGTCGATCATTGCCACCGGATACTGGCGCGCCATGCGTGCCGCCAGCTGTTCTCCGCCCGGCTCATCCAGCGCACGCAGCAGCTGCGTGAGCAGATCGTCGAAATTCATCTCGCTTTTCTGGTCGCGCGCGGCACGGTAGCGCGCCTCGATCCAGTGCACTGCATGGAGCAGCACCGATTCATAACCATCGGGCGGCAGGGCAGCCAGTTCGGCTGGGAGTGCCTCCATGGCCTGCAAGGCCGGGTGCGCGGGCCGGTCAGGGGAGAGGCCGATCATGGCGGCCAGCTGGGGATGTTTTTCCGGGGTAACCCCCCGGGCAAGCCCTTCCCGCAAGGCTGCTGCAGTCAATTTTTTCAATCCCGGCAGTTTATCCGGCGTGAAGTCGGACAGTTTCCGGTTGAGCTGCAGTATTTCCCGCATGGGCAGGGCACCATCCCCATACCCTTCAAAGCGCTTGATGTCGGCAAAGGGCACCGCCACCAGATCCGGTTCCCGTACCCAGGCACGCAACGCGTCCAGCCAGGGGCCACTCCAGCTGTTCCGGTAAACGTTGCCATTCAACCACTTGCATGCAGAGTCGTAGGCTCTCCCGAAAAACCGCGCCAACTCATCGATCCAGCCCTCCCGCCACGGTG
>ERZ773068.1565-NODE-1565-length-11173-cov-24.809138_pt1 | contig 11173 bp, 10 predicted proteins | sample MGYA00580620_ERZ773068 | MGnify/ENA primary metagenome ERZ773068 (study PRJEB29015, sample SAMEA2737983) | human oral metagenome | biome: human oral; feature: human-associated habitat; material: dental | place: China | collected 2101 ... | reverse complement strand
AAGCCACCCGGTAGGAGTCGATTACTCCGGTGAGAACCCCCATGCCCACATCCGCCGATAGTTTAGCGATCATGGTGAGGGTGCCGCAGCGCCCCAATGGGTCGGGGGAACCGGGAGCGCCGGGGGAGGTTTCTTGCGCACCAGCACATGGTGTTACTGCCCCGGTGAGGGTGGCGGTGAGTGCGATGATAAAGATGGTTCTGTTCATGCGTGAATTCATGTGGGTCATTCCTTGTGATTGCTGCCTTACCATAAAGGTTAGTAGCTATTGCGGTTACCAATCATCGTCCTCGTCGTAATCATAATCGTCTTCTTCGTCTTTGCTTGTGGCAGGGCTGGCGTATTCATTGAGGAATTGGTTGAGGACTTCTTTGCCGGTTTTGGCTTTTTCTCCGGTTTCGTAGATTGTCCATTGCCCGGTACAAACCTCTAACACCTCAGCGAGCTCATCCCAAGAACAACCCTCATCATGTGCGTCGAGGGTTGCGTCGGCGGAGTCCTCGAAATCATCAGTGGTGAGGAGATACCTCCGTAACGCGGGTAGAATGTTTTCTACGGGGGTGTTATCAACGAGGGACCAGTCGGTGGGTTGGATGTTATCGTCGACTATGAATTCGTCGGTGACTTTTTCTTCGGTGTTGGCGTAGGGCATGAGTTCTGGTGGGGTGATGATGCATGTTGGGTCGCCGCTGCCGATCCGGCCAATTCCCCGGATTTGGAGTGCTTCACTGCCTGCAAGGTATGGCATGGGGTGTCGTTGTTCCGGGGGAATGGTAGGAAAAGCTACTAACCACCATTTATAGAACATTTCATTCCGGTCAGAGATGTTTAGCTTGGTATAGAAGAGACAATCAAGACGTGACGGTGGGTTCTCGATAATAAACCCCGTGTCGCGTGCTTCTTGGATTTCTTCTTCGGTGAGTTGGGACCGGAGGAGAAACCCACGCTGGTTGGCGGCTAGTTCTCGGTAATTCATAATATGTTTTCTTAATATTGTAATGGGTAAACGTCGGCTAAATTATTAGATATATCTTTTAATGGGTAAATGTGGCTTTTCACTACCAGTTATTTGAAGTGTGGCAGATGATCTACAGCGAGTCAACAGATGGCTTGCATGGGGGTATTGGTAAAGTTTTTCTGTTTGCCGATACATTTATATGTTTGTTGAATTGTTGCTTAATTTTGGGTTAATATGGATTAAATTTTGTAAGATTAGCCAATTTATCATTTGTGCTTTCACCTTTATGGGGTAGCTGTTATGGTGCATGATTTGTAAGATGGGTTGGCCCTTGATGTGTTTAACGTCGGGTTTTAGTAAAAATTTACAAATAGTATCTGTTCCTGTCTATGGCCTTATGGGCTGGTGTAGTGTAAATATTATCTTATTAGTTCTTGCGCTACTCGCTTAGGGCTTCATCTGTGATGGTCATGGGTATTTGTGGCGTGTATATGAATGTTTTGATAAATGTGTGCCTGTTATACAGGTTTAGATTTCGGATTTGTTTTAAGGAGTTATGTAATGGCTGGTAAACACCGTCGTGCATCTAGTTTGGGAACTACACGAATGACAGCAGGGGTATTGACTGCATTAACTATGGCTTCCACTTGTATTAGCACTGCTAATGCTGTGCCGAAAGTGGTTTCACAACCAGGTACGCAGGATGCCCAGGAGCAGCCGCCTATTCAACAAGCACCTTCGCAAACGGTGCAGTCAACACCAATACATCGGGTTGAAGCAGTTCGATATATTCCAGGTGCTCCACAGGCTGTACAACCAGTGGTTGTAAAGAATGTGATTACCAAGAAAGTTGTGTATGAGACTTCTCCGGGGATGGTTATGCTATCACCTGCTGGATCCAGAGTCTTGAATCCCGTGAATGTTGCTAAGACGTTTAGTCGGAATATTCGCCAAGAAGATCGTGGTGTTATGGAAGCTGCTGGTGGTGCAGCAGCTGGTGGCGCACTTGGTGGAGCTATGATTGGTGCAGCTGCCGGTGCTGCTGGTCTTGGGGCCGCCGGTGCTGCTGTAGGTGTTGGTACTGGTGCCATGATTTGCGGCGCAATCACTGCGACTATTCCAGTTAATCCTGCGGCTGCAGTACCAGCAGCTTTATGTTGGCCTGCAGCTTCTCAAGTTGTTGGCCCTGTTGCGGGTGGTGCAGTAGGTGTTACAGCGGGTGCTATGCTTGGCGCTCCTGCTGGCTTATTGTTTGGTGCTCAAGCTGGTGCTTCAATGGTTCCTGGTGGACGTGCTGCGTTTGATCGTACTGTGGCTGATACTACCTGGGATTTGGAATCCCAAGCCCGAGTGTCACAGGGTGCAGAGCCGCTTGCTGGTGACAAACCGGGTGATTCTATGCCTAGTGGTCCACAAGCGGCCACTAAACCTGATACACCAAAGATGCCAGTCATTGCAGATCAAACTTCTGTTGAATCTGTACTTGTATCATCTGCAACACAGTTGCCTAGTATTAATGCTGCAAATCTTCAATTGCCAGATCTGTCTATGGGGTCGCTGCCTGCAGCATAGCTGAAAATCCAATATGCGAGGTGAGAAAGCATGGGAACGAGCTGGTTTGATGAGGATGATGATCATGTAGATGATCAATTAGATTCAACGAACGGTTTGGTTGTTGATGATGCTGAGGATGATTCCATTGATACTGTTGATGATACAGAAATGGAACGACAATCCTTAAAGAAGCCAAAGAGGATTAAAACGGGACGTCAACAATTATGGGTTGCTGCGATCGCTTGTTTGATCATGCTAATTGGTGCTTCGGCTTTTGGAGTTATCAAATCTATACATCCAAAAACCCAGGATATGGCGAGTGCTACAACATTAGTATCAATAACACCACCGCCGGTTGTGACGTCTACTAAGCCAGCAACTACATCATCAGTGATTGCCTCAAAAGATGAAAAATGCCCAAATCAACCAAAAGCTAATAGGAAAACTGCGCAGGGAGCAGTGGCTGAATTTCAGAAGGCATATTTTACTGGTGATACTAAAGCTCTGAAAAAAATAATTGCCTCTGATAGTCATCTAACATCGGTGGATTGGTTAACTTCGGCTGGGGAATTAGTGGGTTCAGACTATTGCGTGAAAATTAGTGATGTTACTGGAGAAATTGTTGATGCGGAAACGACAGTTCGTACTCCCAAAGGCGAAGAGCTGTTGTTTTTACAAACAATAACTACGAGAAAAATAGATGATGAATACAAAATCTGGAAGATTGAAGATCGCCCAGTACCAGAACAAACTTAAGAATTTAGGGAAAGGATGGTTGAAAGAGAAATGAAAATTGCACGTGTAGTAATCATTAGTTTGATCACTGCATCGTTGTTTGTTCCCCTTCCTGGTTATGCAGAAGAGACAGGAGGTGGATGTCCAAAGATGCAATTTGTGGTCGTACATGATTCCCAAGATGCAAAAGCACAAAGTAGTGAAGATACCGGTTTCTTGGGGGATGTGGTTTCTCCAGTAGTGACAGCTGCCAACGATAAAAACGTTGACAAATCTGCAGGTTTCTCTGAAGCACCTAATCCATCGAGTAGCGCATCGGCAAGTGCAGCAGTGCCATCTACGAGCTCTATGACGGCGACTACAACACAACAAGGATCAGAGTGGAAGAAACAAGATTATTGGGGTTCAACCTCAACAAAACCACAAGAACCCACTGCTACGTCGTCACCAACTGTAACATCATCAGCAGCCACTACTACATCAACGTCAACCAATGATCCCCAATCTAGTGCAAAAATTGGACGAACATACGTTAACATTACGGGAATTCGGACAGGAGCATTTATTCCAGGAGTTCATGCTGAGACCGATGATGATTGGCGAAGCACTACAGCAGCAGGTAAAGAAAAAACCAACCAAACAATAGCTGATATTCACAAGAAGTGTCCTGCAACTAAAGTGGCATTGGTTGGTGATAATCAGGGAGCTGCAATTGTTAGTGAAATTTCTCGTGATATTGGTGCAGGTAAAGGTGTCATTGAGCCGAATTTGGTTGCTGGTGTGGCAACATTTGCTGATCCCACACGAGGTAAAGACCAGCCAACTGTAGCATCGGGTGCTGATGCGCCTGCTGCTGCACCCGGAACTTCGGGACGCAACGTTTCTGCTGCAACTGAGGGGTTTGCGTCTGAAACGACAGAGGGTACAGGTTTAGCGACAGTGGCTGAAAAAGAATCCCCTCGTGGTTATGGAGAACTTTCAGATCGCACAGTCTCATGGTGTGCTGAAGGAGATACACGTTGTGGTGTGAAAAAACCAGCTCCATTAACACGCCTGGCAGAAGTGACCAATAAAGATGTCGATTTTGCTAAAAACCCTGAAGGCAGTGTCCGCCATATTGCTGATGTGCTAGGGCCAGCAGTTGCACTTGCGGGAGCGGAAACATTGGCGGAAGATGTAAACTTCGGAAGTAATGGGTTCACCTTTAATCGGGCGGAAAGCGCAGAAAAGACTCTTATTGGTCGCATTGCTGATAATAGTGAATCCCAGGTAGAGCAATCAGAGTTTGATCAACGGTTAGTTGCTGCGGGCCAACAACTTGGTGGTATGGCGCTTGCTGCTGGTGTTACTTTGGCGAAAAAAGTTGTGACTCCGAGTAATATCGCGCAGATTGCAGCTGCTGCAACACTAGATCCTATGGCAGGTGTAGCTCTTGCTGGTGTAAAAGTAATCGAAGCTAGTGTTGATTTATTTACTCCCGAGACTGCGACAACTGGTGCTTTACGAGTTATGGATGAAGCGAAAGCAGGTGGTGTTGAAGTTCCTGAGATTGCCGAGACTACGGTTGCTACTGTAGTGAGTCAAACTGTTGAAGATTCAGCTTATCGGAAACAACCAATGACAGAATCCGGCGATAGTGCGCAATCAGCGACCACATCATGGCTATCTGGAGTAGCAGCAGATGAATTGGGTGATGAGGCGCCTGAAGCACTGGTAGCGCAGTCAAAGAAGAAATCTACTGTTAAAGGAACGGATTATGATCAAAAGGCAGTGACTGATGCAACAGCTTCGATGAAGAAAGTAGGCAGTACTGATTCTCCTTCCACAGCGAAAGTAAGGAAGATGACCATGCCAAAGGTCACATCGTCAGCTGTGGAGCAAGAGTCAGAAGAGCCTACAGATAGTGAACAAGCTGAATAGCATGATCTATAGGGAGAAACCAAACGAATGCCAGGATCACCACCACGCAAAATTAATCTCAATAAGGAGGTTATGTTGCCAGTTGCAACTGAATCATTATGGCAGGTGACGGCTGTCGATAATGACCGGTCAACATATCCGCCGGCGTTATGGCTAGTAGCAGCTCATGGTGGTGCTGGTTGTACCATGCTATCGGAAATGTTGGCTATTTGTGGTGATGCTGGTCAGGTATGGCCAATCCATGATGAATACCGATTTTGCGTTGTAGTAGCAAAATCAACAATGCGGGGTTTGGAAAGAGCCCATCAGGTTGTGCTCCAAGGTCTTCATACCTTGGATGAGATTACGATTATCGGAGTAATAATTATTGCTGATGCGGTAGGGAAGTTGCCAAAGGCTTTGATTAATAAGCTAGAAGTAATTGAAAAACTTGTCACGGTGTGGCAAATCCCGTATTTGCCTGCATTACGGATAGTTGAAGAAGGCACTTTGGCAACCTGGGCTCCAGGAGATGAAATTGATGTATCGCGAAAAGCACGAAAAAGACCTCCCACTGAATCATGTCCTATATCAGTAGCCACAATAGGCAAAGAGCTATTTGCCACAGTGAAGTCTGCACATTCTGGAAACATGTCTGGTACTTCATCCAACGTTGAAGCCACTGAAGAAATACCAACAGAAATAGAAGGAGAAGATGACAATGAAACTACTTAACTCAATTGCTATGGTTTTGGCTCAGATGCCAGGTCAGAACATTACGCCGCAGGCACCCAGCGGATTCGGTGACAAAATCAATCAAGGATTGAATTTTGCATTCTATATTGGTATCGCTATGGCGATTGTAGGTGTGATGGTTGCTGGCATTACGATGGCTGTTTCACGAAGGGAAGGATCGAGTGAAGAAGCAACAGCAATGGCTATGCGGATTGGATTTGGGGTCATGTTGCTTGGTGGTGCTACCAGTATTGTTGGAGCATTTATCTAATGATTCTTGCGGATCCACCCAAACCAATTGCTCTTACCGGTGAGGAAGGGGCCCACCCTTCTGAACCGCATGATGCGTCAACGAGTGCAAAAGCATCACAAACCGCAAATCAGGCCACTCCTGAAAATACGGAACCTAGAGATACAAAGAAAACGTCACCGACATCATCTACGCCAAAGAGCACTAAAACTAGGTCGGAAAAATCGACAAAATCAGCAACATCTCAGCCTGGAAAAGGCATAGTGGATAACTATACAGGTGAGGCTATTGTGCCACCATCTAGTCCATGGACACCGCCAGGAGGAGTGACGCATGAGGTCATGCAGTGGTTAGGGTGGGTGATGTATGTGGGATTAGCTCTCTCAATGTTATCAATCATGATGATGGGTGTCATGATGATGATTGATCGTAATAGGGGAGAACCCATGTCATCAAGTGATGCACAAATTACAGCAATGCGGATTGCAATCGGATTATTTTTCATCACTGGAGCGGCTTCATTAGCAAAATTTTTTGCATAAGTGAGGATAAAAATGAAAATAGTGAGAATAATTGTATCACTAATGATGATTTTCATCCTTGAGGGTACTACCGGATGTAGCAAAGACCAATCTAATACTATCCCTCAAACAAACACATCATCTACTGCAATTGCCCCACAAGCATCATGGTCACCCGGACCAGCTGGCTTAATTGTGCCGAAAGGTCCTGATGGCCCTACAGAATCTCAGCCAGTTCCCCATGGTTTCTCGCATACACCGCAAGGTGCGGTGCTGGCAGCGATTACAGCACAATCATGGATGGCTGGTGCAGATGATCAGGTATGGCCACAAGTGGCAGAATATTTATTAGAGCCTGGTATTGGACGAGATCAATGGGCCCAATCACGAGGTTTGGTAACAGTCAAAGGCACTGTAGATAAACCAGCTCGTTTTGTAGCATTTAAATTCAGTGAATATAGCAATGAGAAGGCTGTTGTGGTGTTAGCAACGCAATGGCCTGATGGAATGTTGACAGCCTATCCAGTGCAGTTATCAGCAACATCTGGGCAATGGCGGGTAGTAATTCCACCCCAGAAACAGGCTCCAGACATGGAAGAAATTAAACAAGAACATCTTACTGATTTTGTTGCTTTTAATAGTTCGAAAGAACCGAAAGGATAAATGCCAGTGTGGAAATTAGCAGTGATTGATGTTCGACTGTTACGGAAGATCGCAGTGGTAGGAATTGTAGTATTGTGTTTTGCCTTTGCTGCTCCAACATCTCACGCTCAAACTGAATATAATGGTATTTACCAGAAAAGTTATGGTAAAAGCGTAGGATATCCAATTTCTACTGCTATAACACTGACGCCAGTAGTGATTCGCGCTTTTTGGGGGGATCCTATTGGCAAATTCACAAAGGCACTATATGAGGGTAATACCCAAGCTATGCAGCTTGTCATGACTTTCTGGATGGATTTTGATATCAATCGAAGAGTCGATGTCAATGCCAATACTCAAGGTGTAAAAAATATTGTCTTTGGGTTATCTGGTATGGCGCTTATAGCATCATTCCTGATTGGTGGCATTCGTATGGTTGCATCTCGTCGAAGAGGGTTGCAAGAAGGATTAGAAGACATGGGCCAGGACTTGGGGAAATGGTTCATCTTCTCAACATGCTTCCCAGGAGCAATTGCTCCAGCGTTAGCAGTATCTGATAAACTATCGAAATCTATTTTGGATAGTTTTGGAGCAACATCATCAGATACGTTCATAAAGATGACATCTTTTTCAGATAGCGGAGCTGGCCCGATTCTCATGGCTATTCTCGCAATTGTTGCAATGGCAGGTTCAATCATGCAACTTTTAGCGTTAATTATCCGGGCATTAATTCTACCTATTGCAGTGGGCCTTACTCCATTATTTGCGGCTTTATCTTTTAGTGAAGTGGGCAGGTCTGGATTACATCACTTGGTGTCATATACGATTGCTGCACTGGCGTTTAAACCAGTATGTGCGTTGCTGTATGCAGTGGTGCTATGGAATGTTACCCGACCATCACCAGCAACAGACCCTAATAGTATGTTGCCATTAATTGATGATGTTGTTAACGTTGTCATGATTGCGCTTACTGGATTAATCGCACCAACATTGGTGCGAATGTTGGTGCCGGCGGTCTCTCAGGCAGGGGGTGCAGGTGGGGGACAATTACTTGCTGGTGCAGCCTCCGCAGCTGGTGCTGCTGTTGGTGCCATTGGCGCTATTGCAGGTACAGCAGTTGGTGGTGGTATGGGGTCATTAGTTTCCGGGGCTTCTAATAATGGTGGTGCGAACAAGACTGGTGCCGGTGGTGGAGGTGATATTGCCTCTGCTGGTGCATCAACAGGTGGTTCCGGTGGTAGTGGTGGTTCATCATCCGGTGGATCTTCTGGCGGGGATTCTGGTGCTGTTGCTACAGGTGCTTCCGGTGGTAGTGGTGGTGGATCTTCTGGCGGGGATTCTGGTGCTGTTGCTACAGGTGCTTCCGGTGGTAGTGGTGGTTCATCATCCGGTGGATCTTCTGGTGCTGGTCAGAAAAAGAAGGGTCGGCTTAGTCGTATCAAAGGTAAATTAGGTAAATTCTCACAACGACCTTTCGATCGATCATGGACAGGTCGAATTGAAGGTGCTGAACGGGGTGCTACTCGTGGACGCCGATGGGTTTCTCCGGTGTCGGACGCTGCTCGACGATCAGGTGGAGCAATTAGCTCATTTGAGAGTATGTTGGAGGCATCAGCTGGGCATCCAGGTCAAGTCAGAAGATAAGTCATTTTGAGGCGTGTCTGGTGCACTGGGCATTGGTATAGGCCCTTACCTATACCGAAAGAATAGAGATTTCTGATTATTGTACCCATAAGAGCTTGAAGCTTACTTAGTTGCTGGGGAAATAGGTTCAGGTGGTGGTTGGTAGAACATTATTCTTTGTATCGCGTTGATTGCCCGAATAGTTGTGGTTTAGGGGAGCCTGCAAGGGGTTGCCAGGATCCGCTATGCCTTCATGTGGTCTATGGATCGTTTGATCACATACCAGATCTGGTTGATTCCCTTGTTGAATGTTTTCTGCCATTCTAGCAGGGGTTTGCCAGGTCTTTTCTTCAATGATGTGTCGCATTCTAAACCCACGTAACCTTTGTCTGCGGTGATGCCAGGGTGGTATGTGACTGAATAAACCAGTTTCTTACGGTGGTGATGTCATGGGTTGATTCTGGCAATGGTTCGCAAATATAAAATATTTCGTCTGCTTGATCGGTGAGTGTTTTAAGGGTTATGCCTGGCTTTGTAGTGTTTTCCACTATATAAATTCTTAGTGTTCTTCTACCACTAACACAACACGAGGACCCATCGAGTACGTATCCGTTGAGGGTGAAGATCCTTAGGTTGTGGCGAGGGTAGTAACACCACATTAAGCACTCAGTACATTGTTGATGGCTCTGGAGATGGTTGCCTGGGAGGTTTCAAAAATATTTACTGTCCAGGGTTTGTTACCACGTTTTTTCTTGCGGTTAGAGCATGATGATCTGCACATTGGTGAACACTCCCAAGGATGGTGGGCAGTGATGTGAGATACCTAATGTGGTGATGGGATTAGTTAATATGAGGAGGAAGCTTCCTCAGTTGCTGGAAAGATCCATTCGCACCAAAAGATAACAAATCGGAATCGGAAAGAGCACATCATTGCCTTGCTTTCCTTACTTCTATAGAGTCCACACTGGGGAGCTCACAAGTTCCCCAGCAACTCAATAAACTTCTACATCGAATAGACCCCGTATTTGACTGGTTTGTGTTGAAGGATGGCAAAGTCTGTAGTTTCGGATAGATTAACGATTAACTTTCCTTTGTACGTTTTCACCATTATCAGCCCTGGAAATTGATGTTCTTCAAGTTGCTTGAGTACGGCTTTGGCTTCTTTGCCCTCTATTTCGAAGGCTTCTCCACAATAATAAAGAGTGGCTCTCATTTCTTTTACCTCTTTTCTATTAATCATTAATGAAGGCAAGTAGTGTGGTTGTTATAGTTGTCTGCCGCGGTTGTTGTCATCATCGTCATCGTTACCATGATCTTCTTCCGCATCATCATCATATTGCGTCTCTTGTGTAACTGCTTCTTCTGAGGATTGTTCTGGTTCTTCCTGATTATCAGGAAGGAACTTATCAACCGTCACGTCACGTTCAAATCCTTTGCCGAGGACGTAATCCCCGCGCATTTCCTGCAACTTCTCAGGCAAATCCCCTACCTTAGACTTCTTCTCCCACACTCCTAAGCCAGCCTCTTCCTCCCCCGGCACCCACATCTGCGGAGTCCTCGCAAACGTCCTTAATTCTTGCCGATAATCAGTTTCTCGCCGATGCGGCTCCATACAGTGAAAACACGGATCCAATAATCTTGACAGCCTCTCAAATACCTTCTTCAATGGATGTACCACCGAGCAATGCTGAATCAACTGCCGCTGCTCAAACCCCTTCCTCTTACGAGTATCCTCAGGCTTCTCCCCTTGAGGGGGCCGTACTCTGTCAGCTACAATATCCTCATTCCGTTGGGCTGCCTCCTTAAGGTCCTTTATTGTTTTTGGGGTGTGGAATGATTTCATATACGGGCGGCTGTTACTATTTGGCCTATGCTCAAATAGGTTATTCAAAGAGTTATGAAGATTCTCCATGTATTTAAGGCCACGTTGAATGGTATTTGAACTGATCGGGACATGAGAGGCCATAATCATTAAATCCCCCAAATCCTTCCACCTGGATGTCTCTCGATAGTTCCCTTTCCCAGTCATTAAACCCCTTAAATTCTTCTTCCATTGTTCTTCTCTATCATCGAGGGGGAATAATGCTGCAATTTTTCCGGCAATATATTTTCCCGGATCAATAAGTTTAATCGTGGTTGATGCCCGAGACGAGACAAGCGGATCCTGGACTGCTAACGCTTCGGTATCATCGTATTCCTCAGGAACCCCTCGGATCGCATCCATCTTAATCTGGACGTATTCTTTATCACCATCAA
>ERZ773068.1563-NODE-1563-length-11191-cov-11.349497_pt1 | contig 11191 bp, 17 predicted proteins | sample MGYA00580620_ERZ773068 | MGnify/ENA primary metagenome ERZ773068 (study PRJEB29015, sample SAMEA2737983) | human oral metagenome | biome: human oral; feature: human-associated habitat; material: dental | place: China | collected 2101 ... | reverse complement strand
TAAAACTAAGTTGCTCCGCATCATTAGATATAACGATAGCAAGCCGCAATTCGCAGGAAAAATAATATGGCAAATAACAGAATTTCAAGTTTTGACGCTTTTTTAGATTGTAAAGATCTATCAATCAATGACTTATTGGAGAAAATACTACATTCTAATACTATTATTCAATATGAAGCAGCAAAAAGATTACAATTTTTTCAGTATAAAGAGATTATTGATATAATCAAAAATATTCTCTTAACAAGTCGATATAGTCAACATAGAGAAATTGCAAATTTTATCTTGGGACAAATGCAAGAAAAACTTAGCACTACGGAATTGAAAGAAATTTTCTCTATATTAATTTACTCTATTCAAAATGACAAAAGTATTAAAGTGAAATCATCTGCAATATCTTCTTTAGGACATCTATTCAAAAAATATAATCTAGGAGAAGAAGAGTTTCGCACTATAGAAAATAATATTAGTTCTATTTGGAATATGAATAGATATTCTATAATTATTTCTATTGCATTTAGTTCCGCATATTTCCCAAAAAGAAATTATATAAAAGAATATCTAATAAAAAATTTAAACAGCAAACATCACAAAATTATCTCATGGATATTATATGGATTGAAAGAAAAACATTATAAATCAGAATCAATTGAAAATTTACTAATACATAAACTAAGTCAATTTAGTGAAAAATCCTATATTTACAATGAAATTATTGCATTTTTAATTTCAATTAATTCTAAAAAAGTTATCCCTTATGTTAAAAAGACACTATTCACTCAAAGTAAAATTGATGATGAAATTTATACTGAACTTAAAAATAATCTGTCGGATGAATTTGCGGAATTGAGAAAAAAATTATTAGAAAAATTTAAATAGTTTCTTGACGTCCGCCTCAACCGCAAGCCTGCCTTCGTCTTCAAAGCCAGTAAGACTAACCGCACCACCGTCAACAAACCCGTTACTTCCACTGCGACCAAATCGGCATCCCGCGAGAGATGACAGACAAAGACGGTAATTTACTGTAGTTCGGCAACTATACCGGCTGGGGTCGCCTGAAAGAAGAAACCAAGGTAACAGATAGCTCATATCACCCTTTCCGCCTGCAAAACCAGTATGCCGACCGGGAGACGGGCTGCACTACAACTTCTTCAGGTATTGTGAGCCTGAAGCGGGTCGGTTTGTGAATCAGGAGCCGATTGGCTTATGTGGGGAGAATCTGTATTGGTTTGCGCCTAATGTACAAATTTGGGTAGACTTTCTAGGATTAGCAAAAGGAGCTGCGAATCCCGTTGTTAAAGCAACAATTGAAGTTGGGAAAAGAGCTCATAAAAATTACTATTTTACATTAGGTGGTGGATATGACTTTGAAAGTAGTTTTAGAACAAAGTCAGGGAAATTATACCGATTTGATGCAATTAACTATAAAAATTGTATTGTGCGTGAATTAAAGCCTGATACAAAATCAGGAAGATGTAAGGGAAATAAACAATTAAATAACTATGTGAGGGTCCTTAATAGTGAAGGCCCTAATTCTTGCAAAGGGAAATGGAAAGGTATACTTGATCTTTATAAACCATAAACCTAAATTTTCCTAAAATTTAAAGTGTAATAAGGAGAAATTCAACATGAATGCTGATTTTGAGAAAAAATTTTTTAAAGAGTTAAGAGCTATTTTAAAAAAAATGATTTTTTAAAATTGAATACCTCGAATTATTTCTATAATAATAGTCATATTCAATGTATGTTTAATATTCAAAAAAGTAAATACTCTAAGCAATATTACTTTAATCTTTATGCAAAAAAAACTTCTCCTAATATTTCACCAAAAGAAATTTCTTGGGGAGCGGATCTTATTTTAAGATTAGAGAATCTATTTCCTAAGTACTCATTTTTAATTAAAGGGATAAATTTTGATGAAAATAAAGATAAACAAAATTATTTCGATTTTCTTGATTTATTAGATACCTATTTTTTAATCGAAATAAAAAAACTAACAAATATAGAAACATTCGAAAACTACATTAATATGCAACAGGTATAATAAATTTAATTTTAAAAATTTATTATATATTGTATTTAACCTCTACAACTTGGCAACGTCGTCTGAAAGAAGAAACCAAGGTAACGGATAGCGCTTACCAGCCCTTCCGCCTGCAAAACCAGTATGCTGACGGTAAGACGAGCTGCACTACAACTTCTTCAGGTATTATGAACCTGACTGCGGAAGATTTATCAATCAGGATCCGATTGGGTTGTTTTGTGGGGAGAATCTGTATCAATTGGCTTCTAACTCTCAAATGTGGATTGATCCACATGGATTGAATCCATTCAATCGAATCCCGGGACAGACTGTACAACGTGCAACTGACCTGTCGACTCTCCGCCCAGGAATGCAAGGATGGAAAGATGCACTAACGGCTCTTCAGAAAGAAAGAAAGAGGATTAATTTATGAAAGAATTCTGTTATGAAAATTTTTTGGATGAAAAACAATCTAAAAGAATCGTACGACGTTTAATATATACTTTTTTTAAAGGCAACATTAGAAAAAAGAAAATAATGGTAAATGGAAATCTAAAAGATAAAACCTACTTTATATTCAAAAGACCTTTTCATCTAGGAGAAGGCAACCTATGCACACCAATCAAAATATGTGATTTATTTCCTGTAGATGAACTATATATACTTCGACACTATAATTATAAAGATCAAACAACTCCTGTATTTTTAGCACCAAGCTCACAAATTTTAAGTGATTTAGAAGATCTAGACTCTCTATGTTTCTATGAATATTCTTATATTTTTGACAAAAATTTTTCACAATGTTTCTTTATAACGGATTCTACTACCTTGGAAAATGGAAAAATCGTACCAATTCTGCAAATATTTGAACCTATTTAGTAGGGAGCATAGAGAGGTTGCATTATGAATACTAATAAAAAAATCATAGATATAAATTTATTAAAATTTAAAACAAAACAAAATTTTTTAAATATATTAAATCAAGAACTTAATTTTCCAAGCTATTTTGGGTCAAATCTAGATGCTTTAGACGAATGCATGAGAGATTTAAGTTGGATTCAAGAGAAAGAAATTATTTTGAATTTTAATAATATTAATAAACTAAAGGATAGAAATAGTGAGTTATATCATTTAATACATGATGCATTATCTTTCTACAAACAATACTGGGAAGAAAATAATCATGAAAAAATAGTTACAATAAATTTCTAACCTACATGGTTGTCTGAAATGATTTGATGGAAAGCGGTAAAGGCAAAACCAAAGTAGCGACGGGCTATGCCCAAACCTCCGTCAAACCCACTACTTCCACTGCGACCAAATCGGCATACCAAGAGAGATGAGACTCCGACAGAATGGGGAATAATTCATTCATCCAAAAAAGAGCCCATATTGTTCCTGCATTGCCTGATATAACATAAATTCTATATTTTATTTGAGAAATTAATTATGAAAAAACAAGAAATTATTTTAAGTATGCAAGTGGCTTTTCTTGGGGCAATTTGTAACAAAGTCAGACTTATTGCATTTGATATGACCGAAGAATTATTTGCTCTTTATGTATATATTGATTCACCACTGACAGATGATGAGTATGAAGCAATAGATAGTGCAGTTACAGATGTATTGGCTGATTTCCCAAATTTTCTATATGAAAAAATATATATTATTGAAAATAATGATAAGATTCTTTCATTAAATATGTACGAAGGATGTTTTTTTATGAGATTTGAAAATCAATTTGATTAAATAAGGCGTTATAAAAAAACAGCAAAGGATAAATATGGTGCAAATGGCGCTCCAGTAGTGAAGTTTGATACCGATAAGATTCCTAAACCAAAAGACAACGTGCTTGATCTGTCTACACCCGAAAAAACAGCTTCTTTGGGAACTCCATTTTCACGAAATGCCACTACGGCAGATTCAGAAGAGTTAATTAAGAAAAGTATTCCTGCAAATGTTGCCATACCTTAAAATGTAGAAAGTAAGACATGAAAAAAAACAATCTAATTTTATTAATTAAAAATCAAATGTCAGATAACCAAAAAAATGAAAATGCTTTACATTTAAATACACTTTTACTAAGCTCGATAGAAAATCCAAGTATAGATAATGATTGTTTCATAGAATTATTTAGCTATTATTCTAACATATCCCAAGGAGAAGTAAGTGAACTATTTAATTTACTACAATCTTTAACCAAGAATGAAATCAATATCATTTATGATTTTTTAGAATATATCTCCAAATTTGTCAAAGACTTAGGACTATATTGTGAATTTGAAAAATTTCTTATGGAGGTAAAATATATACAAGAACGAAATTATCTAGAGGAAAAAATTGAGTCTACTTTTCCAGTTTTCAAAGTTGATAAAAATAACATCATAAGTTTTGATGATAGTGATAACTCTTATATATATTCTATAATGCAACTATCTACTAAAACTTGGATTGAGATAACATACGATGATTTTCTCTCAATACTTGAATCACTAGAGTGGCAAGCCTTTACTAATAAGGCTATATTATATTTTACTCCTTGCTGTTTAAAATATATTTTTTCTAATTTATCTAAATTTCATTTATATGGTTACGTTGTTGACTTTTTATATATTGCCCTAAGAAACCAAAGTACGATATTTAACACTAGTCAAATCAACTTAATTATTGATTTTTTAAAATTAATCCAAAATTTTAACCAGGAAATTAGTGTTGAAACACAAAAAAGAATAACAAGTACTATTCAACTTTATTTATAACTTCCGAGTCGCAAGGCCATACTTTCCCCACCGCCACCAATCCTGGAGCTAAAACTTGAAATTTTGTTGGAGAACACCAACCTAATACTGGCTTGCTACGAGGAAATGAGTCTCAAGATCTGTATGCTCAATGTTTAAAATGTAGTCAAATACAAGGAGGGGTAGTGGGGAAAATTAAGCGGCAAGCTAAAAAGCTAGGTATCCATCCTAGAGGTCACTACTTATCTTTATTAAAAAAGCACAAGAAGAAGCAGCAAACTCTGAACCTCCAAGTGTATGTTGATTGCTGCCTTTTAATATCAACTATAGTTTTTTCTTGAAGTAACTTTAGTTAGCTAAAATTTAGATTTTTTATACAGAAAGGTTTTGCAATGAATTTTTTTAAAACACATAATATTGACACTTATGGTGGTCCATTAGTTATGTTACCAAAATCGGATGCCAATATATGGCAGGGCTGTGTAGATTTAAAACCAGAAGAGCATTATTCTTTAGCTTGCTCTCAGCATAACTATTTATCTGTTTTAGCTGTAGAAGGCGTACAAACTATTATTTTAGGAGACGAACCTTTACCAACTTTTGCAGTACACAAACTAGATGCTAGTGAAATTTTTATATTCAGAGCTTATTGGATTAATGATGAATCACACATTGACACTCATATAAAAAATATAGTGGATGGTCATCATAAATATCAGCCATTAGAAGAAACATCAATTTTCATTAATGATGTTGAATGGGTTATATTTGATAGTGCTTTCACTTTTAAAGATAAAGAAGATAGTATAGAAGTAAAATTTACTCATAAAAATTGCTTGTATAAAATCCAAACGTATTTGTACGAAGCATCTGATATTTCTTTTTTAATTCACTCATTTAAATACTATAACGAACTATAGCCTAAAACACTCATTTTATAGATAAGGTGTAGTGCTGATTGTATGCGTTTCACCTTTTTAGCAAACTGCAGCCTGTATAACATGCCGGTTTAATATGTATGGTACGTTCCAGCAGCACGCACGCGTTTTTATCTATTATTATTTCAGCATAGACTCTCCATGGCATTCAAAAAAATCGCCCGTAAAAGCAGTCACTTCAAGATCGTCTTTACCGTACCCGATTTCTGCTGGCCGCCTCCGCCCGCTCCCCCTTCCGGGCCGTAAAGGGGTAAAGAGCCGTACCGCCACCAAACCGGCCTGGCCGATGCGCCATTCTTCCTCGGTTAAAATCCGCAAACGCTATATCGTGCGCACCGGCGATATGTTCCATTTGAACGACAAGTTCAGTAAAAGACTCCCTTGTCGAATCTGACCAAGATCCGATTAGGTCGCTAGGGAGCTTTAGCCTTTATCAACTTACATCGAATACGCATTGAACATTCTACAAAATTAAGAGAAACACAAGCTTCAAATGATAAAATTCTTAAGCGGATTTAGATATTTATGTAAAAAAATCTAGTTTAAAAATTGTATTCATCCTACTTTTAAAGTAAAATATTCTTATATACGATGATAATGATAAAATAGGTTTAGAGTTATTTATAAATCGAGTGAATTCAAAAGGAATGGTTGATATATCTGACTCATGAGGATATTCTTTTTTCAAAGACAAATAACGAATAGTTGCCATGAAACTATTCGTTATTTGGAAGAATGAATGTATGATTCGATAAAGAATATTACTAACGTTTAACTGAAGAAAGTGCGAATTGTTACATCAAGATCCTACAGTAGTTAGCAAGGTTATTTAAGGTAATTAAAATGAAAAAGCTTTTTTTAAATCTAGAAGTAATTGATGGTTATCCTCCAGTATCTATGGAAAGCATTTGGGCAGAAGTGACTGAGGAAGGCAATTTTAAAATAAATAATATTCCTTTTTATAGCAAAGAAATCTCTTTTGGTGATATTGTTAGCGTCATACAAACGGAAGAAAATGACTTATTATATGATAAAACTATCATTCATAGTAAAAATAGTACATTGCGGATTGTTTTCTTTAATGAAAATCAGAAATTTAAAGATAAAATATTAACTAAACTAAAAGATCTTGGATGTGAGTCTGAAGCATTTAATGTCAATTTCTATGCAATAAACATACCAATTCAAGTAGATATAGAAGAAATCTATATTTTCTTAGATGAGTTTGTGGAAACTGATGATTTAGATTATGACACAGGGTATTTGGCACAATAATTTGTATATGCTATAACTTGCGTAATAGAAATTTTAAGACTATGTGAAGGCAGACATCTATTACAGGAGACCCAATATGAAAAAAACTGATTATTTTTGATTTAAAGAATGTCCTATATGTGATGGACAAGAAAGATTAATTATTAAAAAAACATTAACTTTAATAAGTTATTTTTCTGTTGCGATGAGTGTATGAGTTGTTGGAAAAATGAAAATGTCTGGTTGGGTTACTCCTACTTCGTTAGCTAAGAAAATTAATAAATTAAATGGTAAATAAATTATGAAATCAATTTTAAGTTTAATTTTATCTCTAATAGTATCCTCTTCTTCTAATTTACCTTATGTTTCACATTACTCTTATGATTTTCAACATGGCTGGTTAAATATAGTTGTATCAGAATATAATAGTCAAAAAACTTGCGGAGATATAAGGATCAGTAATAATGAGTTACAATATAAGCTTTTTTGTGGGAAAGAAAATGGAAAAGGAATGATCCCGCTAAGTAAAATAAAATTCAAATATGAGAAAGATATTTTTTCTGCCCAAAGTATTATAAGTGGAAAAATATTTTTTTCAGTTAAATGTACACAAGAGCAATACAGATATATAGAAAAGTATCTTATTTTGTAATATGACCGCACATTTTCACTAATTTTAATGGAGATTACAATATGAATAGCTTAAAAATTTTAGGGTGGGACAAAAAACCTAAAACTTTGTATAGATATATTAAAGAAGGAGATATTTTTGCATTCCAAATAAAAATAGACCTATTTGGTTTTGGCCGTATTTTATCAAAAAATCCATTAGGTGTATCTGCAGAGATATTTGATATCTTTCAACCCAATCCGGATGATTTATTTAAAAATTATGATTATGATAAACCATCTATACTGTTTATAACAATATTAGATGCACATTCTTTATTCCAAGAAAAATTAGATACTGAATGGCGCATCATTGCTAAAGATACTGATTATGATAATCCTTATACTGATATTTATACATCTGTTAACCCTATCATGAAAATTATGCATAATCCTGATTTTTCTAAAAAGATAGAAATTACAAAAGAAGAGGCAGTTTCTACAATAAAACAATTCCCTTGGAAAGATGAGTTTCCACGTCATCATTACCATATATTAGAGTTACTTATTAAGTGTAAGCCTGAATTATTCACACTTCCTTTATTAAACTTTATGGGATTTGAAAAGTTTATTTTAGACACTCTTTCTAAATCTAAAAAATAATAAAGTTAGTAGCCTTAAATTAGCTCAAGACATAACAAAATAATTAAGGTCGTCTAAAATACATTTTCATAAGGCCTTTCCCATATGCATTATTTTTTATTAATTCGACTACAACGCCAACAGCCAACTCATCGCCAATCATCAATGGGAAGTGCCGAACGCACGAACCCTTGGCACAAGTACGCAACTGGACCAACGAAGAGGACCATTAATCCAAACATCTTAAGTACAAGCCATATTCAATTAAGTTGGTCAATTAGTTTCAATTCGGGGGAAATTTAAATGAATAAAAAGTATAAAGTCAGTCCTGAATATATCAGACTTTTTCTTGGACTATTACACGAAGGTATAGATAGCAAACTTGAAGACTTATCAGGTCTGAATTTGGTTAATCGAGATAGTGTAAAGAGATTAGTCAAAGAATATCTGTACCCCGAGTATCAAAATTTTACAATATCAACCCAATTCAGAATTAAAGAAAGTTTGAGATTTGGATTAAATTTCTGGACAGAAGAACGACTACATGATCAATTTCCTAGTACCGACGCAGCCTTTGAAATACCTCAACAAATGACCGCAAAAGAACTTTATAAGCAAATTGGGGATGATATGTTTAATAATGAAGATATCACTATTTCTGATATAACAAAATATCAGGAATCGAACCAAAATTAGCAATCCGTAGCCCGTACGAAACCTCCAATACCGACGTAGAGCATTGTGGTACGCACGCAGGCGGTTTCGCCTGTCTAAACTACATCAGCGAAGACTACGAAAACCGCCAACAAACCCACTACTTCCACTGCGACCAAATCGGCATCCCAAGAGAGATGACCGACAAAGACGGCAACCTGGTTTGGTTCGGGGATTATTACAGTTGGGGCAAACTGAAGAGTGAAACCAAGGTAACGGATAGCGCATACCAACCTTTCCGCCTGCAAAACCAGTATGCCGATCGTGAAACGGGGCTGCATTACAACTTCTTCAGGTATTATGAGCCTGATGCGGGTAGGTTTGTGAATCAGGACCCGATCAAGCTTTTGGGCGGGGATAATCTTTATTTTTTTGCACCGAATCCCCTAAATTGGTTGGACGAATTAGGTCTAAGAAGCCGATGGCTTCGCAACATGCTAAAAAATAAGGATAAAACAATTAGCCCAGTAGATGGTAGAACCGTTTATCAAGACGATAGAATTATTGATTGGGCAAAATCAGACATATGCAAGATGTATAAAGATGGAGCTGCTGCTAAAGGTACTGATGGGAAAAGTATACAGTTGCATCATGTAGAAGGCAAAGAACCTGGTCCCATGTTAGAAATACTAGCCTCTATACATTTAAGCTTTAAAAAACAAAGCAATGGGAAAAGTATATATAACCTACTACACCCTTATGTTAAACCAGGGTATCAATCGTTTCGTAGAAATCCAAATTTAAATGCTAGTTATGAGAACTTTCGCAAAGAACACTGGAAGAAACGTGCAGAAAGCTATTTAAAATCACAAGGGAAATGTGCAGAAGAAGAATGTGCATAATTTCTATTATTTTTTACTAAAGGACTATATTATGAAAGAAATCTTTAAACAATATAAACTCCCAACATCTTATTTAGAATTCCTTGATAAATATAAAAATGGGCTTTCTCAAATATTATATAATTCAGAGGATGATATAAATTTTGATGAAGCATTGTTTTATGACTTATGGAGTAAAGAAACTCTTTTTGAATGTACATTTTCAGATGGCCCAAATTATCAAATTCCATTAAATATTATTAATGAAATAATTATAGACTTTAAAGAACCAGATTATTTTAATGAAAAGATAGTTAAAAATATGTTTGCAATAGGTCTACAAGATTCAGGATTTTTATGTTTTAATCCAGAGGATAACTCTCTTTGTGTTTTATATCCTGATGGATTTATAACGACAATTGCTTCGTCATTTGATTTCTTTATCAATAATATCAAGGAATAATTAACAAGCAAGCCGCGCAGTCCGTACAAAACCTCCAATCCCGACATAAAGTGTGTGCGGTACGCACGAATCCTTGGCACAGGTACACAACTGGACCAACGAAGAAGGCGAAAGCGGCCAACAAATCCACTACTTCCACTGCGGCAAAATCGGCATCCCAAGAGAGATAACCGATAAAGACGGCATCCTCTTGTGGTTCGGCGAATACACCGCATGGAAAAATCACTATACATGTAAAAGTTATCTAACATAATGGAGATAAATATGCCCTTCATGAATATTCCCTATAGAGGTTTTCCTAAAGAAGGATTGTTCAAAAACCTTTATCGAGAAAACATCTATAGAATAGAGGAATTTAAGGATGAATTTAAGTATTACGAATATACCCCAATAGAGAAAATTATTATTGATGAACATAATTTAGTACCATTCATCTTTTTTTCACCAGAAGGAATAAATTATTTAATGCCTAAAATTATTGATAGCATCAGCAATAGTATTAGAAATGATGATATTCCAGTAAATATAGAAGAATTTATTATAAATATACCTACCGCAGAAAACATCACTCATGCTTTAAGTCTCTTAAAAAAGGATGAGCTTATAATTCTAAAAAAGTATTTAGAAAAAATATTATTTGGAGACTCATCAAATGTGATACAGCAAATAGGTGAATATTATTTATTCAGAAGTATTGAATATCTCGAAAAATTAATAAATAATTCCTAATCTACTTATTATTTTGTTAATCGAATACATAAGCCAAGGTTTCTAGAAAAGTAGCCGTAGCCCGCACGAAATCTCCAATCCTGACGTAGAGCATTGTGGTACGCACGAAGGCGGTTTCGCCTGTCTAAACCACATCAGCGAAGACTACGAAAACCGCCAACAAACCCACTACTTCCACTGCTACCAAATCGGCATCCCACGCGAAATGACCGATAAGGACGGCAATTTGTTGTAGTTCGGCAACTACACCGGCTGGGAAA
>ERZ773068.1558-NODE-1558-length-11216-cov-3.556850_pt1 | contig 11216 bp, 10 predicted proteins | sample MGYA00580620_ERZ773068 | MGnify/ENA primary metagenome ERZ773068 (study PRJEB29015, sample SAMEA2737983) | human oral metagenome | biome: human oral; feature: human-associated habitat; material: dental | place: China | collected 2101 ... | reverse complement strand
TTCCTTGGTGAGCTGGTTCAACAACCCTCCCGGGCCGACCAGACTCACCCCCTGTTCCCTAGCCAGCGCCAACAAACGCCCGGCCAAGTCCTCCTGACCGATAATCTCTCCAGTCACGAGATCAATCATCTCGCCTTCCACCATGCCGGTCATGTCAGCCACAGCCGTCTCCTCTCAGATCAGACCGGACCTCACACACCGTTAATCAGACAGTCCCGGTGGCGATGTGGAAGCCATTCGTCAGGGCCAGTGTCCAGGATGGTTTACGTCTTGTACCCGGCGGAGAGCAGTCGTTCCGGAAGCTAGGAGTCGAGGACTCAGCCCTCTACCACTGGATGATGTCCTGCTGGTAGACCTCGACGAGGTCGCAAGCCGCGAGGGACAGGTGCCCGGATACGACGGCCCCAAGCCCCGGGTTGTCGAAGTCATCAAGGCAGAACAGCTCTGAGCGGTCTTTCTCGGTGAACCAGACCTGGCGAGGCTCCAGCAGGCGGGTGGGGGAGTTGCCGAGCAGGGAGACATCGTGAGTGGTGAAGATCAGCTGTGCGCCCAAGGGATTCGTCTGGGAGTCCAGGAACAGCTGCACCAAGTAGCGGGCCAGCCCCGGGTGGAGGCTGGCGTCCAACTCATCCACCAGCAGCAGCGTTCCGTGCCGCAGCGCATTGAGCGTATGCCAGGACGTGGTGAGCCAGGTGAGCGTCCCGGCGGTCACGAAAGGTGATGAAGTTGATGCCGAGGCTGGCCGTCAGTGCATCAGCAACCTGTGCCAGGATTTTGTGACCGTATTTTCGGGCAGTGGCCAGGAGGAGACTGCGGGGCTTGGGTTTGGTGATGCCCCACACCGGGCAGGTGTCTGTGGGATGAGCGCCCACCGGTCTGGGGCGTCTACTGGACCGTGGGTTCTGGGGATCCGGCTGGTCCGGGATCTGCTGCGTCGCGAAGGGCCAGCGCGCGGTGGTAGAGCAGCGCCAGAGCCATCGAAGGGGTCAGCGCCAGGTAGCTTGCCCCCGTCATCATGGCCCAGGCAGCCGGACGGGTGGGATCGCCCAGCAACCCCACCCAGGCCAGCGCGAACAGCAGCGTGCAGGCTGTGAGGCCGATGATCAGCGTGATCCTCCGCGACAGCGAAGGGCGCTGCTGCCAGCGGGCGAGGCGACGATCAGTTGCCTCGTGGAGCTGCCGTCGCAGCACCGCAGCCAATCCGGCGAAGGTGCCCACCAGAGAACCGAAATAGACCGATGCGCTGGTCCAGATGACGACGAAGACCCAGAACAGTGCCGGCTGCGCGGCGACAACCCAGCCGACCCCGAAACCAGCCAGCGCGCAGACCCCGCAGCCTCCCAGAAGCACAGCGCTGGGAACGATCCACGACCAGAGGCTCATCGGTTCTCTCTGTCGGCCAGATCAGTGAAGAGGCCTCGCTGGTGGTAGCTGAGGACAAATGAGGCCGGCGGGACGATGGCCACGTAGCTCATGGCGGTGGTGATGGCCCAGTCCGCCAAGTCGGCAGGATCACCGAGCAACCCTCCGCAGAAGATCACGAACGGAAGCGAACAGGCTGCGATGCCGCCTACCGCGATGCCGATCCGCTGGGACAGGGGACGTTCCGGACGGGCCTGGGCCAGGTCCCTGAGGGCTTTGCCCCGGGTGCGCTCACGTAGCTCATGGCTGGTGACGACGAGGGCGGCGACCAGCGCGCACACATAGATCACCACGCTGACCCAGGTGAGCAAGAGCGTCAGGAAGACCCCCGGCTGCTGGGTGGTGGCCCAGCCTATGCCCAGGCCGGACAGGGCACACGCGGCGCATCCCCCCAGGGTGATGCCGGTGACGGTCCAGTTCCAATCCTGCATATTCGCAGTCTGCCAGGCTATGGTGCCCCTTTTCAGTCGAAATGGGCATCACGGATGATCCGACGAGGCAGTTCGTCGGCTCGACAGCTGCTTGAGGGCGCTCTCGACGTCCTCCTCAAGGCGTTGCCATGACCTCAGCTCCCGGACGGGGCCGCGCGTGTCCAGCCGTTGCAACAACACCTCACGTTTTCCTGAGAACCGCCTCCTCTCCTGCGCCAGGCGCCTCCCCGACTGCTCACAGGCAGCGACGAGGGCCTGCTGCAGGATCTCCTTCGGGTTGGATGTCCGCTCAATGGACTGCAGTCTCGGAAGCCCCAGCCTCCACCAGAAGAGTCTCCAGGTGGGGTGCCAGGCTCCGGTCTGACGGTCCCTCGCACATCAACACAAAATTGATGACGACGCCCATCACGCCAGGCCTTCGATGGACAGCAGAGATGTCGGCGGCTCTGTCAGGTAGTCAGACAGGGAGGACCTGGCCACCGTCTTGGTGTCCTGCCATGAGGCTCTCCAGGTTCCGGGAAGGGGCAGCAGGCGCATGGTGGTTGCGATGCTCTTGCCTCGACGGACCTTTGCCGGGACGGCGGCCAGCAGATTCTGCTTGTCCTGATGTTGGACAAGCAGTGGGGAATGAGTGTTGACCATGATCTGTCGCATAGGGTTCCCCGTGCCGGGAGGGGTGTGAGGGTCCACGCCCAGGCTCTGGACGAGGTCCACCATCGTCTCGATCCTTCCCGGATGAATGCCGTTCTCCGGCTCCTCCATACACAGCAGACCTCCGATGGAGTCATCTGCACGCATAATGCACAGTGCCAGGAAACGCAGGGTGCCGTCAGACAGGGAACTGGCGGGCAGCAATGGGCCGGTTCCGATCCTGGCGAGCAGTGTGAGGCTGTCGCGGCGCTGATCGTAATCCACGACGAACTCTCGGATATCGATCAGGGCTGAGGCCTCGGCAGCAACCTCTGAGTAGATGTCTGGGCCGTGGTCACGGGCCATCCGATAGAGGGTCGCAGCAAGATGAGCTCCCGAGGCGGTGGGATGAGGGTCCACCCCGGAACTGTCCGGATTCCTCATGGCCGATGGCTCCAGGGCCAACATCCGCCACTGCTGCATCTCCCGACGTGCCGCGAGGATCGTCTGGTCATCTGCTGTGGTGGTGGACACGATCGTTCGTGGAGTCCGAGCGGCGGGGGAGGGCCGTGGCTTGCCCCGACTTCCACCGTCCTGATGCACTGCGATCAGCACCTCACCGTCCTCCTCGACGGAGGTCGATATGTAAGCTGCGCCGGAACGGCGGCCATGGACCACGGCATCTCGGAAGTTCTTCTTGCTGTGCGACCAGGGGAGATGCCGGTGAGCTGCCCCGAGGTTGATGTGTGTCAGGCTCTCGTGCTCCAGCACAATTCGGCCGGTCTGGGAAAACCCGACTCGGGGAGCAGATAGCGCAGCCTCAAGTCGTAACGCAGGAAGGTGGTTGTTGGTTCGGCTGGACGGCCGAAGTCGTCGGTCACCTTGTCCGGCACGATCATCTCGACTCCCAGAGACATCACCGGGGAGTCATCATCCTCAGCATTGTTCCAGAACAGCGAGGCGGGTTCGATGACCTTGTCCCCGCTGCTGCGCAGCCTTTTGACAGCCTCCATGAATGGATGATCTGCCAGGAGCGACAGGAACTCGATGACGTCAAACACGTTTGACTTGCCCACTGAGTTCGGTCCGGCGATGCAGGTGTAGGGACCGAAGTACACATCCAATCCCAACAGGTTCTTGAAACCATCCACCTCTAAGCGGGTAAGCATGCACCAAGACTATCCTCGGAGCCCCTCCGAAGCCGGACGGAGTGAGGCTGGTTTGGTGATGAGTCTGGGCCAGGACTGCGGGATCGCCCGACGCTGGTCGTTTCCTGCCGTCGCGGAGGATGAGATGATGGGCGACATGTCGCTCAACCTGCCCACCCTGCCCCATGGTCGGCGATACGGCTTCGTGCTGCTGGTCATCGCGGTGTTGGCCGTCATCGTCCAGGTGCCCGGGAACACCGTCATCGCGGTGCTTCTGCCGCCGATAGCGCTTCTGCTGAACGGCATCCGGCTGCGGGGACATCGTGGCGAGTGGACGGTGTGGCTGTGGATGGCGCTCATGCTCGTGCCGTCGTTCATCGCGATGCTTCGCTATGAGGCCCTGCAGGACCGCAGCTACTTCATCGTCTCCCTGGCGCTGGTGTTCTTCGCGCTCGTGGTGTTGCGGGGAAGCGATGGTCAGGATGGCGCCCGCTGGCTGATGCGCAGCCTCCAAGCCGGGCTGGTTGTGCTGGCGCTGATCGGCGTCGCCGAGGTGATCACCAACTACAAGCTGCTGTTCATCCGCTACCCGAACTCCGTGGTTGCCTCATGGGTGGATGCGAACCGTTTCTGGACCACATCCATGTATCCCAACTACAACGACTTCTCCGTGGCGTTGGTGGTGCTGTCGCTGTTCCTGGCCGCGCGGTTCCTGGTGAAGCCGGGCAGTGTCGTCGTGCAGGTGTGGCGAGTCGTCGCGGTGCTGGCCATGGCCGCGTGGGTCCTCCACATGGGATCGCGTGGGGCGCTGGTGGGTTTGGCTGCCGGCCTTGCGATCCTGGTGATTCTCACCCAGCGGCGACGCGACATCACATCAGTGCCCGCCTGGCTTCTGACGAGCTTCTTTGCCGTGGTCATCACGGGAGCGCTGGTGCTGTCCCAGACCGCCTTCGTCCAGGACGAGGACACCGACGAGCGGGCACTCATCCTGGGCAGGCTCTGGCATCTGGCGACGGTGGACCCGTCCGTGCTCCTGTTCGGCTTCGGCTCCCCCGAGCAGCTTGACCGCTACGCCCGGGGCATCCTGGATGCGGCCCTGGTTAATCCCCACAACATCATTGCTGAGACTTTCCTGTGGGGAGGCGTTTTCGGCTTCGTCGGCTTCACGACCTGCTGGTGCTACATCGCATGGCAGGCGGTGCGCAACCGCACCGGGGCCAGCTGGTATGCGATGGCGGCTGTGACGACCTCCCTCGCGATGCCACTGCTGGGCGTCACCCCCAGCGTCATCCTGCACTACATGTACCCGCAGCTGCTGATGATCGCGGCGATTGCCACCTTCGACCCCGCGACACGCGAGGCAGCTAGGACGTGAGGCGACGCTGGGCCCTGGCATCCAGTGCAGCAGCCGTGATGACCCAGCCGAGCGCGGCCACGGCCACGGTGATGATGATCCGCGGCAGCCTGCCCGACTGCTGATCGACCATCGCCGGGTCGGCGGGAGTCACTGCCGTATACGTGAACGACAGCGGCGGCTGGTAGTCCCTCTTCGTCGCGTCGGCGACCCGTATGAATGCCGACGTGTAGTCCTCTGCGAGCTGAGCTGCCTCTTGCGGGGTGTTGCCCTTCGCCTTGAAGACCAGCGTCAGCGCGCCAGCCTGCTTGATCTCGACGCTGGTGCGCAGGGAGGCGTGATCCAGGTCGGGATGCTTCTTCAGCACCTCCTGGAACACGTCGGGATTGGTTTTCGCGACGGTCAGGTCCGAGGCCACCAGCGGCTCCACCAGAGCTGACTGCTGGGTTGCCTCCGCCTCCGACGTCACCGCCGGCACATTCGGCACCAGCGCCACCTGCGACTCGTAGCTGTACGGCGCGGTGAACGTCCACACCAGTCCGGCTATCACCAGGATGGCCGGCGTCACGAGCGCGGGAAGCGCATGGCGCAGCAACCGGCCGACGTAACCTCGCAGGTCGATGATGGTGGTCTCAGATTCACGCTCTGTCACAGGGACATCGTAGACGGCGACCCGCGGCTAAGCTATGCCACGCCCCGACCCCTAGTCTCCTGAGGTGCCATGGCCCGCGTCATCTACCACCATCCTCTGCCGCTCGACCGCGACGGCGCATCGGGCAGCAGCATCCGCCCGGTCAGGATGCTGACCGCCCTGGAGTCCCTCGCCGAGGTGTGGCCCATCGCAGGCACCTCTGCCGAGCGCGCCCGTCGCATCGCCGAGGTGCGGGCCGCGATGGGTCGCGGCGTCGTCTTCGACGGCGTGTACTCCGAGTCCTCCACTCTGCCGACGGCGCTCACCGACGATGACCGAGTGCCCCGGCATCCGTTCATGGAGCCCGCGTTCTTCCGTCACTGCCGCAGAAGGGGCGTGCCCGTCACCCTGTTCTACCGTGACGTCTACTGGCGCTTCCCCGGCTTCGCCGCCCAGCAGAATCCGCTGTTTCGTGTCGCTGCCAAAGCCGCCTTCCGCTACGACCTGGCCTGGTATCGCGGCGCCGTCGACCTGCTGTATCTGCCCAGCATGCCGATGCTGAGGCACGTGCCCATCAGCCCGAGGGTGCCTGCCAAGGCCCTGCCACCCGGCACCGTCATCCGGGAGACGGCAACGCCCGCCGAGGACGGCCCGCTGGAGGTCCTCTACGTGGGTGGCATGAGTGACATGTACGACCTGCGTCGTTTCGTGGAGGCCCTGGCCGGGATCGACGGGCTGAGGCTCACCATCTGCACCCGCCCCGAGGATTGGGAGACGGTGCGCGCCCAGTACGAACCCCTGATGGGGGACAACACCACCGTCGTGCATCAGTCCGGCGCACAGCTCACCGAGACGATGAAACGCAGCCATCTGGCGACGGTGTGCGTCGAACCCAACCTGTACCGCTCGTTTGCCGCGCCGGTGAAGCTGTTCGACGGAGTCGGGATGGGCATTCCCGTGGTCGCCTCCAACGGGACCCACGCCGCAAACCTCGTCGACGAGTTCGACCTGGGATGGCGGGTGGACTACACCGTCGACGACATGCGTCGCCTGTTCACACACCTTGCCACGCATCGTGACGAGGTGACGGCTGCGCGACAGCGGGTGCTGGATGGGCGTGACAACCACACCTGGGAGGCGCGTGCAGCGCAGGTGCTCGACGACCTCAGTCGTCTGCGGAACGGCTAGCCAGCGCCACCATCGCGCTCACGAATGCGGCTTGGTTGCTGTCCTCGTTCCAGCGTTCGCGCACATCGTTGCGGAATCCGGCCCGCCATTCGGGGTCGCGGGTTCGGGGGATGGCGCTGCGGATCTTGGCAGCCCACTCGCTGGTCATCGCGTTGGGTGGCAGCAGCACCCCGTCGGGGGGGACGATCAGCTCGGCTGTCCCCCCGACTGCGGTGGCTGCGACGGGGATGCCGCGGCCCATCGCCTCCATCAGCGACACCGGCACACCCTCCGAGCTGGAGACGTTGACGATGAGGTTCCACGGCTCGGCCAGGACCGCGGTCAGCTGCTCATGGCCCAGCTGCCCCAGCCAGGTGACCCGCACATTCCTGGGCAGCGCCTCGGCCTGCCGACGGAGCTCCTCGGCGAGAGGGCCGCTGCCGGCGTGGCTCCACTCGATGTCCAGCCCGCCCGTCGCCAGCACCTCCAGGGTCTCGATCAGCCTGTCCACCCGCTTGACCGGCGTCAGCGACGACACTGACAGCAGCCGGACGGGGCCGTCCGCTGGCGGGACGGGCGAGATGTCGTCAGTTGCCGGCACACCCAGCCGATAGGTGTGGCTCCTGCTTTCCGGAACCCCGAAGCGCTCCCGCGCGTAGGCCAAGCCGACGTCGCTGATGGGAGCCAGGAGATCCAGCCGTGGGGCCATGTGACGCCGGAACGGGAGCCGCCCGTCGGGGGAGGCGTAGTCGAAGTTGTCGTGACGGTGCGCCCGGCTGGCGACGGCGTCGACGACATGACGGGAACGCAGGGCGCCGAGCGTCGCGTAGTCGAACCAGTAGCTGTAGGCCAGGTCGATCCTGCCGTGCTCCCGAGCGAAGGACCGGAGCGCCCGACTCGTCAGGGAGGCGGCTGCGGCCGGCACTGCGATGCGCCACAGTGCGTGCGGTGCGGCGACGCCTGCACGGATGGAAGCGGCAGCCTCCCGCCACATCAGCGGCGTGAACGGGGCCCTGGCCAGAGCCCCTCGCCAGGAGCGGCGACGTATCCTGTCGAGCCGGTCGTCCACCGTGATCCCGTCGGGGACGGGCCGCAGCAGGTCGGTGGTGCGCCAGGGCATGATCGTGAGGTGGACGTTGTCACGCACCCAGTGCGGCAGCTCCGGTGTGATGAACTCCTCACCCGGCCCCCATGGGTAGGTGCTGGTCAGCATGACAATCCGCCGTCGAGACATGCCCCTCATCATAAGGTCGCCGCGACGGGGCGGGGCCGGGGCGTTATGGTTGGGACCAAGCGAGCGTCTTGGAGCGCTGTTCGAGGGAAGGAATCAAGGTGCGCATTCTGCATCTCATCAATGGACTGGGTACGGGTGGTGCGGAGATGCTGGTTGTGGATCTCGCTGACGCGATGCGCCGCCACGGGCATCAGGTGCGGATCGCCTGCCTCGCCGACGTCCCGGGCGTGCCCCGCGAGAAGGCGGAGCGGCTCGGCCTCGACGTCACGGTGCTCGGTCGTCACCGCTATGACCCGCGCCAGCCGTTCGCTTTGGCGAGGGTGGGTCGCGGCGCCGATGTCGTCCATGCGCACCTGTTCCCGTCGTTCTACTGGGCGGCTGTCGCCCCGATGCGCACCCCGGTGCTGTTCACGGAGCACAATACCTGGAACCGGCGCATGGAGAATCCCCTGCTCCGGCTCATCGACAAGTTCATCTACCGTCGCCTCGACAAGGTGATCGCCATCAGCGACGGCACCGCCGAGGTGCTGGCGGGCCACCTGGGCGTCGATGCGTCGGCCTATCCCGTCGTGCTCAACGGCATCAGCGACGGCCTGGTGGAGGGCCCGGCTGCGAAGCGGGCTGAGGGGGGACGTCGGATCATCATCGTGGCCAGCCTGGAGAACCGGCGCAAAGACATCAACCGTGCGGTCCGGACCGTCGCCGATGTTCCGGGAAGCACCCTGACGATCGTGGGGGAGGGGGAGGACCGTGATGAGATTGAGGCCTGCGTCGCTGAACTGGGGTTGCAGGACCGGGTGCAGCTGGTGGGAAGCCGCAGCGATGTCCCCGACCTGCTGCGCGCCCACGACCTGTTTCTGTCCACCTCCCACGTGGAGGGATTCGGCCTGGCCGCGGGCGAGGGCATGGCGGTGGGACTTCCCGTGGTTGCGCCGCGGATCCCGGGGATCAGCGAGGTCGTCACCCACAACGTGTCGGGTCTCCTGTTCGACCCCCAGGACCCGGCAGAGCCGGCCCGCAGCGTCAACGCGGTGTTCGATGACCGTGAGCTGGCGGATCGTCTGGCCCGCGACGCCCGCATTGAGGCCGCGAAGTTCGCCATCGACAAGTGCGCCTCCTCATATGAGGAGTACTACCGCCTCCTAGTGGAGCGGTAGAGCTCGTCCAGGCCCTGCCAGACCTGCTGCGGGGCAAACTCCGTCTCCGCCCGGAGACGTGCAGCCGTGCCCAGGTGGTCCCGCAGCTCCGGCTCGTCCCGGATCCGGACCAGGGCATCGGCCAGCCCGATGGCGTCGCCGTAGTCGAATTGGAGGCCGGTGACGCCATCCACCACAGAGTCGATGGCCCCCGTGGCGCGGGTGGTGACGGTTGGGACGCCCACCGAGGCGGCTTCCAGCACCACATTGGGAAAGCCCTCACGCTTGGTGGGCAGGCACAGCACATCCATGGCGGCCAGCTGCGCCCACGGACCCTCCACATAGCCCGCCCACACGACGCGGCCGCTGGCCCGCAGCTCGTCGGCCAGGCCGCCCTCCTCCTCGTTGCCCACCACCAGACAGGTGACATCCGCCAGACGCGGGTCCCGCAGCGCCCGGGCCAGGGTGTCGATGCCCTTGTCGCGGACCAGCCGACCCACGAAGCCGACGACGAAGGCGTCGGAGGCGATGCCGAGCTCCTTGCGGGTCGGCTCGCGACGACCCGCGGCCCCCGCCTGGATGCCCGCGGCGTCGACGCCGTTGCTGCTGCCCGAGCCGATGATCTCGGCGATGCGACGTCGCGGCACGAGCCGCAGCTCCCGGATGCGGCGGGCCAGTGAGTCGCTGATGGGCAGCACCAGGGTTGCGGTGAGCATGGTGAGGGACTCGAACAGCCAGAAAACGGCGCGCCGCCAGCCGGTGAAGCCCTCCAACCGCAGCCCCCACACCACGTAGATGCGGCTGGGAATGCACGTCAGCCATGCGGCGATGCCGCCGAGGAGGCTTGCCTTCGGGGTGCCGAGGTTGACGATGCTCGGCGCCAGTCGTCGCAGCAGGCGCACCCAAGCGACGACAGCCTTGAGGTCGGAGATGGGGGACGGCTCACGCTCCATGTCGATGATGTGGCATGTGACGCCGGGGCGTTGCCGCAGCTCCTCCATCTCGGGTCCGTCGGCGGTGACCAGGTGGACGTCCCAGCCCCGCTCGGCCAGCCACTCAAGCTGCCCACGCAGCAGGCTCAGGGCGCTGGAGGGGACGGTGACGCCGTAGACGATCCGGTTCGGGTGACTCATGGGACCACAGCCTAACGGGAGCCGCTCCCAGCGTTTTCGCGACGTCGACGCAGCTCCGCATGGCAGGCCGCCAGAGCCGCCACTTCGAGGATGCTCCACGACAGCGGCTGCCATTGGCTGTTGGCCATGCCGATCAGCGGCCACAGAGCCAGTACGCCCAGGGTCCCCAGCCCCAGCCAGCGACGCGCCCGGTCGGAGGACCGCAGTGCCGAGACCGCCTCCCAGGCCACGGCGACGGCGACGGCCAGGAAGGCCAGCGCGACGACCACGCCATACTGCGTGAGAACCTCCATGACGGCGTTGTGTGGGTTGGTCAGCTCGAACACGTCCCTGGGGCCGAGAGAGGCCCAGCTGGCGAAGCCACCCGGCCCCACGCCCAGGCCGTAGGTCTCGTGAAGCATCCAGAAGCCGTTGACGATCAGGTTCAGACGCGGGTCGTCGGCGCTGAAGGCGTCCTTGCCGCTCGGCCAGATGGCCTCAAGGATCCCAGGGGCTGCGACGAGCGCGACCCCCCCGGCCGCGATGATCCCCGCCAGCACCAGCCAGCCGCGTCGCCACAACAGCACCAACAGCGCCAGCTCAGCCGCCATCGCAAGCAACCCGATCCGGGAGCCCGTCTCCCACATGACCCACGGCGACAGGACCGCCGCCGCGATCGCCGCCGCCCGCAGCAGCCCCCGCTCCCGGCAGGCCAGCCACACCGTGATGGGGAAGGCCGTCGCCACCATGTGCGCAAGCTGATTCGGGTTGGTGAACGTCCCCGCCATCAGGAACCAGGTGCCCATGTAGCGGTCGTCATCCCAGGTCAGTGCGAAGCTGGGCAGATGCTGCCCGGAGACCACCTCCCATGCCACCACTCCAGCCTCCACGAGCAGAGCCAACGTGATGCCGCGCGCCAGCCACAGCCACTGCCCATCCGTTCCCGGCTCC
>ERZ773068.1555-NODE-1555-length-11226-cov-8.286635_pt1 | contig 11226 bp, 10 predicted proteins | sample MGYA00580620_ERZ773068 | MGnify/ENA primary metagenome ERZ773068 (study PRJEB29015, sample SAMEA2737983) | human oral metagenome | biome: human oral; feature: human-associated habitat; material: dental | place: China | collected 2101 ... | reverse complement strand
CACGACATCGGCAACGACGCCGCCCAACCCCGCTCAACCAACGAAAGATCGAGGCCAGCGCCAGGAGTATGCGCGACAAGGCCCTCAAGGCGGAGATATTCAAGGTCCACAAGAACCAGCTACTCGGTTCTGGGAGCCCGCAAGATGCACGTGATGCGGGGCCGCCCTTGAGATCGCCGAGCGTCATGGTGCCGGTCATGTGGCCCGGTGCACCTCCCGTGCGGCTCATGGCCGACCTGGGCCTACCGCGGCGTCAGACGCACCAAGTCGCCCAAAACGACGCGTTCGGTGTCTAAGGACCAGTGTCCGGCCGACCTGGTCAAGCGCCACTTCGAGGCCTTCGCCCCTAATGAGCTGCGGGTCGCCAACATCACCTATGTACGTACGTTTTCCGGATGGGTCTATGTGGCTTTCATGACTGACGGGTTCTCGCGGCGAATTGTGGGGTGGCAGACCTCCACCAGTCTGTACACCGACCTAGCCCTGGACGCCCTGGAGATGGCCGTTTGGCAACGAAAACGTCAGGGGGCGACGGGGGCTTGCCCCTGGGCCAGGGGCTGGCGCGACAGGGCGGTCGTGGAGGATGACATTGGCGCGGGTTCCTGGGGACGAGGGGTTGATTCGACACCACTCATCGTCCCTACGAGACCCGCATCCTTGCCCCAGCGACACGCCAAGCCCCATCAAAGCCCCGTCAAACCGACCCAGCCTCCATCACCCAACCGACTTTGCCAGCCCCCTGGGGGCGAACCCGGTATAATTCACCCATGCGGTCAAATGCATCCTTGGTCAGTTCGGAACGTGACTACAACCCAGAGGAGATCAGGGTCATCGTTGTCGACGACGACCCTTTTGTTCAGCAAACCCTCAGGGGCTACCTGAGCGAAGCGCAGGAGATCGAGGTGCTTGGCACCTTCAGAACCGCAACGGAGGCCCTCGGCTTCCTGCAGAACTGCCGGGTAGAAGTACTCGTTACCGATGTGTGGATGCCGGGAATGGATGGGCTTCAGTTCCTTACTAAGGTCAAGCAGACGATGCCGGAAGTCGCCGTCATTATCTTCACCTCCTTCGAGGATGACGAGGTCATGCGTACCGCACTGGATAGGAAGGCCAGCGGCTTCCTCCTCAAGGACTCTTCGCCGGAGGAGGTGGTCCGGGCCGTCATTGCTGCATACAACGGTGGAATAACGCTCTCTCCAAGCACCGCATCCCACCTCGTCTCCCAGTACCTGCGCCCTGTCCCGAGCACCCACTCCGATGTCACCGAGGCTGAGTTGGCTGTACTAGATCTTCTGTGTGACGGGTATTCCAATGCTGAGATCGCGGAACGCCTCCTCGTCTCAGAGGCTACGGTCAAGAGCCACGTCTCCCACCTCATGAAGAAGTACGAAGTGTCCTCGCGCCTCAAACTGGTGGTTGCCGTCTATCGGGAGAGATAGCGATTCCTATCGCCGTTCCTTATCTCTGGTTGACTACGTCATCTGGGAAGCCGGAGCGCTCCCGCCCCGTACCAGATGTTGCCTCCGCCTGTGATGGGTTCGCATGCCAGAGCCTGCTTCTCGCTCGGGCATGAGATCGGGGTCGCCGACGCCGTTAGTTGCTTCTTGACGTCACCCGCCGGTACTCCACGAGACCTGAGCTCCGCCGCCGCGGCCGCGACTTGAGGCGCCGCGTATGACGTCCCGCTCTGGTACCAGTAGTACCTGCAGGAACCCCTTCCTGAGGGGCAGTCGCTCAGGACCTCGTCGGTCCGGGGAGAGCCGTCGTCGTTGAGCGCACCCAACTGACGGAGTATGTCCGCCGATGCCGTGGTGAGGATTCCCGATTCCGGTCCCTGGACCACGGCACCACCCGGCCCTTCCAGAGGTAGCTCACCCCCGAATGTGACGATGTCGAGTGCGGCGCCCACATTGGAGTAGCTGGCCCGAGCTCCCTTCTCGGTGATGGCCCCAACGGTAATGACGTCGTCGGACTGGGCGGGCATGGTGACGCACTGATCGGTAACGGGACGCTCGCCCTGACCGGACCAGCCCGAGCTGTACGGGTCTGATGTGCCGTGGTCGAGATCGTAGGCCTCGTTACCGGCGGCGGCCACGAGGACCACCCCGTGATCGGCGGCGTACTTCAGCGCCGAGGTCACCTTCTCCAGGTCCGTCTTCTGCTGTGCCCGCTGCTCGGCCGTGTCGGCGGGCGCGTTGTCGCAGTAGCGGAACCAGGGGTCGACGGTGAAGCTCATGACGAGGACGCTCAAATGCGCGTCTGCACCGTACTGGATCGCCTGGCTGACGGCGTCGGCGGAGAAGACATCCGTCCGGTCCCCAGCCTTGAGGCTGACGATTCTGGCCCCTGGAGCGGCCCCGACGATGCCGTGCCCGTCCGCGGTGGCCGCGACGATCCCAGCGACGGAAGTTCCGTGACCGAAGCCGTCATGGCCGGGATCGTCGCAGGCGGAGTCTCCGTTGCAGGAGCCTCCCGACAGGAAGGACTTGCTGTTGGCGGAGTCGTATGCGGCGGCCAGGTCGGGATGGGAGGCGTCGACGCCGGTATCGATGATGCCCACGGAAACACCTTTGCCAGTGGAGAGGGATCTCGGGCCGTCCTGCCAGCTGAGGTACCACTGCTTGGACTGGAGAGGATCGCCCGGGAGCAGTGAGCCGTTGGATGATGAGCCTGCCGAGATGGCGTTGGCTGCCGCACCCCTCACGCCTAGGAGCAGAAAGAGCGTGGCGCAGACTGCCAGTACCCTTTTGCGATGACGAGGTGCGCTTGCAGGTGCTGCGATGCTCACCACCGGGCCACCTCCTCGTAAAGCTCGCGAACAGGAGCGAAGGTTAGGATCACCGAACCATTGTGTTCGATCCAGGACAGGAATCCCGCCTCGCCATTGTGCGGAGCGCGCTCCCTGCCCACGACGAGGTCGACCACGTGACCCAGGCGGCGTGCGGTGATAACCAGGGCTGCGTCCTTCTCGACATCTCCGGACAGGGTATCGCCATGCTTCTCCAGGAGACCTCGCAGCGCAAGGAGGTCGGCCTCGACTGAGTCGCGGTTCTCCATGGAGGGGTGATCGGTACGGGGAATCCACCCCGTCATTCCGGACTCGTCCCGGGTGGTCAGAATGGTTTGGATGGAATCCTTGATGTCTGCGCGTTTGATTCGGCTCATGATGATGTTCCTTAGGCGGTGCTGGTTACTGGTGGCGGGACTGCTGAGAGGACTGGATGTGTTCACTCATCCAGCTCTCCTCCAGGCGACGGCGATCCAGGATCGACTGCCGGGAGCTGAAGACGTGGCCCTCGCCGGGGAAGACGGACAGAGTGACGTCGGCGTCGGCGACCAGGAGGTTCTCGTACAGGTAGAGCGACTGCTCGGGAGTCGTCGCCGAGTTCTCGTCGGAGTCCCCGCAGGTTAGCAAGAAGGGGATGTCCCGGTGCGCGCGGGTGCTGGGAAGAATGGTCATCATGCTGTACAGGCTGGGATCGGAGGCCGCGGTGCGCCGGTCGTGCTCGAATCCTGCTGGCGTTGCGTACCGGTCGTACGCGCCGCTGCGCAGGAGCACCCCTCTAGGGGAGGACATACCGCGCAATACCGAGACGGCCGCGAGCGCCGCACCGAAGCTGTGACCGCCCAGGAAAGGCGGGATCGGGGAATCCGGCAGCTCGGAGGAGATCACCCTCAGGGCAGCCTGCCAGGCCTGGTGCAGCTCGGCGAGGATGTCCTCTGCGCGGACCTCGGCCAGCGCCTGGTAGTCAATGCCCACCCGCACCACCGGGCGCAAGCCTGTGTGGCACCACCGGACACTGTCCGGCTGCAGCGAGCCTAGGTCGATGGGGGCGGGCTCGGAGGCTTCGATCGGCAGCGCCCAGGAATTGTCGAACCAGACCAGCGGGACCGATTTGCGTGTCGACTCGGTTAGGGTGATGTCGACCGAACGCTCGGGAAGGATTCGGGTGATCATGGTTCCAGAGACGCTGCCAGCGGGATCCTCCGACGAGGGGCACCATAGGATGGGGGACGAGGAGATCTGAGGAGCATCGGATGCTTCGGCTGCCCCGCCGATGCCCACCAACCGGTGGGAGCCATCGGCGGTAATGACCTGGACGTTGTCGTCGGCCCCACCGGGAAGGATGCGGTCGATCAGGCTGTCACTGGTCCAGGAGCCCCCGGCCCATCGCAGGACGTGGGGTGCACCGACCTCGACCCATACCCCGGTCAGTCCGGGAACCCCCCTGTAGTGGCTGACGCCGTCGGCGACGGTGGCGATCACCGAACCGTCCTTGACAGAGTAGGATATCGTCTCATCGACCAGGCGTTCAGTGAAGACTACCACGCTGTGATCGCCTAGGGAGTGACGGGCAACCGAGCCGCGGGGCAGGTCGCCGATCAGGGATACCGACGACGGCGATGTCTTTTCGCTGCCTTTGCCATTCTGCTCGTCGTGGAGGGCGACAAGGTAGTGGGGGACGTGATCCTTCCGCATGAAAGCGGCCAGCTCCTCGGGTGTGCTGGCCATTCCGATGAGGAAGGGGGAGCCAGCTTCGAGGAGGACCACCGAGCCCTGAGGCAACCCGGGAAGCGGAGCGTCATCGAGCATGACGGTGCACAGGGAGGAGGTGAAGAACTCTTCGACCAGGGCGTCCGGCCACAGTTCGGCGTCGCCGCTGTGACGAGTGACGACCTCGGAGGACTGGTACTCCTGTCGCAACCACACGACGTGGTCCTTGAAGTGCCACAGGCGGGTCGAACCGGCCGAGTTGGGGCGAAGACCCAGAAGGGAGCGCGTGCTGGTTCCCCACCGGGATGCTGTGGTCCCGACCTCGTCGCAGGTGCTGACCTCGACGCGCCCGTCGTCCTGCCAGGTGGACAGAACCCAGCCTCGCGGGCCGAAGGGCAGGGGTAACCCGTCACCGCGCTCGGAGAAGAGGAACGGGTGGCCGGCGTTGATGGTTCCCAGGTAGCCGTGCGGCACCGGAGAGGGTATGACGTCGCCGGATTGTCGGTCGTAGGAGACGCCCCGGTAGCGGAGCAGGTCCATACGTGCCCTGGGAGAGGTGCGGAAGACCGGGGCCTCCAATATAACTCGGATGTCGGTCCGGTGATCCATCAGTGTGTGGATACTGAGCCGGTTGATCCCTTCGCGCTGGTGCTCTACGGGAAGCAGGGAGGTTGTCGCGCTCATGTGGAGGCTCCTCTCATCGCTACTCTGGTCAGAGACATCATCGGTACCTCCCTGAGCTTGCCGAGTTCCATGCGATAGGCGCGGTCTGTCATGGTGAAGAGACGGGCATCGTGGGTGGTGACGACGATGCAGTGATCGCGTTTGAGGTCGAGCATCGCGGTGATTAGGAGCTCGGTGGAATCGTCATCAAGCGCCGCTGTGGGCTCGTCGAGAAGAAGTACCTGTGGGTTGAGAGCGAGAGTCCGTGCAATCGCCAGGCGGGCACGCTCCCCGCCGCTGATGCGTGCACCTCGTTCCCCGAGCATCGTGTCCATTCCCGAGCGGTTTCCCAGGCGTGACAGGTCGATCCCGACCCGGCTACAAAGTTCGTGGATCCTGTCCTCGCTGATACCAGGGCAGACCGCCTCGAAATTCTCCTTGAGGGTTCCGCTGCGGAAGAACGGTTCCTGGGGGCAGTACTGAACGATGCTGTTCCAGGCCTCGGAACCGGTGACCATTGGCGAGAAACCGGCGACGGTGATACTACCCAAAGTGGGCTGGTTGGCCCCAGCAATCAGATTGAGGAGCGTTGATTTCCCACTCCCTGAAGGGCCGACGACGGCGACAATCTCTCCGCAGCGGGCAGTAAGGCTAACAGAATCGAGGATTACTGTGCTGCTTGTCCCATCGACAACTGAGAAGTCGGCCTCTCTGACCAGGAGCGCTCCGCCGGTGGGGATATTGACCGGTATCAGGGGAGTTTCGTACCACTCGTCCTGCGACTCGAGGAAGTCGTTCACGCGAGACAGCGCGGCCCACGATGTCGCCATGCCTGTGCGGACCCCGGACGCCGCCTGAAGCGGGGCGTAGAGCTGGGGAGTGAGAGCAGCCAAGGCTGCCAGGGCCCCGGGCGTCATGCCGCCCTGGGCCACGGAGTATCCGCCTATGATGAGCACGACCACGGTTCCCAGAGCACCGACGAGGTCCAGCGACGAGGAGAAGGCGCTGTTGAGAGCGATCATGCGGGTGTAGGAAGTGCGCACGCTGGCGGCTGTCTTCTCAGCCCGATGCCGGTCCGTGGGAATGTCCGCCGATGTGCGGGAGAAAAGGTGGCCGGTAACGCCGACGCGCTCTATAACGGTGCCGCTGAAGGTGGACATGGCATCGAGCATGTGGTCAGTGGAGGCACTAAGCGTTCGAGAGACCCGCTCAGTGGGCAAGACAAAAACGAGCGCCAGCGTGAGGACCCCCAAAGTTATGTTGAAGGAGCGAGTCCACATAATGCTCAACAGGATCCCCAGTCGGGAGGTGAGACCGAGAGCCTGCGGAAGGATAGTGGAAACAAAGGTCTGCGCCTGGGCGGTGTCGTTCGTGATCCTTGAGAGCAAGGATCCTCCTGGCGCTGCGCTGACGGTGGATGACGACAGCCGGGTCAATTTGTTGAGCATAAGGATCCGTAAACGTTCCTGGAATCGCTGCCCGGTGAATACTGTCATGCACTGTGCGGCTACGCTGACCGCTGTGCTGGCAACGGCTGCGCAGGCGGCCAGAAGACCTGGCAGGAGGATATCCTCCGTTGAGGGTTCCTGGGTCAGACCGTCGATGATGCGCTGGAGCATCAACGGGGATACCGTGCTCAAACCTGCCTGAATGGAGACGAGAACCGCTGCGATAATGATGGAAGGAGCGGATACCATCAGCGCATGACCACATGGTGACGACAGCATGCGCCGTACAGACTTTATGCCCGAAAGGCGATTCGTTGAGTGCGCCATGACTGAAGCACCTCCCTGCACTCGCGCAGGCCCGACTGGACGCGGGCGTCGGACGGGGCAGCGGAGCTCATCGAGACGACGGCAGGGTAGGCGGAGACATCGACTCCGGCCTCACGAAGCGAGGCGATCTGCGCGGATTCGTGGTCAACCCACAGAATGGTCCCGTCAAGCTCGGAGTCGTCGACGTCGTGGTTCTCCATCACCTTGAGTGCGGAGCACGCGGTGCACGTCGGAGATAGAACGACGAGGAGCTGATCGTGATTCGTGTCGCCGACCTCGACACGGGGCAGCCGGTTCCACAACTGCATCGCGACGGTTATCACGACGGCCGAGGCCAGTGCCACCACGAGACGAAGGGGCCGGGAGCTGGTAATTCCCTCGCTGCTGACCACACTGGCAAGCAGGGAGGCGGTGGTCAGGGCGCAACCCCAGATGTGGGCAAGGCCCACCTTCATTCCCCCGATACCGAAACAGCCGCACTCCTGACCCCTGAGTGTTATGGCTCCAACCACGAATCCGGCGTAGATAACGGAGAGAAGGAGGGAGGCGACCCAATAACTGGGAACGGCCAGCGCGATAACGGACACGATGACCTCAGTGGCGATGACGAAGTTGCTCGAGAGGTGGAAGCGCAGAAAGTTAGCGCCCTCCGGCCAGATGAGGCGGGTGCGTGCGGCCGCCCAGATCTTCGCTCCCGCGGTCCCCAGGAGGACCCCAGCCGCTCCTCCGATGAGCAGTGTGATGAATAGGCTGTTCATGATGACCTCTCAGGAGCATTGGTGGCGTAATCCGAATCGATGATGATGCCTGACTCAATAGCAGACTCGATGATGGGTGAAATCGGATCCGGGTTAGTGGAATGGAGGATCTCGTCGAGAAGGGCTCCGTTCTCCTCATCCAGTTCGTGAATGGAGAGGTGATAGAGATCGGCAATTGTCCATCCGCCGTTCTCCAGATGCGTCAGAGTCATACCGTCAGCGAGCCTCCAGCGCTCAGCCATGAGGTCACCCACCTTTCTGTCTCTAAGGTGTTCTTCACATCCAGCGCGTATTTCTGCCGAAGAAAGGGGTCTTTTCCGATCAAGGTCATGCCCTCAACATCGATACAGCCCTGGGCAGCGAGGGAACCGTCGGCCAGCTCCTCCTGCCAGAGGGGCCACATCTCGGCGGCCTCTTTGACGGCGCACAGTCGGGCTACAGCGTGGTCACTAACGGGCTCTCGTTCGAATCTGCGGAGCAGCGCTGCGTCATAGGTGCGGATACCGTTCCTGACCTCCGTGGAGCGCTGCTCGAAGGGGACCCGAGCGAAGGCATCGATAACGACGGGGTCATGGGCTGGGCGGTACGGTGAGTCTGATGATAGCGATGAGTCGCCGGAGGCCGTCCACAGGAGTTGGGCAACCCGCGGAGGGAGCCCCCTGAGGGCCTCTTCCCATGAGGTTAGTGACACAATTCTTGCGACATCGATCATCTGAATGGCGTCAATGCTGAGCCATTGGGGGGCGGGTTCCACGATGATCGGTTCCGAGCCCTCCAAAGCGTGCTCGTGCTCATGTGAGTCTGACTTGTTTTTCTTGGACAGGAGACGCTGGAAAAATCTCCTTCCCTGGGTATCCTTTTTCGCCTCGCTCGGAATAGAGCCGACGAGGTCCCGAATACCCCGTGCGTCGATGTCACTAGCCCTGGTCTCGGGCGCTGTGGACACATTGTCGAGAGAGGGCGCTGCAAGTGCGTTGAGGTAACCCAGGATGATGTCGTCAACGGATGCTGATGTCGAGGAGAAGGGGCCTATGGTAGTGATGTTCCGACGCAGAGCCTGGGCCAGCGACTCCTCAGCGGCTTCGAGACCGATGGCGCCAATGTTGTACTGCTCCGGATGCAATACCTGAATAGAGCCGCCGATGAACTGCGTTCCGGGTGCCCGGTGAAGAACGTTGGTAAAGACCGACTGACCGAAGGGTGGCCTGATGTCTGCGATGCGGGCAAGAATGAAGCGGAAGGACGCAGAGGCGTGACTGTTAGCGAGCACCTCTTCGTTAACTTGTTCCCAGATTCCTTCGTTATTGATGAGCAATTGGCTATTTTCGCTCCAAGGCGTATCGTGGAGACTCATTATTGTAAACCTTGAAATTTAGGAGCTAAAGGTGGCCCTGTAATTATGTGTCGATGGTCACGCATGGAAAGTTATTAGGTTGGTTGAGTGGCCACTGTGGCTGGCATTAAACAAGATTTTCTTGGGACGGTGTGATGGGTACGTGCTCGAAGTCGTAGTCGAAGGTGCGGCTGGTGAATGCGGTATAGGTTTTCCTCTTGCTGGTCAGGCTCAGGATGCCGAAGAATAGTTGAGCCGAGCGGGCCAGGTCGACATAGACCTTGGTCCGCTGACCTCTGGGCAGCCATATACGGAGGGTCTCAGCCCCGTGCTCAACGCGGATCTCGTCGATGGCGTAAACCTTCCAGCCGTGGCTCAGCAGCTCGGCGATCTTCTGGCAGACCTGGGACCCTCCAGGTAGTGATTCCCTCCTCATTGCGGCACTTATCGAAGGGGGAGGCAGGAAAGTTGAAGTTCGTGCCGAAAAATCGCAAAAGCAGTTGGTAGGTGAATTCCGGTTCGTACTCCACGCCGAACCTAACCCTGATCATGTTGCGCAGGACCAGCGCATCCCAGAACTCCGCCCGTACCCCGCACTGCGCCGGTAGTCTACTCAGGGTCTCCTTGAGCCGCTCCTTTTGGGTGCGGGTAAACTCGACGGATCTCCGTTGCCGGCGTGTCCGGTCACCCCCCGAGTGCAGCCTAGTGGTCCGTCCCCTAAGAGCCAGTTGTGCACTATCCTTTCACTGCGGTCGACCACCTCTTAGCGATAACGGCTGCATCGACACCACAAGCCATATACAAAACAGCCTCAACTTTTAGACGTACCAGGACGAACGAGTCACTACGCTTCCTTTAGCCCTACAGAATATCCTTCTCCGCTGGCGTCACATCAACAATCGCACACATTGAAGATTGTTCATAGCTGGGGCAGTTCGCATTTGACCGACGGAAGCCTAGGCTGTCGTATAGTCTGCGAATAAGCCTCAATGTCGTATATTTCTCCAGTATAGACTGCGGCTGACCCATAACGCCATGACGTTATGGGTCAGCCTTCCGCATAGGAATCAGTAACACTTGCAGGTAGTCCAGAGTGTCCAGGCGTCGCAATAGCCGCCCCGTGCTCCGTCTACACGGCACCGACTGTCGCACTCCCACTCATTGGGGCATCCCAATCCGTTCGCCTCGAGAGGTGGCTGCATCTCATTTCGGAGAGTGCTTGAGAGATTGATGTTGGCTAGACTTCTACTGCGGCGAATAAATCTGCTCATGATAGCGGCCTTTCAGATTTGAATTCCGACTGATATTACCTGAGTTTTGAGTAATGGTCCGATGCGGGTTACTCACAATTACGGCGATCGTTTGCATGTTGTGTAGGCCGGACGCCACCTACCTCACCTGTGATATAAACCTCAATGAATGACGTTCTGAACTGTGATTTGAAGTTACTCAATAGCAGTGGCATCGATGCCAAAAGAGCGAATCGCATTTACCGTATTGGAAACCATTGACTTTACAGTGCCCATCACACCAATATTCTTGTCCGGGGCAGCCAAAGCCTTCTCCCCCTTCGAGTGGAGGGCAGGTTTCCGACAGGAGGGATTGATTGAAGGTGACGTTGGTCAACTTGCTGCTGCGACGGATGAACTGACTCATGTCGCGAGATCCTTTCTGTGTGTAGGTGGTGGATCTGTGTGTAGGTGGTGGATTCGAGATGAAGCACACAACTTTTATGTGCCCTCCCTCTCGGAGATATTAAAACGCTATCGAATTAATCTTCGGCATAACGGAAATGGTTGAGATTTGGAGCGGCAATATGACGTGCACCCTAAACAAAAACCTTGATTCGATTCGCATGCCGTTACGTAACGGTGCGTCAATGGAGTGTTTGTGGATTTTGGTGTCATGCGGCGAGCCTCATCATCCTTCCTGACCTGGTTGTAACCATTGACCAATGAGTCGCGTAGTTTCGAACGCTCGATGTGTGCGTTAATGCTAGAGGATGTGCAGGCCGGTCGAAATACGTCAAAGGAATAGAATGTGCGGACGGATCCGTCTTTCGTATAAAGCCCACTGGCATCGATCTTTCATCGTCCGGTTGAGTGAGGCCCGGTGGAGGGTATCCCAGGAGGCGGCAAGTCGGTTTAGCCTCGATCTTTCGTTGGTTGAGCGGGGTTGGGCGGCGTCGTTGCCGATGTCGTG
>ERZ773068.1550-NODE-1550-length-11249-cov-20.744774_pt1 | contig 11249 bp, 8 predicted proteins | sample MGYA00580620_ERZ773068 | MGnify/ENA primary metagenome ERZ773068 (study PRJEB29015, sample SAMEA2737983) | human oral metagenome | biome: human oral; feature: human-associated habitat; material: dental | place: China | collected 2101 ... | reverse complement strand
CGGAGCGTGCGGGTGTCATGGGAGCTCTTGGTGGTTTCGGTGGCATGTTTGACCTTTCAAAAACAGATGTCAAAGAGCCCGTATTGATCTCAGGGACTGATGGCGTCGGCACTAAGCTCATGCTGGCTATCAAGTACGACAAGCATGACACGATTGGGCAGGACTGTGTAGCCATGTGTGTCAATGATATCATCGCTGCAGGTGCGGAGCCCCTCTATTTCCTCGACTATGTAGCGACTGGGAAGAATGAACCAGCTAAACTGGAACAAGTCGTTGCTGGAGTGGCAGAGGGTTGTGTACAAGCAGGTGCGGCCCTCATCGGTGGGGAAACGGCTGAAATGCCTGGTATGTATGGTGAAGACGACTATGACTTGGCTGGTTTCGCAGTCGGTGTGGCTGAAAAATCTCAAATCATCGACGGTTCAAAAGTAGCAGAGGGAGACGTCCTTCTCGGACTTGCTTCAAGTGGGATTCACTCAAATGGTTACTCGCTCGTTCGTCGTGTCTTTGCTGACTACACAGGCGAAGAAGTCTTGCCTGAGTTGGAAGGCAAAAAGCTGAAAGATGTCCTTTTGGAACCAACTCGTATCTACGTTAAAGCTGTCTTGCCACTCATCAAGGAAGAGTTGGTCAACGGCATTGCCCACATCACTGGTGGCGGCTTTATCGAGAATGTCCCTCGTATGTTTGCAGCTGACTTGGCTGCTGAGATTGAGGAAAGCAAGGTTCCAGTCCTTCCGATTTTCAAAGCCCTTGAAAAATACGGTCAGATCAAACACGAGGAAATGTTTGAAATCTTCAATATGGGTGTGGGACTCATGCTGGCAGTTAAGCCTGAAAATATCGAGCGAATCAAGAAATTGTTGGATGAACCAGTCTATGAAATTGGTCGCATCGTCAAGAAAGAAAACGAAAGTGTCATCATCAAATGAAAAAAATAGCGGTTTTTGCCTCTGGTAATGGCTCAAATTTTCAGGTGATTGCCGAAGAATTTCCAGTGGAGTTTGTTTTTTCAGACCATCGTGACGCCTATGTGCTGGAACGTGCAGACAAGCTCGGCGTCCTGTCCTATACTTTTGAACTCAAGGAGTTTGAGAACAAGGCGGACTACGAAGCAGCTCTTGTCGAGCTCTTGGAAGAACACCAGATTGACTTGGTTTGTTTGGCGGGTTATATGAAAATCGTCGGTCCAACCTTGTTGGCGGCTTATGAAGGTCGAATTATCAACATTCATCCAGCCTACTTGCCAGAATTTCCAGGAGCTCATGGAATTGAGGATGCTTGGAATGCTGGTGTTACTGAGAGTGGCGTGACCATTCATTGGGTGGACTCCGGTGTGGATACAGGAAAGGTTATTAAACAAGTACGCGTACCACGACTAGCTGATGATACCATCGATAGCTTTGAAGCTCGAATTCATGAGGCAGAGTACAAGTTGTATCCAGAGGTGCTGGATAGCTTGGGAGTGGAGAGAAGATAAAAACGGAATCAGAGCTGATCTTATGACAGTCCAACAGCAGATAAGGAGGATATTATGGGTTTATTTGATTTTTTTAAGAAGAAATCTTCAGATGAAGAGACACCAATTGAAGATGAAGACAAAATTGTTGTTGAAACTGAAAATACAGATGATAGCACTCCGGGATGGCATGCGATTGATGCAGAGTTTAATCGTTTATATCCGGATCAACCCAATCCACTTCATTATGGGACAGTTATCAAGTATATGTTGGGCGGTCCAGATCCACTTGATGGCATTAGTATTTATGATGCGGGAGATTTTTGGCATTTTGTCAGCTATGGTCTGTCAGAGTTATATACAAAAGAAAGCGACGATCCTGAATACAGTGGTTATGGGATTGAATTAACTTTTAAGTTAAAGAAATCAAATAATGACGAAGAAGAAATCAAAAATGGCTGTGGTTTATTACAGTATGTGGCAAGATATATTTTTCAAACAGGTAAAGTGGTTTTGCCAGAGGAATACATTTATACTAAACAGACAGTAGGAATTGATGCCCAGCAGAAATCTAGTCTGACAGGATTTTTGACTGCTGCTGATGATTTAGCTAAGCCTCTTGATACTCCGCATGGGAAAGTGGAATTTGTAACCCTGATTGGTGCGACAGATGCAGAACTGCGAAATGTGTACGAAAGTGAAACTAGTAAGCTTGAGGTCATAAAACTATTAAAAGAACTTGGAAATCAGGTTACAGACTATGATCGCCAGTCTTTAGTGTAAATGATGTGAAAGCACCTCTTGATACAAAGAAAGGAACAAAAATGACTAAACGCGCCTTAATCAGCGTCTCAGACAAAGCGGGCATTGTTGAATTTGCCCAAAAACTTAAAAAACTCGGTTGGGATATCATCTCAACAGGTGGTACCAAAGTTGCCCTTGACAATGCTGGGGTAGATACCATTGCCATTGACGATGTGACTGGTTTCCCAGAAATGATGGATGGTCGTGTCAAGACCCTCCACCCAAATATTCACGGTGGGCTCCTCGCTCGTCGTGACTTGGATAGTCACTTAGAAGCAGCCAAGGACAATCAAATCGAGCTTATCGACCTTGTAGTGGTCAACCTTTATCCTTTCAAGGAAACCATTCTCAAACCAGACGTGACGTACGCTGATGCGGTGGAGAATATCGATATCGGTGGGCCATCTATGCTTCGTTCGGCAGCGAAGAACCATGCCAGCGTGACAGTTGTGGTAGATCCTGCGGACTATTCAGTGGTGCTTGATGAATTGGTAGCCAACGGAGAAACCACTTATGAAACGCGTCAACGTTTGGCGGCTAAGGTTTTCCGTCACACAGCAGCTTATGATGCCTTGATTGCAGAGTATTTTACAGCTCAGGTCGGCGAGAGCAAGCCAGAAAAACTGACCTTGACTTATGACCTTAAACAAGCTATGCGTTACGGTGAAAATCCTCAACAGGATGCAGATTTCTACCAAAAAGCCTTGCCAACGGACTACTCGATTGCTTCAGCAAAACAGCTAAACGGTAAGGAATTATCCTTTAATAATATCCGTGATGCTGATGCAGCTATTCGTATTATCCGTGATTTCAAAGACCGTCCAACCGTTGTGGCTCTCAAACACATGAACCCGTGCGGTATCGGTCAAGCTGATGACATCGAAACTGCTTGGGATTATGCTTATGAGTCTGACCCAGTTTCTATCTTTGGTGGTATTGTCGTTCTCAACCGTGAGGTGGATGCTGCGACTGCTGAGAAGATGCACGGCGTTTTCCTCGAGATCATCATCGCGCCAAGCTATACGGATGAGGCGCTAGCTATTTTGACTAATAAAAAGAAAAACTTGCGTATCCTAGAGTTGCCATTTGATGCCCAAGACGCTAGCGAAGTGGAAGCAGAATACACAGGTGTAGTAGGTGGACTTCTCTTGCAAAACCAAGACGTGGTCAAAGAAAGCCCAGCTGACTGGCAAGTGGTGACTAAACGCCAACCAACTGAGACAGAAGCGACGGCCCTTGAGTTCGCTTGGAAGGCTATCAAGTACGTCAAATCAAACGGTATCATCATCACCAACGACCACATGACGCTGGGTGTCGGCCCAGGTCAAACTAACCGTGTGGCCTCTGTTCGTATCGCCATTGACCAAGCCAAAGACCGTCTTAACGGCGCTGTGCTTGCTTCCGATGCCTTCTTCCCATTTGCGGATAACGTGGAAGAAATCGCCAAAGCAGGTATCAAGGCCATCATCCAGCCGGGTGGGTCCGTCCGTGACCAAGAGTCTATCGAAGCTGCTGATAAATATGGCTTGACCATGGTCTTCACAGGAGTGAGACATTTTAGACATTAAGAAAATAAAAGGGAAGAAAACAGTTTCTTTCCTTTTTTTGCTTTAAAAACGAAACGAAACAAGATTAAAACGAACGTTTATGGTATAATATTAGTAAATAATTCGCAAAAGAGGTTGAAAGATGAAGCTGTTAGTTGTCGGCTCGGGTGGTCGTGAACATGCCATTGCTAAGAAGTTGCTTGAATCAAAAGACGTTGAAAGGGTTTTTGTTGCCCCTGGAAATGACGGAATGACTCTGGATGGTATGGAATTGGTAAATATCTCTATTTCCGAACATTCTAAGTTGATTGACTTTGCAAAGGCCAACGATATTGCTTGGTCCTTTATCGGACCAGATGATGCGCTTGCAGCTGGGATTGTGGATGATTTTAACAAAGCAGGGCTCAAAGCCTTTGGTCCGACTAGGGCTGCAGCGGAGCTGGAGTGGTCCAAGGATTTTGCTAAGGAAATAATGGTTAAATACGACGTTCCGACAGCAGCCTATGGCACATTTTCAGATTTCGAGGAAGCTAAGGCTTATATTAAGGAGAAAGGCTCTCCAATCGTAGTCAAGGCAGATGGTTTGGCACTCGGTAAAGGTGTTGTCGTAGCTGAAACAGTTGAGCAAGCAGTCGAAGCCGCTCACGAGATGCTTTTGGACAATAAATTCGGGGATTCAGGTGCGCGTGTGGTTATCGAGGAGTTTCTTGAAGGTGAGGAATTTTCTCTCTTTGCCTTTGTTAATGGGGACAAGTTCTACATCATGCCAACAGCTCAGGACCACAAACGTGCCTATGATGGCGACAAGGGGCCTAACACTGGTGGGATGGGTGCCTATGCGCCAGTTCCACACTTACCACAGAGTGTGGTTGACACGGCAGTGGAGACTATTGTCAAGCCAGTCCTTGAGGGGATGATCCAAGAAGGGCGTCCTTACCTTGGTGTCCTTTACGCAGGGCTTATTTTAACAGCTGACGGACCTAAGGTCATCGAGTTCAATGCTCGTTTTGGAGACCCCGAAACTCAGATTATCTTGCCTCGTCTGACATCTGACTTTGCACAAAATATCACGGATATTCTCGATGGCAAGGAGCCAACCATTACCTGGACGGACAAGGGTGTGACTCTAGGTGTGGTTGTTGCATCCAAGGGCTATCCGCTAGATTATGCAAAGGGTGTCGAGTTGCCAACTAAGACAGAAGGCAATATCATCACCTACTATGCCGGAGCTAAATTTGCTGAAAATGGGGAAGACCTTCTTTCAAACGGAGGCCGTGTCTATATGCTCGTCACCACTGCTGATACCGTCAAAGAAGCCCAAGAAACCATCTACAAGGAACTTGACAAACAAAATACAGAAGGCCTCTTTTACCGAACCGATATCGGAAGTAAGGCTATTCGATAAAGATATAAGAAAAAGCGACGAAGTCGCCAAGTACGATAATGGTCGCCGTGGTGAAAAGACCAGAACAGTATCTGTTCTGGTCGGGGAAAGTTTGAGACCTTAGGCTCAAATTTTAGGAATGAAACTGAAGGTTTGCTTCCGTCCCCACCACCTAAGACCATTATCAAAAAAGAAGAAAAAAGGAAAAATTATGACTAAACCAATTATTTCCATCATCATGGGCTCAAAATCCGACTGGGCAACCATGCAAAAAACAGCTGAAGTCCTAGACCGCTTCGGCGTGACCTACGAAAAGAAAGTTGTTTCTGCCCACCGTACACCTGATCTCATGTTCAAACATGCCGAGGAAGCACGGAGTCGCGGGATCAAGGTCATTATTGCAGGTGCTGGAGGTGCAGCCCATTTACCAGGTATGGTAGCAGCCAAAACAACCCTTCCAGTTATTGGTGTACCAGTCAAATCACGCGCGCTCAGTGGTCTGGACTCGCTCTACTCTATCGTACAGATGCCGGGTGGCGTGCCTGTCGCAACTATGGCTATCGGTGAAGCTGGTGCGACTAACGCTGCCCTATTTGCCCTCCGTCTCCTTTCAGTAGAGGATCAAGCTATCGCGACAGCTTTGGCAGATTTTGCAGAAGAACAAGGAAAAATCGCAGAGGAGTCTACAAATGAGCTCATCTAAAACAATCGGAATTATCGGTGGCGGTCAGCTGGGTCAGATGATGGCTATTTCTGCTATCTACATGGGTCACAAGGTTATCGCGCTGGATCCTGTGGCGGATTGCCCGGCCTCTCGTGTGGCGGAAATCATCGTGGCGCCTTATAATGATGTGGACGTCCTCCGTCAGTTGGCGGAGCGTTGCGATGTCCTGACCTATGAGTTTGAGAATGTCGATGCTGACGGTTTGGATGCCGTTATCAAAGACGGTCAACTCCCACAAGGAACAGATCTACTTCGGATTTCCCAAAACCGGATTTTTGAGAAGGACTTTCTTTCCAACAAGGCACAAGTCACTGTGGCATCCTACAAGGTCGTGACTTCAAGCCAAGATTTGGCAGATATCGACCTCTCTAAAAACTATGTCCTCAAGACTGCGACGGGTGGCTACGATGGCCATGGTCAAAAGGTTATTCGTTCAGCAGACGATTTGGAAGAAGCCTATGCGCTAGCAGATTCAGCAGACTGTGTTTTGGAAGAATTTGTCAACTTTGACCTTGAGATTTCTGTCATCGTGTCAGGAAATGGCAAGGACGTGACAGTTTTCCCAGTTCAGGAAAATATCCACCGCAACAACATCCTGTCTAAGACCATTGTGCCAGCTCGCATTTCAGAAAGTCTAGTAGCCAAGGCCAAAGCTATGGCGGTTCGAATCGCAGAACAACTCAACTTGTCTGGAACTCTTTGCGTGGAAATGTTTGCGACGGCTGACGACATCATTGTCAACGAGATTGCTCCACGTCCACACAATTCAGGTCACTACTCAATCGAAGCCTGCGACTTTTCGCAATTCGACACGCATATCTTGGGCGTTCTCGGAGCATCATTGCCAGCAATTAAATTACATGCTCCAGCTGTCATGCTCAACGTTCTCGGTCAGCACGTCGAGGCTGCTGAAAAATATGTCACAGAAAATCCAAGCGCCCACCTCCACTTATATGGTAAACTAGAAGCAAAGCACAACCGCAAAATGGGACATGTGACTTTGTTTAGTGATGTGCCAGATGAGGTTGAGGAATTTGGGAAAGGAATTGATTTTTAGGAGAAAAAGTAAATGAGTAATAGTTTGATACTTTTAGATGAGTATTTGTCTAAAAAAAATGTTAAAAATAGTTCTGATGCTGATAAATTTGAATTTTTAATGTTATCAGAAATCCTGAAGCATTACGGATTATCGGAAAGTGAAATTAAGTCAGGTATTGTAGATGGTAGTGATGATGGTGGAATAGATGCTTTCTACACTTTTGTAAATGGAATTTTAATTCAAGAAGATCTTCAAAATTTAGTAAAAAACCATGCTAAGATAGAGGTTCATATTTTTACATCAAAATACAGTAATACATTTATACTGCATCCTCTTGAGAGTATTGATTCTAGCATTTCTGAATTATTTGATTTATCTATTGAATCAAATAACTTGACAAGTAAATTTAATAATAAATTAATAAAACAAAGAGAAATATTCCATCGTGTTTTTAGAAGTTTAATCATGGATTGTAAACTGGACGTGTATTATTACTATTTTAGTAGAGGCAATAGTGATGAAGTATCATTTGAGGATCACAATATATTTAAAAAATCTGAAAGGATAAAATCTCAAACAAAAAAATTATTAAATGTAATTGAAAAATGTGAATTTAAATTTTTGGGTGCAGATGAATTACTCCGTATATGTACAACGAAAGTTAATGACGCTTCAGATCTTACAATAAGTTCATCTTTTCAAGAAGATGAACACTTTGTTACGACGGTAAATATAAAAGATTTTTATGATTTTATAACAGATTCAGAAGGAAACCTAAAACAGTATTTTTTTGACAGAAATGTTAGGAATTTTTTAGGAAATAATAAAACAAACCAAGATATTCTAGAATCATTAAACGATAATAGTCAAGGTATTGACTTCTGGTTATTGAATAATGGAATAACAATTATTGTTTCGGATGTTCGAAATAAGACAAATAAATTACTGATTTTAAAGGATGTACAGATTGTCAATGGTCTTCAGACTTCTTACAATATACATAGATATGTAACTGAAAATGGTTTAGATAATATAAAAAGTGAGCGTAGAAGTGTTTTAGTTAAAATCATAAAAACCAATAATGAGCATGTTAAAGAGAAAATAACGAAGTCTACAAATAACCAAACAGCAATATCTTTATATTCATTAATTCATTCAAATGATACTGTACAAAAAGATATTGAGGAGATTTTAACTATCTATCAAATTAAATATAATAGAAAGTCAAATCAACTTGTCGATGAATATGATGATGAAAAAACAGTTACTCCTCTAATATTGGCAAAAGCATATTGTTGTCTTGTTTTAAAGCTTCCGCATAGAGCATATAAATTAGATGAATCAACTTTAGCTGATAATTACTTCAAGTTTTATAATAATGGTATAAGCATAAATTTATGGCCAAGAATAATAAAAATTTATCAAGATGCACAAGATTATTTGAACGATAAGAGTCCAATTCGCTATTCAAGAAAAAATATCGAGATTTTAACTCCAATATTTTCTGCATTGGCATTTGCGCTATATTTAGGTAAATTTGGATTTGGACATGGGGAAATATTAAACTTTGACTTAGATAATTTATCTAAATTAGATTTTGAATGTATATCTGGGACTTTAGAAGAGTTTTTGAGAGAAAATAGTTACAATATTGGGAATTTGAGAAATAGGTCGACTGTTGATAAATTATTGATTTATTTTGCAACTAAATATGATGTAAATGGAGTTGCAGCATTTACTCAAAAGAAAGATGACTTTTTGTTGAATGATATTCCAACTAAAATATTCAACAAAATTAAGAAAGAGTATAATTCTATCGAAAAAACGTATTCGGGAATGAATATAGAGATAGCTAAAAAGGTTAGATGTTCTGCTTATACTGTGTATAAAGCGATTGAAATAATTAGAAATGAAGATAGAAACTAGCAAGGACACCAAGGTCCACTTGTTTGAACCCAAACGTCCAATTTTTAATAGAAAAAATAAAAAAAGAAAGGAACAAGGGCACCGTTTCCTCTAAGCTGAATACGGGTTCCGGACTTCCTGATTGTAAACAAAGAAAGGAAACGGGTACCTAGTTTGCAGAACTGAACCCGGGCGGAAAGCTCGGAATTTAGATAAACCTCCTAGGACGTAAGCGTCCGTCGTTGGTTTCCTAAAATTCAGTCGCTTTCTAGTCGCCCTTGGTATCTTAATCATGATCAACCGTTACTCTCGCCCTGAGATGGCGAACATTTGGAGTGAAGAAAATAAATACCGTGCTTGGCTTGAGGTGGAAATCTTGGCTGACGAGGCATGGGCTGAGTTGGGGGAAATCCCTAAGGAAGATGTGGCTTTGATTCGCGAGAAGGCGGACTTTGACATCGACCGTATTTTGGAGATTGAGCAGGAGACTCGCCACGATGTGGTTGCCTTCACACGTGCGGTTTCTGAGACTCTTGGCGAAGAGCGCAAGTGGGTTCACTATGGTTTGACTTCTACCGACGTGGTGGACACGGCCTACGGTTACCTTTACAAGCAGGCTAACGACATCATCCGTCGTGACCTTGAAAACTTCACCAACATCATCGCTGATAAGGCTAAGGAGCACAAGTTCACCATCATGATGGGGCGTACCCACGGTGTGCATGCTGAGCCGACAACTTTTGGTCTTAAATTGGCAACTTGGTACAGCGAAATGAAGCGCAACATCGAGCGTTTCGAGCATGCGGCTGCTGGTGTGGAAGCTGGTAAGATTTCTGGTGCGGTTGGGAACTTTGCCAACATCCCACCATTTGTAGAGGAATATGTCTGCGATAAACTTGGTATCCGTGCCCAAGAAATCTCTACACAGGTCCTTCCTCGTGACCTTCACGCTGAGTACTTTGCAGTTCTTGCTAGCATCGCGACTTCCATCGAGCGTATGGCGACTGAGATTCGTGGTTTGCAAAAGTCTGAGCAACGCGAAGTGGAAGAGTTCTTTGCCAAGGGGCAAAAAGGTTCTTCAGCAATGCCTCACAAACGCAACCCTATCGGTTCTGAAAACATGACAGGTCTTGCGCGTGTTATCCGTGGTCACATGATAACAGCATATGAGAACGTAGCTCTCTGGCACGAACGTGACATCTCTCACTCATCAGCTGAGCGTATCATCACACCAGATACGACTATTTTGATCGACTACATGCTCAACCGTTTTGGAAATATCGTCAAGAACTTGACGGTCTTCCCAGAAAACATGATCCGCAACATGAACTCAACTTTTGGTCTTATCTTTAGCCAACGTGCCATGTTGACCTTGATTGAAAAAGGCATGACCCGTGAACAAGCCTATGACTTGGTGCAACCAAAAACAGCCTACTCTTGGGACAATCAAGTAGACTTTAAACCACTTCTCGAAGCAGATCCAGAAGTAACCTCACGTCTGACTCAAGAGGAAATCGACGAAATCTTCAACCCTGCATACTACACCAAACGAGTGGATGATATCTTTGAACGTATCGGACTGGGTGATTAATCCTAACAATAAAAAGCGAGATTCAATCTCGCTTTTTTGTATTCTTGTCGAAGGGGGTTAATCTTCTTTTCTCTTAGTGAGTCCGTAGGCTGCTAGCGTGGCCATGAGTCCTGCTGCGATCAAGCCTGCAGAGTCTTGACTTCCTGTTGCAGGGAGTTGTTTTTCTTCTGCTTTGGCAGTAGTTGGTGCAGTTTGCTCAGTTTTCTCAACGGCAGTTCCGACTTCAACGACTTGAGCGATCGCTTCCTGCGATACCGCACTATTGACAAGGGTTCTTTCTTCCTTGCCGTCAGCAGTAGTGCTGACAGAGTAGAAAATCGTACGACGACCATTTACACCAGTAACGACGACTTGACTTTGTCCTTTTGGCAATTGAGGATTTTCACGTGTCACGGTAGTGAACGGAATCTCTTCCTCTTGGATATCCAGTCTTGGTTTTGCCTCTGCGGCTGGAGCAAGACCGTGTTCATCCCCTACATGGGTAACAAGGGTTCCGACTTCAATGACTTGTGTCACTGCTTCTTGAGTCACAAGGCTATCTACAAGAGTTTTCACTTCCTTACCGTCAGAACTAGTGCTCACAGAGTAGTAATGGCTGCGACGACCGTTAGCGCCTTTAGTAACGACTTGAGTCTTCCCTTTGAGCAAGAGTGGATTTTCACGTGTTACGGTAGTGAATGGAATCTCTTCTTCTTGGATATCTAGTCTTGGTTTTACCTCTGCGGCTGGAGCAAGACCGTGTTCATCCCCTTTGTGAGTAATAGGGGCACCGATTTCAACCACTTGGGTCACAGGT
>ERZ773068.1548-NODE-1548-length-11254-cov-3.190999_pt1 | contig 11254 bp, 6 predicted proteins | sample MGYA00580620_ERZ773068 | MGnify/ENA primary metagenome ERZ773068 (study PRJEB29015, sample SAMEA2737983) | human oral metagenome | biome: human oral; feature: human-associated habitat; material: dental | place: China | collected 2101 ... | reverse complement strand
CCAATGAATAATTTTAACTTTCGGTTAAATAACCACTAAACGATAAGCAACAAGCAGCAATTTTTTTTAGCAAATAATTATTTTAATGATAAGAAAAAAATAAAATTTCCTTTCACTATTTAGTGAATGGAAAAAAAAATTTTTGCTTCCACTAATTAGTGAATGGCAGAAAATGAACAAAAACGAGCTTTCACTAATTAGTGAATAGTAGAAAATGAATAAAAACGAGCTTTCACTAATTAGTGAAAAGTAGAAAACAAACAAAAGCGAGCTTCCACTAATTAGTGAATGGTAGAAAACAAACAAAAGCGAGCTTCCACTAATTAGTGAATGGTAGAAAATGAACAAAAGCTAGCTTTCACTAATTAGTGAAAAGTAGAAAACAAACAAAAGCGAGCTTCCACTAAGCTGAAATTAATAGAAATAATATTTTACTATTATTAAAACTATTCGCACTTTGATTTTAATCGTATTTCGCTTGAGTTTTCTTAACTTTGTTAGCGCAAAAAATTAAGCAACTTATTCATTAATTCAATAAAAAAATATACTATGGCACACAAAGCATTACTCGCAATTTTAGACGGTTGGGGACTGGGCAAAGACCCAAAAATCTCTGCAATAGACCAAGCCAAAACCCCTTTTATGGACTCCTTTTATCAGAAATTCCCCCACACCACCCTCGAGGCGAGCGGTATGGCAGTGGGCCTACCCGCAGGACAAATGGGCAACTCCGAAGTAGGGCATATGAATCTCGGTGCTGGAAGAGTGGTCTATCAAAACCTCGTGAAGCTCAATATGGCAGTGGAGAATAAAACTTTAGGTAAAGAGCCTGCCATTCTATCCGCATTTCAGTATGCTCAGGAGAATAATGCTGCGGTGCATTTCATCGGTCTATGCTCAGATGGGGGGGTGCATTCTCATATCAACCACCTGAAAGGGTTGCTCTCCGCAGCTAAGGATTTCGGATTGAGAGACAATGTCTTTGTACACGCCTTTACCGATGGGAGAGATTGCGACCCACACTCGGGAAAAGGCTTTATCACCGACTTACAGAGCTTTATGAACCAGAATGTAGGGAAGCTCGCCACCATTGTCGGGAGGTATTACGCTATGGATAGAGACAAGAGATGGGAGCGCGTAAAACTCGCTTATGATGTGATGGTAAATGCCACTGGTGCTCCTGCACAAGATGCGGTGGAAGCCATACAAAAGTCTTATGATGAAGGCATTTCAGATGAGTTTCTGAAACCTATTGTCTGCATTGATGAGCATCAAAACCCCATAGCCAAGATTAAAGATGGTGATGTGGTCTTCTGCTTTAATTTTAGAACCGATAGAGGCAGGGAAATCACCGAAGTACTCTCTCAGCAGGATTTTCCAGATTTCGGTATGCACAAACTGAACCTCCACTACATCACAATGACGAATTACGACAGTGAGTTTAAGGGAGTACAAGTAGTCTTTGATGAAGAAGTCCTCACCCATACCCTCGGTGAAATCCTCGAAGCCAATGGCAAAAGGCAAATCCGCACCGCTGAAACCGAGAAATATCCCCATGTAACTTTCTTCTTCTCTGGTGGCAGGGAGGAGCCTTTCAATGGAGAAAAAAGAATCCTCTGCCCAAGCCCGAAAGATGTAGCTACTTATGACTTAAAACCCGAAATGTCTGCCTACGACATTACGAAAAACATATTACCAGAAATAGAGCAAGAAAGCGCTGATTTCATCTGCCTCAACTTTGCAAACACCGATATGGTAGGGCATACGGGTGTTTTCTCTGCTGCCGTAAAAGCTGCTGAAACCGTAGATGAGTGCATAGGAAAAGTTGCCACCACAGCATATGAGCACGGCTATACGGTATTTATCCTCGCCGATCACGGTAACTCGGATGTAATGCTCAACCCAGATGGCACACCCAACACCCAGCACTCTACAAACCTCGTCCCTCTCATTGTAATGGATAAAGACAAAACTTGGACACTAAGACCTGGTAAATTAGGAGATGTAGCTCCATCCATTCTTACCGCTATGGGCATCACCATTCCAAAAGAAATGACAGGGGAAGTGATTATTGAGTAGTAGGCGGTAAGTAGCAGAAGGTTAAACTACAGCAAGAGTCTATCACACTGTGACTGCCTCATCTCACGGGCTATGGTACGAAGAAGAATTAGATGGATGTACCATAGTCCGTGAGGTATTTTCTTTGTTTCTGGGGTATTACTAAAAATTATTATGTTTACAATTTAGCATTAAAAACAAAAGTTTTAAAGAACTTTCTAACATCGTTTTTGACTTATTTTTAAAGCAAGAAGTTTCTACTCTGAAGTTCTTACATCCGATTTCTTCTCAGCACTAAAAAACAGCTACAATCTTTACATTTATATCTTTGTCGCTCACCTACAAAACCCGCTTTAATCTTATCTGGTAATTGACATTTGGTACAGTTTATCCAGGTAAATTATAAAAAATACAAAATTAACAACACCAAATTTAAAATTTAAAATTTATAACTAAGATTAGCTCCGAATGATATTGGTGTAAAGAAATCATACTCTTCTATACTTCCATTATTCAGATTTTTGCGTGCAGGACGGCTATTCAGCACATTATATACATATACCGATGCTTGGAAGCCACTTAGAAAATTCTTCGTAACCCTCAGATGAATATTGTGCAATACCTTACCAAGCCTCTGTGTGGTAGTCTCTGTTGCCTGCCTGTGAATATTCTGATATTTTGCATCTGACCTCTCTGATTCTGGAATTGGATGATAGGTGAGATTCCTGTCATAATAGCCTTCGGGATATTTATTGTTTGCATCTACATAGAAATTATCCAGGAGGAAAGTATTGGTCTGCAATGCCAGTATAAGCCCCACTCGGGATAAGTGATAGGCAAAAGTACCATTGATTCTCGCATTCTCAAAAGCGTTCCCCCCAGCAGTAAACACTCCATAAGTATATTCACTGGTCTCTATATTAGACTTTTGAAGATAGCGCACATCAGATTTATCATCGGTCCGTACATAGGTAGCATTAAGAGCAATTTCCAAGTTTAATGCTTCTATTCTTTTAAAATTGATCCCCAGTTCAATACCTTTATCTACTGAATTAAGCGCATTGGTAATACGGCTGTGTGTATAATAATAATCTTTCTGCCCGATAATCTGATAAGTAGGTGGCTGATTACCATTATAATTGATTTTTACATCAGAAATCTGGGTTTTATTAAGCTCTGATACATTGGTAAAACCATCAAAAAGTTTATTATAATAAGCTGTAAGGCTGAGCATTGCAAATGGAAGTTTATAATCTAAACCCACTTCTGTTTTCCAGCTTTTAGATGGTTTTAAATCCACATTATCCCCTTTAGTTACTACGGTTTGCATTACAGCTACATTATATTTACCTGGCAGTCGAAAGTCCCCTATCAGGTAATCTAAAAATCTATCTCCCGTATAGAGCTGTGCAAGAGTAGGTGCTTTTGAGGTAAGCCCTACCCCACCTCTCAGGCTTATATTTTTATACTTATACGAAGCATTAAACCTTGGTGATAGGGTTTTTATACTGTTCTGAATATCCAATCTGAGCCCCGCATTTAAACTTAATGATGAGTACTCACCTATATCTTTCCTCAAATTATCCTGTAAGTAGGCAGAGTACTGCACACTTGCGGGTACATTTTTAGAGTAGTCATAGTCCCTATACCCCATATTGCTCGCAGCATTAGATATCCCTACAATTGCCGAATTGGTAGTACCAAACCTCCCTCTACCGATATTATCACCAAAGATAAAAGCTCCACCAGCAGATATATTATGCCTCCATTTATTCCTCGATTCTATGAGTTTATACATCTCTACATTCATATTGAGGTTAATCGGTATGCCTTCTACATTCCTCTCAGTCATAAAGGTTACAGGAGTGTAAGGCGCATAATATACCGAGTTTTCCATAGCAGTACCGTAGGGTCTCCCTCCTAAATTGACAAACTGCTTATCTATATTCTTCTGCTTATCGTAGCTGAATCTCGCATTTGCAGAGAGCCCATCTATCCATCGGTCTTTAAACTTCATCGTAAAGTTATCAGAGAAAACAAACCCCACTTTTGATGCTTTTACATATCTCGCCTTATAGTCGTCTGGGTCGGTTTTACCTTCATCCAAATTCTTTGCATACTGGAAATTGATTTTATTCCTTACAGTCTTATCTCTACTACTCATCTCCCAAAGTATTTTACCTACAATTCTTTTATAGTCAGTAAGGTTATTCCTCGGGTTAGGATTCGCATCCATATAGTTGATAAGGAAATTAATGGCATCTCCCTTTTTATTAATCTGAAAACCTTTGGTAACATCTACCTGATAAGTTCCCCTTTGCAATGAAGCGTTTATTTGAAGTGGCTTTTTGCCGGATTTCGTCTCCACGATAATGAGCCCCGTCGTAAGGTCTCCGTATTTTGCATCTGGAATCCCCTGCACTACTTTTATATTTTCTATATCTCCTACGGTTATTTCTCTGAGGTCTGCCCCATAGTTTGGTAAGGATGGAGTGGGTATATCCGTTCTGGAAGAAAGTCCTCTGTACACCGCCGAATATGGCGAATTGTACTGCTGCATATTCTCATTATTAGAAACTGCCAATCCATCTACGAGTACAGATACCCCTGCAGCTTTATTCCCATAGGAATCGTTGTTTCTATTATTAAGGCTTTGGCCACTACCGGTTCGGAAGACTACATTCTTAAACTCATTATTGTTAAGTGGCTTTATAAACTGACCTGGAAGCTGTGTAAGCACATCTGCGATAGAAAAGGACTGATTATTTTTTATCGCTTCTTCCTTTATGTCTATTTCTGAAAATCTGCGCCTTTTTGCTGTAAGCTGCACTTCCTTTATGTATATCGTAGCTGGGCTAAGGAGTACTTCCATATTCTCCTCTGCTCTCTGCTTTATTTCGGTATAGCCCGAAAGAATAAATACCAGCTCTTTATGCCCTTTTAAATCTATTTTAAAGCTCCCGTTAGCATCTGTCAGTGTCCAAGAATCTGTACCTTCTGGGCTAATCTTTACATTTTGCAAACTCTTGCCCGTCTCTTTATCCAGCACCACTCCCTGTACTACCTGTGCATAAGACAACCCCATCAATAACAAAAATCCAAAGAATAAAATCTTTCTTCTCTTCATTGCCAATAAAATATTAGCGCAAATTTATTTAAAATTAATTTAGATTATTCACCTTGCTTAAAATTTAATTTTGGTATGAGAGTACAGACTTCCGCCCTTTGAAATAAGAAACTTATGATTAATTTATAGATAGATACCTACTGCCTATTGCTTACTGCCTACTGCATATAACTTGCTACCTAAACCGAGATACATAAGAAGAACACCGATAAAATAGCAAAGAATATCTAACCAAGAAAATGAATTTCCAATGACAATATACATTATACTCCCTTCTTTAAAGCCGAGTAGAGTAGCCAGTTTGAAATACTGAGCAACCTCTACCAACACAGAAAACAGGAATATATAAATAAGAAGTACGCCCTTGTTTTTTATATTAAAAAAGCTGAGAATAGCGGTGTAGAGGAGCATTACAACCAATACATCGCCTATATAGGCTCTGAGGAGAAATATGTCTTTCCAAATAGTAGCGATACAAACCTCTATACCGAAAATGATTAGGCTAAGAAGCCCATATCTCAGATTAAATCTCATCTCTCTTTGCTTTTAAAGGTGCAATTTTAAGAATATTTAAACATCTTTTAATAGATATCTTTTAGTTTTTTATACTTTTGTTCAAAATAATTTTTAAAAAGAATGTCTCAAAACCGAACGAAGACCACAAGCAAAACGGGAATAAAAAATAACCCTAAAATAATGAATGCTTGGGCAGCCTATGATTGGGCAAATTCTGTTTATTCATTAGTAATCACCTCTACCATCTTCCCAATTTACTACTCACTACTCACAACCAAAGGCTATAAAAAAGAATTTATAGAGAGTACCCAGCAGTGGATAAAAGTTCCTGAGAGATATTTCCTTAAAATCTTTGGGGAGGCTTATCACCCAGATGCCGTTTATGGCTATTCGCTCACGGCATCATTTATTATTGTGGTGCTGCTGTCTCCATTCCTCTCTTCGCTGGCTGATACTATTGGAAATAAGAAATCTTTCCTCCAATTCTTCTGTTATCTTGGGGCTACATCGTGTATGGGCTTAGCGATTTTTACGGGGATGAATACCGTTTTCCTCGGGTTGCTGTTCAGTATTACAGCGAGTGTTGGCTTTTGGGGAAGTTTGGTTTTCTACAACTCATTCTTGCCAGATATTGCTTCGCCCGACAGGCAAGACGCCCTCTCTGCAAGAGGATATGTATACGGCTATGTAGGCTCTGTGGTATTAGTAATCATCTGCCTTTTACTGATAAAAGTAGCCGCACAAACCGCTGAAGAATCCAAGCTATACACAAGGGTGAGCTTCCTGCTTACGGGTGCGTGGTGGTTTGGCTTCTCTCAGTACACCTTTAAGCACCTGCCACAGTTTGGGAGCGTGAAGGACAATCTTCCGAAAGATTTAGTACTGCTCAACTATACCAATATCTTTAAGAAACACGCCAAGCAGGGAGGCTTTTTCACTGTTTTAATGGATAATATTCGTTTTTATATCGATATTGGTAAGCAGAGTTTTAAAGAACTGTTCAAAGTACAAAAGCAGCTCTTTGAGGATAGAAACTTGAAGTTCTTCCTTTCGAGTTTTTTCTTTTACAGCGTAGGTATGCAGACGATCTTCCTGATGGCAACCCTCTTCGGAAGCAATGAAATCAACTTGGAACAAGGGAAGCTCATCGCTACTTTGCTCATCATACAGATAGAGGCGATTATCGGTGCCATAGTCTTCTCCAAACTCTCCCAGAGGATAGGAAATAAAAATGTTATCTCTATTACGGTAATACTTTGGATTGTTGCCTGCCTCGGTTCGTATCTCCTGAACAAGGAAAACCCAAATGTAGAGTATCAGTTCTACGGCATTGCGGGGATTATTGGCTTAGTAATGGGCGGTTTGCAAGCGCTCTCCCGCTCTACCTACTCCAAACTGCTACCAGAGAACTCTATGGACAATACTACTTTCTTCGGGTTCTATGATGTATTGGAGAAACTTGCGATTATCTTCGGTACCTTTATCTTCTCAGCGCTAATAGACCATTTTAATAATATGAGATACGCCGCCTTGTCTATGAGCTTCTTCTTTTTCATAGGTTTGGTGCTGATTAGGTTCATCAAGGCGAAAAAAAGTTAAACCTTAAAACTTAAAATACTATGGAGCATTCACACGAAGGGCATTGCCACCACTCAGTAAGCAGTCTGGATGCTATAAACCGAGCTTTTTATATAGGCATCGGGCTGAATCTTTTGTATACAATTGTGGAATATGGCGTAGGGTTCAGCATTAATTCTCTGGCGCTTATCTCGGATGCCAGCCACAACCTTAGCGATGTTGCGAGCCTCATCATCTCCCTGCTGGGAATGAAGCTGGCACAAAAAGCCGCAAGCCGTACCTATACCTATGGATATAAGAAAGCCTCTATTTTGGCTTCGCTCATCAATGCTATTCTATTAGTGTTTATCGTTGCGAATATCTGTATAGAAGCTGTGGAAAGACTAAGCCTTCCGCCCAATGTAAAGGGTTTGGATATTAGTATAACCGCATTTGTAGGGGTGATGATCAACTCGATTTCTGCATTTCTGTTTTATAAAGGTCAGAAGCAAGATATCAATATCAAAGGGGCCTTCCTTCATCTAATGGTAGATGCTTTGGTTTCCGTAGGGGTGATTATCTCTGGCGTCATTATCTCACTAACGGGTTGGAATGCAGCCGATATTTTCATCAGCTTTGTAATAGCAGCGGTGATATTAATCTCCACTTGGCACTTACTCACCGAAAGTCTGAAACTTATATTAGACGGAGTGCCTGCCGACATCAATACAAAGGAAATACAGCAGGCAATAGAGCAACACCCGATGATTGACAGTCTGCACCACCTCCACATCTGGGCAATGAGCAGCTCTCAGAATGCCCTCACTGCACATATTGTCTTAGCACAGGAAATAAGCCTTGCCGATACCGAACAAATAAAAAAAGAACTACGGCACACATTAGCCCACAAAAACATACACCACTCCACCTTTGAAATGGAAGTAAAAGGCTGCCACTGTAAACAAGAGGAGTGCGATTAGAGAAGTTTGATTTAATGAAAGGCTTTACGGTTAAATATCTAATAGTAGATAAGTACTAACAAAAAAAAATAGAGGCTCTTATATTAAAAAAAGAAATCTCTATTTTCGTAATTCTATGAACATCAAAAAATCTTTAAACAGCTTATTGCTTTATAAATTTCTGATGAAGGGATCCTTTTGGGGTTTCTATGCTTAGGATATAAATTCCATTAGATAACTCAGATACATCATAATTCTGCTGTGGAGCAAATGATTTTAAAAGTCTGGCACTGATATCAAAAACTTTAATTTTTGAACTCTGTGGCAACCCTTTCAGTGAGAAACTGCTCTTTACAGGGTTTGGATAGATAAGTATATCTGATGACTTTAAATCAGTGATTTCTGTAGCAAGACTTGGGTCTTCCTCCACAATGAAACCACCTCTGGCACTTGGTGCTTTTTCGGTAATATCAAAAGCTAAACGGTCTATCACTTCCACTTTTATAATCCCAGCATTTACTTTGAGCTTTGCCGAGCCTACTTCTATTGTACCGATATTGATGTTTGGCAATGTAATTTCATAATGCCCATTATTCTCAACCTCCCCTGCAAGAGTGTATTTAAAAGTTTGTCCCCAATCATCAGAAAGGAGTATTCTCACTTTGGAATCCGCACCAAAAATAGCTTCATCTACTTCCCAATTGAGGTTGATTTTCTCGCCTCCTTTATACTTTTTCTTTATTGCGGTAGTGATTTTAAATGGTTTGCCTTCTATGACTTTTACGGTAGTCTGTGCAAGGTCGAAATTCGTAATAAAATGGTTCTGAGTACTCATTTTAGGGTCGCTCGCAGCAAGCCAGAAACTAAACTCTCCCGTAGTATCCTGAGGCGGTTGGCTGTCATAGATAGCTCCACCCCTCAAATTGGTATCATATTCTCGTTGAAAACTAACAGGATTGGTCTGAGTGGGCTTATATGCCTTATAAATACTTATAGATGGGGAATTTAAAAGACGAACATCCCTCTGCTGAGCCGAGTAGCTGAGGGCATCTCCATCCGCATCGGTAGCAGGAATATAGAATTGAAAAAAAGTATTTTTCGGAATGATATATTCGGTTTTGAGCTTGGATTTATCAATTACAGGAGGGGTATTGGTAAGCTGCTCACCATAAGGAATATTAGGAAAATTGGCATCTCCTCTCACCTGAGTCCTCTTTTTGTCAATATAGTAAGGAAGAGTTGTGATTCTCTCCCTCATTCGCTGGATACTGGATAGAGAGAAGAAGTTACGAGGTGCTCCATAGCTCATCACAGATTGTCCGCGACCTGGCTCTGTTTTTTCGGAGTCACTCTGCACCACTTGAGTAGAAAAAGTATGCCTCCCTCCAAAGAGATGCCCAATTTCGTGGGCTATCGTTTCCTTAGAATAGTTACTCACAACAGCCGCTGCCTTGCCACTATCGTAAGCACCAAAGATATACGCAAGCCCTACGATACCCGTACGGCTAAAACCCGAGAGCCAAAGCCCAGAATCAAAGTTCTTATCTCCGATAAGCGCACCTATATTGCGAGTTGCATAGCTAATGATATATTCTGGTGTATGATAATCATAAACCATCTCATTTGCAGCATCTTTTATGATGAGTTTTTCATCATTTATCAACTCAAAACGAATACCCAAGTCTCTCATATAGACTTCATTGAGAAAAGCTTCGGTCTGCGCCCAGAAATCCTTGACTTTTTGTACATCCGAATTAAAATAATAATCTGAATAGCGGTTATATGCCACTGCAATAGCAAGCCTGTAAACCCTAAGAATCTCAGTATTTTTAATTTGAGGAGCTTCACTGCCTTCAGAAACAGTATCAAGGTAACGCTTAGCAGACTCACTCTGGTGAATGAGCTCATCTGTACCGCACTGCCCATTCCACCTGTTTTTTCTGTGAAAATAACGGCAAAATGCTTTTAACAGACTGCTGAGCTTGTAAAATTTGCATAAAAGCCAATAATACAAGTCCCAAAAAAGAATTTAAGAACTTCATAAGCTGAATTTTTAAGAATCTTATTATTAGTTTTTCTGATGAATATTAAAAAATGGCGACAAAGTTAAGATAATTTAACCTCTCTCTCCTACCTAAGTACAAAACAAATATTTTTAATTTAATTACTTTTGTGGATATCACACAGCTATTCAGGTGATTGGTGTTCTTGGTTTGCTGTTGTGAATTGCTTTCAATTTGATTACTTTTGTGGATATCACACAGCTAGCATCTGTTTTTCAGATTTTCAAACTTAGTTGTGAATTGCTTTCAATTTGATTACTTTTGTGGATATCACACAGCTAACGAAGGATACCAATTAAAAGCTATTTTGTTGTGAATTGCTTTCAATTTGATTACTTTTGTGGATATCACACAGCGTAATTCCCTGCTTTATGCTATCCGCCAAAGTTGTGAATTGCTTTCAATTTGATTACTTTTGTGGATATCACACAGCTGTACTTTCGGGATGTTTATTTCCTGCCCTGTTGTGAATTGCTTTCAATTTGATTACTTTTGTGGATATCACACAGCGTTTAGGTTGCTCGCAGTTTATGCCCTCCTGTTGTGAATTGCTTTCAATTTGATTACTTTTGTGGATATCACACAGCTACCCAGCCTCTTATGCTGTGAAACCTTTTGTTGTGAATTGCTTTCAATTTGATTACTTTTGTGGATATCACACAGCAGCATTGTCATAGAGGCTTATGGTCTTTGGGTTGTGAATTGCTTTCAATTTGATTACTTTTGTGGATATCACACAGCATTTCAGCGTAGTCAATCATCAAGATTTTGGTTGTGAATTGCTTTCAATTTGATTACTTTTGTGGATATCACACAGCAAAATTTATACACGAGCATATCAAACTCGCGTTGTGAATTGCTTTCAATTTGATTACTTTTGTGGATATCACACAGCAACTTCCTTGAAAAAGATAAAGACGGATTTGTTGTGAATTGCTTTCAATTTGATTACTTTTGTGGATATCACACAGCTT
>ERZ773068.1542-NODE-1542-length-11270-cov-11.113330_pt1 | contig 11270 bp, 22 predicted proteins | sample MGYA00580620_ERZ773068 | MGnify/ENA primary metagenome ERZ773068 (study PRJEB29015, sample SAMEA2737983) | human oral metagenome | biome: human oral; feature: human-associated habitat; material: dental | place: China | collected 2101 ... | reverse complement strand
TCCACTTTAGAGGTTGACGATGGAGCTGAAGAATCATAAAAATCCTTCAAAGCTGATGTTCTATCACTTCCACCCGAAGATAAGTATATTAAAACAATAATCATACCTATAACAACAATAAAGAAAATGTTGTTGCTGGAGTTATAAGACAAGAAATTAAATTCTTGATAAAAACAAGAAACATAAAAATAGAGAATATTCTTAAATATTGTTCTGACTTAAATAGAATAAAAGAAGTATTCTTATATGCTGATAAAAACAATAAATCTGATGGCTGGATTATAGCTTGTCTTAGAGATAACTACACTCTAAAACAAGAAGAAAATAATCAGGACCAGGAAAAAGACTATGACATAACAATAGATGAAGCATTAAAAAGGAGCAGAAAAAAGAGATGATAAAGACTATAAGTGAAATAGCTTCTGTTTCTGATATAAGAAATCTGGAAATTCCAGAGGAAGAAATAATATTAAATGAGCATTCAAAAATACTTGAAAGATGTGAAATTTGTAAGGAAGTTATTAAATATAAGACTAATAATTATGAATTTATGAGAGATTGTAAATGTATGAGGAAATACAGAGTTGAAGCCAAATTAAATAAATTCAAAAATTTATCAATAACTGATAGAAATTTTAAAAGTGATATTTTTATGAATGCAAAAATTGAAAAAAATGGAGCAGAAGCTGAATTATACAAGAAAATTAAAAATTATGTAAAAGGTTTTGATGAAGTTTTAAACTTAAATGATGGTTTATTGTTCAAGGGAAATTGTGGAACTGGTAAGACTTTCTTAGCTAATTGTATCTGTAATTTCTTAATTGATAAAGGTTATGCAGTTCTAAGTTTCAAACTTGCTGATTATTTAAGAGTTCTAAGAGAAGATTTTGAAAAGAAAACAGGTCTTGAAGGTAAGTTATTAGAAGCTATAAAAGAAGCTGATATGTTATTCATAGATGACTTGGGCAGTGAGAAATTGTCTGAGGATTGGGGAAAAGAGAAACTTTGCTCATTAATAGATACAAGATATGGAGCAAGAAAACCTATTCTAATAACTACAAACCTTACAGCAACAGAAATGGTGGATTTTCTAAAATATAAAAATACAGATAAAATCTTAGATAGAATCAATCAAATGACTAAAACTTTTGATTTTACTTGGGAAACTAAGAGAAAACCAAATAAAAAAAGTTTTTGGGAAAGTTAAAAATTAAAATAATTGTTTAGAGGTTGTTTTTAAGAGTTTTAAAATCAAAAATGATAAATTAACCACTGATGTATCAAAAATGATTTTTAAGGCTATGGCATTAGCTCAGAATTGATTTTAAAACTTATTTATAATCTCAAAAATGATTTAGAAAAAAATTAAGGAGAAAAATATGATTTTTATAAGTGGAAATACTCCAAGTTCTAAGAACAGTAAACAATTTGTAACTTTAAAGAATGGAAAAACAATGCTTTTGAACTCTAAGACAGTGCAAAAATATATAAAAGAGTCTAAGGCAGATTGGTTAACAAATAAAAATGAATTTCTAAAAATGCTAAAAGGTAAGGAAAAACCTTATAAAATAGAACTTTATTTTATTAGAGATTCAAGAAGAAGATTTGATTATATTAATGTTGCACAGATAATTTTTGACCTAATGCAAGAATATGGCTATATAGAAGATGATGATAGCATAAATGTGATACCAGTTTTCAAAGGATTTGAAGTGGATAAGACTAAAGCAGGAGTGGAAATAAGAGTTTTGTAGGAGGATTAAATGAAGTTTATTAAATTTGAATTTGGAGACGGAACTTATGAATTAATTAAATTAAAAAGCATTGAAGGAATACAAATAAGAGAAAACACAATCACAATATTAGTGACAAGTGGTAAAGACTACTATTATACAAAAGGCTCTGAAATGCTAAATTATATAAAAAATTTTGAAGAAGTAAAAGAAAAACTTTTAAAATTGTGCGATGATTGATATGGATGTTAAAAATAAAAAAGAAATGGAGATATTTTATAAAAAAGCGTTAAAGAAAATATTGAACTTTAAAGCAAGTGAATTGAGTACAGTGGAATTTGAACAGGTAAAGAGAAATGCAGAGAAATTAGAAGTTTATAGATTTGTGAGGAGGAAGTAATGGAAAAAATAAAAATAAAATTGAAACAATTATTCTGTAGACATAAAAATAAAGGATGGATGAAAAAGAAAAGTACATTTCAATGTTTATCAGGAGATGAAATTTTTCTAGTTTGCAAAGACTGTGGGAAAATATTAGATTCTACTTTTAGAGAACACGAAGGGAATGGGTGGAAGTAATGGAAAAAGAAAATGTATTAGAGATAGAATATCAAGAAGTATTTGATAAAATTGCAGTTAGAATTAAAAATTTAAATGATGATTTTTTTGCAGATGGTTTATTAAAAGAAGATGTTGAAAAATATAAATGTCAGTTTTTAGAAAGTCCAACAGATTTAGAACAACGTATAATATGGATATATGATGATATTTTTCTTTCAGATAACGATATTAATTGTTACTGTGAAGAAAAAATAAAACAAATAAAAGAATTTGTTGATTATGTGAATGAAGAATATGGAATTATAAAGAGATGGAGAGCAGATAAAGAAAAAGAATATTTTTTTGTTACTGGAACAAGCGAAATTACAACTGATGAAGAATATTACAATGAAGCTGACAATGCCAGATATAAATTAGGAAACTATTTCAAAACAAAAGAAGAAGCACAAAAGGTTATAAATAGTAAAGAATGGCAAGAGTTTTGGGAAAGAGTGAGAAACGGAGAGATTGGAGGAGATGAATAAAATAATATTAAGTTTTATAAATAAATTTATGGTAGAACACCAAGAAGAAATAGTTGAAGTAATAACAAACCCTAACGGTGAGTTATATAAAAAATGGGAGGAACAAGGAAATTCTGTAAAAGAATATTTAGGACTAATGGAGGATGAAAATGTGGAAGTGTAAAAAATGTGGTTGTGAAGAATTTGTAAGAACAGAGTATTTAGAAGTTTCTGTTTTTTATAAAAATGAAAATGGAAATTTAATTCAAACAGGTAAAGAGATGGGTACTTACTATTATGCTCCAAAAAAAAGTAAACTTAGATGTGTAAAATGTGGAAGTGTAAAAATGTAGAGATAAAAAAGAACTTAAAAGAGTAACTGATTGGGAGGAAGAAGATGAGAGAGATTAAATTTAAAAGACCTGAAACTTTTGAGGATATATTAAATCTTCAAAAACATTTAGATGAAAGTATACATAGTGTAAGACCTAGAACAATTGATGATATTAGAAAATCTATTATAGCTGAATGTATAGAATTTGATGAAGAAACACCACAAAGCCATAAGACTTGGAAAACTAAGCCTTATAATAAAGAAAAAGAACTTGAAGAACTTACAGATATATGGTTTTTTGTAGCTCAAATGGTTAATTATTGTAACAATAATAGTAATTTATCCATATTACAAAAAGAAAATCTTAATAGATTTTTTAATGATTATACTTCAAGTTATACAGAATCTATAAGTATTCTAGATATAATTTTTTATTTAAAAGGAAGAAGAACAGATTATGATTATATTAAATTTTTAATAACAGATTTAATAATCTTATCTAATCAATACGGCTATACAATACAAGATATTCTAAAAACTTACTGGGAAAAGTGGCAAAAGAATATGAAAAGAATTGGGAAGGAGTGGAATTAATGACAGGACAAGATTTTTTAGCTTTATCAAATGCTGTTGAGGAAATAAAAGTTTGGATAGAACCATACAGTATTGAATTAGAAATAAATGAAGATGTAGAAATACAGTCTTCTAGTAAAGAAGAAAGTTATTTAAAAATTGAAATAGACGGCTATAAATTAGAATTAATGGTAAAAGATAGTTATGTTTATATAAATCATTCAGATACTTCTTGTTTTGAACTTTTATCAGAAGCAGAATTTTGGAAGCAAATGTATTTTGCTAGTAATAGCTAGGAGGCTGAGAGAATGAAAAAATAAAAAACTATAAAAGATAGAATTAAAACTCTAAAAAATCAAAATTTATTTTTAGAGAAGCAACACAAAGAAGAAACTAGCAATATTATAAGATGTCAATTGAATGCTAAGATTAGAAGTAATAACAAGACTATAAGCAATTTGGAATGGGTATTGGAGGGATAAACAATGGTTGAGTATTTACAAGAATTAAGAGTGAGAGAAGGAAACCAAGTAAGAATTATAAATAGCCATATATATAAAGAAAAACATATGACAGAAGATGAATTAGAAGCAAAGAAAATAGAATTTTCTAAGCATATGCTAGAGATATATTCTTCAGAAGATATAAACTTAGAAATCTTAGAAAATATAATAACAGAGGTGAATTAAGATGGCAACACAGGAGCAAAAGATAATTTTTAGAAAAATGGAAGAAATATTAAGAAACTATCCAAAGTATCAGAAAAGGATAGAAGTAGAAATAGAAAATTTAAAAAATCCGCAAATAAAAAAATCATGTGGACCTAGTGGACAAGGTGGAAGTAATTATGAATTTAAAAGTGAAATGGAACAGATAGAGGAACTTAAACAAAGAATTTCTAATAACATTAGTAGATATGAAGAAATAATTTTCAGGATAGATGAATGTTTGAGCATGGTTCAAGACCATAGGGATTATAACTTTATCCAATTAAAATACTTTGATAATAAGACATATGAAGAAATAGCTGATGTACTTAATATTTCTCTAAAAAGCACTTATGGAATGAGAAATAGAATTCTAGAGGCTTTGGAGATACATTTTAAAACTCAAAGATTAATAGAATTTTAGCAAAGGTAAAAACAGGGTAAAAAAGGGGTAAAAATAGGGTTATTGTAAGGTAAAAATTTATGTGATAGTATGTTAGCATGTAGCAAAGTATAGAAGTTCAGAAGAACTTCCTCCTTATCGAAATAAATTACCACAGTAGTTCAAGACTCTACTCTAAAAAAGTCTTGCCATGTGGGGCATTAGCTCAGAGAGTAGAGCATAGGTTTAAATCCTGATAGTCATTGGTGCAAGTCCAATATGCCCCCTTTAAAATAATTACATCAATACTTCTGTGGTTCTTAAGTGAACAAGCTAAGGCTTTTACAGAAGTATTTTTTTATTATAAATTGGAGGTGAAGTAGCATTGAAATTAAATGCAAGGCAAAAGGCTTTTTGTGAATATTATGTAGCTAGTGGAAATGCTACTGAGGCTGCAATAAAAGCTGGATATAAAGAAAAGAATGCTAGAAAAATTGGTAGTGAAAACTTGACAAAAACGGACATAAAAGCCTATGTTAAAGAATTAATGGATAAAGCCGAATCTGAAAGGATAGCAAGTGCAGAAGAAGTTCTACAACACTTAACAGCAATGATGAGAGGAGAAATACAAGAAGAAGTTGTAGTGATAGAAGGGAATGGTGATTATAGTTCGTCTGCTTCTGTCATAAAGAAGCAAGTATCAGCTAAGGAGAGAATAAAAGCAGCAGAACTCTTGGGGAAAAGACATGCTTTATTTACTGATAAAACTAAAATTGAAGGGACTTTGCCAGTTATGATTGTTGGTGAAGATGATTTAGATGAGTAAATATATAAAAATAAGTTTACCTCAAATTGTTGGAAAGGGCTATAAATCGTTTTGGAACTTCAAGGGTAGGTATAAGGTAGTTAAAGGGTCAAGAGCTTCAAAAAAGAGCAAGACAACAGCTCTATGGATAATTTATAACATGATGAAATATAAGAACGCTAATACTCTTGTTGTAAGAAAAGTTTTTAGAACTTTGAAAGATAGTTGCTATTCAGATTTAAGATGGGCTATTAATAGATTTCAAGTTCAAGACTATTGGGAATTAAAAGAAAGTCCACTTGAAATGACATATAAACCAACTGGACAAAAAATTTTATTTAGAGGTTTTGATGATCCGTTAAAGATTACATCAATTTCAGTTTCAGTAGGTAGTTTGTGTTGGTGTTGGGTAGAAGAAGCTTATGAATTAACAAATGAAACAGCTTTTAATATGCTTGATGAAAGTATCAGAGGAGTTGTAGAAGAACCATTATTTAAACAAATTATCATATCTTTTAACCCTTGGAACGAAAGACACTGGCTTAAAGGTAGATTTTTTGATAAAGAAGATGAAAACATTTTAGCTTTAACTACTAATTACTTATGCAATGAGTGGCTTGATGAAGCTGATAAGAAATTATTTGAAGATATGAAAAAGAATAACCCTCGTAGATATCAAGTTGCTGGACTTGGTAACTGGGGTATAGTGGATGGGCTTGTCTATGAAAATTGGCAAGAATTAGAATTTGATTGGAGAGAAATTTTAAATAAGAGACAAAAAGCAAAAGCAGTATTTGGGTTAGATTTTGGTTATACTAATGACCCTGCTGCTTTTTTTTGTGGAATACTAGATCAGGAACAAAAAGAAATTTATGTTTTTGATGAAATATATCAAAAAGGAATGCAAAACACAGCTATTTATAGCAATATAGAAAAATTAGGTTTTAAGAAAGAAATTATAGTTGCTGATAGTGCAGAGCCAAAAAGTATAGACCATTTGAAAGGTTTAGGACTTTATAGAATAAAAGCATCTAAAAAAGGAAAAGATAGTATTAATGCAGGAATACAGTTTATTCAAGACTTTAAAATTTTTATACATCCTAGGTGTGTTAATTTTTTAACTGAGATTTCAAATTATGCTTGGGATAAAGATAAGTTTGGAAAAGCAACAAATAAACCTATCGATGATTTCAATCACTTAATGGATGCTATGAGGTATGCACTTGAAGATTATATGAGAAATAACTCTGTAAGAACAATAGATAGAAATATCTTAGGAATAAGATAGGAAGGAGGATTAATGACTGTACAAGACTTAAAAGAAGCTCTTGAAGCATTTATAAAAAATGAATTACCAGAGCTACAAAAAATGGAAGATTATTATAGTGGAAAACATAATATTTTAAATAAGAAAGATAGAAGTGATAAGAAAAAAGATACTAAGTTAATTAATAATTACCCTGAGTATATAACAACTATTGTAACAGCATATTTTCTAGGAAAGCCTATTGCTTATGCTTTACAAGATGATAAATTAAAAAAAGATTTTGAAAAATTATCAGAATACTTAGCAACAGAAGAAGAGCAGCAAGAAAATTTTGAACATGCATCTAATTTAAGTGTGTTTGGAAAGTCTTATGAACTTTGGTATAAAAATGTAGATAATACTATTGGAAATGTAGTTGTAGACCCAAGAGATTGTTTTATTTTAAGAGATAAAACAGTTAAGAAAAATATAATTGCTGCTGTTAGATGGGATAAAACTAAAAATCAAGAAAATAAATGGGTTTATACATTGGAAGTTTATGATAGTACAAGTGTTACAACTTATGAATTTCTATCTGATAGTGATAAAAAAGAAGTTCCAACTGTAAAGGGAGAAACTAAGCTACATGGATTTAATCAAGTCCCAATTATTGAGTTCTTAAACAATAAAAGGGCTAACGGAGATTTTAAAAATGTAATTTCTTTGATTGATGGTTATAACGAAGCAACTTCAACTGCTATTGATGATATGAAAGACTTTACAGATGCTTATTTAGTTTTGATTAATATGGGTGGAACTACTGATGAAGAATTAGAAAGAATGAATAAAAATAAGGTTATGCTTATCAATGACCAAGGTGATGCTAAGTGGCTTGTTAAGCAAGTCAATGATAGCTATGCTCAAAATAATAAAAATAGGTTAAATCAAGATATTCATAAATTTTCTATGATACCTGACATGCAAGACAAAGAGTTTTCAGGGAACAGTTCAGGAGTTGCACTTGGATATAAGTTATTAGCTTTGGAACAATTAGCAGCACAAAAAGAAATGTATTTTAAAAAGTCAATTAATCAAAGATTGCAACTTATGATAGATTTTTATAATTTAAAAATTAGTCCAAAGGATATTCAAAAAGTATTTACTAGAAATGTTCCAAAGAACTTAGTAGAAGCAGCAGACACTGCTCAAAAGCTACAAGGAATAGTATCACATGAAACTATCTTATCTATTTTGCCTTTTATAGAAGATGCAAAAGTTGAACTTGAAAAAATAAAAGCAGAAGAAGATATCAATGCAGAAAAAGATATGAATACTCCAATTGGAGTTGGTGCTAATGGCTCAAAAGAATAGAGATTATTGGGAAGAAAGGCAAGTTAAAAGAGAAGCTAAGGCATTTACTACTATACAAGATATTGAAAAAGAGTATAAGATTGCACTTGAAAAGGCTAAGCAAAATATAAACAAAGAGCTTAGTAGAATAGGTACAACTTATATGAAAGATAACAATTTAAGTTATCACGATGCTTTGAAACTTTTAAAAGGGGATGAATACAAAGTTTGGAAAAAAGATTTACATGATTACATGAAAGAATATAACAAACTTTTAAAAACTGCACCTTTGGAAGCTAAAAAACTTTATTTAGAAATAGAAACCTTAGCTGCTAGAAGTCGTATGAGCTACTTAGATAATCTTAGAACTCAAATCAATATGGAACTTATAAAAGTATCAACAGAGGTTGATGGATTGGCTAAAAATACCTTGTCTTCGATTTATAGAGATACTTACACAGAGGTAACAAAAGATTTAGACATTAATTCTATAGTTAGTCCTGAAAAAATAAAAACAGTTTTAGACAAGCCTTGGAGTGGAGCAAACTTTTCTGAAAGACTTTGGGCTAATACTGATAAACTAGCTCAAACAGTGAAGCAAGAAATAGTTAATGGAATGATACAAGGTATCAATTTACAAACTATGACTAAAAGAGTTTCTGAAAGATTTGAGATAGCTAAAAAGAATGATGTTGAAAGACTTTTAAGAACAGAAGTTAATTATACCTTAAATCAAGCTACACTTGATGGATATAAGGAAGCTGGAATAGAAAAATATGAGTTTAGTGCTACACTAGACAGCAGGACCAGTCAAATTTGTTCAGAGTTACATGGTGAAGTATTTGAGATTAAAAAGATTGCAGTTGGGCTTAATTATCCTCCAATGCATCCACGATGCAGAAGTACAACAATACCGATTGTTGACTATGAAAATTTAATCAAGCAAGGTAGAGAAGAAATAGGAGAAAAAGAATTAACTCCTGATGAAGAATCTGCTATAATGAGATATATTGGATCAGATTCATATAAAATAAATGAACCTTTAAGAAATGGAAAGGAATTAACTCAAGACCAAAAAGAATGGATTAAAGTGTTGGATAGAGCACTTGAAAAAATGCCAGTATATGAGGGAGAAGTTACTAGAAGTTTAACTTTTCAATTACAAGGTAAAGAAGCTTTACGAGAATTTTTGAAAGAACATAAGATTAATGAAATTGTTTCTTATCCAGCTTATACTTCAACAACTGTTGGCGATACTTATAATTCTAATGGAGAAGTACAAATTAAAATTATATCAAAAACAGGTAGGGATATTAGAAGATTTAATGAAGGGGAACAAGAAATTTTATTTGAAAGAAATAAAAAATTTAAAATTGTTAAATATGAATTTTACAAAGGGAAACATTATTTTAAAATGGAGGAATTAAATGAGTGAAAAAGATTTTAAAAAATATTGGGATGATAAATATGAAGAATGGAAAAAAGACACAAATCCAAAACCTTTTACCCATCCGAGATGGAATATGCCTGATTTTGGAAAAGTAGTAGGACATATTAATACAAGTTATGAAGATGAACTAAATGGCTTGAATGAAATGATGAAATCAGGATTATTTGATGATGAATGGTATCAAGAAGAATTAAAAATTATTAAAGAAAGATATGGTATTAAAGATTAATTTAAGAGAGTTTAAATACTCTCTTTTATTTTTAAGGAGGATTTATGAAAAATAATATACTATCTAAAAATTATAAAAAAATTGTAATATATGATGAAGAAACAAAAAAAGAACTAGCAGTAATTACAGATGAAGAAGTAAAAACTGCTAGTTCAAATATAGTGGTTAAGTTACAACCTTAACTACTTTATCCTTTAGGTGGATAAGGATCTTTTCCATAACTGTTTTTTTCACGAATTTTTCCATCTTTTCCGTGAATAACAACTTCTGATTTTTGGTTTATGGCAATATCACGAGCTTTTTCTATAGCCTCTGCTTGAGTAGAAAAAGTTCCAGTAGCTTTTTCATTTCCTGCTCCTTTTACCTGCCATTTACCATCTTTTGGAACTACATGTTGGTCTTTTCCCATGTTAAATAAACCTCCTTTCCTAATTCAATATGTAGACCCCCTCTCCTATATTGGATTATAACTTTAAAAGGAGAAAAAGTAAATTTTAAAAATTTCTCTTGACTTTTTGACGGTCATAATATATAATTAAGACAGTCATAAAAGGAGGTGGAGAAATTGACTAAAAAATTAGGTCGTCCAACAGATAATCCAAAACCTTATAAAATAACTGTTAGAATTGATGAAGAAAGTAAAAAAATATTAACTGAATATTGTTTGAAAGAAAAAGTAAATCAAATGGAAGCAGTAAGGAGAGGAATTAAAAAGTTAGATGAAAAATAAAAAGAATAGTTTATCAGTTATCTTGGCGGATAAATAAACTATTCTTGGTACAAGAAGTTACCCTCTTATGAAATCTATTATATCATAAGGGAGTACTTCTATCAATTATAATTTTGAATGGAGGTATTTTTTTATGTATGCAAATATGGAAAAGGTAATCAAAGAAAGTAGAAAACACTTAACAACTCATTATGATATGACAACTGAGCAACTTAATAATATTAGAGATAATTCAAAAGGTATTTTTGAAATGATAGGAACAGCTTTTATGTTTGGTTTTGGACAAGGTATGAAATATCAAAAGAAAAGAGGTAAGGTGAAAAAATAATGAATGAATTAAAAATTATAGATGAAAGAGAAGTATTAGGAAAACAATTAAGAATATATGGAGATTTTGAAAATCCATTATTTTTAGCAAAAGATGTTGCTGAGTGGATAGAATATGATAAAGAAAAAATTGGTCAAATGTTAAATACTGTTGATAATGATGAAAAAATAATCTCACCGATACATTATAGTGGTCAGGTTAGAAATATGTGGTTTGTTACAGAAGATGGATTGTATGAAGTTTTAATGCAAAGTAGAAAACCAATAGCAAAGAAATTTAAGAAAAAAGTTAAAGAAATATTAAAAGATGTTAGAAAATATGGAATGTATGCCACAGATG
>ERZ773068.1541-NODE-1541-length-11271-cov-5.137393_pt1 | contig 11271 bp, 6 predicted proteins | sample MGYA00580620_ERZ773068 | MGnify/ENA primary metagenome ERZ773068 (study PRJEB29015, sample SAMEA2737983) | human oral metagenome | biome: human oral; feature: human-associated habitat; material: dental | place: China | collected 2101 ... | reverse complement strand
GGGCGGTGTCGGTTGCACGGTCGGTGTGGGTTGCGCAGGCTGTGCGGACTGCGCGGCCCGCGCCGCCGCCCGGCGGGAGACCCTGGTGACCCGCTCGCCCGACCCGGCGGCGCGATGGCGGTCCACGAGCGCCCTCAGCTCCTCGCGGGACATGGATCCCAGCCCCAGGCAGGAGCGGGCGGCGGCGGCGTGCTCGTTGTCCGGATCCCACTGGTGGGGGTTGTCCGCGAGCGCCGCCAGCACCTGGATCTGGGCGTCCGACGGCGTCTCGGGCAGGAGGCGCTCCCACACCTCCCCGTCGCTGGGCGGGAAGCCGTGGGTGACCAGGGGGAGCCAGTCGTGGTCGGGCAGGAATCCCGTCGACGCCCCGATGCGGGCCAGGGCGGCGGGCAGGAGCGCCTCCAGGGGCGCCTTGACCCGGATGACGGCGCTGTCCGCCTGGTCGCGGATCTCCGTCCACGTGGGGCCGTAGACGCCCTCGGGGTCCTCCTCGGTCATGCGCTGGAGCGCCCGCACCAGCTCGGGGACGGCGCCCTCGTGCTCGGGCCGGCTGACGGCGGCCAGCGCGCGCACCGCGGGATCCTCGTCCTCGCCCAGGCCGGACAGGTCCTCCTTGAGGTCGACGAGCACCTGGACGAGGGTGCGCCGCTCCTCGCGCTGGTGCGGGTCGGCCGGGTCGAGTCCGTCCAGCCGGTCGCAGACCTCCGCGAGGACGGCCGTGCGGGCGTCGTCCGCCCCGGGCAGGACGAGCCACGGCACCACGGTGTCCAGCGTCTCCAGGTCGATGCGGCCGTCGGGTCGCGGCACCCGGGGCACGAGGACGTCGAGGACCTCGGGGGCCAGGGTCATCAGCTCCAGGCCGGCGTTGTAGATGAGGGGGTCGCGCAGCTCCCCCAGCGACTGCCACACGTCGTCCCCCGTCGCGGCGGGGCGCTCGTCGAGGAGCTCGCGGGCCCGCTGCGCCGCCCGCTCGTCGACGGCGCGGCCGGCCAGGTCCTCCTCGCAGCGGCGCAGGAGGAAGCCGATATTGCGCACGAAGATGCTCAGGTCCTCGGTGACGTCGGCGAGGGGCTCGTCCTCGGCGCGCTCGGCCCCCCACTCGGCGAGGACCGCCAGGACGTAGCGCAGCGCCGCCGGCGTGGCCGGGTACGGCGTGCCCTGGCGGAGGAAGCACAGCTCCAGGACGTCGACGGCCTCGGCCATCGCGTCCGGGTCCTCGCCCTGAAGGGTCTTGAGCGCGGGGACCGCCCCCTCCGCGGTGCCGTGGGCGTGGAGCAGATGCGACCAGTCGGTCGTCTCAAGAATGTTGCTCGCGGTCATACAACGAGGCTATCTAAATCGTGATGTACCGGCGTGGAGATCGGAGACGATGAGAGCGGCGCGTCGCGGTTTCACCGATCGGGTGCGCGCCGCAGCCGGCTCGGGCGGCGCGTCCGAATCCGTTGCAACGGGAGCGCACGGCGCCGTCGGCGGCGGAGGAAATCCCGGGATGAACGGGATTGTTCCTCCCGCCCGGCGGGATCGGGGCCTTTGCAATGGATTCGGGCGCGGAGGCGAGGCCGGGACCGGCGGCCGACGACGAGGCCGGGACCGGCGGCCGACGATGGCGATGAGCAGCCGCCGGTCCCGGCGGATCGGGGCCTCAGGCCCGCTCCCGGAACACCACCCGCCGCTGCACCAGGTAGCCGGCCACGTAGATCGCGCCGTCCCCGATGATCTTGGCGAGCCCCAGGGGGACGCCGATCCCGGTCAGGACCCGCAGGGCCGCGTAGCTCGCCGCCACGAGCGCGACCGCCAGGGCCGCGTAGCGCACCGCCGTGCGCCCCACCGTCCCGGGCGCCGCCCGGAAGACGCGCCGGTTCATGAAGAAGTTCGCGGTCCCGCTCACCAGCCGCGCCCCCACCACGCCGACCAGCAGGCTGCCGGTGAGCAGGTGCAGGACCATGACGCCGATCCAGTCGATGACGAAGCTCGCCAGGCTCGCCCCCGTGAAGCGCAGCAGGGGCGCGTAGATGCGGGCCGAGTCCCGCAGGGGCCGGAAGTGGGAGGAGGCGTTGCCCGGCTCGTAGACCGTGGCGATGCCGACCTCCTCCACCTCCAGGCCCAGCTCTCGGGCCCGCAGCAGGGCGCTCAGCTCGTACTCGTAGCGGCTGCCCGCCACCTCCAGCATCCAGTCGTAGCCGCCCGCCGGGTAGCCGCGCAGGCCCGTCTGGGTGTCGCGCAGCCGCCAGCCGGTCGCCCCGCGGAACAGCAGGGCCGTCACGTCATTGCCCAGGCGGCTGCGCAGCGGCACGGATCCGGTGAACTCGCGCACCCCCAGCGCCATGCGCCCGGTGGCGCGCACCCGCCTCGCCACAGAGGCGATATCCGACGGCGTGTGCTGGCCGTCGGCGTCGGCGCACACCACGTCCGCGCCCGGCCAGGTGGTGGCGGCCCGGGCCAGGCCGGTGCGCAGCGCCTGACCCTTGCCGTTGTTGACCTGGTGCGTGACCACGACGGCGCCCTGGGCGCGGGCCTGGGCGAAGACAGCGACGTAGTCGGGGCCGCTGCCGTCGTCCACCACGAGGACCCGGCAGCCGGGAAGAGCCTCGTGCAGGTCGTCGACGAGCCCCACCAGGCGGGCGTCCGGCTGGTAGGCGGGGACGACCACCGCCAGGCGCGGGGTGCCGGAGGCTTCCAGGACCGCTGCCCGGGCCGGGGCCGTCGTCCGGGACGCAGGGGCCCGGAGTGCCCGGGCTGCATGGCCCGGGGCCGACATTGACGCGAGCCCCGGCTTAGTGGGTGAAGGCGCCGACTCGGTGGGCAGAGGCCCCGGCTCGGCGAGTGCGGGCCCCGGCTCAGTGGGCAGGGGCCCTGGGGTCGACGTCGCGTCCTGGGCCGATCGGGCCCCGGCGTAGGAGGTACCGGCCTTCTCCTGGGCGGCCAGGGGAGCCTGCGGCCCCTCCAGGGCAGGGCGGGACGAGGGGCGGGCCAGCGGGTAGGAGCCGGTGGACCAGGTTGCCGGGTTCATCTCAGGCCCCCTGCGCAATGTAGAGGATGTCGGAGGTGCCGCGCTCGCCGCCGTTGGAGGGCTGGTTAATGACCTGCCCGTTGAAGTACATGGTCGAGGAGCCGCCGCCGTCGAGGTTGTAGGCCACCTGGCACCCCAGGTCCACCATGATCTGGGCCAGCTCGGTCATGGTCACGCCGCGGGAGTAGCCCTCCTCGCGACCGTCCACCACGACGAACACGTAGTGCCCCTGCCCGAGCGCCCCCACGGCGGTGCGCGGCTGACGTCCCTGGATGGAGTGGTTGCCGAAGTTCGTGTCCACCTCCACGGCGTCGATCCCCTCCCGGACCGAGCCGTCCTGCACCAGGGCGGGCCCGAAGCTCAGCGTGTTCCAGGCTCCTGCGTCCAGGAGGGCCTGGGCGCTGGTGGTGGTCTCGTCGTAGACCTCCATGCGGCCGTCGGTGTAGAGGACCAGGCCCTGGCGGGTCGGGGAGTCGCGGTAGACCACCCCGTTGCGGATGAGGATGCCGGTGTCGCGGAAGCCGTAGTAGTCGCCGTTGACGGCCAGGAAGGCGTCGTGGGAGGAGGCGATCTGACTGGGTCGGGCCGTGATGTTGGTGCCGTACTCGTTGTGGGCGAAGGCGCTGCGCACCACGGTGGCGTCGGAGACCGTGATGTCCGCCGTGTAGTAGGTGACCGTCTCGCGGCCCGAGCCGGTGGTGACGGTGCTAATGCGCACGGTCGTCGACGACGAGGTGTAGCCGTCCTGGGTCAGGGTGGCGTTTGCGGCAGTGGGTGCGGCCGTCCTGGTCACCGAGGAGTTCTGGGCCTCGTAGGCCTCGACGTCGGTGATCTCGACGTGGTCGATGACGTAGCGGTTGAGGGCCCAGGCGCCTGTCCCGACCAGGCCGATACCCAGGGCGGCGCCGCTGCCCAGGAGGAAGTTGCGTCGGGTGTGGCGCCTGGAGGTACGGGCGGTGGCCGTTGCGCTGCCAGCGGCTGACGGTTTCGCGTCCGCGCCCTGTTTCGCGTCCGTACCGTGTCCTACGGCCGGGGACGCTGCGGCCGGTGCTGGTGCCGGTGCCGCCGTCAGGGGACCTGAGGCCATCGGCTCCGTGGCGGAGGCGGGAGCGTGCGTGGTGGTATCCCGGGAGGTGGCCCCGGGGGCGCGGCCGGTGGTGGCCGAGCGGCGGAGTACAGGACGACGCGGGACTGTGCTGTGTGACATGCCTTCACGCTGCCGGGCAGGCGTGTGGCTGGCGTCAGCCCCGGTTGTGTGTTCCCTGTGAAGGGACGGCGTGGTGTGCGGCTGCCGGTCGGGCTGAGGGTGAGGCCGGGGGTGAGGTGCCGTCAGGGTGGTAGTGGCCCAGGCCCCGTCCGCGTGTGCGAGGTTAACTCGGCCGGGTAGCTGGCCACCCACAGCAGGTAGGCCCTGTCCGCGTGTGCGCGAGGTCAGCGCTGGGCCGGCGTCAGGGCCGGTGGCCGGACTGGCCCTGACGCCGTGTGCGCGAGGTTAGCGCGGCGGTGTTGTCCGAGGGTGGGGTCGTCTGGCGAGCACTTCCCAGACCGTTCCTGTGATATGGGCCATGGTTGAGTTGCTGCTCTGGACAGATGGGGCGTCGCTCACATACTGTGTGTGGTGCGAGTCGCAGTCTTCTTCCTCTCCTGCGAGGTTCAGGGGTCTTGCCCTGTCTTTGCTGGGTGGGGTGTGTGCTTACTGCTTTATTGGCCGTCCCTGAGCTCCCTGGTGATTGGAGGTGGCGGGCCGTGTTCCTGCAGGCTGACCTGGGTGTGCTGGCGGCCTTGTGCGATACGCTGACTGGCAACACGGTCCTGGCGGACGGGGTCCGGAAGGACGCGGACCGTGATCTGACGGTGGTGTGGGGGAGCCCCAGTGCCAGGGGATTCCGGGGGCCTGGTAAGTGATGCCGTGCCCGCTGCTTAAATGTGCGGCAATTCTGCTATGCCTTCACCTCCCTAGTTTTTTGACGACTACATGGGTCGTGGATGCGCAGGTCATGGACCCAAGCTCTGCGTCTACTGTGGCCGTGATTCCCGCTGGCGCCGCCATTGATAGCGTGGACAGCTCATTAGGTACTGTCAACCCCGTCTACCAGGATGCCGCGAGTGACGTTGACGCTGCTCGTGAGGACGCCGTCGTGCTGACTGGGGCTCTGGAGGGGGGTGACTACGCGGCTCTGGTGCGGGTGGTTGGTGAGCGTGTGGCGCCGCGCGTGGGTGGGGGTGCTTATGCGACTGCCCTGGTTGACGCCCTGGGGGCCAGGGGCATGGTGCGTGTGGCGGCGCACCTGCCTACTGGAGAGGGCGCGCTCCCGGCGGGCTCCGCTGGTGGTGCTGAGGGTGTCAGGGGGTGCCGGGTGAGTGGTGCAGACGGTACCGGGGCGGCCGGTGTTGGGCTGGCGTGTACGTGGACGTCCCTGCTGGCTACGGCCACCAGCTCGCCCTTGTGGGACGAGGGGCGTCGTGAGGCCCTGGCCCGGGACCTGGCGTCCCTGGTCACAGTGACCGGCCACGTGGCCGATGCCGACACGCTCCTGCTCCCACTGGGGTTCAGGCGCCTGCTGACCGCCGACCAGGACCCCCTGACCGCAGCTGCTGCTGGCACCCAGGCCCCGGGTGCTGGTGACAACCAGGCCCCGGACAGTGAGAGCGGCCGGGATCCTCTGGCCCTGGATGCTGGGTTCCTGGATGCTCTGGTTCGTGGGTTGATGGCCGGTGAGACTAGTGCGATGACTGGGGGCTTGCGGGTGGGGTGGGTTGAGTACGCGCGCCTGGCCACCACGTCCGGTGGCGGGTACTCGAACTTCCCCGAGGGAGCGCCCCGGGAGGTCAGGGCCCGCTACTCCTCCTACGGCCCCCTGGCCGCGGTCCTGACCGCCGCGGCCCGGCGTCCCCAGACGGTCCTGGACGTCCTGGCCCCGTCCCTGCCGGGGGCTGATCCCAGCACCCTGGGACCCAGCGGGAGGGGCCGGGGGCCTCATGGCGTAGACGCATACAGGGGCGCCGCCCTGGGGCCCAGTGGGAGGAGCTACGGGGACCGGGAACAGTTCCCCTGGGTGGATGGATCCCTGTGGGAGTGGGTGTCCGCCCGCACCCAGGAGTCAGGAACCGCCTGCCTGGAGGCCCTGACCGCGGCCGTGGCATCGGCCTCCACCCTGCGCTACAAGCCCACCACATCCCAACCCAACCCCTACGAGGCCCAGGCCGCCTGGCTCACCGAACAAGCCACCATCACCCTGGCAGGCATGGACACCACCACCTGGACACCCACAGCCAGACGCACCACCGCCGTCATGCTCGCCAACTCCGTGGGCGACCTGTCCGACGCGGCCACCGGCGGTGACTACGCCAGGGGCTACCAGTCCTTCTACCGGTCCCTGCCCGTGGCCTGGAGCGGTCACCACGACGTCGAGGTGACCGTCCTGCTGCGCGAGGTCCTGACCGACGACACCGCCCTGACCGTCCTGTCACGGGCCGTGGGGGTCCTGGCCGCCCGTCACCTGCTGTCCGCCGCGCTCACCGCCCGGGCGCCGGGCTCCTGGGCCCAGGCCGCGGACACCCCCTGGAAGGCGGCGCACGCCTGGCTCCTGGTCGTCGCCGGGAGGGGGGCGACCCTGGAGGGGTACCTGTACTCGGCGTGCGCCACGGGCAGGGGCGTGGGCGAGGACGAGGAGAGCCCCGCCGCCGGGGTGGCACTTGCCGCCCTGGTCCAGGGCCTGGACCTCCACGGCCTGGACCCGCACGCCCCCTGGCGGCCCCCGGCCACCCCCGCCCAGGCCGCCCGGGCCGTGACCGGTGGCCCCTCCCTGACCAGCCGGGGCCTGGGGGACAGCGTCGCCTACGACCTGTACCACACGCTCCTGCTCGTCATGGACCGCACGCGGCTCCTGCCTGACGAGGCCTACCTTCAGCCACCCGACCCCTTCGAGGACGAGACGGACGACCAGCCGCCGCGGCCCTGGAACGCGGACTGGATGTACCAGGACGACCAGGGCCACTGGCACCTGGACCCCGACAGGGCCGACGACGACCCCGACGGGTTCCGCACCTGGACTACGACGCACCCGGTCATGGCCGCCACGACGGCCAGCAGGTACTCCATCGGCACACGCTACGACCAGGGCGTCAGCGCCCAGGGGCGCCCCCCGGCACGCCACGGCCCCGGGATCCCTCCCGGACAGGCCGTCCTGGCGCTGCTGCTCACCGCCGCCACCGCCCGCCTGGTCTACGGCTACTCCCACACCTACCAGCGCCGCGCCCAACGGCACTGGCAGCACCGACGCGCAAGACAACGCAGACGCCAGGAACGACACCGACACCAGCACTAGGAAACAACACCGGGCAAGTGAACCAGGGCCGCGCGGACGGTTGTTCCTACGACTGCCATTCCCAGGCCACACGCCAGATGGACGCACCCCGGTCCCGCTCAGCTCTCCATGAGCTCACGGATGTCCCGGACGGTCAGGCGGGCACGGCCACCCGCCTCGGCTGCCAGGGCCTCGTCGGCACCGCCCTCCACGATCTCGGTGAACAGCTCGGCCTTTCTGGCCTTGAGCTCCATGACCTTCTCCTCAATGGTCCCCGTCGCCACCAGGCGGTACACCATGACCGGCTTGTCCTGGCCGATCCGGTGGGCCCGGTCCACCGCCTGCGCCTCGGCCTGCGGGTTCCACCACGGGTCCAGGAGGAAGACGTAGTCGGCCTCCGTGAGGGTCAGGCCAAAGCCCCCGGCCTTGAGGGAGATGAGGAAGACGTCCGCCTGGCCGGAACGGAAGGAGTCAATGACCTCCTGGCGGTTCGTCGTCGTACCGTCCAGGTAGGCGGTACGCAGCCCCGCCCACCGCAGGTCCTCCTCCACACTGCGCAGGTATCTCGTGAACTGGCTGAACACGAGCGCCTTGTGCCCCTCGGCCACGACCGGCTCAAGCTGCTCCAGGAGGACGTCCGCCTTGACCGACCGGGTGCGCTGGCCCAGGTGTCCGGCCCGGTTTCGCTGCCTGGCCATCCCGGCCTGGCTCCGCTTGACGGTGGCTGGGTCGGCGTCGGGCTCCTGGGCGTCGGCGACGTACACGAGGAAGGGGTCCAGCGCCATGAGCCGCAGGGTGGTCAGCGACTTCAGGGCGCTGAAGCGTGCCTGGGCGGAGTCCTCCCCCAGCAGGCCCATGACCCGCTGGCGCTCCCGGGCCAGGCGGACGTCGTAGGCCCGGCGGTGGCTGCTGCTCAGCTCCACGCTAAGCACCTGCTCGGTCTTCTCCGGCAGGTCGGCGGCCACCTGCTCCTTAGTGCGGCGCAGCACAAAGGGCCGCACCCGCGTCCTCAGGCTCTCCAGCCTCTCGGTGCTGCCCCGCTCAATAGGACGCCGGTAGAGGGCCGCGAAACGCTCCGGTCCCGGCAGCAGCCCCGGTGCCGTCGCGGACAGCAGGGACCACAGGTCCATGAGGGAGTTCTCCAGGGGCGTGCCCGTGATCCCCACCGTCGAGGGTGCTCTCAGACGCCGCACCGCCTTGTAGGTGGCCGAGGTGTGGTTCTTGACGAACTGCGCCTCGTCCAGGACCACCCAGGACCAGGGCTGGGCGGCGAAGCTCTTCTCCTCCATCCGCACGATCGTGTAGCTCGTGACCACCACGTCCGCCCCGGCCGCCACCTCGCTGACGGCGACGCCCCGCCTGGCCGACGTCCGCCTCGCCGCCACCACGCGCAGACCCGGGCAGAAGCGGGCCGCCTGCTCCAGCCAGGAGCCAACCACGCTGGTGGGGGCCACCACCAGCACCGGGGCGTGCTCGTCCCGGTTCGGGTTGCTGGCTGCGGTGTCCGGGTTGCTGGCTGTGGCGTCCCGGCCGGCCTGACGCTCCTCGACCATGCGCTGGACGGCGGCCAGGACCTGGACGGTCTTGCCCAGGCCCATGTCGTCGGCCAGGATCCCGCCCAGGCCGTGGGAGCGCAGGAGGTTCAGCCAGCGGTATCCCTCGACCTGGTAGGGGCGCAGCGTCGCCACCAGGCCCGACGGCAAGGGCACGTCAATGAGATCCCCGCCTCCAGCCCCCTCCCGCCTCCCGGCGTCCTGCTCCTGCTCAGTCCCCTCCTGGCCGGCTCCTTCCTGGCTACCCCCTTCCTGGCTGCCCCCCTCCTGGTCGGCCCCGGCCACGGCCAGGAGACGTCCCACCGCCTCCTGCCAGCGCCCAGCGGCCTGACCGACCACCCCCAGGGACACCAGCGCCTGGTAGTAACCGGCCTGGAACGGGCAGACGCGCATGGTCCCGTCCTTGGCGTGCGGGTCCTCCAGGTGGCGCCCCTCCTCCATGAGACGGGCCAGCTGGCGGATCTCGGGGCGGTCGATGCTCACCCAGGCCCCGGAGCCCAGGAGGATCTCCGACTGGCCGCTGGCCACGGCGGCCATAAGCTGTGTGATGGGTATCTCCTCAGAGCCGACCCTCACGCGCACCCGCAGGGAGAACCAGTCAGGGCGGTCGGCCTCCTCAGTGACGTCGGTGGTGATCAACGGGGGCTCGTCCGCCTGACGGTACTCAGGCACCTCGCCCACCACCTCCACCTCCAGGCAGGGCTGGCCGGCATCGGCCAGGACGGTGCCCATCTCACGCAGCACCGGCAGCGTCCGGGACACCAGGACCGCCGTGGCCATCCCGGTGAGCTCGCGCTCCTCCCACAGGGGCCCGTGCTCGGCGGCCAGGGGCAGGAGGAGGGTGACGAGCTGGTTGGACAGGCGCAGCTCGGCGCCGCGGTCCCGGATGGTTCCGACGTCGTCCCGGATGGTCCTGGCGTCGTCCCGGACAGCCTCGGGACCGTCCAGGGCCCTGCCCCCCTCCTGGCTGGCGCCGGGGTGGGTCAGGCCGCCGACCTCCACCTCCTGCCTGACCCCGGAGCCTGTGGAATAGCGCATGAGCCAGGTCAGGTGGGAGCGGTGCGTGGCGCCCTCGACCCGAATGCGCAGGACCGCCCGCAGGGTGACCGGCTCAGGCAGGTCCACGGCCCGGTCCACCCGTAGGCCGGGCACCGCGCGTCGCAGGGGGTCCAGGTACCGCTCCTGGAAGTGGGGGACGTCCTCGGCCGGGATCACGACCCCGCCGGGCCGGTTGACCAGCAGCCGGGAGACGACGCTGCTCGGCGGCGGGTCCAGCGGGAGGATGAGGAGCTCACCGCCCAGGCCCCGGGCCACCAGCGCGTGGACCGGGGAGCCCACGGGCCTCAGGGGCAGGCCACCGGTGCTGGTCAGCCGACGGACCCGGGCGCGGCCGGTGGGCTCCTCACCCCAGGCCGTCCTGCGGGGAGGCACCTCCTCCTCGCCCGCCTCCTGGGCGAGGTCGGCCAGGACGTCCTCGGCCGCCCCCAGGTCCACCCCGGACAGGTCCACGTACGGCGAGCGTGTAGGCGCCGTCGGCCCCCTGGGACAGGTCCAGGTTCAGCACCGTCCCCGGCCGGATCCTCACCGGGCTCCCGCCGTGCTGCGCGGTGGTCAGGGTCAGCCCCAGCGCGGCCCCGCGGGCGAGCACCTCCCAGATACGGTCGGGCGCCTGGTGGAGGAGGATCCGGGAGTCCCGGGAGGAGAGGTCCGTGGGCACCATGGTGGCGATCTCGCAGAGGATCCCCAGCTGGGCGCTGACGGCCCGTCCCTCCAGCTTGCCGCCCACCACCTGGGCCCAGGAGGCCCCCCGCCTCAGCCAGCCGTTCCTGCCCTGGATGAGGGGGCGCACGGACAGGTCCCGGGTAGGTGACCAGGTCGGCGTGCCCGCCTCGGAGAACTCCAGGGCCAGGGGGGCATCGCCGCTCCGGGGGACGGTCAGGAGCGCCTCCAGGTCCCGTTCCCACAGCGGCTCCGCCCCGGCACCGCGTGGGGACCCGGCCCGGGTACGGGCCTCCATGAGGAGGGCGGCGGAGTGCTTGCAGTTGGACCCGACCGGGCAGGAGCAGCTGCCCTCCCAGAGCACGGCCGGGGCGCCGTCGCGGGGGATCTCGTCGGTGACGTGCATGGCGACGGCCTCGTAGACGCCGCCCGCGCCACGTACCTGGCCCGAGACAATCCCCCCGTCGTCGCTGGTTGACAGGGTCAGCACCCGGCCCTCGGCGAGGTAGCGCCGGGCCCGCTCAAAGGACCTGGAGCCGACGACGTCGATGACGTCCTCGTCGGTGACACGTGCGGGCCAGTCGTTCAGCGTGCTCCTGACAGGCATGCGCCCAGGCTACGGCAGGGGATTGACCCGGGCCCGGCCGCGTCCCCGACCACGTGGCTGGGGACGCGGCCGTCT
>ERZ773068.1534-NODE-1534-length-11296-cov-3.614002_pt1 | contig 11296 bp, 13 predicted proteins | sample MGYA00580620_ERZ773068 | MGnify/ENA primary metagenome ERZ773068 (study PRJEB29015, sample SAMEA2737983) | human oral metagenome | biome: human oral; feature: human-associated habitat; material: dental | place: China | collected 2101 ... | reverse complement strand
CATCGCCGCTCACGCGATGATGGACGCCGCGATCCGGGACCGGTCCCTGTCGCACCCGGATGACGCCGAGCTTGAGGCTGAGGCTGCCGTCATCTCCCGCCGGAAGATTGGCACGGGCGGTGGGTTCGGCTGGACCGCCCCGGAGGGGATGACCTCGGCCGGGATGGACGCACTGACACTGGCCCACTGGGCCACGAAGACAACGAAGCGCAGGCCGCGTGAGCTGACCGGCAGGCGTGTGGGGGTGGTGATGTGATGGACCAGTGGGTCTACTACTCCCCGGTGCCGACCGATGTCGTCGGTCTGGCCGAGGATGACGCTGCCCTCATGGCCCGCCTGGTCAAGCAGTGGCAGGCCAAGCGGTCGAGGAATGCGTTGCGTAGGCAGTACCGGGACATGCAGGTGACCGTGGATTTCTTGGGCGCCTCCGTGCCCCCCTACATGCGGGACCAACTCGACATCGTCTGCGGCTGGCCGGACAAGGCCGTCACGTCGCTGGCGTCCCGGTGTATGTGGGATGGGGTCACGTCGCCGTCGGGCGAGGAGGACCCCCTAGGGGCCATGAGCCTCCTGCATGAGAATCGCTTCGACCTGCTCGTGCCCGAGCTCGTGGACGCGACGCTCACCTACTGTTGCAGTTTCGTCGTCGCCCTGCCGGGAGACCCGGTCGCGGGCGACCCCGACGTCGTAGTGACGGGCGCTGACGCCCTGTGGGCCACCGGCCTGTGGGACGTGCGCCGCCGCGGCCTGGAGGCCGGGCTGCTGGTCGACAGCGCGGATGATAACGGCAGGCCGACGTCGATGCTCCTCCTCACCAGCGAGCATGTGACTCGCCTGGCCCTGGGGGACCGGGGGTGGGTGGCCGTCGCCCGCATGGATCACAGCCTGGGGCGGGTCCCTATGGAGCCGCTTCCGTACCGGCCCGCGCTCGGCCGTCCGTTTGGGCGGTCGCGTATCAGCCGTGAGGTCATGTCCATCACGGACCGCGTCGTCAGGGCGGGCTTCCGCACGGAGGTCAGTAGCGACCTGTACGCGGCCCCGGCACTGCTGCTGCTGGGCGCTGACGAGTCAATGTTCCAGAATGCCCAGGGCGAGCGCACGCCGCTCTGGTCCTGGTACATGGGGCGGCTGAAGAGCCTGCCGAAGGACGAGGACGGGGATAAGCCGGACTTGCAGGTGATCCCGCAGCAGAGCATGGAGCCATTCTTGGCGATGAAGCGCGCGCTGGCGGCGGAATTTGCTTCGGCGACGTCACTGCCGATCTCCGCCCTCGGGATCGTCCAGGACAACCCGAGTAGCGCCGAGGCGATCTACGCCGCCAAGGAGGACCTGGTCATCGAGGCGCAGAACACTACCCGGTCGATCGGCTACGGCCTGAACCGGATCGTGCAGGACGCCATCTGCCTGCGGGACGGGACCCCCATCTCGGAGATGGATGATGAGGTGCGGAACCTCGCGACCCGCTGGCGCAATCCTGCGATGCCGTCCGTCGTCAGCCAGTCCGACGCCGTGGTCAAGCAGATTTCGGCGATCCCAGAGCTCGCTCAGACTGACGTGGCCCTGGAGGAACTGGGCTACTCGGCTGAGCAGATCGTGCGTATCCGGTCGCAGATCAAGAGGGCTCAGGCTGGTGGGGTGCTGGATCGCCTGCTGGCGTCCACGCCCACCCCGGCCGCACCTGCACCGCAGGAGCCCGCGGAGCCTACTGGGGTGACCACTGGTGGCGACGCGGGCTGACCTGGAGCGGCTGTCTCGCGGCCTGGATGAAGCCACGAGGATGGCGCTGGCGGCCCTGGCGGCCGCGTTCGCCCGCCTGGACCTGTCCAGCCCTGAGGCTGCGCGTGACGCTCTCCTGGTGGTGATGCCAGCCATCGCCGCCCAGTACGGCGACCTAGCCGCGTCCAGCGCTGCGGAATGGTATGAGCGTCTGCGTGCCGACGCCGTCGGCGGCACCTACTCGGCCATCCTGGCTGACGGGCCGTCCGAGGTGCAGGTGGCGCAGGCGACCCGCTGGGCGGTCGGCGGCCTGTGGGGCGCTGACCCGCCCAGCGTGCAGGCCACCCTGGGGAACGTGCTGGCCCGCCTCGTGGGGCAGCAGGGGAAGGACACGGTGCACCGGAACGTCGCCGTCGACCCTGCCCGCCCTCGGTGGGCGCGCGTGCCCGGCCCCGGCGGCTGCTGCGCCTGGTGCAGCATGCTCGCCAGCCGGGGATTCGTCTACGCCAGTGCTGCGGCGGCGGGCAAGGGGCACGCCTACCACGATTACTGCTCGTGCGTCCCGACGCCACTGTGGAAGGGGCAGTCGCACCGCATCGATGGCTATGACCCGAAGGCCCTGCGCGCCGCCTACGACGAGGCCAGGGCGGCCGTGAAGGCGACTGGTTCCGCCGTCGACGACAAGGCGATCGCCGCCGAGATGCGCCGTCTGTCACCTGAGACCGTCACTGACGGGGTCTCCCCCGCCGAGTGACCCAACCATACCTATGAGCCCCTGCCGCGATGGTGGGGGTTTTGTCGTGCCGCGATGGCACCTATCTCACTGAGGGAGAACCAATGGACAAGACCGCCAAGGCCACTGAGGCCGCTGAGGCCGCTGAGGCCGCGGAGCCGACCGAGCCCACCGAGGCCAGTGGGGAGGCGCCCGCGACGGGCGACGCCACCGACACGCTCGGAGACGCTGGCAAGAGGGCCCTAGCCGCCGAGCGTGCAGCCCGTCGAGAGGCCGAGAAGCGAGCCAACGACCTCGCCGCCCAGATCAAGGCCGCCGAGGATGCAGGCAAGACCGAGGCCCAGAAGCAGGCCGATGCGCTCGCCGCCCTCCAGGCCGACCTGGCCGCGATGCGGGCCGAGAAGGAGCGCGCCGAGGTCGCCGCAGCAACGGGCGTCCCTGTCGACATCCTCGCAGGCCCCGGCGACGACCCGACCACGTGGGCCGAGCAGGTCAAGGCATGGGCGGCCGAGCAGGCCAAGCCTACTGAGGCGCCCGCCCAGCCGGTCGTGCGTCACCACGGTAACCCGTCCGGAGCGGGAGCCGCCTCCCTCGATGAGCGTATCGCCGCAGCTGAGGCGGCTGGAGACATGACTCTCACGGCCTCCCTGAAGGCGCTGAAGCTCGGCTCCCACTGATAGCCATCACGAACGAAAGGAATGACCATGCCCGGAATTACCGGTATGGCAACCACCTACTCATGCCCGAACTACGTCGGCGAGCTTTTCGCCGCGTCCCCTGAGGACACGCCGCTGCTGTCCTCTATCGGTGGCCTGACCGGCGGCAAGTCGATCAACGGGATCGAATGGTCCTGGTCTGGTTACGATTTGCGCGACGCCGAGGATGGTCGCCAGCGCACTGAGGGCGCGAAGGCCCCCGCTTTCGAGGCGCGCAAGCGTTTCGCGGCCTCCAACGTGACCGAGATTCACCAGGAGGCCGTGTCGGTCTCCTACACCCGCCAGGGTGCGACCAAGCAGGTCACTCCTGCGCCTGGGTCGACGACTGTCACCATCGGTGACACCGTCCTGCCCGCCGACGAGCTGGCATGGCAGATCGGCACCCAGCTGAAGCAGATCGCCCGCGACGTCGAGAAGACCTTCATCACGGGGAAGTACGCCAAGCCGACGGACAACCAGACGCCCCGCAAGACTCGCGGCCTCATCGAGGCGATCACCACGAACGTGGCGACCACCACCCACAAGGCCAGTGAGCTCACCGAGGCCGACGTCGTCGACCTCATCGAAAAGGTCTGGGAGAGCGGCGGCCTCCAGGAGGGCGAGACCCGCACCCTCATCGTGAACTCCACGCTGAAGCGCGCCCTCACCAGGGTCTTCATCAAAGAGGCAAAGTACCAGGAGTCATCCCGCACCGTCGGCGGCGTCAACCTGAAGACCATCGAGACGGATTTCGGCACGCTGAACATCATGCTGAACCGGTACGTGCCGCCCACGAAGTTGATCGTGGCGTCACTGGAGCAGCTGTCTCCGGTCTTCATGGAGATTCCTAAGAAGGGTCACTTTTTCGCGGAGCCGCTGGCAAAGACCGGGGCGTCGGATGACGTGCAGCTCTACGGGGAGATCGGCCTGGAGTACGGCAACGAGAAGGCGCACGGCTGCCTGACGGTGGCTGCTGGCTGACGCGGATGGGGACGCCCCTGCCCGGCCCAGAGAAAGGGAATCATGAGGATCACTTGCCACAAGCATCCATCGCTGCTGGTGACTACCCCGCGCGTTGAGTTCGTGGATGGGGTGGCCGACGTCGACGAGGAGACGCTCACCGCTCTGACGCCGCTCCTGGAGGAGTGGGGTATCGACGCCGCCGATATCGGTGGCGAGCACGCCGAGACCAGCCCCGAGGGCACCGAGGAGTCCACGGAGCCTGAGGCCCCCGAGGGTGCCACCCCGCCTGAGGAGGAGACCCCAAAGCGGGGCAAGAATGGCTGACACCTTTGCGACGGTGGAGGACCTGGAGGCGCGGTGGCGTGGTCTGTCTGAGCAGGAGCATAGGCGGGCCGCGGTCCTGCTGGAGGACGCGACGGACCTCATCAAGTCGTCCGCGCCGCGCTGGCAGCACGCGTCTCTGGGGACGCTGAAGCGCATCTGCTGCGCGGTCGTGAAGCGGGCGCTCCAGGCCGAGCAGGGGGCGGCTGACGGGCTCCCCGAGCCCAGGGGCCTCCTCGCCAGCGAGATGCACACGACGGGGCCTTTCACCGACCAGTACGCCTACAGCAACCCTGAGGGCGACCTTTTCCTGCGGGCGGCTGAACTGAAGCAACTGGGCGGCCGCAGGTCGGCCGCGTTCGAGGTGGACCTGCTGGCTCCGGCGGTGGCCCCGTGATCGTCTTCGGCCTGGTCGCCGTGACGAGGCTCAGGGCGGGTGACGGTGGCACAGACCAGTACGGTGAGGCTGTCCCCGGACCGGTCTTGGAGAGTGCCCTGCCGCCCGCCCTGCTCAACCCCGGTGGCACCAGCGAGCCGGTCGCCGCGGGCTCTCTGCCGGTCGTCAGCCAGCCCACCCTGTACTGGCGCGGCAAGCACCCGGATATCCGCTCCAGCGACCTCCTGCGCATCGCAGGCGTGACGTACAGGGTCGAGGGCGCCCCGGCCCGCTGGCCCAAGGGGACCGTGGTGACGCTCCACGCCGCCACCGACCCACACCAGACAGGGGGTACCTGATGAGCGTCGTGAAATTCAAGCTCGATCGCAGGGGCATCCGGGCGCTCGTGTCCTCCGATGAGGCGCAGAGCGTCGTCACTGAGGCCGCCGAGGAGCTGCGCGCCCGCGCGGGGGATGGCTTCAAGGTCCACTCCTCCAACAAGGGGAAGCGCGCCCGCGCCTACATCCACGCCTCCACTAAGGAGGCAGGCATGGAGCAGGTCAAGCACCACACCCTGGAGAGGGTGCTGGGCAGCATCGGGGGAGGTGACGGCTGATGGCTGGCGCATCTCGGGATACGAAGGCGCTGGTGATGGCGGCTCTGAAGGGGGCGCTGCCTGACGTGCAGGTGGTGTCCACCGTCCCCTATGCGAATGGCGACCCACCTGACCCTCTGGTCCTGGTGATCGCTACGGGCGGCCAGGGCCAGCACCAGCGGGTCCTCTCCACCGGTCAGGTCACCATCGATTCTTTCGCTCCCACTACGGGCCAGGCAATGCGTCTGGCCCTTCGCGTTGACGCGGCAATTAATGCGCTCACGGCGGGCCATGCATTTCCGGTCACTCGGGTGACTGGAAATGCGCCCGCTGAGTCGCCCGACCCGACTATCACGGCCGCCCGCGCTACGGCCACCTACCAGATCACTACACGGAACCAACCGTAAGGAGAAAGCAAGATGGCGACAAATGCCGACAATGTCTTGGGCTTTGGGTCGGACGACGACAGTCTTTTCCTGGGCGCCTATGACCCCCAGCTGGCCACCAAGATTCAGGGCCTCACGACCCAGATTCCCGCAGCACTGAAGGACTGCGGCTGGCTTTCCGACGACGGCGTCAAGTTGACGATGGACGACTCGGTCACGAAAATCAAAGGGCACCAAGGCCATGGTGTCGTGCGAACCTTCATGGATTCGTCTGAAACAGGGCTGGAGGCGGCTCTCCTGGAGTCGCAGCTGGATATCGTGACACGTTTCCTGAACGCGACCGCGGAGAAGATTCAGGAGCAGATCGGGGCCGGTCCGGCGAAGACGGACGTCGTGAAGATGACGGCGAAGGCGCAGCGCACGGTGACCGTGCTCAGCGGTGTCCTCGACGTTTTCGACACCGCCTCCACTGGGGACACCCGTACCCGCATGCGAATTGTTTTCCCGCGCCTCGAGCTCGGTGAGCGCGGGGAGGTTCCATTCAAGGTGGGTGAACTGACCGCTTGGTCCTACAAGCTTTCAGTTCTGGGCGACTACATCATCTACTCCAACGCGAAGTCGCTGATCCCGGCCTAACGGCCTCTTTTCTCCCTGCCCCGGCGCGGCGTGGTCGGTCCCTGCGCCGGGGCAGGGTCACCAATAGCTAGGACCGCCACCACCTGAAAGGGACCGACATGACCAGCAAGAAGACCAGCAAGACGGCCGAGCACGCCCGCGAGATTGGGGCTAAGACCCCGTCCGATTTTCAGGAGGCTGAGGCCAAGGGGGGCGTCGTGGAGGTGACCGTCGACGGCCTGACTATCGAGGTCGACCCCGCCGCGTTCCAGTCCGACTGGGAGGTGATTGAGGCGCTGGCTGCTATGGAGGACGGGAGTGCCTCTCCGGCGGCGATGATGCGCGTGACTCGCGCTCTCCTGGGCGACGCCTACGACACCGTGAAAAACCACGTCCGCGGCGACGACGGGAAGGTCAGCGCTGACGCGATGGGCGAGTTCCTGGGGCGGACCTTTGAGGTCCTGAACTTGGGAAACTGATGGCCCTCCCTGGGCTCCTGCGGGAGCATGGGGAGGAGATCGAGGCAGACCTGCTCCGGGAGTATGGGGTCGACCTCCTGGACCTGTGGCGCGGCACGCTGACGCCTCGCAGGCTGCTGGTCCTCATCCGGGGGCTCCCGCCCGGCAGCGCCCTGGGTAGGGCTATGGGTGGGGATGTCGCCCTCTCTGACGAGGTCACGGCGACGCGCATGGCGGCCTGGCAAATCTGCTGCTATATCGCATCCGCCGTCGGAGCGAAAAAGAGCGACCTGCCGAAACCCCCGCAGCCGCCCGAACCGGGCTGGCAGCAGAAAGCTCGGGAGGCGCAGGAGCGGCAGGCCGCCAAGGCGCGCCGCTGGCTCGCCAGGCACCCAGAATTGGCCGCACAGGCCAACGCATAACCAACACGAGGGAGGCCCCACAGCGGCGTGCTGTGGGGCCTCCCAGCATATCGAGAGGGGCCTGGATTGGCTGACAGCAAGCCCGGTGGGCGTACAATTGGCACAGCCTGGATTCAGGTAGCCCTCTCCACCAAAGCAATCACCCAGCAGCTCAAAGACGCCCTAGGTGATGTCGACACCAAGCCCGTTGAGCGTAAAATCACGAGCGGCCTGGGTGGGGCTTTCCAGAAGGTCGGGAAGATTGCCGCTGGGGCGCTCGCTGTCACCGGTGCCGTAGGGCTCGCGGCCAGTTTCTCGGATGTCGCCAAGCAGGCGATTGACGCCAGCGACGCCACGAACAAATTCAAGAATACGTTGGGGTTCGCGGGGAAATCCGCGGCCGATATTGATCGGCTCACGAAGTCCACGAAGGATTATGCGGATAAGACCGTCTATGGCCTTTCCGATATCCAGAGCATTACCGCGCAGCTGGCGTCGAATAATGTCGCCGGATATGACAAGCTGGCCGAGGCTGCCGGTAACCTGAACGCTGTCGCTGGCGGCAATGCGGAAACTTTCAAGTCCGTCGGAATGGTTCTCACCCAGACCGCCGGGCAGGGCAAGCTCACAACCGAGAATTTCAACCAGCTCGCTGACGCTGTCCCTGGCGCGTCCGGGAAACTTCAGCAGGCCCTTCTCGAGGCCGGAGCCTACACGGGCAATTTCCGTGAGGCGATGGAGAAGGGCGAGATCACCGCCGAGGAATTCAATGCCGCGGTGATGGACCTCGGCATGACCGACGTCGCCAAGGAAGCGGCGACGTCGACGGCGACGATTGAGGGCGCGTGGGGTAACCTCGAGGCCGCCCTCGTCTCTGGTGCGATGGGTATCGTCGACCAGATCAAGCCTGCCCTGACCGATTTCATGGGGAATGTCGCCACCGGGGCCGAGAAGGCTTTCGGGTGGATTAACGACAATCTCATCCCTGGTATTCAGGGCGTGTGGGATATCCTCGCTAAAGGCCAATTCGACGGCTCCTCTAAACTCTTCGGTCTCGAAGAGGATTCCGGGATTGTCGATTTCCTTTTCAAGATTGGGGAGTCCGCCCGGGCTGCCGGGGACTGGATTACCGGCACGCTGATCCCTGGAATCCAGGGCGTCGCCAGCATTCTTTTCCAGGGCGACTATCAGGGGCCTAGCACCCTGTTCGGCCTTGAAGAGGATAGCGGCCTAGTCGATTTCCTTTTCAGTGTCCGCGATGCCGCTATCCAGGCTGGCACCTGGATCAATGACACGCTAATCCCGTCGATCCAGGGGATCACGGAAATCATCTTCACCGGGGAGACGGATAAACCGCTTTTCGGGCTCGATCCAGATTCCCCGCTGACCGGTTTCCTTGAGGGGCTGCGTGACGCCATCGTCAAGGTTGGTGACGCGCTCCTGACAGCGACCGCCTGGGGCATCGAGCACAAGGGAATGCTGTCGACACTGGCCGTCACCGTCGGCACCGCAGCGACCGCTTTCTATGGCCTCCACAAGGCCACGACAACAATCGACGCGATCAAGCAGGCTGGCAGTGTCCTGAAATGGGTGACCAGCCTCAAGTCAATGGAAGGCGCTGTGGCGGCCGCGAAGAATGCCCAGGCGGCTTTCAACGTGGTTGCGAACGCCAACCCGTATATTCTCATCGTGACGGCGATTCTCGCTGTGGTGGCCGCCCTGACGTGGTTTTTCACGCAGACCGAGATGGGCAAGCAGGCGTGGGCGTCGATTACGGCCGCGTTCCAGTCTTTCCTGGATTGGATTGCCCCATACTGGAATGCGACGCTGACGGTTCTGGGGGACGTCTGGAATCAGATTTGGTCCGCGGTGAGCGGTTTCTTCACCTCCTACGTGGTCCCCGCTATCACGGGCGCTGTGAGCATCCTGGGCGGCCTCTGGAGCGGCCTGGTATGGATCGTGACCAGCGTATGGTCCGGAATCCAGGCCGCGGTCCAGACGGTCGCGGACTGGTTTACGTCCTATGTCGTCCCGGCTTTCGAGGCCGTGTGGACCGGCATCAAAATCGGCATCTGGGCGCTGTCAATTCCGTTCATCATAGTGTGGGCGCTTATCCGCGCGGCCGTGCTGCTCGTCGTCGATTGGTTTATGACCTATGTGGCCCCTGTCTTGTCGACTGTGTGGTCCGGTATCGTCGCCGGGGCGCAGTGGCTATGGACCGGCGTGCAGACGGTCTGGGACGGCCTGAAATCCGCCGTCGCCGTCGTCGTCGACTGGTTCAACGCCTATGTGGCCCCGATCCTGTCTGCGGTCTGGATTGGAATCCAGGTTGGGGCCCAATTCCTTTGGGCTGGGCTTGTCGCGGTCTGGAACGGGATTCAGTCGGCTGTCCGGACGGTCGCGGATTTCTTCACAGCCTATGTGCAGCCAGTCATTTCGGCCGTGTGGACCGGAATCCAGGTCGGCGCACAATTCCTCTGGAATGGAATCGTCACCATCTGGAATGGCATCCAGTCAGCGATTCAGACGGTGGTCGGCTGGTTCCAGACCTACGTGCAGCCCGTCATCACGGCTGTATGGGATGGGATCAAGGCTGGGGCTGACCTTCTGTGGAGCGGCCTGCAAACGGTTTGGAATGGCATCAAGGATACCATCAATACGGTGGCGTCCTGGTTCCGGGATACGCTCAAACCTATTTTCGACACGGTTACGACGAATATCAAAACCGCGTTCGACAATATGAAGAGCGGTATCCAAACCGTTTGGGACGGGGTTAAATCCGTAGCCGCAAAGCCGATCAATTTCTTGATTAACACCGTCTACAAAGACGGTATCAAGAAAACGGCTGACAGCATTGCGGAGAAGCTCGGCCTGTCCCTGCGCCTACCGGATGTCAGTCCGATCCCCGGCTACGCCAGTGGTGGCGTCCTCCCCGGATACTCTCCGGGGCGGGATATCTACCACTTCTACAGCCCCGACGGCGGCGGCGCTATCGCCCTCTCCGGCGGTGAGGCGATCATGCGGCCCGAGTGGGTGCGCGCCGTCGGCGGACCCGCAGCGGTCAACCGCATGAACGCCGCCGCCCGCGGAGGCGCGGGAGACCGGGTACCCGGCGGGGACCGGGGTGTCGGGTTCGCGGCATTCGCCGACGGCGGTATCTGGGAAAAGCTCAAAAGCACCGTCGGCGCTGGCGTGCAAACCGCCAGCAATTGGATTGCCACGGCGGCGGACGCGGTTTCATCGATCATTTCCGACCCGCTCGGAGCGGTCGAGAATCTACTGCGTATTCCGATGAATGCTGCGCTCAAGGGCATTCCTGGGTCGGCGTTCTTCAAAGACATGGCGATGGCTCTGCCCGGGAAATGGGTGGACGGCTTCGGTGAGTGGCTGAAATCCAATACCGCGGCGATGCCTGTCACTGGGTCTGCCACGGATATCGTGAACGCCGCCAGGATGGCGATCGGCGTCCCCTACGTCTGGGGAGGCAGCTCAATCCCGCCAGGCCTGGACTGCTCTGGTCTCGTGTACTGGGCCGCCCATCAGATGGGGTCTGGTATCCCGCGTCTGACGGCGGCTGGATACCAGTCTGGGGCGACTCCGGGCGGGTCGATCAATGCCCCAGGGACACTGCTTTTCTGGGGGCACCCGGCCTATCACATCGCTATCGCATCCGGAAACGGCATGATGGTTGAGGCCCCACGCCCGGGGCTTTCCGTACGCGAAACCGGAATTTGGGGGTCGCCGTCGACGGGCCTCTACAAATTCGATTCCGGCGGCCTACTCCAGCCTGGACTGACGACAGTCCTCAACGCGACAGGCAAGCCAGAGCCGGTTTTCACTGGCGGCCAGTGGGACAAGATCGACGAACTCCTATCCAAGGGGAATTCCGGTGTGCCGGAGGTTCTCGAGGTGAGGGATGTCGACGGCGTCCTGATTGGCCGCATGCAGGTGGAGGCCGGGCGCGCGGTCGATCGCGTCGCGTCGGACCTGTCCGGCCGTCGCGTCCGCTAACCGGGCGGGGATCGCCACACCAGCGA
>ERZ773068.1530-NODE-1530-length-11326-cov-3.218525_pt1 | contig 11326 bp, 10 predicted proteins | sample MGYA00580620_ERZ773068 | MGnify/ENA primary metagenome ERZ773068 (study PRJEB29015, sample SAMEA2737983) | human oral metagenome | biome: human oral; feature: human-associated habitat; material: dental | place: China | collected 2101 ... | reverse complement strand
TTTATCTTAAATTTACTAAATTTGCTTAAGCAAAATATTATCCTATTTGCACCGGTTTTACCAACAGCAACCCTTTTATTTCTTAATATAAAAAATTGATTTATAATTTTTAAATTAAATTCCAATCTTTTAATCAAACTATAAACAAATATTTATTATCATTTCGCATTTAAGAGCAAATGAATATCAAAACTATCGTTAATAAGGACAGGAATGAATCATCTTAAATTTTCTCTTGCCGCTTTGCTTCTTTTGTCAAATTTAAATGCAAAAGAGGCCGAAGTCGAGCTAAAAGAAGTAACGGTTAGCGGCGAAGCGGAGGCGCAAAGCGATCCGCTGCAAAAAAAGGTAGGCCAAAACGTAAAAAGCTCCAAAGAACTAACCAAAACGCAGGTCTCTGACAATAAAGACCTAGTGCGATACGAAACGGGCGTAACGACGGTGGAGGCCGGGCGTTTTGGCCAAAGCGGCTACGCGATAAGAGGCGTGGAAGAAAACCGAGTAGCTATCACGGTAGACGGCCTGCATCAAGCCCAAACGCTAAGCTCGCAAGGCTTTAAGGAGCTATTTGAAGGATACGGAAACTTTAACAACACCCGCAACGGCGTGGAATTTGAAACGCTAAAACAAGCAACTATTTCAAAAGGCGCAGACTCAGTTCGCACGGGCTCTGGCTCTCTTGGTGGCTCTGTAATGTTTGAAACAAAAGACGCAAGGGATCTTTTGCTAGATAAGGACTATTTTTACGGCTACAAGGGCGGCTATAATACTGCCGATAATCAAACCATGCACTCGCACACCCTAGCTGGTAGGTTTAAGTGGTTTGACATCCTAGCCGTACAAACCAAGCGCAGACATCACGAGACGGAAAACTACGGCTACAAAGACTATGACGACAGCGTACTGGGTAGAACCAGAGAAAAGGCCGACCCGTACTACATCAAAAAAACGAGCAGCCTCATTAAGCTAGGCTTCCAGCCTCACGAGGAGCATAGATTTACCTTTATGTCAGATACCTACAAAAACCGATCTCAAGGCAAAGACCTATCATACACGCTTACGCTTTCTAGCAACAGGGACGAGATCATAGATACCGGTCTAAGATACAACGACGATATGATGGATAGGAAAAATCGCGCTTTTGCCTATGAAAATTTTAGCGAAACTCCGTTGTGGGATACGATGAAATTTACATACTCCAACCAAAAAATCAAATCCCGCGCCAGAACCGAGGAACACTGCCAAGCAGGAGAAAACTGCGCTGAAATTTCAAATCCTATCGGACTTCAGGTTAAAAACAACAAGGTTGTCGATAAGTACGGCGGCGAAGTAACTTTGCAACGAACACAGGAAATCGACCCCCAGTACGGCGGACTAACGTGGGTAAACAGACTCGTAGATAGCCAAGGAGCCGTCCATGATCAGAATAAATTTAGCATCAATCAAAACGTAAGCAACACTTGGCTTGACTGCTCGGTATTTGACTGCTCCAAGCCTAATATCGACGTGCTAAAATACGACTACGCCACCGACCAGTACGTCAAATCAACTGTTCCACTAGATAAAAGCTATACCGACGCAAGCACGGGCAAGACCTTTAAACAAAGCTCGCAGAGCGGATACCTAATCACCCCGTACGGCAAGGGCTACTTAAGCCGCGACTGGAAAGAGCGCGATCTGGACACGAACACCAAACAGTTTAACCTAGACTTTAACAAATACGCCAAAACGGGCGACGTAGAGCACGATATCGCATACGGACTAAGCTTGGCTAGAACCGAAAAATCCATGACGAACAAGCAAGGCTACGACGCTACGAGCAGCCGGTGGTGGGCGCCTAAGACGCTAGGCACGGATTTTACCGGCACTCCGTATACATGCGAAAACGCTCCGCTAACGCTACTTTACGCGCTTTGCCCTAGAACCGAGCCGCTAACGTCTTTTTTAATCCCGGTTAAAACAAAAGAAGGCGCTTTGTATCTAAACGACGATATGCGCGTAAACGACTGGCTGGGGATAAATTTGGGCTACCGCTACGACAAGATAAAATATAAACCAAACTACGTCCCGGGCTCTACGCCTAAAATCCCGGACGATATGGTGCTAGGACTTTTCGTACCGTATAATCCTAGCCCGGAGCCAAAATGGTGGGACTACGCAGATAGAGACGAGTGGAAAATAGCCCACGACGCATGGAAACAAGAAGCACCTAATAACGCGCTGGCAAATATAAAATACATCGCTAGGGATAAAAAATTTACGAATAGCTCTTATGCCATCGGAGCCGATATCGATCCGCTGGATTACTTTAGGATACAGCTAAAATACTCCAAAGGCTTTAGAGCGCCGACTTCGGACGAGCTATATTTGGCGTTTAAGCATCCTGATTTTACCATCCAGCCAAATCCGGATCTAAAACCTGAAATAGCTAAGACAAAAGAGCTTGCATTGACGCTGCATGAGGATAAAAGCTTTATAACAACTAGCTTTTTTGAGACCAAATACGATAACTTTATCGACCTAATATCTCTAGGCACTAAAAGCTACGCCACTGGCGGCGGCGGCAACACCATACCTTTTGCGCTATACGGCAACGTAAACCGCAGCAAGGCTACCGTACGCGGCTTTGAGATAAACTCTATGTTACATTTCGGTCAAATTTCAGACTCGCTAAAGGGCTTTCACGCTAGCTACAAGCTAACAATGCAAAAAGGCAGAGTACAAACCGATAACGACGGCAAAGTACCGATGAACGCCATACAGCCGACCACTGCGATCTATGGTCTAGGCTACGCAAGCCCGGCGGATAAATTCGGCGCCGATATCTATGTAACTAACGTCGCATCTAAAAAAGCAAAAGACACCTATAATATGTTCTGGCGCCTAGACACCGACCCATACGGCAACCCGTACAATACAAACAGCCACTCTAAATGGCGAAGCAACGCCTACACCCTAGTAGATGTCGTAACTTACGTGCGCCCGATTAAAAATTTGACGTTTAGACTGGGCGTTTACAACCTAACCAACGAAAAATACATCACTTGGGACGCTGCACGCTCCATCAGGCCGTTTGGCACCATGAACATGATCGATAGAACCACTGGTTTAGGTATCAATCGCTTCTACTCGGCGGGCAGAAATTTCAGACTAAACTGGGAATTTACGTTCTAAACCGCATTTTATTCAGACGGGCTCTTTGCCCGTCTCTTGCTTTTATTCTTATATACTTTCCATTCAAATTTGACCGTAAATTTGGAAGTTATAAAATCGCCAAACCAAGATCATCTCCAGGTTCGGCAAGGATATTTTGCGCCAAATTTGTGCAAGAGTATTTTAAATTTACGCGGCACAAAGACCGATTTTAGTCAAATTTAGCGTCCGCGCTAAAGCGAATTAAAAATTAAAGCTCGTCTTGATCTTTAAAAATTTATGCAGCACTTCCTCGTTTTCTTTTAACGCAGCGGCATAAACCGAGCGAGTGAGCTTAAATTTAGAGATGTTTATCTCAAACAGCCTGCCGTTTTTTAGCTCGTTTTCGATCAAAAATCTCGGCAAAAACGCCACGTACGTATCGGCATGGTTTGACGCCAACGCGCGGCAGACCATTATCGAACCGTCTAGCGAATACGCCACGTCAAGCGCATGCGCGTCCACGCCGTGCTTATGCAAGATATCATCCAGATAAGTTCGCGTCCTATCTTTGATAAATTTAAACTTGATAAGTTCCTCAGGCTTCACGCTCTCGGCGATTTTTTTATTTGAAACCAAAATCAGCTCGTAGTCAAATAGCTTTTTAACGAGCAAGCTGCTATCAAGCGACTGCTCCAGGATGATGGCGATGTCGCTGCGGCGGTCTTTTAGGTAGTTTATGAGCTCGTTTTGCTCCTTTATCCTGATATCTAGCTCGCTGCCTACGCTTTGCGAGATTTTATCTAGCAGTATCGAGATGACCGCCTCGGCGATGAGCTGCGTGGTGGCGATAACTAGCGGTACTTTGTCCGTTTTTATGCGCGACAGCTCGTCTTTAAAGCGAAACATAGCGCTTTCGAACTGAGTACAGAGTTTATAAAATTTCTCGCCCTCGTGAGTTAGGACGATGCCGTTTTTCTTACGCATTATTAGCGTAGTTTGGAGCATCTCCTCAAGCTTTTTCATCTGCAAAGTAACTGCGGGCTGCGAGATCCCCAGCGCTCTTGAGGCTTTTGAGAAACTTCTTTCTTTCACTATCTCCATAAAGGTATAAAATTTACTAAAATCATTGATCATGTCGGACTCCTTATTATTATATCAGCTTATAAAATCATATTTTTAATATTGTATTGATTTATATCTGAAAACGCTCTTAATCAGACCCAAATTTAAATCAGCGGCCATTTTTAAGCTTATTTTGTTAGAATTTAATCATTTTAATAAATAAAGCAGGAAATTTAATGCCCGATTTACTAGACGAACTGAACGAAAACCAGCGCGAGGCGGCCTCGCACACCGACGGAGCGATGCTGATTTTAGCCGGGGCTGGCAGCGGAAAAACCAAAACCATCACCACTCGCCTAGCCTATCTCATAAGCGAGCTAGGCATCCCGCCGTCAAATACCCTAACGCTAACCTTCACCAACAAAGCCGCAAGCGAAATGCGAACCCGCGCGCTAAAAATGCTGGGCGATGCAGGTAAAAATTTCACTCCCTTGCTTTGCACTTTTCACAAATTCGGGCTTTTGTTTTTGAAATTTTACATCGACCGACTAAAGCGCAAAAACAACTTCGTCATCATCGACACGGACGATAAAAAGCGGATTTTAAAAGGCTTTGAGGGTGATATCCCGACCTCAGTGCTAGCTAGCGAGATCTCAAATTTTAAAAACTCGCTTTTAAGCGTAGAAGAGGTGTTAAATCATGGCGGCATGTTTGCAAATGGGAATAATTTCAAAGACGGCTACCACGCAAAGCTGGCAAATATCTACAAACTATACGAAGAGTATCTGGCAGCCAATAATCTCGTGGATTTTGACGACCTGCTCTGCCTTAGCTATAAAATTTTAGACGAGGACGAAGCTCTAGCGCGCGAGATCTCACAGCGATACTCCTACGTGATGGTGGACGAGTATCAAGACACCAACGACTTGCAGTACAAACTCCTGCGCAAACTCTGTCTAACGCACGAAAATATCGCGGTCGTGGGCGACGACGATCAGAGTATCTACGGCTGGCGCGGCGCAAAAATCGAAAATATATTAAATTTCAAAGATCAGTTTAAAGACGCCAAAGTCATAAGACTAGAGCAAAATTACCGCTCGACGAGTCAAATTTTACGCGCGGCAAACGAGCTCATCGATCACAATAGAAACCGCCTGGGCAAAGAGCTAAAAAGCACTAAAGAAGGCGGCGAGGACGTGGCGCTAATAGAATCAGACGACGAAACGATGGAGAGCCTAAAGGTAGCCAAACGTATCAAAAAGCTGCTTGATAACGGCGCGCAGGCTAGCGATATCGCGATTTTATACCGTATAAACGCCCTCTCCCGCTCGCTCGAAGAAGGCCTAACCAAAGAAAAAATCCCATATAAGATGGTCGGCGGCGTCAAATTCTACGAGCGTGCCGAGGTCAAGGACGTCATCAGCTACCTAAGGCTGGTCGCAAACGAAAACGACGATTTCTCGCTAAAGCGCGTCATCAACCGCCCAAAGCGCGGCCTAGGCAAAGTAAGCCTAGCAAAGATCGAAAAAATCGCCTTCGAGCATAAATTTTCGCTATTTGAAGCGATATCCAGCCTAGACGAAAACGACAAGGATCTAAGCAAAAAAATCGTCTCGAGCCTCGGCGAGTTCGCGGCAAATTTAAGAGAGCTAAAAGAGTGCGACTCGCCGTACGAACTAGTGGATAAACTGGAAGCCAAATTTGGCATCAAAAAATACTACGAGAGCTTGCCCGACGGCTCCGAGCGCGTGGCGAACATCGACGAGTTTTACGCTACGATCAAGGATCAAATCAAACAAAATCCAAGCTTTTCTATCGAGGAGTTTTTAAACGAGATCGCGCTGCAAAGCGAGCAGGATAACATCGGCGGCGAGGCGATCTCGATCATGAGCATCCACGCCAGCAAGGGGCTTGAGTTTGAGCATCTTTTCGTGATCGGGCTTGAGGAGGGATTTTTCCCACTGCTAGGAGAGGGCAGTGACATCGAGGAGGAGCGACGACTAGCCTACGTCGCCATAACCCGCGCCAAAAAAACGCTAACGCTAAGCTTTGTAAATTCGCGCTTTTACAAAGGTCAGCGAACGAGGCTGGAAAAGAGTAGATTTTTAAGCGAAGCAGGCGTTTGCAGCGGTAGCCTCATCATCCAGACGCAAACGCAAACCGTCGGCGAATACAAAAAAGGCGATCTCGTCAAGCACAAAATTTTCGGCATCGGGCGCGTGACGGCGGTAACGAAGATCAAAAAAGAGCTAAAACTAACGATAAATTTCGGCGGAATCAGCCGAGAGATAATGTCTAGCTTCGTCGAAAAAGCGGTGTGAAATGGACAAATTTGAGGCTAGTCGTGCCAAATTCGGCGTTAAATTTGATCAAACTTATGCGCTCAAATTTGAGGCTCGCAGCTCAAATTTGAAAAATGCCGTAAATTTAATACAGCCTCCAAAGGGCAAATTTAAATGAACGCACTTTTTGTCGCAAACAAGCCAGCAGGCATCAGCTCAAATCATTTTTTAAGCAGGTTAAAGCGTAAATACGGCGTCAAAAAGGCGGGTTTTTCAGGCACGCTTGACCCATTTGCCAGCGGCTGCCTGATCGTGGCTCTAGGCAATCACACGCGGCTTTTTAACTACATAGACAAAACGCCAAAAATCTATGAAGTGACCATGTGGCTGGGTGCGACGAGCGCTAGTCTGGATAACGAAAACATCGAGGAAATCACGCTTTGTCAGCCGTTAAATTTAGCGGACGTAAAGGCGGCACTAGGCGAGCTAAAAGGCGAGATCGCCTACGTACCGCCTAAATTTAGCGCCAAGCACATAGACGGCAAGCGTGCCTATGAGCTGGCAAGAGCGGGCGAAGAGTTTGAGCTAAAAGGCCAAACGATGAGCGTTTTTGACGTAAATTTGACTGCGTATATGCATCCGTTTTTGAGCTTTCGCATTAGCGTTAGCGAGGGCTCGTACGTGCGCTCGTACGCTCAAATTTTAGCCGGCAAGCTTGGCGTAAAAGCAACCCTAAGCGCGCTAAAGCGCGTGAGCGAAGGCAAATTTGTTTACGAAAACGAGAGATTTTTAAATCCGCTTGATTTTATCTCATTGCCGCGAAACGAATATCTAGGCGACCCCGCAGATGTAATGCTGGGCAAAAAACTGAGCGTAGAAAAGCTAAAATTTGGCGCCGAGGGGCTATATTTAATAAACTTTGATGAATTTTTTAGTATCATTGAAATCAAAGACGAAACCGTAACATATAAACTAAATAAGGTCGAAAAATGCTAATACTCGCAAGAAAAGAAGACGAAAGCATAATGCTGGGAAACGATATCAAAATCACGGTTGTGGGCATCTCAAAAGGCGGCGTAAAAATCGGCATCGACGCGCCTAAAAATATGATGATCCTGCGCTCGGAGCTAGTAGAAGACGTAGCGGCGGAAAATAAACAAGCCCTAAACGGCGCGGGCGAAGCGAGCCTAAAAGAGTTGAGCGATAAAATCGTAAAATAATGAAAAGCTACGCGAAAATCAACTCGTTTTTAAAGATCGTCGGCACTCGCGGCAACTACCACGAAATCGTCTCTCGCTTTGTTTTAAGGCGCGAGATTTACGACGAAATTTTCTTTGAAAAATCTAGCGGCTTCGCGCTTGAGTGCGATAACGAAAATATCGAAAATAATATCGTTTTAAAGGCTAAATTTGAGCTGGAAAAAGCGGGCTTTAAAAACGAACTGGACGAGTTTTTCGCCTCGCATAAAATCGTGATAAAAAAGCAAATCCCGCTAGGTGCGGGCCTTGGCGGAGGCAGCTCAAACGCCGCTACGTTTTTAAAGATGGTGAACGAGGAGTTAAATTTAAAACTAACGCGCGAAAATTTGATGAAAATAGGCGCAAATATCGGCGCGGACGTGGCGTTTTTCGCTAGCGGATTTGACGCGGCAAACGTTAGCGGTATCGGCGAGATAATAAGCGAGTTTAACGACGAAGTGCCGGAGGTAGAAATTTTAACGCCCGGCGTCTTTTGCTCGACGCCTGCGGTTTACGGCGAATTTAGAGCAAATTTTATGGATAGTATCGACGTAAATTTGGCGGCAAAAATGCGCGAGATGACGACGGCGCAGCTGCTGGAGCGATACGAAAATCGCAAACTAAACGATCTTTTTGCACCGTGCTTTAAAATTTATCCGCAGATGGATAAATTTAGGGATTTTTTTCTAAGCGGTAGCGGTGCGAGCGTGTTTTTCTTAAAATAAAAAGGTAAAAAATGGGTAAGGATTTAGCCAAAAATAAAAAGGCGCTGTTTGACTTTAGCATTATCGAAACCTTCGAGGCTGGCATCGTGCTAAAGGGTAGCGAAGTAAAGGCTCTGCGAGCGGGCCGAGCAAATCTAAAAGATAGCTTTGCGCGCGTGATAAAGGGCGAGCTGTTTTTGCTAAACGCGCACATCAGCCACCTAAATACGACGCACTCGGCATTTCGCCCCGACGAGCGAGCTCCTAGAAAACTACTGATGCACCGCAAGCAGATAGATAAAATTTTCGGTCAAGTCACGCAAGATGGCCTCACGCTAGTCGTTTTAGCGCTCTATCTAAACGACAAAAACATCGTGAAGGCACGGGTCGCACTAGCAAAAGGTAAAAATTTGCACGATAAGCGCGAGACGATAAAACGCAAAGAAGCCGACAAAGAAGCGCGCGCGGCGATGAAAAAATACGTTTAAGGAAAAACCGATGCCCTACGTAAATATAAAAATCACAAAAGAAAAAGAAACCGTAAGCGCCGAGCAAAAGCGCGCGCTCATAGCTGGCGTAACGAAGCTACTGGGCGATACGCTAAAGCGCGACGCGAGCAGAACCGTCGTCGTGATAGAAGAAGTCAGCACCGACGACTACGGCTTTGGCGGCGAGAGCATAACCGAACTAAGATCGAAACAAGGAAAATAATATGAAAAAAACTATGAAGGCGATTTTTGCGGCTTTGGTCTGCGCGATATTTTTAGCAGGCTGCGGCGAGGACGAGACGGCGAAGGCTCCCGTAAAGATAGAGGGCTATAAAACGGGCGAGGAGATCGCGCTAAAGAGCGTGTTTGGCAAAGATCTCACGCTAAAGCGCGTCGATGGCGGCTTTGTTATCAAGGGCGACGAGGATAAAATTTTGATGTTTGATATATTCGGCACATTTTGTCCACCGTGCCAAAAAGAAGCTCCCGATCTCACCAAATTTCAGATCGACAATCTAAACGACCTTACGATCGTGGGGCTAACGCACTTTGAAAACGTCACGAACGAGTACGTAGTAGAAAATTTCGCGCAAAAATACAACGCCTTTTACTTTATCTCAAACGACATAAAGACCAACGACAGGCTTTCGGCTCAAATTTTAGAGGATATAAAATACGAGCGGCTTGAGAGCGTGCCGATAAAAATGGTGCTAAAAGGCGGCGTATATCAGGAGCTAACCGACGTAGATAGCGGAAAATTCGGCGTGAAATACTACCTAGGCGGCATCCATCTAGACGCGATGACGAAGGATTTTGAGAGAATAAAAAATGCCCGCTAAAACCGCCACCGAGCGGGAGCGAGACGTCGCGCTAAAGGAAAAACCGGAATTTCCGCGCAAATTTAAGGTTATTTTGCTAAACGACGACGTTACGAGTATGGATTTTGTCGTGAGCGTGCTAGTAGAGATTTTTAATCGCGATATGCAAAGCGCGGTAGCCGTGATGCTAAAAATCCATAACGAAGGCAGCGGAGTGGCGGGCATCTACAATAAAGAGATCGCCCAAACCAAACAAAACCAAACGCTAAAAGCTGCAGCCGCCGCGGGCTACCCGCTAAAGGCCGTCGTCGAGGAAGAATAGCCCGCAAAAACGGGCGCGCAAAAGGCGCAAAGAGGAGGAAATGATGTTTGACTCGGATTTAAGCTATCTTTTAGAAAAGGCCGGGCAGTTTGCCTACTCGAATTTTCACGAGTATCTAACCAGCGAGCACGTGCTTTTCGTGCTGGTAAATTTAAACGAAGAGACTAGAGATATCCTAGCGGAGGCCGGACTCACTGACGTCGAGGGACTAAAAAGCGATCTAAAAAACTATCTACTGCAAACCAACGAGCAGGTGCCGCACCACAAACAGCCGCGTATGACGGTGCTTTTGGAGCAAATTTTTAAAGAGCTAAACACCGAGCTAAAAGATAAAAACGTCGGTATCAGAGATTTGCTCTTTAAAATCGCGGCCAGAGGCGACACGTACGGAGCTAAAATTTTAGAATTTTACGACGTCGATCCGCAAAAGATCAAACACCACGCAAAAGACGACAAGCAGGCTCGCGCCAAAAACTTCCAAAACCTCGCCAAATACTCGTCAAATTTAACCAAACTAGCCGCCGATGGCAAAATAGATCCGATCATCGGGCGCGAAAACGAGCTAGCAAGGCTAATGCAAACGCTAAGCCGCCGCAAGAAAAACAATCCAATCCTAGTAGGCGAAGCTGGCGTGGGCAAAACAGCCGTAGTCGAGGGGCTCGCGCTAAAAATCGCAAACGGCAAAGTGCCACAACGGCTAAAACAGGCGCAAATTTTCGCCCTGGATATCGGCGCGATGATAGCGGGCACGAAGTACCGCGGCGACTTTGAAAAGCGCCTAAAAGACGTGATGGACGAGGTGGCCGAGCAAGAGGACGCGATAGTTTTTATCGATGAGATCCACACTATCGTGGGCGCAGGAGCCACGAACGGCGGCGGGCTTGATATGTCAAATTTACTAAAACCGGCTCTCGCAAACGGCTCGCTTCGCTGCATCGGAGCGACGACGTACGCGGAGTATCGCAGCTTTTTTGAAAAAGAAAAAGCCCTCTCGCGCCGATTTGCTAAAATCGACGTCGTAGAGCCGAGCGCGGACGAGAGCGTCGAGATATTAAAAGGGCTTCGCGCCAAATACGAGAGCTTTCACGGAGTCAAATTTAGCGACGAAATTTTAGCCAAAAGCGTAGAGCTAGCCAAAAAGCACCTAAACGATAGATTTTTGCCAGATAGCGCCATCGATCTCATCGACGAGGTCGGCGCGGCCCTAGCTCTGCAAAACAGAAGCAAAACCGTAAAAATGTCCGATATAAGCGAAGTTTTAAGCAAGATGGCAAATA
>ERZ773068.1525-NODE-1525-length-11352-cov-3.560503_pt1 | contig 11352 bp, 8 predicted proteins | sample MGYA00580620_ERZ773068 | MGnify/ENA primary metagenome ERZ773068 (study PRJEB29015, sample SAMEA2737983) | human oral metagenome | biome: human oral; feature: human-associated habitat; material: dental | place: China | collected 2101 ... | reverse complement strand
TCGTCTGGGGGCAGCCGCAACGCCCGCGGTCCTCGTAGGGCTGGGCGTGCGAGCGCTTCTGGGACCGGCCGACGGCTCTCTGACCGGCTCCAGGCCGACGGACGCCATGCTCACCGTCCTCGTAGCCGCCCTTCTCATGACGGTCACGTATCTCGTGGCCGCACGCGTGCTGCATGTCGAGGAGCTCGGTGTGCTCTTCGTCCCACTATCGCGCATCGTGGCCAAGATCGGACGGCTCCTGCCGGGACGCGCGGGCGAGGCGGTTCTGCACCTGGCCCATGTCCTGGCACCGACCTCGGCCGACCGGGCGGGCACCGAGCTCCCGCCGTCCTACCCGCCCACCTACAGACCCATGCTGAGAGCCGTGGACGCTCCGCGCCCAGCACCAGCTCCACCGCCTGCGATTCCGGCGCCACCCCCCACATTCGCGGATCTGGCCATCCAAGCGGCCTCCGTCCGGGCGTTCACGCCCGGTACACTCGCTCCGCATGCACTGGGGCTCCTTGGCACGGGAGGAGGGAACCTCATGACGGACGCAACCCCCATCGGCACAGGACGCTATGCCCTGGCCGCCACTCTGCCCGCGACGCTTCCACGAGTAGTCCGCCATGTCGGGCGAGACACGATCCTGGACCGCACGGTGACGGTCCTCATGCTCACCGACGCGACTCCTCACCGGGCCGAGGTCCTGGAGTCGGCCAGTCGAGCCGTTCTCGTCGAGGACGAACGCATCCAGCGGGTCTTCGACGTCGAGACGGACCATCCCGCCTTCATCGTCACCGAGCCCGCCGACGGACGTCCTCTGTCCGAGCTGGTCGGCCAGGGGCTGGAGGCCGCTCAGGTGCGCGCCATCGTCGGCGAGATCGCCCAGGCGCTGGAGGCCTGCTCCCGTCGAGGTCTGCATCACCTGAATCTGTCTCCCGAGTCCGTCCGGCTCCGCCCCAACGGCACTGTCCAGGTCACCGGCATCGGCGTCGAGGCGGCGATTCTCGGCCTGGACGCCAAGGCCGCCTCCGATCCGCTGGAGGCCGATCGCATTGATGCCCGCGCCCTGGTCGAACTGCTCTACTACGGCCTGACGAAGCGCTGGCCGGGCAAGCGCGCGGGGCTCCCCTCGGCGCCCACGACGTCCGACGGGGCACCGGTACCACCCTCCATGCTGGCGACGTCCATGAACCCGGACGACGGCGACCTCGATGACCTGGTGGCCCGCACCTGGGCGGGAGAGGGACCCGCGTCGGCATCTCACGTCGCCAGGGCGCTCGGATCATGGGATGCCTCCCTCCTGCCGCGGACAACCGCGGACTCCGCCGCGTCGTCCTCACCCGACGGCACGCCCGAACCCGCACTACGGGGAGTGCTCTCGCGCCTGCGTCGAGCGTCCTCGACGCACGAGTCGCCCGCCGCCGGGGCGGCCGATCCGTCCCCCGGCGAGCCGCAGGCCGATGCGCTGTCCCAGACCACTGCGCCCCAGACGCCTCAAAGCTTCGCACCATCCGCTGCTGTGTCGTCGCCGATCGCCTCGCCGCCGGCCGCCCCGCAGGCCGGCAATGAGATGCGGGACTTCTCCGCGATCCCGCCAGCCGTGCAGCCGGCGAGTCCGCCGGTCAACACGGCCGGGACGCTGCGCGCCGACGACGAGGACGAGGACGACGAGGTCTCGCGCTCGATATCCCGCACCACCATCGCGGTGATCAGCGGCATGCTCGTCGTCATGGTGGTAGGGGTGATCTTCGCGGTCAACAGCATCCTCGGCCTGCTCAATCTGAGCTTCACCGACCCCGACGTTCCGGCCGCCAGCACGGTGCCGACCACGGCTGCGGCCGCGCAGGATGACCAGCAGTCGTCGCCGGACAGCACTACCCCCACCAGCGCGCCCATCAGGATCACCGGCGCGCAGTCGGTGGACTCGTCCGGGGGTCAGGGGGACCACCCTGAGAACGAGGGCCTGGCCGTCGACGGCAACACCTCCACGACCTGGTACTCCCAGCACTACTACGGCGCCAAGTTCGGCAACCTCAAGGGCGGCACCGGCATCGCCGTCTCCCTCGAGCAGGCGACCGAGGTCTCGGGCATCGACATCCAGGGCACGGGCCAGGGCGGGAACGTCCAGATCCGGGCCACGACTCCCGGTGACCCGACCGGCGGCACAGTCCTGGCCGAGGGCGCCTTCACCTCGGGCACCACGAGCTTCACCTTCCCGGCGACATCGACTCAGTCGATCGTCATATGGGTGACGGACCCCCCGACAGCTCCGGACGGCGAACTCAAAATCAGTGTGTCAGAGATCACTCTTAAATAAGAGCGTCTTAGGGAAGATCTGTTTCTCATCATTAGTTCTAACTCGCGAGGCGGTCACGCCCGAACCCGTTACGCCCGTTAGTGCAGGAGAATCCGAAGAGTCATGGTCCACGACGTCGTCATCGTCGGTTCTGGTCCGGCCGGCTACACCGCCGCGATCTATGCCGCACGTGCCCAACTGAGCCCGGTGGTCCTCGCAGGCTCCGTGACAGCCGGAGGCGCGCTCATGAACACCACCGAGGTCGAGAACTACCCCGGCTTCATCGACGGAGTCATGGGCCCCGAGCTCATGACCCGGATGCAGGAGCAGGCCGAGCGCTTCGGGGCTGACGTTCGCCACGAGGATGTCACGGCGCTCGATCTCACAAGCGGCATCAAGCGTGTCACTACCGATGACGCTGTTTACGAGGCGCGCACCGTCATCATCTCGACCGGTTCGGAATACCGCAAACTGGGCCTGGCGGACGAGGATCGGCTCTCGGGGCACGGAGTGTCCTACTGCGCCACGTGCGACGGCTTCTTCTTCAAGGACCAGCCGATCGTCGTGGTCGGCGGAGGGGACTCCGCCATGGAGGAGGCGCTCTTCCTGTCCCGCTTCGGCTCGTCCGTCACGGTCGTTCATCGCCGCGACGAGCTGCGCGCCAGCGCCGTCATGGCCGAGCGGGCACAAGGCGACCCGACGATCGACTTCGCCTGGAACTCCAGGGTCGTCGCTCTGAACGGTCAGGACGCCCTGACGTCAGTGACTCTGGAGGATGTGGTCACCGGTGAGCGGCGCGACATCCCCGCCGCGGGCCTGTTCGTGGCCATCGGCCAGATTCCACGCTCCGAGCTGGTGTCCGGCGTTCTCGACCTCGATGACGCCGGTTACATCGCCGTTCAGTCGCCGTCCCAGCGCACCGCAATTCCCGGCGTCTTCGCCTGCGGCGACGTCGCCGACCCGCACTACCAGCAAGCGATTACAGCCGCTGGCTCCGGCTGTCGCGCGGCGCTGGACGCCGAGCACTACCTCACCACTCTCAACGTCTGACCCGGCATCAGACCCGTCGAAGGAGAATTCCATGTCCAACACACTTGCCGTCACCGACGCCACATTCGACTCCGAGGTGCTGAAGTCGGAGGTGCCCGTCGTCATCGACTTCTGGGCCGAGTGGTGCGGTCCGTGCCGTCAGATGGCACCGGTCATCGATGAGGTCGCCGCCGGCCTGGAAGGACGCGCCAAATTCGTGAAGATCGACGTCGATGACAACCCGGGCACCGCCCGTTCCTTCGGCGTCAGCTCGATCCCAACATTCGCCGTCGTGCGCGACGGACAGGTCGTCCACCAGTTCTCCGGCTCGCGCCCCAAGGGCTCCTTCGCCAAGGAGGTCGAGAAGGCCATCGGCTGACCCGTCGATCCCACTCCGATCCCGGGACGTGGATGGTACCGGCTTATCATCATCGGTACCATCCACGCTCCGGGCGGGGCGGCGCGTCCCGAGAGGGCGAATGGAGCACTGCCCGATAGACTCGGACGTACTCGCACTCCGACGACGCGAAGGCGGACTCATGCGTTTCATCTCCACCCGCGGGGGCATGATCCCCGCAGGTTTCACCGATGTGCTGCTGTCCGGTCTCGCGCCCGATGGTGGCCTGGTCGTGCCGGAGAGCATTCCCGCGATCGGCCGCGAGCAGCTCGAGCAGTGGCGGTCGTCGAACTACTCCGAACTGGCCGCTGATGTCATTGGTCTATTCGCCACGGACATCCCATCCCGGGACCTCAGTGCCCTGACAGCTGCTGCCTACGGGCCCGAGCGATTCCCGGCCCCCGTCGTACCCGTCCGTCGAATCGACGACGTCGCCGACGGACTCATGATCGTCGGCCTCTCCGAAGGCCCGACCATGGCCTTCAAGGACCTGGCCATGCAGTTCCTGGGCCAGGCGATCCCGTACGTGCTGGATCGCGAGGGCAGAGTCCTCAATATCCTCGGCGCTACGAGCGGCGACACCGGTTCAGCCGCCGAGCACGCCTTCCGGGGGCAGGACGGAGTCGCCGTCTTCATGCTCTCGCCACTGGGCCGGATGAGCGATGTCCAGCGCGCTCAGATGTACTCGCTCGATGATGCCAACATCCACAACATCGCGGTGGACGGCGTCTTCGACGACTGTCAGAACCTCGTCAAGGCGCTCAACAACGATGCGGCCTTCAAGGCCGCCCACTCCATCGGCGCGGTCAACTCCATCAATATCGGGCGCATCGCCGCGCAGGTCGTCTACTACATCTGGGCCTGGCTGCGAGTGACCGACGCCATGGGGAAGGGGAAGCGCTCCGACGATGTCGTGGATGTCGCCGTGCCCAGCGGGAACTTCGGCAATATCTACGCCGGTCACCTCGCTCGCGCAATGGGGGTGCCGATCCGGCGTCTCATCCTGGCCACCAACGAGAACAATGTGCTGGAAGAGTTCTTCTCGACGGGCGTCTACCGTCCGCGAGGAAGCGCGGAGACTCTGGCGACCTCGAGTCCGTCCATGGACATCTCCAAGGCCTCGAATCTCGAGCGGTTCATCTGGCAGCTGCTCGGCCCGGAGGAGTTCGAGCGGCGCTGGCCCGCGCTGGAGGCGGACGGTGTTCTCGACCTGTCCGATCATGTCGGGCGCCTGAGCGCACAGTTCGGCTTCGTCTCGGGCTCGTCCACTCACGCCGATCGTCTTGCGACAATTCGTCTCGTGCACTCGGCCGCGGGCGAACTCATCGATCCGCACACGGCTGACGGCATCGCGGTAGCGCTCCGACTCATGGAACCAGACGTTCCGACCCTGGTTCTCGAGACGGCGAAGGCCGCGAAGTTCGGCGAGACCATCGCCGAGGCACTGGGAACCGAGTACATGCGCACGACGGAGATCGCCGCTCTTCTGGATCGACCTCAACACGTCATCACAATCTCCAATGACATGACTCCTCTACGCACCCTAATTATGGAGAATGCATTGCACATGTAGTTGCATGTTCGAGGTCTGAATGCACCCGGGCGCTCGTTTGACGTAACAGTGTTATTCCGCTGTCTCAGCATCGAGTTGCCGAATCACACGGGCCGGAACTCCACCTGCAATGCGGTTGTCCGGAATGCTCTTGGACACGACCGCACCCGCCGCCACGACAACGTTGTTTCCGATCGTGACTCCAGGCAGAATGACGACGTTTCCTCCGAGCCACACGTCATCGCCTATGCGCACGGGTGATGCCTGGCCGAGTTTGGCCCGTCGCCCCAAGGGATCCAAAGGGTGGCCCACGGTCGTGATGAGTGTGTTCGGACCGATCATGACATGGTCACCGATGACCACCGGAGCGATATCAAGAATGGTCACGTTGTAGTTGGCGAGGAAGCCATCGCCAACATGAATGTTGGGACCATAATCGCATCTGAACGGCTGCTGTACCGAGAGATTCTCGCCAGTTGAGCCGAATAGTTCTCGCACGATGCGAGTCTGGGCCTCAACATCAGTGGGATCGGCGTCGTTGAAATACCGGCATGCCACGACAGCGGATTGCTTGCGCGCCGCAACCTCTGCATCCAGGAAACAGTAAAGGTCCCCGGCCTCCAACTTCTCACGTTCTGTACGCGCGTCCCGATCCCCGTTCTGATCGCTCATGCGGCACCTCCATTTCCATGTCCTGCTGCTGTGGCTCCGCACCCGGGGGAGAGGGGACCTGTCCTACCATTGTGCTCTCCACATCCTCTCTACGCACCCGACACCGTCCTTCTCGGGTTTCACGTGAAACATCGTAGAGCGGGTCGCTTGCCGGGCGCGGAGTACCACCGGGATCGAGGGGTGAGCTCAGTGACCCCAGTCCATTCCGAGGACGGACCAGCAAGGCCCCTGTTACCGTGGCAGACTGGCCCCTACGGCGGTACCTGTCAGGGGAAGGACGACGACGTGACTGATGCGGCCCACGTGAAGGGGAACCGACTGGACCCGTGGCTGGACAACTATGCCGCCCGCGCCCATGGTTTGCGCGCCTCCGAGACCCGGTCGCTTTTCGCTGTGGCCGCGCGTCCTGAAGTCGTCTCTCTCGCCGGTGGAATGCCCAATCTCAAGGATTTGCCTCTCGATCGACTCGCCGAGGCCACCGCTCGAATGATCCGCAAGGATGGGGGACGAGCGCTTCAGTACGGTAACGGGCAGGGACTTCCTCGTTTGCGTGAGCAGATTCCCGAGATCATGGAGCTCGAAGGCATCGACGCCGACCCCGAGGATGTCATCGTCACCACCGGTTCTCAGCAGGCCGTTGACATTGTCACCGAGCTCTTCATCGATCCAGGAGATGTCATCCTCACCGAAGCACCGACCTACGTCGGTTCGCTGTCGATCTTCGCCACCTATCAGGCCGACGTCCAACAGGTTGAGATCGATGCCGACGGCGTCATACCGGAGGCGCTGGATGAGATGATTCTGCGTCTGGAACGCGAAGGCAGGCGCATCAAGTTCTTCTACTGTCTTCCGAATTTCCACAATCCCGCTGGTGTCACACTGTCCGAGGATCGCCGGCCCACGATCATCGACATCTGCCGACGGCACCATGTCCTGGTCATCGAAGACAATCCGTACGGCCTGCTGGGCTTCGAGGGGCAGACCTACACGGCTCTCAAGACCCTCGCCCCGAACGACGTCGTCTACCTCGGTTCCTTCTCGAAGATCTTCGCACCCGGCTACAGGGTCGGCTGGGCAGTGGCTCCGCCCGCTGTCGGGGAGAAGATGAAACTGGCCTCCGAGGCAGCGATTCTCTGCCCGAGCTCGGTCGGTCAGTACTCCGTCTCCACATACTTGGAAAACTTCGACTGGAAGAACCAGATCGAGGAATTCCGAGGAATGTATCGCGGACGTCGTGACGCCATGATCTCCGCGCTAGGGGAGTTCACGCCCATGTGCACATGGAACGTGCCCGCAGGCGGCTTCTATGTGTGGGTTGGTCTGCCTGACGGACTGGACGCCAAGGACATGCTGCCGCGTGCGGTCACCAATCTCGTCGCCTATGTCTCGGGTACTGCCTTCTACTCCGGAGGAGTCTCAGGCCATGATCATGTCCGACTGTCCTTCTGCTACCCCGAGCCCACGGAGATTCGCGAGGGAGTGCGACGGCTCTCTGAGGTCATTACGCATGACCTCGAGCTCATCAATCTCTTCGGCCCGTCGCATATGTTGCATACTCGTCCCGCTGAAGGCGTTTCCGCTCCCGCTCCGGACCAGATCTGAGGATGCACCATGATTGAGCCGACCGAATCGACACGCATGTCCATCACAACCGAACCACTACGTATCGCGGTCCTCGCCGGCGGACTGAGCCACGAACGCGATGTCTCTCTTCGCTCCGGGCGCCGGGTCGCATCCACTCTCAAGCATCTGGGACATACCGTGCTTGTCCTCGACGTCGATGCTCGCACCATTTCGTCGCTCCGTGCATTCGGACCCGACGTCGTGTGGCCGCTTGTCCATGGTGGGCACGGGGAGGACGGCGGTCTCCAGAACGTGCTGATCGCTCTTGGATTGCCCTATGTGGGGACGCATTCGGACGGCTGTCAACGAGCCTCATTCAAACCGACGGCGAAGGCCACGGTGAGATCGGGAGGAGTGGCAACACCGGACTCACTCACCTTGCCGAAAGTCTACTTCTCCCAACTCGGGGCCCAGGAAGCACTCGGCATCGTCACATCGCACCTTGGTCTCCCAGTCATCGTCAAACCGAATCAGGGCGGTTCCGGTCTCGGCGTTTCCTTGGCCCGTGATGCGGACCAACTTCGCAACGCCATGGTGTCGTGTTTCGCGTATGACGAGCGTGCCCTCATCGAGCAATATATCGTTGGCACGGAGGTGGCTATCTCAGTCATCGACGCGGGAGACGGACCACGAGCACTCCCACCTGTCGAAGTGGTCTCGGAAGGGCAGTACGACTTCGACGCCAGGTACAACCCCGGCCGCTCGGAGTACTTCGTTCCCGCACGACTCAGTTCTGAACTGGTCGAGCGGGTCCAGGACACTGCGGTGACTGTGCATCAGACACTCGGTCTCGGCAACCTGTCCCGTACCGATCTGATTCTTGATGACGATGGTACGCCTTGGTTCATCGACGTGAACGTCGTACCGGGCATGACCAAGACATCGTTGCTGCCTTTGGCGGCCGACGTAGCAGGCGATCTACCCGGTCTGTACAACACGCTCGTCCATCATCCGTTCGTCCGCCCTTGATCGGACTTCCGGTCTCATAGCATCCTCCGGTTCACGAAGGGTCAGGAATGTCGAGGGCGGTGTGTTTCACGTGAAACATCTCCGCTCGGGAAAGCAGTCGATCAGGTTGCTCGCCACACTGTGAACCGTCATCTCCTCGACATCGGATACGACAGATCCCCGCCGCTGTGGAGTACGACGGGATCAGCTGGGATGATGTTCCAGATAGGACAGGCCATGTCGTCGTTCGGCAGCAACTGGAGTGACACCTGTCTATAGGATCCTCGAACAGCGGAGCGCGTGCGCGGCCACTTGTCAGTCGCGTCGGGAGGTTGCGAGCCCGGACCTGGTCCTCTGCTGGTGCCTACGCAGCATGAGCATGGTCTGCTTGACGATGCGCCGAGTTCTGATGAAGGGGGTCATGGCCTTCCTATTGTGCTGCTTCCAGCACGTCACCTCCATCATCGAGCCCCCGAGATGGCGTCCTTTTCCTGACGACCAGACGCGCCCACCACGTGATCAGAATGTTGGTTGCGTCCCTCGGACATGCGCGTATGGGACCGTCCGTATGGCGCCGTCACTGACGTGTGCATCGTGCGACTAATCACATTTCCTATTAAAATATCAAGAAAAATAGGTTACTAATAGTATAGCGGCGATGTGCTCGTCTATTGCGGCACCCGGACCGAGGTCGTTCGCAGAGCAAGGAACACAGGCGATCTGCGTCTACCTCGAACCTACGGCCGTTGATCAACTAGGCTGTAGAGACTGATATTCACACGACAAGTAGCCACAATGACATGGACAGCATGACCACCGCGGGGAAGGAGACCTGACTCGCAGAGAATCCAGTTCATATGATCGACACCGACAGTTACGTTAATCCTCAGCGATCGTCTCGTGGTTTCACGTGAAACACAAGGTCTCTCTATCGCTCTCCTGCGAAAACCTCGACACATGCAGTCGCGACCATGTCATGTATAGGCGTTCAGATAGAAGCGACGCGTAGGGATGCCAACACGGACGAGCGCGGTTCGGCCATGCACCGACTGCAAACCCAGGATCGTCCAAGACCACTGCTCGATGTCGTCAGCCAATCACGGACGCATACCGCGCCACAGAGACAGTCACCATGTCCAGAAGATGATGCCACGTTGAACATCGCGAACATGTATCGGGACGAATGCCCGTTGCGCTCAGTCGGATCGGTGATCCTTGCGAAACCCCGTCAGACATGAACACCTATGCGACGAGGACGTCCGGCCCGCTGAGCATATCGCTCTCCCTCATGGACGCTATGGTCGCTCTCGTGGAAAGGCTGATCTGATCGCCGGGCACGGTGCTCATGAGGAGGTTTTCTCCGCGTGCCACCACGTGACAGCACGCGAGGAAGCGAGTCCGGGTGTTGTCCGTTGAGCATTCCAGGGGTCGCAGTGGAGCAGACTCCATGGACATCTATGTCATGACCAGTCACCATCAACCATCACGCGTCGTCCGGATTCTCTCCCCACTGTTGCCAGCGACCAACGTCAGCAACATCGCCACCCGCACTCACAGCGCTCCGGACTTAGCAGACTCACCGATGACTCATTGACTGGCTACCGTGCCGCGACGGGGTCAATGATGATGGCCGTGCTTCCGTTGTGCCCGGACCTCTGTCGCACATGATGCGACTGAACATTGCCACAACGAGCGCAGGGCGACGTGACAATCACCCGTCCATTCAGGGATACGTCATTGTCTTCCTCTCCTGAACGGTGTCCACCGTAGGACCTTTTAATAGTGAGCGCCCCGGCTCTCAGGTCTCCTTCTGCATTTCTCGATGCCATACACTGCAGCGGCGAGGTCTCCACCTGTGATGAGATCCTGCAACTCGACACCTCGCAGCAGGATGTTCCACGTGAAACACCGCCTTGGCCAGCACCAATCCGCGCAGAGCGGTCCAAGCCTGCGCGAGATCTGTACGCCCAGGAGTCATGAAAGGCGATACTGCCAAGTGGCGGTCGGTCGTCGCTGACGAGCGTTGGATATTACGAGAAGCTGAAGTATTTTCACATGGCTCGCAAACGCTCGTCCTCGAATCGCGTGCTCGATGCGTCACCGTCCCACTCGTCTCCACGTTCCAGAGCACCACTTCTGGGGCACCTGTGACTCCATGGCCGCCTAGGATCGAGTCTTGCTCCTGCCTACGCCTCCCCCCAAGCACTCCAACAGACGTCGACGTCAAACCTTCACGACGACCCGCACACCACGAATGCAGCGCATAGGCACATGCAAGCCCCGCCAACGGAATGTGCCGTCGTCGAAGGCGGATAGCCAGTCACCTCCAGTGTCATCAACTGTTCGGACCGCGTTGCACCGTTCCCACCGTTCCCGATATCTCTGATGCTGACTCTCAACAGCGCCCTGACTCACGTAACCCCATCGGTCGTTATGCTCATCCGGAGCAACGGTCGACCGTCCCGTCGCAGGTCGTTTGGCCAGCCGGCCTTCTACCGGTCAACCCCAAGGTACGTACGACCCGGGCATGTCTACCACACGAAGCGCTTCAATGCGGTTCACATCATTCACTCCACCTCATCACCCCAGCCCCATAGGAACCCGTCTCTGTTTCACGTGAAACCAAATCGAGCCTTGGTTACATGAACTCTCCTCCGAACCGTACCCCCTGTCACGAACAGCAGATCGACCGCAGGCGTCACACAAAGACCGGCGTTTCACGTGAAACCTGGTATCTACTCCAGCTCCGGCTAGATTGAAAGCCTCGTTACCTCCTTGACGTGAGCGAACCTGCATGGCGGCCTACAGCGTGTGCCGCCACGACGACCTAGGGCACGTCGCCGAAACTAT
>ERZ773068.1524-NODE-1524-length-11354-cov-3.996283_pt1 | contig 11354 bp, 9 predicted proteins | sample MGYA00580620_ERZ773068 | MGnify/ENA primary metagenome ERZ773068 (study PRJEB29015, sample SAMEA2737983) | human oral metagenome | biome: human oral; feature: human-associated habitat; material: dental | place: China | collected 2101 ... | reverse complement strand
AACCGAATGACTACATTTTTTGTGAAATAAATTAGATGTTCGGATATATAGAAAAGGCTCTAGTCGTATTGGCTAGAGCCTTTTTAATTTTAGTTTTTAACTTTCACTAACTAGTCCCCTTCTAGTTCTTTGGATTTCCTGTAACATTAACAACAATAACAATAATAAATATAAGTATACTACTGATATACAGATAGAAAGGAATTACTATGTCTGAAACAAATAAATACCAATGTTGTCTTTACAACAAACATTACCTAGAGCTCCATGAACTAGAAACAGAGTTTTATCAAGACAAGTTTCACACAAGAGAAAAATACAAAGGCAAGTTGCTTTGCCCTGATTGTCACAAGGTACAACTAGCTATAAAAGAAAATAGCAATGGGATTTTCTTGTCAGCATATCCAAAATCAACTCATGACAAGACATGCGAGTATCTACTATCAGTAGCAAGCAAAAAAGAACTACAAATTTTCTACGAATCAATTAATCCTACCTCAGCTGAACGTATGTTAGAACGTGTCCTGAAAGATGCTCCTTCAAGTCCTATCAAAATTTTAAATCAAAATTCAATTCAAAACGTTAACGAACATTGTCCTTGTGAAAATCCAGATTCAAAGAAAACTATCATTAGAAAATATTTACCTAGAAGATTATTACAATTAAGGGAAATGGAAGAAAAAGACTACCTAGTAATGTACTATGGAAAATGTAAATTATTTCTTGTACAAAATAAATTTAATGACTTTTATTTAAGAATTTTTCGTGATGATGAAAGCAATAAATACCTCTGTAGCCTAAAAATACCGAAAAAAATTTAATTTTTCTTAGAAGAAAAATTAAGATTCATTCCCAACGAAAAAGAACTACAATTAGAAAATTCTAGGAATAAAGCTGTTTCTGCTAAGTTAGCATTTGTTGCTAAAATTGATAAAAATGGTTACTATTACAACGGAGTATTATCCCATTCAAAATTATTAAATTTATTTCCACAGTAAGATAAAATGAATTTATCTATAACAAGGATTCAAATCTCTATGTCTTAAGCGACATATGCCTCGTAAGAAATATAAAACAAGAGGTAATGTTATCTTCAGTAGGCGAGTTAATTTTGTATTAAGTATTGTAAAACATACCTTACAAAAGGAAATTAATAAAAAAACTAGATATAAAATCTATTTATAACACTTAAAACTGATGGACACCTCTTCCAGAAGAGTTTGCATGTGACAGAACATTTTAAAGTTATAAGATAGTAGTCAAAAATGAAGAACTTAATCATGAACATGAACTTGAGTATAGGGTATCCTAACTTTAAAATATGAAATTACAATCAGTAAAGACCAAAGATGGTTGAGATAAAGATGATTAAGGAGCTACAAAACAAAAAAGCCTTGAGTTATACATAACATCAACTCAAGGCATAGTTTTAAATATAAAATCTAACTTTCTATATTTATTAAACTAGTTTATGACCATATTATCTTGAATTTACATATGCATCTACAGCGATAATTGCTTGTGCAACATCTGAAGGCGAAATCTTAAACGGCATCTGATGGATTGTCTCACCCTCCATAGTTGCTTGTTTACCAACTTTTATTAAATCATCATATCCAACTTGATCTAAATGCATTTCTTTTAGAGTTGTTGGCATACCAATTTTTTTGTAAAACTCAATATACTTATCAAGTTCTTCTTTTGGTCTATTTTCCAATAAAAGTTGTACCAAGGTTCCATAAGCTACTTTTTCACCATGTGTTAAATGATGAATGTCACCCGTCAATGCAGTAAAGCCATTATGAATTGCATGCGCCGCAGCCAATCCTCCACTTTCAAAACCTAGACCACTCAATAGAGTATTAGCTTCAACAATGTTTTCTAATGCTTGTGTCACAACTTTAGCTTCACAAGCCGCCATGGCCTGTAAACCATCTGCGAACAGCGTTTCTTCACATTTCTTCGCAATTGCAACTCCAGCCAGCGTTTGTTGTTGTCCTAACATAGTTTTTCCATTTGCCTGCATAACTGCACGCGCCTCAACCCAAGTTGCTAAACCATCTGCAATACCAGACGCTAATAAACGCTTAGGAGCTTGTGAAATAACTTTTGTATCTACCAAAACTAAATCTGGATTTTTAGAATAAAATAGATAATGATCAAATGCACCTTCATCTGTATAAATAACAGATAAAGCAGATACGGGTGCGTCTGTTGATGCAATTGTTGGAGCAATAATAACAGGTTTTTCAATCAAATCTGCAATAGCTTTTGCACTATCAATCGTCTTTCCACCACCAAGCCCGATAATACTATCACAATTTTCTTTCTCAGCTAAGGCAACAACTCGATTGATTTCATTGTCAGAAGCTTCACCATTAAACTGGGCTAGAACAATATGGAAACCATACCTATGTAAGTAATCTTCAAATCGTTTTCCAACAATATCATAAACCAACTTATCGCATAATAGAACAGGACGATTTCCCAAATCCAATATTGATTTGGCATTTTCAAATAAGGCATTTTCCCCTTGAATATATCTAGAAGGGCTAGCGAAAATTCTCATATGTATTTCCTCTCTATACTAAATGGAACGACTATTTTGAATAACAAACCAATCGTCAGAAAAATCATCAACCGCCTTTTTGATAGATGGCATGGCGAAAGCTGATTCAAAAACATCTGCTCCTGCTGTAACAGCATGCGCACCTGCAGCTAAAGCATTATTTACTTGTGCTACATTTTTAAAGGATGCGGCTAAAATCTTACTAGGAGAGTTCTGTCTACCAATAGCAATAGCTAATTGATGAATGACAGAATTTGAATCAATGTTCAGATTTTCCATCCTGTTATAATATGGAGCTAGGTAATCCGCTCCTGCTTCGATAGCTAATAATCCCTGAATAACTGTATAAATAGCTGTTGCAGTGATATGGTAGCCCTCTTTTTTTAGCACCTTTATTGCACGTAATCCAGCCGGAGTAACAGGTACTTTGATAAATATATCATCTCCTGCTTGTCTCCGAATTTCATGAGCATCCTTTAAGATGCCTTCAAAATCTTGAGAAATCACCTGAACATGAATAGAGGGTGCAGAGCCAATCAATTCTCTTACATCTTTGATTCGTTCAAAAAAATTAATTGAACCCTCTTTTTTGGCAATAGTGGGATTTGAAGTTACCCCAGCTAGCGGTAAAATTTCAGACCATTTTTTAATCTCATCTAAATTTAATGTGTCAAGCATAAATTCCATAAAAAGAACCTCTTTTTTTTACAAAGTATGCTCAGTACGTCCTATAATATCATCTTGGGTTGCCTTAGAAAGAACATTGAAGAATGCAGAGTATCCTGCAACACGAACAATTAAATCTCTGTGTTTTTCAGGATGTTTCTGAGCATCAATCAACGTCTCTCTGGAAACAACATTGTATTGAATATGGTACCCATGTAAACGATTAAAGAATGTTCGTAACAAAGCAATTAGTTTTAATTTATCTTCTTCTTTGGCTAACGTTTGAGGATTTACTTTCTGATTTAAGAGAACCCCACCTACAATTTCATCTGTTGGTAATTTTGAAACAGATTTTAAAACAGATGTAGGACCGTGTTGATCCATATTATGTGATGGTGAACACCCCTCTGCTAGCGGTGTGCCTGCATTGCGACCATCTGGTGTTGCTAATGTTCCACGTCCCTGTCCTACGTTGGCAGAGATAGAAGAGGTTCCTGAATAACGAATTCCTCCAATAGGTCCTCTTCCATAACGTGTATTAGGATATTTAGCAATTTCATCAACATAAATGTCATAAGCAGCAGTAACTAATTTATCAGCATAATCATCATCGTTACCGTACTTAGGTGCATCATGAATCAACATTTCTTGAATGGCCTTGCCTTCTTCTCCAGCATAATCTGTTTCTAGTGCATGCCAAAGTTGACTTGGGCTTATACGTTCTTCCTCAAATACCAACTTTTTAATTGCAGCTAATGAATCCGACAAATTTGCAATTCCAACTTGCAAACCTGATATATAATCATATACTGCTCCACCTTCTTTAAGGTGTTTTCCACGACCAATACAATCATCAGTCAATGCTGAACATAGAATATCAGGAACTTCTCGTTCCAATGATAAATCAATAGAATTTTCAACAATAACACTCATTCGTGTCAAATATCTTAGTGTTTTATCCCAAGCATTTTCTAATTCAGAAAAGTTCTTCATATCCTTAAAATGACCAAAGCTTGGTGCAAACCGTTTACCCGAAGCCGGATCAATTCCATCATTCATCGTGATAAGTAGAACCTTAGGGAAGTTCATATAACTCATACCTGTACAACGATATCCCCATTTTCCTGGAACTGCCGTTTCAACACATCCAATGGCACTGTAGTCATAAGCATCATCTTCCATTACTCCCTTTGCAATAAAAGAAGGAATAATAATCTCATCATTATTAAATGCAGGCATACCAAAACCAAGTTTCATCACTTCAATACACTCATTCATGAAGCGAGCATCTAAACCTGAATGGTAACGTACAGTTAGATTAGGTTGCGGTAGATGAGTTTGTGCAACTGATTTTAATACCAAATAAGATAATGGGTTAACAGCATCCTTCTTATCTCGAGTCTGTCCACCAATTGTAACATTTTGATATAAAGGACTTCCTGCTGAAGAAAATGTATGTGCTTGACTGCGAACCTTATTAATTGTAATAGTCTTAATCCAAAGATTTGTCAGACGTTCAACAATGCTATCTTCTGTTTCTTTACCACTTTCTAAATCAGCCTTCATATATGGATACATATATTGATCAAAACGGCCGTATGAAAGAGAGTGACCATTAGATTCAATTTGTAAAATACATTGAATAAACCAGACTGATTGAATAGCTTCTGCAAAAGTAGTTGCCGGTTCATATGGGACTCGAGAGCAAATATCTGCAATCTCAAGTAATTCTTTCTTACGTTTAGGATTTGCATTTTCGGCTAAACTTTTAGCAAGATCAACAAAGCGATTTGCATATACTTTAATAGCATCGATTACGATAAATATAGAGTCATAAAAATGATATTTATCAATACTTGCTGGATCTGTTAAATCTAGAGCTGCTTTCGCTTTACGAGCCCGCTCTTCAAACCCTCTTAAACCAAATTGCAAAAGTTTCTGATAATTAACTGCTAAGTGAGCATCTCCAGAATTCATCTTACCTTCCATACCAAAGAATCCTGTTTCCATATAAACAGACACTTCTTCAGGTAGCAATGCACCAGCTCTAGCACGTAAATTATTATTTTCCCAAAACGGAGCAATACTTCTAAGTTGTTCTTTTGTTTCTTCTGTAATATAGAAAACATCTCCATCACGCTTTTCAAAAAGATCCAACTCATTGAGAACAAATTCTAGCGTATATTCTGGAAAAATAGGAGCATCTTTATTGGAAGAAGCTTGATTTCCCGCAATCATAGATTCTTCTTCAATATAGATAGTCATATTTTCCAAGATTTCTTTCAGCATATATGCACGTTTTAGGACATTAGGTTGTTCCTTATATCGATCATAAGCGCGTGTTGCTAGAACCGCTCTCTCAGCATCAATATAAGGTTTTTTATTTAAAACATCTTCTCGATATTTGTTCATCCTTTCAGTAAGGCTGCCAAAATATTCTGTCTTGATTGTTGTTCTTGCTACTTCTGTATTTACCATCGTAAGCACCTTTCTTTCGAAAATATTTTTGTTTCTTTCGAAAACATAATACCTAATTTTTTAGAGAATTTCAAGCTTTTAACTAGAAAAACTTTAACTCCCTAATTTTTAGCACAAATGTGTGTTTAATGATAATACACAAATGTTTTTTACATTTATCAAACTTCATTCTGATACGCTAAACGATCCTGTACTTTAAAGAATGGGAAATAAACCAATGTAGACATCGCTAATATCACCAGCTGAGTAATAACTCCTTGCCATCCACCAACCATAAATCCAGATATAATAGCTGGGGTACTCCAAGGTAATGTGACCCCTGAAAATGGTTGCATAAAACCTGTTGCAATAGCTCCATATACTATAACAGCTGCAAGTACAGGAACAAGAATGAAAGGTATAAACATAACTGGATTCATAACAATTGGAAATCCAAATACAACTGGCTCATTTACGTTAAATATTGCTGGAAAAGCTGCTACTTTCCCTAACGCTTGGTACTGTTTCGATTTTGCTGCAAAAAGCATCGCAACTACAAGACCAAACGTAATCCCTGAGCCAGATAGAATTAAAAATGAATCTAAAAACTGTTGAGTAACAATATGTGCTCCATTTTCTAATGATAGATTACCAGAGGCTAGCATAGCTTTATTAGCATCAAGATTAGATAAAAGCAGAGCTGTCACTACTCCATTTACTACCGATTGTCCATGAACACCAAACCACCACAAAAATGATATGAAGAATGCAATTCCAATCGCACCATACAACGATCCAGTTAAACCTTGCAATGGAACTTGAATAGCAGAATAAATCATTTCTATGAATGTTCCGCCATTAGTCAGTGACTTCGCTAAAATATATACAATCATAGAAAATAAGAAAATTACAAATGCTGGAATCATTGCTTCAAACTGTTTCGCAATAGCTTGTGGAACTTGTTCTGGCATCTTAATAACAATTTTTCTCTTTATAAAGAAGGTATAAATACTTCCTACTACCAAACCTATAATGATAGCACCAATAATCCCTTGACCTCCAAACCAAACTTTACTAATAGCGTCCCCAATCGCCTCACCTTGTTTAGGGATATAAGATGATCTTAGCAAAATAAAGAATGCAGATACAGATAGAACCCCCGCTGGTAAAGCCTCTACTCCGCTATTCTTAGCATAAGAATAGGCAATTGAAAAACAAGAAATTAGACCCATAATAGCAAAAGTTCCTGAATATACTTGCATAAACGGCTCTGTCCAATTAGCTCCAAAAACACTAGCAATACTCTTATTTAATCCTTCAAACGGCAATTGTCCCATAATCAAGAATAAACTACCAACTACTGTCAATGGCAAAATTGCTAACATACCATCTTTTAGAGCAATAATGCCACGCATATTAACAAACTTCATCATCGGTGCAATAATCTTTTGAACATCTATCTTTGCCATAACAAATCTCCTTTTCTTACCCACTAATTAAAGATAGGGCTAAATCTAATACTTTTTTCCCATCTAACATACCATAGTCCATCATCGGAATAACTGCTATCGGAATATTAAACTTATCACAAATTTCTTTTGATTTATCTAATGTATAAGCAACTTGTGGACCCAATAGTGCAACATCTATATTTGACGCATAATCAGCTAATTTGGACTGAGAAAACGCCTCTATTTCTGCTTCAACTCCACTAGATTGCGCTGCAATTTTCATATTATTCACAAGCATACCAGTAGAAAATCCTGCCGCACAAAACAAACCAATCTTCACCATTCTATTTTCCTCCTCTATGTTAATAACGATGATAATACTCTAGTATTATTTTTCATGAAGTTCTTTTCTTAAACTAATAATTTCTTTGATTAAATTAATCTCCGTCATACTAGTCATAAGATGATCTTGTGAATGGACAAAGAGAGCAGAAATTTCTGTCTTTGTACCAGATGCTTCCTGTGCTAAAAATTTTGTTTGTAGATTATGGGCTTCTAATAAGGCTGCATCAGCTAACTGGATTTCTTCTTCACACCGTTCACATGTCCCGTTTTTGATATATTCTAATGCTTTATATATATGTTGTTTCGCATCACCAGCATATAAAATTAAACCCATGATAATTTGATCTGGAACGATAATTTCCATAAACTCCTCCTCATTTCACTATGTAAAAAGCTTTTTTCATTTGAAATTTTAAAATTTTCTTTTGCAACTCTAGAATACAACTACATAAAAAACTTGTCAATCAAAAAACAACATATAGACTACTTTTATTTATTTAAGCACAAATGTGCACGTGTCAAAAAATAAAAAATGATAAACTGATATCAGTCTATCATTTTCACTCACATCAAATATTTCGAAAAGTAAAATCACCATCTTCTTCCAAAACTTTTAAAATTGTATTTTTATCTGTAATCAAATGATTTACTAAAGTAGCACGTAAAACAGAAAGAATCGCAGATACCTTGGTATCACCGTAAGCAACAGCTAAACTTTTAGGAATATTTTTTATAGCTTCCAAAGAGATTGCTATCGTTCTTTCCTGTAAGTCTTTGTAGACTTCTTTACCTTTTGAATCAAAAAATCGACAACAAATTTCTCCTACAGTTTTAACTTCTGTCAATTCTTTAAAGTCATCCTCTATAAGCATGTCTAACCATTGATGTTTTCCTCTATTACTAAAATCACCAATCCCGACCACAGCTATATCTAAATCTTGCCAACTATTTTTCAAATCTTCAAAATATCTTGATTGCAAAATACCATCTGCTAACAATTTACTTTCTTGCACAATCGTTGCATTCATAAATGTACACTCTCCATGAAATTTTCGAGACATTTCATAAATCAGTGTATTCACATGGTATTTAGCGTGTATGTGACTAGGACCACCTGCTAGAGGATAGAAGTGAACATTTCGGACACTTTTGCTGTGAATTAAATCTACTAAATTACTTAAACTTTTCCCCCAAGAAAAGCCAATTTTCATGTTATCATCAATTAGATTCCTAAGAACACCTGCTGCAACTTGAGAAACTCTTTTAGATAAAATTGTTGGAGTATCATCAAATTCATTTGGAATAATTTCTAAACTTTCCAGACTATATTTTTCTTTTACATAATTTTCCAACTTAAACATATTTGTATCAAAATTCTCTATTTCAATTTTAACAATACCTGCATTCCTTGCTTCTGTTAACATTCTACTAATAGAGGTTCTATAAATTCCTAATTTTGCTGCTATTTGTGACTGATTTAAGTTTTCAATATAATACAGATAAGCAATTTTAGAAAGCAGTTTATTCCTATCTTGATTCATATACTTAACCTCTTACGAAACCACCTTAACCATTATCCCAGCATTTTCTAATGTAGCTATATTTTGTTTAGAAAGTTTTTCGTCTGTTATTACTTCATAGACTTGACTTAAAGCAAATCTTCTTACTGTACCCCTTTTATCAAATTTACTTGAGTCAGTTAGGACAATGACTTTATCCGACGTTGCTGAAATATATTGAACTACCTCACTGCGCATTAAATCTTTTCCTGTAAAGCCTATCTCTTTATCGTAACCATCTGTCCCAACAAAAGCTTGACGCACATGAAAAGTCTGTATCATTTCTTTTAATAAAGGTCCTACAGTCACCTGTGAATCTTTCTGAAACTCGCCACCAAGAACAATAACACGACATGAATCATAACCTCTCACAAAATTTGCTATAAAAAATGAATTTGTTACAATAGTGACATTTCTTTTTTGCTTGCAAATTTCCTCAGCAAGTAAAGCACAGGTTGAGCCAGATTCTATCATTATTGTTTCATTATCTGACACCAATTTAACTGCTTCTTGAACAATTTTTCTCTTAATTTCATAATTAATTGACAAACGTACGTTTAGATCATCTCCACTATTTAATACAGCATATCCATGCTCTCTGTGTAATAAGCCTTTTGACTCTAATTTATCTAAATCTTTTCTAATCGTTACTTTCGATACATTTAATTTTTCCGATAATGTATTAACATCAATCTTTTCATATTCTGATACTAATTTAATAATTTGTTCCAATCTTTTCATTTTACACCTCCGTTTTATTCTACCAAAATAAATAGCAAAAAACAACAAATTAAACTTTCGTTCGTAATTGTTTTTCTTTCGTTTTTGTGATACGATAGAATTATGAAGAGGAGGAACTATTATGGAAGTATCTAAAGGAATTATTTTTAATATTCAACACTTTTCAATTCATGACGGTCCAGGCATTCGTACAACTGTTTTTTTAAAAGGATGTCCTCTGTGCTGCCCATGGTGTTCTAATCCTGAATCTCAAAGAATGAAACCTGAAAAAATGAAAGATGCTCAAGGTGAGAAGTTCACTTTAGTCGGTGAAGAAAAAACTGTAGAAGAAATTATTACAGAGGTATTAAAAGACAAAGAATTTTACGAAGAATCCGGTGGAGGTTTAACTTTATCTGGAGGTGAAATATTTGCTCAGTTTGAATTTGCTAAAGCTATCTTAAAATCAGCTAAAGAGCATCACATACATACAGCAATTGAAACTACTGCCTTTGTTGATCATGAAAAATTTATTGATTTAATCCAATATGTAGATTTTATCTACACCGACTTAAAACATTATAATTCTATAAAACATAAAAAAGTGACCGGGGTCTTTAATCAAATGATTATTAAAAACATTCATTATGCTTTTTCTCACAATAAAACTATCGTTTTAAGAATCCCTGTTATTCCTGATTTTAATAATAGTTTAGAGGATGCAGAAGAATTCGCTACTCTATTTAACTCATTAAATATCGACCAAGTTCAACTACTACCTTTTCATCAATTTGGTGAAAACAAATATCGTTTATTAAATCGGAAATATGAAATGGATGGAGTTGGCGCACTTCATCCTGAAGATCTCATTGATTATCAAAAGGTATTTCTGAACCATCATATTAATTGCTATTTCTAGTCTATCTCCTTGAACTGCTCTAGCTATTTGCATATAGCAAGCATAGCATTACACTTTAGTTTCCCCATCAAAAACAGCCGAAAGGATTACCCTCGGCTGTTTTAATTTCCTGAATTTATATTATATCTGTTAACTCTCTCATTAGTTGCGTTAATTCAAAACAACGCTTAAAAAGCGTTTGACTGAGCTTGAACTACCAAACTATGGTTTTCACCTTTTCCGTCATACACATGCTTCTTTGATGCTGAATGCTGGTGCGAACTGGAAAGAACTCCAGATAAGAATGGGCCATAAATCGATTAAAACGACAATGGACACTTACGCTGAATTGGCACCGAAAAAGAAGGCGGAAGCAGTTGAAATCTATCTCAAAGAAATTGCGAAATTGACGGCATAGCAAAATGACTACATTTATGACTACATTTTCTATAGAATAATCTAAAAACGTTGATATGAAGGCGTTTAAAGGGTGCTAAAATAACATTCACAACCTTTACAGAAGTGGAGTAAGCATTCAATACGAATCAATATAGAAGAAAAACGCTGATTTTAAGCGTTTTTTCTTTTTTTCGATTTCAATACATTTCACTATATTTCAGTCCAAACTCTACCTTTTTCTCTACCTTTTTTAGATAAATATATCATCTGGATATTGAAGTTAAGCCCTG
>ERZ773068.1521-NODE-1521-length-11360-cov-4.334631_pt1 | contig 11360 bp, 12 predicted proteins | sample MGYA00580620_ERZ773068 | MGnify/ENA primary metagenome ERZ773068 (study PRJEB29015, sample SAMEA2737983) | human oral metagenome | biome: human oral; feature: human-associated habitat; material: dental | place: China | collected 2101 ... | reverse complement strand
TGCCCGTTCCCGACGCCCCCGGCCTGCGGCCTACGCCCGACCGGGTCCGCGAGACCCTGTTCAACTGGCTGGGGCAGGACCTCACCGGCTGGCGCTGCATCGACCTGTTTGCCGGCAGCGGCGCCCTGGGCTTCGAGGCCGCTTCCCGGGGGGCCGCCCGCGTGGACATGGTCGAACAGAACCCCGCCATCGCCCGCGGCCTGCAGGCCAGCATCCAGCAGCTGGGGGCGCAGGGCATCATCCAGCTGCACCGGGCCGACGCCACCCGCTGGCTCGCCCAGCAGCCACCGGCCGGTCCACAGGGGGCTGCGGCCGACCTCATCCTGCTGGATCCCCCGTTCCGGGCGGGCTGGATGGAACGCATCCTGCCCGCTGCACGGGCACGTCTGGCGCCCCGGGGCTTCATCTACGCCGAGGCCGACTTTGCGCTCACGCCCGAATGGCTGGCCCGGCAGCAATGCGGCAGTCTGGCCATCCTGCGCAACGGCAAGGCCGGGCAGGTCCACTACCACCTGCTGCAGGACACGGGTGACGCTGGTGCCTCCGTCCAGGCGGCGGACGATCAGGTCGCGGACGCAGACATGGGGTAAGGTATACACTCGGGCTTTCTCTCATCGGCACACCCCATGACCCTTGTCGTCTATCCCGGCACCTTCGACCCGCTGACCCTTGGCCACCAGGACGTGGTCCAGCGCGTTGCTGCCCATCACGAGGCCGTCATCGTTGCCGTGTCCGACAGCCGCAAGAGCACCCTGTTCACCCTGGCCGAACGGCTCGACATGGCCAAGGCCATCCTGACCGGTCTGGCCAACGTGCGCGTCATGCATTTCACCGGGCTGGTCACCGAATTTGCCCGCCAGCAGGGGGCCGGACTCATCGTGCGCGGCCTGCGCGACGCCAGCGACTTCGACTACGAACGGCGCATGGCCAGCCTCAATCGCACACTGCTGCCGGCCATCGATACCCACTTCGTCATCCCGGACGACCGTTACCAGTCCATCACCGGCACGCTGGTGCGCGAAATTGCCCTGCTGGGCGGTGATGTCAGCCCCTTCGTCAGCCCCGTCGTGCTGGCCGCCCTGCAGCAGAAATACCGCGAGCGCCGCTCACCCGCAGCGCCTGCCCCCTGACACCCGACCGGAGACACCGAGTCCATAACACGCTCTGAATCCCGGGCCGAATCCGGAAAACAGCGTCGCACCGAAACCAGCGCCATGCTGAACCCCGCGACGCATGCAGTACCCGGTACGACACCGGACCCCGCGCCCCATCCGGCACCCAACGCAAGCCAGAACCCAGCACCGAATCATCCAGCATCCCAAGGAGCGCCACTCCATGGCCCTGATCATCACCGACGAATGCATCAACTGCGACTGCTGTGAACCCGAGTGCCCCAACGAGGCCATCTCGCAGGGGCCCGAGTACTACATCATCGACCCCAACCGCTGCACCGAATGCGTGGGACACTTCGATGAACCCCAGTGCGCGCAGATCTGCCCCGTGGAATGCATTCCCATCAACTTCGAGCTGAACGAATCCCGCGAACAGCTCATGGAAAAATTCCTGCGCCTGCAGGCCGAAAAAACCCCTTCGGCTGCCTGAGTCAGCGGTTGATCAGCGTGCTCTTGCCGAACAGGCTTTCCACCAGGTCCACCACCAGCTCGGCCGTCTGGTTGCGGATGTCCAGCGCCGGATTCACCTCCACCACATCCAGCGAGGCCATCCGGCCCGTGTCGGCAATCATCTCCATGCACAGCTGCGCCTCGCGGTAGGTGGCGCCGCCGCGCACGCGTGTGCCCGTACCCGGGGCAATTTCCGGATCCAGAAAGTCGGCATCGAAACTCACGTGCAGGTGCGTGTCGTCATCCAGACCGTCCAGCACCCGGTGCATGGCCTCGCGCATGCCCAGCTCGTCGATGGCCCGCATGTCGAAAGCCTGGATGCCCATCTGCCGGATCATCCGCTTTTCATGCTCATCCACCGAGCGGATGCCCACGTAACGCATGCTTTCGGGTTTGATGGCCGGTGTCTCGCCCGACATGGAAATCAGCTCGTGCGGCCCGAAGCCCAGCAGGTTGGCCACCGGAATGCCGTGGATGTTGCCACTGGGCGAGGTGTCGGGCGTATTGATGTCGGAGTGGGCGTCCAGCCACAGCACCCGCAGCTTCTTGCCCTGCGCACGCGCATGGCGCGCCACCGCGCTGATCGAACCGGCTGCCAGATGGTGGTCGCCCCCCAGCATGATGGGCATGCGGCCCGCCTGGAACTGTGCCCACACGGCATCGTGCACGGCCTGCGTCCAGAAAATGGCCTCCGGCAGATTGCGCAGGCCCGCTGCCTGTGGATCACGCGGGCCACGCGGATTGACCGGACCGGACAGGTTGCCCGTGTCCAGCACGTCCAGCCCCAGGGCGGCCAGCGCCGGCCCCAGCTGGGCAACCCGCAGTGCATCCGGCCCCATGGCCGAGCCCAGGAGGCTTGCGCCTGCGTCGGAGGGGGCGCCGATGAGGGAGACTTTGAGGGGTGGGGTGGTGGCCATGGTGTCGCGTCTGCCGGTAAAGGGGGAAGAAAACCATGCAGCACCCGACGTGGCCGGGGCGCGACAGGAAACATATCACGGATGGCAGGCGTGCGCAGAAACGCTGCCCGAAAGCATGGGTGGCAGCCGATGCGGAGGCCGGCCTGTGCCGGTGGCTGCAGCAGGGCAGGTCGCAGCATGCTGCAGCATACTGCCGCGCGGATGTGTGCAAAAGCCGGCGTGGCGACAATGAGCCAGGCAGAGCAGATGGCCTGCAGAACAGGCAGGCGTGATGGTCCGCAGAAAACTGTCGCAAAAAAGACGAAAGCCCCATATAGGGGCTTTCCATTTTGTGCATCTTTCAGCTTGTTAGCGGACCGAGCACATCTCCCAGTGTTCTGAGTGAAGCCATTGTGCCACGAGCACGAGGAAAAAGTCCACCATCCGGCGCATCAGATGTCGCTTTGCCGACGAACGGTCGATTTTTCCGGACCGAATGGCATGCCGGAAGGCACGTGTGCACAGATAATTGCAGCAGCGAATCAGTCACCTGTGTCCGGCACACCGGATGGCGGCATCTCCCAGCTGTCCATCGGCCCGGACCGAACCGGAGAACAGCATGGATTACCGCCTGGCAATCGACCTTGGGACTACCTCACTGGGCTGGGCGGTCTATCGCCTGAACAATGACCACGCACCGGTGGCCCTCATCCGGGCCGGTGTACGGATTTTCAGTGACGGGCGCGAAGCGGCCAAGAATGGAGGCGTTGGCGCCCCGCTGGCGGTGCAGCGACGGATGGCGCGCGGCCTGCGCCGCCGCCGTGACCGCATGCTGCGCCGCAAGGCCCGCATGATGCGGCAACTGGTGGACTTCGGCTTCTTTCCGAAGGATCTGAAGGCACGCAAGGCGCTGGAAAAGCAGTACTCCAATCCCTACGAGCTGCGGGCAGCCGGCATGGAACGCGAACTCAAACCCGAGGAGTTTGGTCGCGCCCTGTTCCACCTCAACCAGCGCCGCGGCTTCAAGAGCAACCGCAAGCTGGACAAGGTCGAGCTGGATGAAAACGGCAACGAAGTGACCAAGGCCTCTGATGAGACCTCCAAAATGAAAGGTGCCATCAGCGAAATGCGCAAAACCCTGCGCGACCAGGGCCTTACTGCGGGACAGTGGCTGTACAGACGGATGCTTACCGGCGCTGCCGTGCGTAACCGGGAAATCCTTACCCAGGACAAGAAGGGCAACGACGTCATCGAAAAAAACTACAGTCTGTCGATTGACCGGCAGATCGTTACCGATGAGTTCGATGCCCTCTGGGCCAGACAGGCCAGTTTCAACCCTGTCCTCTTCAACGACGCTGCACGGGATGCCCTGCGCGATACGCTGCTCTTCCAGCGTCCGCTCAAGCCCGTGGACCCGGGCCGGTGCACCCTGCTGCCCGATGAGCAGCGTGCGCCGCTGGCACTGCCCAGCAGCCAGCGCTTTCGTATCTATCAGGAGGTCAATAACCTGCGTATTGTGGACGACCGCATGCAGCAGACCCCGCTGACGAAGGAACAGCGCGACCTGATCGTAAACGTGCTGGAGCGAGGCAAACCGCCCGCCAAAGCCACGGCGAAAAAGACAGTCGACAAGGCGGGCAAGGGGGGTGAGGGCAAGACCAGAACACGCCGAAGCAGCAACAACGCGACTTTCGAATATATCCGCAAACTGCTGGAAGTGAGCGGTACCACGCGCTTCAACCTCGAGGATGACCGGCGGGAGGAGCTGAAGGGCAATGCCGCCTCTGCAGCCCTGTCCCGGCCGGAATGCTTCGGCGAGGCCTGGTTCGATTTCGACGACAATCTGCAGGACGACATCGTCTGCCAGCTGGTCAACGAAGACAGCGAGGCTGATCTCATCGAGTGGCTGAAGCAGCGCACTGGCGTGGATGACGCCCGGGCGAAAGTCATTTCCAACGCACGTCTGCCCGAAGGGTACGGCAACCTGAGCCGCAAGGCGCTTAACCTCATCGTGCCGGAACTGCGCAGGGACGTGATCACCTACGACAAGGCGGTGGAGGCGGCCGGTCTGGGCAGTCATAGCGCTCTGGGCTTTTCGGTGGAGGGCGAAGAGCAGCTGCCTGTCATCGATCCTGCCACCGGCAAACCGAAAGTCAACGAAGAGACCGGTGAAATCCGCATGGTGCTCCGGCATCTGCCGTACTACGGCAAGGCGCTGCAGCGGCACGTGAGTTTTGGCACCAACAAACGCGAAGACCCCGAAGAGAAACGCTACGGCAAGATTGCCAACCCCACCGTGCACATTGGCCTGAACCAGGTGCGCAAGGTGGTGAACGCGCTGATCGACCGTTACGGCAACCCGGCCGAGGTGGTGGTGGAGCTGGCCCGCGACCTGAAGCAGAGCAAGAAGCAGCGCGAGGAGATCCAGCGTGAGCAGACGGCCAACGAGAAGCGGAACAAGCGGATTTCCGAAGACATTGCCGGCATTCTGGGCATCACCCCGGAAGGCGTTCGTCGCGATGACATCAAGCGCTGGATTCTGTGGGAAGAGCTGAGCCGCGACGCAGCCGACCGCCGCTGCCCCTACAGTGGCGAACAGATCTCTGCAGAAATGCTGCTGTCTGACCAGGTCGAAGTCGAGCACATCCTGCCGTTTTCCCGCACGCTGGATGACGGCATGAACAACAAGACGGTGTGTATCCGTCTGGCCAACCGCGTCAAGGGCAACCGTACGCCTTACGAGGCCCGTGCCGACTTCGAGCGGCAGGGCTGGAAGTATGAGGACATCCTGCGTCGCGCCGCATCCATGCCCAACAAGCGCAAGGCCGCCCGCTTTGCCGAGGACGGCTATAAACGCTGGCTGCACGAAGACAAGGACTTCATCGCCCGTGCACTGAACGACACACGTTACCTGTCGCGTCTGGCCAAATCGTATCTGGGGCTGGTGACCAAGGGCCATGTGCGCGTGATTACCGGCTCACTCACCGCCATGCTGCGCCGCCATCTGGGTCTGAACCTCCTGCTGGGCGACACGGGCGAGAAGAACCGCAACGATCATCGTCATCACGCGGTCGATGCCTGCGTGATCGGCGTGACCGACCAAGGGCTTCTGCAGCGCTTTGCCTCGGCCAATGCCCGTGCCGATGAAGCCGGTACCGAACAGCTGGTGAAGAACTTCCAGCCGCCGTGGCCAACCTTCCGGGACCAGGTGGAGCGTGCCATTGGCAACATCTGGGTCAGCCACAAACCGGATCACGGGTTTGAAGGCGCGATGCTGGAAGACACGGCGCATGGGATTGGGAAGGATGGGAAGACGATCATTCCGAGCCGGACGTCCTCCAAAGCCAACATCTCAAGCGTAAACATGATATCGGAGCCTGGGCAGGAAGCTCGTCATGGCGTCGACGCAGAAGGCCATCCACTGCCCTACAAGGGGTATGTTGGTGGCAGCAACTATTGCATCGAGATCTTCAGAAACGGACAAGGTAAATGGGAAGGGGAAGTGATTTCCACGTTCAGAGCCTACCAGATTGTCCGGGAGGCGATGCGGAGAGGGGCCTCGCGCGAAGAGGCAGTTAGGAAATTGCGAGATCCAAAGTTCGCTCAAAACGGTGCGTCTCTGGTTACTAGATTGATGATCGATGATGCTGTAAGGATGAGTCAAAGTAATGGCGAAGGAGGAGGGAGAGAAGTGACAATGAGGATTGTTAAAATTGCTTCGTCAAGCGGTCAGATATTTATGGCACCAATTAACGAGGCCAATGTGGATGCCAGAAATCGTGACAAGGATGATCCGTTTAAGTACACATCAAAGTACGCGAGTTCCTTCCAGAAGTCACATGGCAGAAAGGTCACGGTATCTACTTTGGGCATTGTTAGGGACCCTGGGTATTCAGGATAATTTTGTATTATGGTTGGTCGCATCGTAGAAATCGCGGACGACAGGCGCCATTTGTCCGTTTTTCGCGGTTTTCTGATGGTGCACACAACCGGCGGAACCCGTCAGCTTGCTGGCAAGGTTCCGCTGGATGACATTACAGCGCTGATCGCCAATGCACATGGTATAAGCTATACCAACAACCTTCTGGTTGATCTGGCCGAACGTGGCTGCCCATTTGTTCTTTGTGGGGCCAACCATAACATCGCTGGCATGCTTTGGCCCATTGATGGGCACCATGTCCAGGCCAAACGCATGGAGGCGCAGATTGCGGCCTCTTTGCCCGTGCAGAAGCGTATGTGGGCGTCCGTGGTCAGAGCGAAGCTGCAGCAGCAGGCGGCGGTGCTTGAGGCTTGCGGCGCACCGGATGCTCCGTTGAATGCGCTGGTGCGCAAGGTTCGTAGCGGTGATCCGGACAACATCGAGGCGCAGGGTGCTCGTCGATACTGGGGCCTTCTGTTCGGAGATGGCTTCAAACGGGACCAGAAGGCTGATGGGGTCAACGCGCTGCTGAATTACGGTTACACCATTCTGCGGGCGACCACAGCGCGTGCGGTGATCGCGGCGGGTCTGCATCCGAGTATCGGACTGCACCATAGCAATGATGCCAATGCCATGCGTCTGGTGGATGACCTGATGGAGCCCTTCAGGCCAATGGTGGACCTGAAGGTGCGAGGTCTGATCCGACAGGGTCTTTTTGAGGTAACACCCGAGACGAAGAAGGCGCTGGCACTGGTGATGTGTGCCGACATGCAGACCAGTGCCGGCGCCACGCCCATCATGGTCTGTACGCAGCGCCTTGCGGTCTCCCTGGCGCAGGTGTTTTTGGGGGAGCGGCAGGAGCTGGACCTGCCTTTGCCTGGCTCTTCGCTGGACATGGGAGCAATGGCCTCAGAGGTAGTCTGACATGCTTTCGGGGTATCGGCTGATGTGGCTGTTGGTGATGTTCGATTTACCGGTGGTGCTGAAGGCCGAACGGAAGGCCGCTACCGAGTTTCGCAACCGCCTGTTGGACATGGGCTTCGAGATGAGCCAGTTCAGCGTGTACCTTCGCTTCTGTAGTAGTCCAACGCAGGTGGAAACCTACTGCAAGCGGGTGGAAGCCGTTCTGCCTCCAGGAGGCAAGGTCAGCATCCTGCAACTGACCGACAAACAGTATGAGCGCATCCTGACGTTCCATCGCGGGGCTATCCAGGAATCCGGAAAGGCACCGGACCAGTTCACATTGTTTTAAGAATTTGTTGGCTAGAATCGTATGTTTTCGGCAACAAATCGGTCGTTGCGTGGGAGTTCGGGAGCATGGGCAACCATCAATTTGATCGTATATTTTGCAGTGTTTTACGTTGTGGTCGCCTTGTGCGGACAACAAAAACGGGCCTTGCGGCCCGTTCCTGTGTACTGATTCTGATGAAAAATTTACTGCCAAACTCCGTAAAACACCTTGAGAATCAATGGGTTGCTGGAGATCGATTCTAGAACACTGGGAGATGTGTTCGGTCCGGAGCGTCATGACGAAGATTCCGAGCTGCCGTCTGGTTCTGGAGCACAGGGAGGTGTAGCCAACCCAAATCCATGCAAGTTTTGAAAGATCATTGCCCCTTGATTATCCCGGGGACGGAGTTACATACCCATATTTCTCCATGTCGGGTTGGAGTACACTGGTTACCTGCCATACGGCAGTATTGCCCCGACATACGTCGAGTAAGGGGGATTCGGATGAGTGCGTACTCTAAGGATGTGTCCAATGAGGAGGTCATGGCAAGTCAGTTTTGTGCTGATCTGGCGGCAGCGGGCCTTCGCGTAGCCGTGCATCCCACTGCCCCGGATCAGACTGCCCAAAGTGCCTGACCGCTTTGGGGGCAACCCTCATTCGTTTCCGTCGTCAGTGCTACCCTTTTCGGGGTGCAGGCATCAGCGTCTGCCGTTTCAGTATTTCCAAAGTCCACAAATCAGGAGGTGCCTTCATGAACCGAACCGACGTAACCGAAAAGATCATTTCCACCAAGGTGACCAAGGGGCTCACATGGTCCGAAATTGCAAAGCGGGTTGGGCAGAGTGAGGCGTGGACAACGGCGCTCTGCCTGGGTCAGATGACGGCAGACCCGGAACACGCAAAGGTGCTGGGGGAAATTTTTGGCCTGACCGCGGAGGAGCAGCAGTGGTTGCAGGTTCCACCCTATCGCGGCTCTCTGCCTACCCAGGTGCCGACCGATCCGCTCATCTATCGGTGGTATGAGGTGGTCAATGTCTATGGCTCCACCATCAAGGAGCTGATTCACGAGAAGTTCGGCGACGGCATCATGAGTGCCATTGATTTCTCCATCGAGCTGGACCGTCAGCCGGATCCAAAAGGGGATCGCGTCAATGTCGTGCTGTCAGGCAAGTTCCTGCCGTACAAGCCCTACTGACGATGGTATCGGTCAGAGGATTGCCGGGGGGTCGGCCACCTCTGGCGAGGCGGTTTTCCAGTATGGCTGGTCATCTGTGCGTCGAGTGATGATGCTGGCCATTGTCGGGCTTCAAAGCCGCCGTCAGTTGAAGGAGTGTACCAATATTTGGTACACTCCCCACTCCAAACAGGAGAACACCATGAGCCGGAACACTTCGGTTTCTCTCGGTCCGCACTTCGCCAGCTTCATCGATGGTCTGGTGCAAGGCGGGCGCTATGGCACCACCAGCGATGTAGTCAGGGCAGGATTGCGGCTGCTTGAAGAACACGAGGCCAGGGTAAAGGCGCTGCAAGATGCGTTGCGCGAGGGTATGGCGTCTGGCGAACCGCGTCCATTCGATTTCGAAGACTTCAAGGCACGCAAACGCGCCGGTTTTCAGCAGCAATGAAGCGCATTGCGTTCACGCCAGCGGCAGAGGCCGACATCGACAGCATCTGGGATTACAGCGCCGAAATGTGGGGTGCAGATCAGGCCGACACCTACACCGATGCCATCAGGGATACCTGCCGTGCGCTGGCAGAGGGCAGGAAGCGGGGGCGGCCTGCGCAGGTTCTGCCGGATTTCCAGAAGTGCCTGTGCGGCTCCCATGTCATTTACTTTCTGGAGTCTGCCGGGTCTCTGGATGTGGTTCGCATCCTGCATCAACGACAGGATGCTGAGCGGCATCTTTAGATGCGTGCCATGGATTCATTCGAATCTACCCACCACCCGTCACCATCCCGCCCCCCACACCAATTGTCACGACAATAAAGACAATCTCCGTTGCATAATCCGCATCGTTTCGGATTCTGGTGGCTTGATCCCGTGCCGGCCTGCGTCTGCCCTCGAGGGGGCAAGCGCTGCCCGAAGGGTCGCCCGCCACCGCAAGGAGTCTTCATGTCGTCCTCCACCAAACTTCCCGCCATCTTTCTGGGCCATGGCAGCCCCATGAACGCCATCGAGCCGGACAACCGGTTCAACCAGGGCTTTCTGCAGGTGGCGCAAAGCTTCGAAAAGCCACAGGCGGTGCTGATGGTGTCGGCGCACTGGTATGGTCGCCGGCTGCAGGTCATGTCGGGTGAGCACAATCCGCTCATCTACGATTTCTACGGCTTTCCGCAGGCGCTGTTCGAGGCCACCTATCCGGCGCCCGGTTCGGCGGCGCTGGCGGCACGTGTGAGTGCGCTGCTGGTGCAGGAGCAGGTGGAGTCAGACCCTGCCCGCGGGCTGGACCATGGGGCCTGGGCGGTGCTGCGGCATTTCTATCCGCAGGCGGATGTGCCGGTGGTGCAGCTTTCGCTGGACATCACCAAACCGGCCAGCTGGCACTGGGCGGTGGCCCAAAAATTGCGGCCGCTGCGGGACGAGGGTGTGCTCATCATGGGCAGCGGCAACATCATCCACAATCTGCGGCTGATGGACCGGTGGCACATGGATCGCAGTGTGGCCTACGACTGGGCCATGGATTTCCGTGCGCGCATCAATCGGGCCATTCTGGCCAACGATCTTGACACGCTGCTGAACTTCACGGAGCTGGGTGAGGGGGGCGCGTCTGGCCGTGCCGGCGCCGGCCGAGCATTTTCTGCCATTGCTGTATGTGTTGGCGCAGCGCGAGGACGGCGAGCCGGTGGACATCTTCAACGACGAGATCATTGCCGGTTCGCTGTCGATGACTTCGGTAAGGGTGGGCTGAAGAGGCCCGGACGGAACTTCCGCGCAGCCGGCGCCAGGCGTTGCCGAAGCGTTTCCCGGTGCCGGCACGAGCCTCGTCTGAGGCTGGTTTTCGCGGCACCTGGGGGTTTCAGATCATCCCGGACCTCTCAGGGCGTGTCGCCGTTTCCGGATTTCCCGCCTTCGTCCTGCTGCCAGGGGTTTTCGCCCTGCACCCGCTGGAAGGCACGGTAGAACTCCTGCACGCTCTGGTTCTCCCGCACGGGGAGGCCGGTGGCGTTGTACAGGAATTCGGCGGCGTGAGCGCGGGTGGTGCGGTCGAAGTTGCCGCTTTCCGGTACGGCATAACCGTACTGGCGCAGGGTACGCTGCATGTACAGCACGCGGTTGGTGATGGCGGAGTTCTGTGTGCCTGATGTGTCGGGCGCGGGCGTTCCGCCCTTGTTGCCGGCTGTAGCGGGCGTGCCCGGGGTGCTGGATGCTCCCGGTGCTGCCGGTGAGCCCTGTCTGCCTGACGTACTGGATGTGTCCGGTGAGCCCGATCTGCCTGCCGTGCCGGATGCTTCTGGTGTGCCCGATCTGGCCGGCGTGCCGGTTGCGCCCTGATTGCCGAGCCTTCCCGGTGTGCCGGCGCTATCCGAAGCAGCAGACCTGCCCGATGTACCGGGCGCTCCAGAGGTCGCTGACCCTTCTGGCGTGGCAGACGTGCCAGCTGCGTTGCGCGAATCCGATGGGCTGTACGATCCTCTGGCCGAACCCGAACCCGAACCCGAACCCGAACCCGAACCCGAACCCGAACCCGAAC
>ERZ773068.1520-NODE-1520-length-11361-cov-8.625420_pt1 | contig 11361 bp, 10 predicted proteins | sample MGYA00580620_ERZ773068 | MGnify/ENA primary metagenome ERZ773068 (study PRJEB29015, sample SAMEA2737983) | human oral metagenome | biome: human oral; feature: human-associated habitat; material: dental | place: China | collected 2101 ... | reverse complement strand
GAGAGAGCTATCCGAAGTTGGAATAAAGGAGCAATGATATATGAGCAAGAAGGGACGATTTGGTGAGTACGGCGGGCAGTATGTTCCAGAGATCGCGATGCCTGCCCTGAATGAACTGGAAGAGGCCTATCTGAAATATCGTGAAGACGAGGGGTTTCTCACAGAGTTTCGCGGCTACCTGAGAGAGTATGCGGGACGTCCGACGAATCTATACTTTGCCGAGCGGCTGACGAAGCACTACGGCAAAGCGAATATCTATCTGAAACGCGAAGACCTTCTGCATACGGGTGCCCACAAAATCAACAACGCGCTCGGACAGGCGCTGCTTGCAAAGCGCATGGGCAAGAAGCGTATCGTCGCAGAGACGGGCGCAGGTCAGCACGGTGTCGCGACGGCGACGGTTGCGGCCCTCTTCGGCATGGAGTGTCATGTGTTCATGGGGGCGGTTGACGTCGAGCGTCAGCGGCTCAACGTGTTTCGTATGCGTTTGCTCGGGGCGACGGTCATTCCCGTATCAAGCGGTACGAGGACGCTCAAGGATGCGACGAGTGAGGCGATCCGCTACTGGGCGACGAACATCACGGATACCTACTACGTGATCGGATCTGTGGTCGGTCCGCATCCGTATCCGGAGATGGTGCGCGACTTCCAGAAGGTCATCGGTGAGGAGATCCGCATGCAGTCGGCAAAGGCGTTTGACGGAAAGCCCGACTACCTCGTCGCGTGCATTGGCGGCGGCAGCAACGCAATCGGGACATTCTACGATTTCCGTGACGATGCAGATGTCAAGAAGTTCTGCGTCGAGGGCGGCGGACGCGGCGACGCAGACGGGGACAACGCCAAGACCCTCAGCGGTGCGGGTACGCCCGGCATCCTCCACGGCGCATACAGCTACCTCCTGCAGGATGCGGACGGGCAGGTCGTCGAGGCGTACAGCATTTCGGCGGGTCTGGACTATCCTGGCGTCGGCCCCGAACATTCCTATTTCAAGGACAAGGGCATCGTTACCTACGTTTCCGTGACCGATCAGGAGGCGCTCGCGGCATTTCAGCGTCTCTCGCGCATCGAGGGCATCATCCCTGCGCTCGAGAGTTCGCACGCGCTTGCCTATCTCGAAAAACTCATGCCAGAGACGAAGGCGGGCGAGAATATCGTTGTCTGTCTCTCGGGGCGCGGCGATAAGGACGTGCAGATGGTTGCAAAGGAACTGGGGGAGGAGATCGCATGAGCAAGCGGCTGGATGAAAAACTCGCGAAGCTTCGCGCCGAAGGGCGTACGGGGCTTTATATCTACGTGACGGCAGGATGCCCGAGCGCAGAAGCGACCGTGGATATTGTACGCCGTGCTGAGGAGGCGGGCGCAGACGTGATCGAACTCGGACTTCCATTCTCCGATCCGATGGCGGATGGCCCCGTTATTCAGGAGGCAAGTGTCATTGCGCTCAAGAACGGCATGACGATGAAAAAAGCGCTCGAGATCGTCAAGGAGATTCGGAAACACTCCGATATTCCGCTCATTGGCATGGGCTACATCAACATGGTGCAGCACTACGGCTTTGAGAAATTCGTCGAGGACTTCAAGGCGGCGGGCATGGACGGCGTGATCTTCCCCGACGTGCCGCATGAGGAGTCCGAGGATATGCGCCGCATCTGCACTGCGCATGACTTCACACTCACGGAGTTCATTACACCCGGCACGACCGAGGAGCGCATGCAGGAGACATGCAAAGATGCGCACGGCTTTATCTACTGCATCTCGAACTATGGGGTCACGGGCATCAAAGAGATCGACTACTCCATCATTGGAGATGTCTGCAAGGCCGCGCGCCGTTATACGGATGTGCCGCTTGCCATCGGCTTCGGCATCGGTACGCCTGAGGCGGCAGCGCGTGCGGGCAAGCAGGCAGATGGCGTCATTGTCGGCAGCGCCGTGGTGAAGCATATCATCGACGGCGACATCAACGGCGGTATTCAGCTGATTGCCGCTATGCGCAAGGCATTGGATGCGTAAATCAACCGCAAAGCTCACCTGCCATCGGGCGGGTGGGCTTTTGTTCTTGCTTTGAAAGGAATGGGAGCATGAAATATTTACTCGATACAGCAAATTTGGATGAGATTCGGGAACTCTCCGAATATTTGCCCATTGCGGGCGTGACGAGCAACCCCACTATTGTGAAGAGGGAAGGTGCGGTTCCGTTCTTTGCGCATATGCGTGAGATTCGCACAATCATCGGCAGCCTGCGTCCGCTGCATATTCAGGTGACGGCACGGGACTACGACGGCATGATGCGTGACGCGGAAGCTGTGTTCCGTCATGTGGATGAGAAGGTATTCATCAAAGTTCCTGTCGACTTCGCGGGCGTCAAGGTCATCAAGGCGCTCAAGCGGCAGGGGGCAAACGTGACGGCGACGGCGGTCTACGGAATGGACCAGGCATTCATCGCACTCGAGGCAGGGGCGGACTGCATTGCTCCGTATTTCAACCGGATGGAAACACTCGGTGTGGACGCAGCGAATGTCATCGGCAACATCGCCGGCATCATCAGCCACTACGGCTACGAAGCGGAGATTCTGGCGGCGAGCTTCAAACAGCCTGCTCAGATCGACCGCGCCATCCTTGCGGGCGCACACTCCGTCACGGTCAGTCCGAGCGTCCTGCGCGAGATCTTTGCTAAGAAGGTTGTAACAGATGCCATTCAAGTATTTGCGGATGATTGGTCAGATCTCTACGGAGGCAAGATGTTGACCGAGTTGGATGGATGATATAGAGTTCTCATTCTAGGTTTTATATACTCCCTTGGATGCCGTAAGGCATACGAGGGAGTATATTTTTAAATAATATTAAAGAAATAAAAGAAAATAACAGGAGATTCAGAAGATATGTAGAAATATATAGGCGGAGTGTGATAGAGATGAAACAGTATCTTGCTCATATCCGACGCGACGGATCAGTGGAGCAGACCATGCGTGCCCATCTCCTGCGCGTGGGGGACCTCATGGCGGCATCTGCTGCGGGGATCGGCTTATCGGCGACTGCACGGCTGATTGGCGTGCTGCATGATCTCGGCAAGTGCACGAAAGAGTTCGCCGACTATCTTGACTGGTGCCGAAAGAATCCGGGGAATTACAGCGATGGGAAAAAGGTAGATCATTCCACAGCGGGCGGTCAGCTCTTGATGAGGCGATATGGTGATAGGGATGTCGATGGACTGCTTACAGTACATATAGCAGCACTCGTGATTTTCTCACATCATACGGGGCTGATGAACTATCTTGGTGAAAATGGAACGTCTGATTTCCTGCGGCGCATGGAGAAAATAGATGTGCCGAATGTCGATCTTTCCTATTATTATGATACAGTCATCTCGGAATCAGAGCTTGATTTGCTTTTTGAGCATGCTGTCCATGAATTTACTGTACTTGATGCAAAGATTACGGCGCTTGATCCGGAGAGGGGCGAGAAGTATCATTTTTACTGGGGCATGGTGCATAAGCTGCTGCTCAGTATGCTCGTTGATGCTGATCGGCTGGATAGTGCGGAGTTCGAACTGGACAAACCGTTGACGGACGAATGGGACACGGCCGAGATCTGGGCGGACTTCTCTGATAAGTTGGAGCAGAAACTTACCGGATTCTCCATTCCTCCAGAGCCAAAGGCAGAGAAAATTGCTCGGCTTCGTCAAAAGATCAGTGATGACTGCCTCGAATCAGGTGACGAGCCCCCTGGAATTTACAGGTTATGCGTTCCGACAGGCGGTGGTAAGACCCTTGCAAGTATGCGGTTTGCCCTGCGTCATGCCCAGAAATACAATAAAAAAAGAATTGTTGTTGTCATTCCTTATACCTCGATCATCGATCAGAACGTCAAGGAGATTCGTGATATTTTCCACATGGATGAGGCGATTCTGGAACATCATTCCAATGTCATCACGGAGGACGATGGGGAAGATACTGAGAGTATGGACTTCCGGCGCATCCTTACGGAGCGATGGGATGTTCCGGTCATCTTTACGACGCAGGTGCAGTTTCTGAACACTGTGTTTGCGGGCGGCAACGGCCCCTTGCGCAGGCTGCATGCGCTGGAGGACAGCATCATTATTTTTGATGAGATTCAAACGCTTCCTATTCGCTGTACGTATCTCTTCAACGCAGCGATGAACTTTCTTAAAGATTTGTGCCGTGTTACCGCGCTTCTTTGCACGGCGACCCAACCACCACTGGAACAGTTGGATGTTCCGATCGAGATGAGGGAAAATGCGGATCTCACGAGTGATTTGGCAGAGGTGTTTGAGGGCTTTCAAAGAGTTCAAATCGAGAATATTTGTGAGGATGGCGGTGTTTCCATTAGTGAAATTGCCGGTGAAATCGTGCATAGTACGGAGGAGATTGGTGATGTCCTTTGCATTGTGAACCTCACGGAACAGGCGCGCAACCTCTATGAGAAAGTCTCTGAACTTGCGCAGATTTCGGAACGAGATATTCATGTTGTGCATCTCAGCACGAAGATGTGCCCTGCCCACCGTAAGGAGGTCCTGCGTACTGTGCGGGAAGAGCTTGATACTCGCCAGGAATATCCAGAGCAGCGGCTTATCTGTATCAGCACGCAGCTCATTGAGGCGGGGGTTGATGTATCCTTTCCTGTAGTCTATCGTGCTCTTGCCGGATTCTCCTCTATCGCACAGGCGGCGGGACGCTGCAATCGCCATGGGGAGATGGAGCGCGGGATTGTTCGGCTCTTTACGTTGGAAAATGAGGATCTCAGTCGATTGGAGGATATACGACAGGGGAAGAAGATTGCGAGCGATATGCTGTATAAAACATCGGCGGATGAAATTCTCACACCACAGGCGATGGAGAAGTATTTCCGCAGATTTTATAAAGGGCGTACGGCGCGTGATATGCGTTTCCCGATGAAGGACTGCAATACCGTATTTGACCTGCTTTCGGCGAATGAGGCGGGCTTGCAGGAAGCAGCCGAGAACGGAGCGCAGCCGGATCTCTGGTTCACGCACGCATTTTGCGATGCGGGACGCGCCTTCGCGGTGATTGATTCGCATACGGAGCCGGTACTTGTTCCCTATGCAGGAGGAAAGGAGCTGATCGTAGAATTCAATGATATGCAGTTCGATAAGAAAAAGATTGGCAAAAAGATGAATGCGGCGCAGCAGCATATGGTTAATTTGTTTTCTTATGAACTCCAGAAACTCGCCCAGCTTGGCGGTATCTGGCAAACGGAGAGCGGAGTGATGGCCCTGCGGGAGGAATACTATAATGAAGCATTTGGTATCCAGACAGAGGAGCAGGGCAATGCATACTGCATGATTTAGGGAGGTGAATACATGAGAAATTCGATTGAATTTCAAGTCTATGGGAGAATGGCACTTTTTACCGATCCGATCACGAAGATTGGTGGAGAGCGTTCCTCCTACTCTGTGCCAACCTATCAGGCACTCAAAGGGATTACAGAAAGCATCTACTGGAAACCCACCATATATTGGGTGATTGATGAAGTGCGTGTAATGAATCGCATTGCGACACAGTCGCGCGGCGTGAAGCCTATGAAGTACGGCGGCGGTGGAAATGATCTCTCCATCTATAAATACCTGAGCGATGTTTGCTATCAAGTGCGTGCGCATTTCGAGTTCAATCTGCACCGCAAGGAACTTGCAGAGGACAGGGATGAACATAAGCACCACAATATTGCAAAGCGTATGGTAGAGCGTGGCGGACGACGTGACATCTTTCTCGGTACGCGGGAATGTCAGGGCTATGTTGAGCCTGTGCGTTATGGCGAGGGCAAAGGATACTATGATGACAGCGGCGAGATGCCGCTCGGCACAATGTTTCACGGATTTAACTATGTCGATGAAACGGGGGGCAGTATGCTGCAAGTCCGTCTCTGGCAGCCGGTGATGGGAAATGGGGTGATTCGTTTTCCAAGACCTGAACAGTGTACGCTTGTAAGAGATATTCGGAAGGTCAAGAGCAAGCTCTTTGATAAGAACACTGTCACCTTTGCCGCAGAGGAATACGAACTCCTAGGAGAGGAGGGACGTTTATGAGCTGGATGGAGCAGCTGGTAGAGACGTATGATGAAAATGAACGCTTTGCCGGCAGAGGTGGTATCGATGGGATGAAAGCCCTCCTTCCACCTGTTGGACATATTGTTCAGAATGCACAGATAGAGATGACGCTGAGTGCAAATGGGGAACTCATCCGTGCGGAGGCGATTGCGAAGGAACAGCAGCCGACACTCATTCCATGTACGCCAGACTCGGCGTCGCGTACATCAAGCCCGTCACCACACCCCCTGCATGATAATCTCTCCTACATTTCACGGGATTATTACGAGTTTGCAAAAAAACCGCCGAAGGGGGAGACCATCCCATACCTGCTCTACAAAGAACAGCTTGGGGCATGGGCAGCATTGGGCAATCCGAAAGTACAGGCCGTCTATCGCTACATCAGCAGTCATGATGTGATTCATGACCTGATTGCGAAAAAGGTGCTTTTTCAAGATGCTGCAGGCAAACTACTCGAAAAGTGGACAGACAAGGATGCGACGAGACCACTCATCTTCAGTGTGGTTGCGGGGGACCTACTGAAAGCCATGGTACGTTTTCGCGTTGTTGTGGATGGCGATGACTGTCCGGAACTGTGGAATGATACACATCTGCAAAAAGATTATCAGACGTTCTTTCAGCAAGAGTTTTTGCAGGAAGAGACACAAATTTGCTACGCTACGGGGAAAAAACTGCCGCCAACAGATAAGCATGGAAAGGGCATCCGATTCCCGGGAGACGGCGCGAAGATTATTTCATCGAATGATATGAGCGGATTTACTTTCCGTGGTCGCTTTGTCAACGGGGATGAGTGTACCTCCATTGGCTATGAAACCTCTCAGAAAGCGATGAATGCCCTTATGTGGCTCGCACGCAATCAGGGATATGCACATGATGGGCGCGTATTTCTCGCATGGGGACGGTGCGGGCAAACTCCACCGCCTGTATTCGACGATACGGCACGCTTGACACGCAGACGGCGACCCGCAGGGGCGGAACGTCCCTCGTCGTTGAAAGGTTGGGCAGAATCCCTGACAAAGACTCTTGCAGGCTATCAACATGAATTCAAGCAGGCAGAGATGAGTCAGGTTAACGTCATGATTCTTGATGCCGCGACGAAGGGACGGCTTTCCATTTGCTACTATAGCGAGATGGCGGGTGAGGACTTCATCGAGCGGATCGAACGATGGCACAGTCTTGGTCGTTGGCGGCAGCATGGCTATGACAGCGAGAAAGATGAGCCGTTTGTCTATTTTGGCGTACCGGCGCCTAAGCGGATTGTCGAAGCCTGTCACGGTGTAAGTGTCGGCGACAGTCAGATGAAGCTTGAGCTCGAGCGGATCTTTTATGCAATCCTGCAAGGAAATCCTCTGCCATTAGATATGGAGCGCATGTTGATCGGCCGTTCCGTAAAGCGTGCGATTTGTGATGATTACTATGGATGGCGCAGACAGATTTTAGAGCCGGCGTGCTCCGTGGTTGCGCGCCGCCTCAACCATAAAAAGGAGGAATACACAGTGGCACTTGATGAAACGAAGGCGGATCGCTCGTATCTGTTCGGCAGACTAATCGCAGTGGCGGATCAGATGGAGAGAGCAACCTTCAGTCGGGATGAGATGGGCAGCCGCACAACAAACGCTATGCGCTATATGGAGATTTTCTTCGCCCGTCCTGCCTCCACATGGATGACCCTCCAGAAAAAGCTGCTGCCCTATCAGCAGAAGCGGGAAATGTATGGAGGAAAGGAACGTAAGCTCATCAGTAAGATTGGCAGTATGTTCCATGACGATGATTTTCTTTCAGATCGTCCGTTGGACGGGAAATTTCTGCTTGGCTACTATTGCCAGCAGTACGCGATGGAACTGGAACGGGAGGAGAATCGTAAGAAGAAAGAAGCACTGCAAGAGGAGGAAGCATGATGGCTGTACTAACGAAGAAAATTGATTTTATCGGATTCATTACGGTGGAGCGTTCCAACCCGAACGGCGACCCCCTGAACGGCAATCAGCCGCGCACGGATTACGGCAGCTATGGAGAAATCTCCGACGTCTGTCTCAAGCGTAAGCTTCGCAATCGCTTACAGGATATAGGCGAAAAAATTCTCGTTCAGTCCAATGAGCGCGCAGATGACGGCTGTGACAGTATTCGATCGCGTGTCGAGGCAAACCCTGCGATGGATAAACCGCTCAAAATGAAGGACAAGGAGCAGGGGCGCACACGTATATTTGCAGAAGAGGCGTGTAAAGCATGGATAGATGTCCGTGCATTCGGACAGGTGTTTGCGCTCAAAGAGGCAAAGAAGCAAGGCGTTGATGCTGTCTCTGTTGGCGTGAGGGGCCCCGTGACACTTCATACGGCAGTCAGCCTCGATCCTGTCACCATCACGGGTATACAGATCACGAAGAGCGTCAATAATGAGCCGGGCGATAAGAAAGGCTCGGATACGATGGGCATGAAGTATCGCGTAGACTTTGGCGTGTATAAATTTCAGGGCAGTATTAACGTCCAGCTGGCGGAAAAGACGGGGTTCAGCGAGGGGGATGCCGAAAAGATCAAGGAGGCTCTCTGTACAATTTTCGAGAATGATGCATCGTCCGCCCGCCCTGAGGGAAGCATGGAGATGAGCCGTTTCTATTGGATTGAGCATGCCAATAAAACCGGATGTGCACCGAGTGCGAAGATCCACCGCAGCGTTTCGGCACAGAAAAAGGATGGGGTAGAGACGCCATCGCATTTGGATGACTATATCATCGACGACAGTGCGCTCTACGCCATTGACGGCATTCACATTGAGAAATATGTTGAGGGAAGCTTGGTCGATTGATATGGGTTATGCTGAGGAAGAGTATCTCATGCTCTCAGAGATTCAGCATTATGTCTTTTGCCCTCGTCAATGGGGGCTGATTCATCTCGAGCAGCATTGGCAGGAAAATGTTCTGACTGTTGAGGGGAATGCCCTGCACGAAAGGGCGCACGATGAGAACATCAAGGAAAAGCGCGGCAATAAGATCATTGTGCGTGGAATGCGCGTAGCATCCCCTCGGATTGGGATTTCCGGGGCCTGCGATGTTGTTGAATTCCACGCGGATCCTACGGGAGTATGTATTCCATCCTATCAGGGCAGTTATCGCGTCGTCCCAATAGAGTATAAGCGAGGAAGGCCCAAGGAGGGGGCGGAGGATGTACTCCAACTGACCCTGCAGGCACTCTGTCTTGAAGATATGCTCGTGACAGATATCCCCTTCGGATATTTGTATTATGGGGAAATTCGCCGTCGGGTTAAGGTCACATTTTCGGACGAACTGAAAGCGCGGATCCCGGTTCTGGTGCAGGAAATGCGGCAGTATATCCGGAGTGGACATACCCCGCGCGTGAAGCGCCGAAAAGGCTGCAAGAACTGCTCTCTCAACAATATCTGTGTGCCGAAATTGAATCGGCTCGAATCTGCCAAACATTATCTTGAGAGGAGGCTAGCAGAGGGATGAAGCCTCTTTTGAACACACTTTTTGTCAATCAGGATGAGGCGTATTTGGCGTTGGACGGCGGCAATGTTGTGGTCGTTCGGGAGGAGAAGGAACTGGCTCGTTTTCCGCTTCATAACTTTGAGCAGATTACAACCTTTGGCTACACGGGAGCGAGCTCTGCGCTCATGCGGAAATGCGCAGAGGAAAATATTGCATTGACGTTCATGAGCCCGGAGGGGAGATTTCAGGCGCGCGTTATCGGAAAGATGAATGGCAACGTCCTCTTGCGCAGGGAGCAGTATCGTCGTGCAGATGATGAGACTGCCAGTCTTGCACTTGCGAAGAACTTCATCCTTGGCAAGATCTATAATGCGCGCTGGATGATCGAGCGGACGCGCAGAGACTATGCCATGCGAATTGATGAGGAGAAATTTCAGAGTGTCAGTGACTTTCTCCAGACATCCTGTCATGAGGCAACGTGTGCATCTGATCTGGAGGAACTCCGCGGCGTCGAGGGTAAGGCTGCCGTCAGCTATTTCTCTGTGTTTGATGATATGATACTCAAACAAAAAGGAGAGTTCTTTTTCACTGAGCGTAACCGCAGACCGCCGCTCGACAATATGAACTGTCTCTTATCTTTCCTCTATGCCCTCCTCATGAATGATGTAGGGGCGGCACTTGAAGGAGTGGGATTGGACTCCTATGTCGGTTTTCTGCATCGTGATCGCCCGGGCAGACAGTCACTCGCACTTGATCTCATGGAGGAACTGCGCCCCATGGCGGATCGTACGGCATTTTCCATGGTCAATACCAAGAAGAGCAGCAGCAAGGATTTTCGCCTAGAAGAGGGCGGCGCCGTATATCTGACCGATGATGGGCGTAAAAAGATTCTGGAGGCATGGCATGCCCACAAAGAGGGGATGATGACACATCCTTTTTTAGAGGAAAAAATCAAATGGGGGCTTGTTCCTCATGTGCAGGCAATGCTGCTTGCACGCCATCTGCGTGGGGATCTTGATGCCTACCCGCCATTTTTGTGGAAGTAGGTACTTGCTATGTATGTTTTGATCACCTATGATATCAGTACGGTTGACGCCGATGGGCGCAGGAGGCTGCGCCAGGTCGCACAAAAATGCAGAGCCTATGGGCAGCGCGTGCAGAACTCTGTCTTTGAGTGTAAGGTGGATCCAACCCAATGTAAGCAATTGGAACTTGCGCTGTTGGATATCATTGACTTGCAGGAAGACAGCCTGCGATTTTACTACCTCGGAAAGGATAAAGGACCGAAAGTAACGCATTATGGTGTTAAAGAGTCCTATGACTTGGAGGCGGCCATCATCATCTGAGCATTTATTACTGAGTGCGAAGGTGAAGTGAACAGAAAACAAAATGTAAAAATATAGGTGCGAGAATCATGCCGCAGGAGGGGCGTGGGTCTTAGGTGCCGAGAAAATCGTATTTGTGGAGGGGAATACCCATAAATACGTGGCAGAGGAGGGAAGTCGTGACCTCTTTTGCTGTCGCGCCCCACACGGGGCGCGTGGATTGAAACTCTCAAAAGGCTTGACAAGTCCTTTTTGCCGTGGTCGCGCCCCACACGGGGCGCGTGGATTGAAACATCAAGTGATGGATTATATTTCTGTATCTCCTTGTCGCGCCCCACACGGGGCGCGTGGATTGAAACGATAAGGATTGGGAAGATTTTCTCGATTCTCTTTGTCGCGCCCCACACGGGGCGCGTGGATTGAAACTCTGCCTTACTGCGCAATGCAGGAGGTCGAGCGTGTCGCGCCCCACACGGGGCGCGTGGATTGAAACAAGTAGGGGGGGCTTATA
>ERZ773068.1518-NODE-1518-length-11371-cov-3.975433_pt1 | contig 11371 bp, 14 predicted proteins | sample MGYA00580620_ERZ773068 | MGnify/ENA primary metagenome ERZ773068 (study PRJEB29015, sample SAMEA2737983) | human oral metagenome | biome: human oral; feature: human-associated habitat; material: dental | place: China | collected 2101 ... | reverse complement strand
GGCCAAGGATCGCTCTTCGCCCAGCACGGCAGCAACCGCTGCTTTACCGAGCAACACGATCAACTTGGGTTGCAGCAGTTCAATCTGGCGTTGCAAGTAAGGCCGGCAGGCGGCCATTTCTGATAGCTCGGGTGTGCGGTTGCCCGGGGGGCGACATTTGACGGCGTTGGCGATATAGACGTTTTTCCCACGTGCCAGATCGATCGCCGCCAGCATGGCATCGAGTAGCCGACCGGCCTGGCCGACAAACGGCTCGCCGCGCGCATCTTCCTCCGCCCCCGGCCCTTCGCCAATGAAAAGCCAGTCGGCCTGTTCGTCGCCGACGCCGGGCACCGCCTGCTTTCGCTTGGCACATAAGCCGCAAAGATGACAATCCATGATGGTCTGCCGTAATTGTGGCCAATCCATATCCATAACCTTTGCAAGCACATTATGCTTATTGTCCGCCCGTGCCATTTCTTCAGCAGATGCGGCAGCCGGCGCAGGCCCTGGCAATACGGGGGATTGACTGGCTTCGGTCTGAACATCATGCATTGCCAGGGTCTGAACGGTTTCGGCGCACTGCGAATCGCCCATCGGTTTTGGGCGGACACGCAATATCCACTGCGGCGAGAGTCCCATTTCATCGAGTATTCGTTTGCGTGTCAGGCTCATGCCAGCACCTCATGCCGCTTTGCCAAGGCTTTCGATGGATTCGGTAAATTTACCAACATTGCTCGCTCAACCGCATTTCTTCCAACGCCCGCGACATTACGACCGCGTCTTCGCTTCCCTCAGTATCGCGGTAATAATTCCGGCGCACACCGATTTGTCGAAAACCAACACGGCGATACAGCGCCAGTGCTGCGGCATTGGACGGACGAACTTCCAGCAGCAGGATGCGACCGCCGGCATCTTGCGCCATCATCATGGCCTGATGCAGCAGGTGTGCCCCCAGCTTTTTTCCCTGATGAGTTGGCGCAACGACAATATTCAGCAGATGGGCTTCGTCAGCCGCCATCATCAGGATGAAATAGCCAAGAATGTCCTCATCACTGCGATATACCTGACATAAGTAGCCGCTTGTCATCGAATCGACAAAATTACCGCGGCTCCAGGGAAAACGGCAAGCCTGCCGCTCAATACACAGCACCGCATCAAGATCCGATAACACCATCGGTACCAAACTGGCCTGGGGTGTTTGCATCATGGCGCTCATCAGGCATGCCCGCCTTCAGCCAGACGCTCGGCTATCGTTTTGGCTACTTTGTCACGCACGTACAGCGGCACAGCATCCGCCGGATCGAGCCGCTCACCACGCATCAGACGCGGCGCAGCAAGCCGCGCCGCCGCGCTCGCGCAGGGCATAATTTCCGGCCTCCATTCCACCACGCAGCCAGCCAGACGTTCGCGGATCTGGGGATAGACCGTCAACGCATTACCGCAGGCCAGCCAACCCGTTGAATCAGGCAGCGGCAAAGCCTCCGGCGCATAGACACCTTCTGCAAATACTCGGCAGCCGCGGTCAAATGCCGCGCAATACACCTCCCCCATCCGCGCATCAAGCGTCGTCATTACACGCTCGCCTCCGGTCGATGCAGCCACGGCCTCCAGCGTACCCACGCCCAGCAAAGGCAGGTCGTGTGCGATTGCCAACCCCTGCGCCAGGCCACAAGACACGCGCAGCCCAGTGAATGCGCCGGGCCCTTGACCAAAGGCTAATCCATCAAGGCAGGCAAAACTCAACCCGGCATCGGCCAATATCTGTGCCGCCAAAGGCAGAAGCGTCGCAGAATTCGACAAGCCTTCCGGACAAAAGCGTTCGACGATTTCTCCTTCCAGCCAGAGTGCAACCGAACCAGGATCAACCGCCGTTTCAAGGGCAAGAATCTTCATCCGTCTATTTTACTGGAAGCCAATTTCACATGCGAAAACACGTGCCAACATTAGAAAACGCTTGAACAAACAATGATTGATCTGTACAATCCGCCGGATTCGAGAAATGCGTTGCGCCCGTAGCTCAGTTGGATAGAGTACTTGGCTACGAACCAAGGGGTCGGGCGTTCGAATCGCTCCGGGCGCGCCACGCAAATCCGAAAACAGAACAGGGATTGAGTCAGCAATGATTCAATCCTTTTTCTTTTTGAGTGCCGCCCATAGCAATGGGGGTTGTGCGTGCGGAGCGCTGGCAAGTCATGGGAACGGTCAGTTTTTGCTGACCTTTTAGGCCAAACTTTCCTCTAGCCCCTCAGTAAGCGATTCCGTCATTTTCATTCTTTATGATTTTCGCCAGTCTTACCGATGGCATTGGAAACGCAACCACAGCCCCAATATGCAGACTGATCATTGTTTTATTCGCCTTGAACACATAAACCGAAAAGGAGCGCCACATGACTGATGGTACTGATTTGGTTCCCGGGCCCAGCGAATCGCTGGTTAACACCACGCACCTGATTTACGCGCTGCATGCAGTCAGTCTAATCATCGGAACGTTCGGAGCACCAACGATCATCGGCCAGTTTTTGTTCGCCTGGCCGTCGCTCATCGCGGTAATCATCAATTACATAAAACGCGATGAAGTGCGCAACACCTGGCTGGAGTCGCATTTCCGCTGGCAAATCCGCACCTTCTGGTACGCGCTGCTCTGGTCGATCATCATCGCCATCCCATCGTTCATATTGATGCTCGTGCTTGTCGGCTTTGCACTGTGGTATATCGGCATGTCGCTGCTTGGCATCTGGGCAATTTACCGCATTGCCCGCGGCTGGCTGGCGCTGAACGATAGAAGAGCGCTCCCGATCTGATTCAGCGCCCCCCCGGAAACCCGCGTGGATAGGGCATTTCCGGGTAGGCGAATCTGAAACCCGCATGAATAAAGGATCTCCGGACAGGCGCCCGGAGATGCCCTGTTTACAAGGGATTCCGGACATCCCCTTCTGGAGATGCGCCAAGAAGCGCCTTTTTCTACGACGCCCGACTCCGGAAACTCAGGCGTCAGGAAACTTCGTCGATCCAGGCCTGCTGAAGCGCTTCCAGAATCTTTTCGCCGCAACGATTAGGGCCGTCGTCAAAACCGGGCAATGCCTTGACCCAATTCATCAGATCGACAAAGTTGACCTTGCGCGGATCGACATCCGGGTAGGCATCCGCCAATTCGGCGACCAGTTCATGAATATCTGTCCATTTCATGGCTAGTGCTGCCCTTCCTTTGCCATATTGATCGAATAACGCGGAATTTCAACGACAAGCGGCGTATCGTTTACGATCGCCTGGCAGGACAGGCGCGAATTGGGTTCCAGCCCCCAAGCCTGATCCAGGCGATCTTCCTCCAGCTCATCCGGCGGTTCCAATCCATCGTAGCCTTCGCGGATGATGACGTGGCAGGTCGTGCAAGCACAGGACATTTCACAGGCATGCTCAATGGCAATGCCGTGATTGAGCAGCGCTTCGCAGACTGATTCTCCGGGTTGCGCATCAATAACCGCCCCTTCCGGACAAAGTTCGACATGGGGCAATACGATAATTTGCGTCATAACGTATTTCCTTTAGGCGCTTGCGCATTTTGCACAAGGCCAACCTCGGCCTCCAAGGCATCGACCCGCTGTCCAGCAAAAGCACGGCGAATCGATTCATTCATGCGGTGTGCAGCAAAATCACGGGTCCCTGCATCCAGCGCATTGATGGCGGCATTGATTGCAGAACGATCTTCGCCCAGTGCTGCAGCCTGCAACTGTGTAATCAGCGATTCGATATTCGTTCGCTGCGCTTCATCCAGCAGACCGGCATCACTTTTCAAGGCGGATTGCACGGCTTCGATCATGCGCTGCGCCTCCACCTGAGCCTCCTTGACGGCACGGCGCAAGGCATCGTCCTGACTATGCGCCAGCGAGTCTTTGAGCATGGCGGTGATTTCGTCATCGGACAATCCGTAAGACGGCTTGACAGCAATGCTCGCTTCGACGCCGGCGGTCGTTTCGCGCGCCGATACCGACAGCAAGCCATCGGCATCAACCTGAAACGTGACCCGAATACGTGCCGCACCGGCAACCATCGGCGGAATCCCGCGCAAATCAAAGCGTGCCAGTGAGCGGCAGTCGCTGACCAGTTCGCGTTCGCCCTGGACGACATGGATGGCCAGAGCAGTCTGCCCATCGCGGAAGGTTGTGAACTCCTGCGCACGCGCGACGGGGATCGTCGAATTGCGCGGGATGATCTTTTCTGCCAGGCCACCCATCGTCTCCAGCCCGAGCGACAACGGAATCACATCGAGCAGCAACCAATCGTCGCCCGGCGCACGATTACCCGCCAGCAGATTGGCCTGCATCGCGGCACCCAAGGCGACCACCTTGTCAGGATCGAGATTGTTCAGCGGCTCCCGCCCAAAGAAATTGCCAACAGCGCGCTGAATTTGCGGCATGCGCGTCGCACCGCCGACCATCACGACGCCCTTAATCTCATCCGCCGTCAAGCCAGCATCACGCAGGCATTTTCTGACGGCCTGCAGCGTCCGGGCAACCAGTGTCTGCGTAATTTCAGCAAAAATTTCCGTCGTCAATTTCAGATCGACGATTTCGCCACTGCCCAGATTGGCGACGATCGAGGCAGCATTGTGTAGCGTCAAATGCTCCTTGGCCTCGCGCGCACGGCTCAGCAGCAGGCGCGCATCTTCAGCCGAAAGCGGCCGCAACCCGGCCGTTTCGATAATCCAGCAGAAAATGCGCTGATCGAAATCATCGCCGCCGAGCGCAGAATCCCCGCCCGTTGCCAGCACCTCAAAGACCCCGCGCGAGAGCCTGAGGATTGAAATATCAAATGTTCCTCCACCCAGATCGTAGACGGCGTAAGTGCCCTCCGCACCATTGTCGAGGCCATAGGCAATGGCTGCGGCAGTCGGTTCATTGAGTAGGCGCAATACGGACAGTCCGGCAAGTTTGGCGGCATCCTTGGTCGCCTGACGCTGCGCATCGTCAAAATAGGCCGGCACGGTAATCACTGCACCCACCAGCGCCCCGCCCAGCGCCACCTCGGCACGTTCGCGTAAAGTTTTGAGGATATCGGCAGAAACTTCGACGGGCGATTTGACCCCTGCGGCCGTGCGCACACGAACCATACCGGGCGCATCGTCAAAATAGTAAGGCATCGACTCCCGATGCACGACGTCCGAGATACCCCGCCCCATGAGGCGTTTCACGGAGACGATGACATTGCGCGGGTCATCCGCTTGCCGTAAGCGCGCTTCGTAGCCGACAATCGGCTCACTTCCCGCACGATAACGCACCACCGAAGGAAGTAACGGCCGCCCTTGCTCGTCGCTGATCACACAGGCTTGGCCGCTGCGCACCGTCGCCACCAGCGAGTTGGTCGTACCGAGATCGATTCCTACGGCGAGTTTATGCTGGTGCGGCGCGGGCGACTCGCCCGGCTCAGAAATTTGCAGTAAAGCCATGGAAAACAGTCTGTCGTCAGTCGTTCAGCACATACTGAATCGTTTTATTGTTCAAGCGCAGCAAGCGCTTCGTCAATTTCCGCCAACAATTTTTCGAGATACATCAGGCGCAATACCCCATCTTCTGCCGCCTGACAGTCACGCCGCTCATCGAGGTCAAGTGCCAGCGTCTCGTAAGCTTGCCGAATCTGCCCACGAACACGCACTTCTTGGTCCGCCAGATCGGTCACATTGCCAGCTGCGCGCGCCTCTGCAACGGCCTCCCGCCATTCCATCTGCTCCATGAGAAAAGCGGTCGACATCGTCGTATTATTTTCTGCCTTCACCTTATGGCCAAGCAGCTCCAGCAGGTAACGCGCGCGCGGTAAGGGTTTACGCAAAGTCTGGTACGCCTCGTTAGCTTTCGTTGCCCATTGGAGCGAACGCCGCTGAGCTGCTTCGTCGGCATCGGCAAAGCGGTCGGGATGAATCTGTGCTTGAATTTCCCGATAGCTGCGGTCAAGCGCATCGCTGTCGATACGAAACGCTCTCGGCAAACCGAAAAGTGCGAAATGATCTACGTTAAAGTCCATAATCGTCATCTAATCAAACACTGAAGCTTTCGCCACAGCCGCACGCTCCCTTGACATTCGGATTGTCGAACTTGAAGCCTTCGTTCAAGCCTTCGCGCACATAATCAAGCCGTGTGCCGTCAAGATACGGCAGGCTCTTGGCATCGACCAGCACCCGCACGCCGTGCGATTCAAATTCGACATCGCCTTCTTCGACCATATCGGCAAATTCCAGTTTGTAGGCCACGCCAGAACAGCCGCTGGTACGCACGCCCAAACGCAATCCGATCCCTTTGCCGCGTTTAGTAATGTAGTGGGCGACGTGTTGTGCCGCCCTTTCTGAAAGGCTAACCGCCATCATTGCCTCCTTGCCGAAACAGAACAGTTCATTCGCCCTGTTTTTTCCGGTAATCCGCAACCGCCGCCTTGATCGCATCTTCGGCCAGAATCGAACAATGGATTTTCACTGGCGGCAGCGCCAGTTCCTCGGCAATTTGCGTATTCTTGATTTCGAGCGCCTGTTCGAGCGTTTTGCCTTTGACCCATTCGGTAATCAGCGACGATGAGGCAATCGCCGAGCCGCAGCCATAGGTCTTGAATTTCGCGTCCTCAATGACGCCATCCTTGCCTACCTTGATTTGCAGCTTCATCACGTCGCCGCAGGCCGGCGCGCCGACCATGCCGGTCGCTACGCCTTCCTCGTCCTTGTCGAAAGAACCGACATTACGCGGGTGTTCGTAGTGATCCAAAAGTTTTTCGCTATACGCCATACCAATTCCTCCAGTATTTCAATCAGTGAGCCGCCCATTGCACGGAACTTAGGTCGACTCCATCCCGGACCATTTCCCACAACGGCGACAGATCGCGCAGTTTGCCGATCTTGCTGTGCAACAGTTCAATGGCATAGTCGATCTCTTCTTCAGTATTGAAGCGCCCGAGAGTAAAGCGGATCGAGCTGTGCGCCAATTCATCGTTGCGCCCCAATGCACGCAACACATAGGATGGCTCCAGCGAAGCGGAAGTACACGCCGAGCCAGAAGAAACGGCCAGATCCTTCAAAGCCATCATCAACGATTCGCCTTCAACATAGGCAAAGCTGATATTCAGGTTATGCGGCACGCGCTGTTCCATATCGCCATTGACATAAACCTGCGGAATACTGGACAGCCCCGCCAGCAAGCGATCACGCAGAATGCGAATGTGCGCACTTTCCTCTGCCATTTCCAGACGCGCCAGACGGAAAGCCTCACCCATGCCGACAATCTGGTGCACAGGCAAAGTCCCCGAGCGGAAGCCGCGTTCATGCCCCCCGCCGTGCATCTGCGCTTCCAGGCGGACACGCGGTTTACGGCGCACGTAAAGCGCGCCAATCCCTTTCGGACCATAAACCTTATGTGCTGAAAGGCTCATCAGATCAACTTTCAGACGTCCGACGTCAATTTCAATCTTGCCCGTCGCCTGTGTCGCGTCGACATGGAAAATGATGCTTTTTTCACGACAGATTTCACCGATTTCAGCAATTGGCTGAATGACGCCGATCTCGTTATTGACGAACATCACCGAGACAAGAATCGTATCGGGCTGCAGCGCGGCCTTAAATACATCCAGATCAATCAGACCGTTTTCCATCACATCGAGATAGGTCACTGAAAAACCTTGCCGTTCCAATTCGCGGCAGGTATCGAGAACGGCCTTATGCTCGGTCTTGACGGTAATGATGTGTTTACCCTTGCCTGAGTAAAAATGCGCAGCCCCCTTAATGGCCAGATTGTCCGACTCAGTCGCGCCAGAAGTCCAGACGATTTCCTTGGGATCAGCATTCAACAGTGCGGCAACCTCAGCACGCGCCGCCTCGACCGCTGCCTCGGCCTGCCAACCGAAAGCGTGTGAACGTGAAGCTGGGTTCCCGAACTGCTCGCATAGATAGGGAATCATTTTTTCTGCAACGCGAGGATCAACCGGCGTTGTCGCTGAATTATCAAGGTAAATCGGCAGTTTCAGCATTTCATTGAACTCCTTGTGATTGCATAGCCTGCATACTATTTATTCAGGCAAACTCAGGCAGAGATGGAAAGTGGCTGCCGCTGTGCGGCAAAATCTGTTGTTTTACGCAAGGTTTTGATGACAGTCGCACTTTCCTGATGCCTCTGGCTGTCTACCAGATGACTCAGCGTCACCGAGGATAAATACTCGTACATCTTCAGGTTCAGCGTTGTCCATAAATCATGGGTCATGCAACGGGAATCATCCCTGCAATTTTCGCCTCCGCCGCATTGCGTGGCATCCAGCGGTTCATCAACCGCGCGAATGATGTCAGTCACGGTAATCTGACTCCCCTGCCGTGCCAGGCAATATCCGCCGCCTGGACCGCGCACGCTATTGACTAGCCCGGAACGGCGCAGTTTCCCGAAAAGCTGTTCAAGATAAGACAGTGAAATTTTCTGGCGTCCGCTGATTCCCGCCAGAGTCACCGGCCCTTGCCCTGAATTTAGCGCCAGATCGATCATTGCCGTCACAGCAAAACGTCCTTTGGTAGTCAGTCGCATTAAGCTCTCCTTATCCCGTCAATACCAGACTTTATTTGTCGACTATATAAAATCCGCACAATATTAGTCAACTATTTTGTTCAAGTATTGCGGGTCGAATTTGTCTGCCGTTGCCAGTTCATCTTCTAAAGGCACACCCATGACTTCCAGTTTTTGTAACAAACACGCAATGCGCCGGTCTGTTTCAACCGCATGATCAAGCAGGCCATGAATAGCCTTGGCCAGCGGGTCGTCCTGCTTGTCGCCCAGTGCATAGGCGGAAAATCCCATTTGACCCGCTTTCTCCTCGCGTTTTTGCGCTTGTGCCGAATCGATGATTCGCGCCGGATTGCCCACCGCCGTCGCCCCCTCTGGCACGTCTTTGACGACAACGGCGTTGGAGCCGACTTTGGCACCTTCGCCAATCGTAATCGGACCCAGAATCTGCGCACCCGCGCCGACAACGACGCCGTCGGCAAGCGTCGGGTGCCGTTTGCCCTTGTTCCACGAAGTACCGCCCAGCGTCACGCCATGATAAAGCGTCACATCATCTCCGATGACCGCCGTCTCGCCGATGACGACGCCCATACCGTGGTCGATGAAAAAGCGGCGGCCAATGGTTGCGCCGGGATGTATTTCGATGCCGGTCAGAAAACGCGCACAATGTGAAATAAATCGGCCAAACCAGTAAAAACCGCGCATCCATAGCCCGTGCGCCAGGCGATGCAAAATGATCGCGTGCAGCCCCGGATAACAGGTTAAAACCTCCCAGCTCGTACGCGCCGCAGGATCGCGGTCGAATATCGAACGGATGTCTTCACGCAAGGCGTTGAACATGGGCAGGTTTCTCCGGAAAAAAACTGGGAGAGTTTACAATACCCGACTTGCACCATCAAGAATTAAGCACGCCAAGAAGACATACTCTGGCGACGCGTTGAGTATTCTGTTTTGTGCCCATTTAACGCCCAATCAGTATCCAGGCTGCATACCAGACAGACGGATGCGCGGGCTTCTCCCGGTCATCTCAGTGATTACTTCTGTCCGGCCCCCGGATTCTTATCCACGGCATCGAGAATACCGCGCAAAATATTGACCTCATCCCGCTCCAAGGCCACACGCCCAAACAAACGGCGTAATTTTGGCATCAGACGCTTCGGATGCTGCGGGTCATGGAATCCGGCGCGAATCATCACATCGCGCAAGTGCGCATAAAAGCGCTCCACTTCCTCATGCGTCGCGGGCGGCGAAGAAAACGGCGTTACCCGCCCTGCTGTACATTCCTGACCCAGCGGCGCGCCGGATAGCGCATTTTGGCGCAGCTCATAGCACAACACCTGAACGGCTGCGCCCAAATTGAGCGAGCTATACGCAGGGTCGGTCGGAATATGCACAATATACCGGCAACGCTGAACATCCTCGTTCGATAGCCCCCGGGTCTCGTTACCGAACACCAGCGCCACATCGCCACGCTCTGCCTGTTCCAGAACCAGGGAAGCCGCATCGCGCACGGACAACGGCGCAGGCCCCAGGTCACGTTGTCGCGCTGACAAGGCAATCGCCAGAATCGTTCCGTGCAGCGCTTCATCAAGCGACTGACAGATATGGGCCGCCTGCAAAACATCATCGGCGCCCGCCGCGCGCGCAGTAGCTACGGGGTCGGGAAAGCGCTCCGGATTCACCAACATCAACCGCGCCACCCCCATCGTCTTCATCGCCCGCGCCGCTGCACCGATATTGCCTGGATGACTAGGATTCGAGAGAACGATGCGCACATTCGCCAAGCGCTGCATACGCCCGGAAACAGGCGAACACCCCGGCAAAGACGGGGCTGGAAAAAGTGGAGGGCGTAGATTCATATTAAAATGGCGGTCTTCGCTACGTTCACTACAATTCGATGATTTCGCTTCGGCGCCGCCTGCAAACCCAACCGGCCGCCGTCCGAAGAATTTTTAGGAATTTTCAAGAGACGCCCATGCACCCAGCGCTCAACATCATGATCAAGGCTGCGCGCCGTGCCAGCCAGATTATCAACCGCGCCTCGCTCGACCTTGAACACCTGCACATTGCAAGCAAGGCACAAAACGATTTTGTCACCGAGGTCGACAAGACTGCCGAAGCGGCCATTGTTTCGATTCTGCGCGAGGCCTATCCGGACTACGGAATTCTAGCAGAGGAGAATGGGCGCATTGCCGGCCAGGGCGCGGGCAATGACTATCAATGGATCATCGATCCGCTCGACGGAACGACCAACTTCATCCACGGCTTTCCGCAATATTCCGTATCGATTGCGCTCGCCTACAAGGGACAAGTCACACAGGCCGTCATTTATGACACGACGCGCAATGAAATGTTTACCGCCAGCAAAGGCAACGGCGCCTTTCTCAATGAACGCCGGATTCGCGTCTCCAAATGCGCCAAACTCAGCGGCGCCCTGCTCGGCACGGGTTTCCCCTTCCGCCTGTTCGAACATATCGACACATATCTGAAGCTGTTCAAGGATTTCACGCAACACAGCGCCGGCATCCGCCGCGCCGGTTCGGCAGCGCTCGATCTTGCCTACGTCGCCTGTGGCCGGCTTGACGGTTTTTGGGAAATCGGCCTGATGCCGTGGGATATGGCGGCCGGCACCCTACTCATCAGTGAAGCAGGCGGCCTCGTCGGCGATCTTTCCGGCGGCAGCCGCTATCTGGAAACCAACAACCTGATCGCCGGTACGCCCAAGGTGTTCGCCCAGATTCTGCAAGTCATTGACGCACACCGCACGCCTGCGCTGCCCGCGTAAAAACGCAGGCGGCAAAGTGTACAGGGATCAGACAGACCACCGCCGGAGCCCGCATGGATAGGGCGTTTCCGGGAAGGCGCCTCTGAAA
>ERZ773068.1512-NODE-1512-length-11391-cov-3.337950_pt1 | contig 11391 bp, 8 predicted proteins | sample MGYA00580620_ERZ773068 | MGnify/ENA primary metagenome ERZ773068 (study PRJEB29015, sample SAMEA2737983) | human oral metagenome | biome: human oral; feature: human-associated habitat; material: dental | place: China | collected 2101 ... | reverse complement strand
GGGGTGGCTGTGGGCCAGGTAGCGGCCGTGGCCCGCCTCAATGAGCTCCCCGGCTGCCAGGGCCTGGGCGAGAAGACGCTCGTCGGCGTCGGCGTTAACGACCTCGACGTCCTGGGGGGTGAGGATCCGGGCCCACTCGGTGACGAACTCGTGGACGTAGGGGTTGCGCAGCCCGGCCTGGGCCAGGGCTGTCGGGGCGTCCATGGTCACGGCGCCTGTCATAGAGGGTCTCCTTATGTGCTGGTGGTTGGGTGCCGGCCCGGGGCGGGCGCGGGGAGCGCTGGCCCGCCCCGGGGGCTGGCAACGAGCCTAGCCTAAATTTCGGGTACCCGAAACTCTGTAGGATGTCGTGGCGCCGTGTCACAGGTGGCCGCGCTGGTCCTGGACGGGCTGACCTGGTCGTCTTGCGCCGCACCGCGCGCCATGTGATGTCCGGGGTGCGGGCAGTGGGGTGCGGATGCGTGTGGTGATGACGTCAATGAGGTGAGGTGCGGGCGGTGGGGGGCGGATGCGTGTGGTGATGGCATCGATGAGGTGAGGTGCGGGCGGGTGCGGGCGACGGCGGGTGACCACCGCCCAGCCCATGGTGCAGGTCGTGAGGTCCAGGCGGGTGCGTGTGGCGGGCCTGGGTGTGCTGCACCCGTCACTTGCGCCCGGGCTCTGGGCGGTGTGTCCGGCGGCGGGCCTGGGTGGTGCGTCTGCTGTCGGGGGTCGTGCGTCCGGCGTCGGGCCTGTGTCTGAGGTGAACGCGCCCTTCTGGGGGTGAACGCTTTTTCTTGTGGGTGAACGCGCTTTAGAGCAGGTGAACGCTACCTAGGGTAGCGTCCACCCGTCTGAAAGCGCGTTCACCTCCTCGGGAGCGCGTTCATCTGCGGGCCAGCGGGAGAGCGGCTGCCGCACCTCGTGGGGGACAGCGGAGCACCCTCGCTCGCGCAGGGTTTGAGGCCGGGCGCCAGCACGGACCCGGTGACCAGGGGGTACCCCCGCTCGCGCGAGGTTTGCTGGGAGAGTGTTATCAAGCTGATCTGGGAGGCCGGGGCACCCTCCGCTCGCGCGGGGCTTGCTTGTCGCGGGCGGCGAGCTTGGCGTCGTGGGGGACAGCGGGGCACCCCCTGAGCTCCTGCCGGACGGCGTAGTCCGGTGGCCTGGTTCTGCCTGGTCCCGGCCTCCCGAGCTCCTACCGGAAGGTGTAGTCGCTGCCGTCCAGGGTCATCTGCCTGCCGTCGGGGGCGGTGCAGGTCAGGGTGCTGTTGCCGGCCGTGCAGGTGAAACCGTGCGCTGACAGGCTCTGGCCCTCAGGCAGCTCCTTGAAGGCGTACCAGTTGTCCTCGCAGTACTGGGAGCCCGGCTCGGCGCTGGTGCACAGCATGCCCAGGGAGACGTCGCCCCGGCACTCGCCGACGCTGTAGCCGCCGGACCACAGCGCGAACGCCGTACCGATGTGGGCGACGCCGTAGCAGTAGTGGCGGTCCGCCTGGTGGACGTCCAGCCGAGTGCCGACCTGGCAGCTGACCGCGGGGACCGTCTGGGTGGTGAAGTACTTATCGGTGACGCCCTGGGGGCCGTCGGCATCCGTCTGGCCAGCGGCGTCCCGCCCGGCCTGGGTGGGCTGGCTGACCTCCTGGGTGCCGATGGTGCACAGCATGTTGTTGTCCGCGGTGCGGAAGACGACGTCCCCTCCCGGCTGGGTGTAGGCCTGGACGTCCGCCAGCGGCCCTGAGGCGGTGGACGGGTCGGAGCTGGAGGGCAGGGGCGCGTTCGGTGAGAGGGCGGTCCCAGGGGCCTGGGTGGTACCGGACGTGGCGTCAGGCGTGTCGGCGGTCTCAGTGGCGGCCTCAGCGGTGGCGGTGGTGGCCGGGTCCGCCGAGGGGTCCGCCTCGGGGATCTCGTCACAGCCGGTCCCGGCCAGGGTCAGCAGGATGGCGGCGCCCAGCACCAGGGTGCGGGCACGGAACGAGTGGGACATGGGGTCTCCTCATGGTGGCAGTGGTGGAGTCGGAGAGGCGGATCGCCCCGCGTACGCAGGCTGCGCAGTGCGGGGGCTTCCTTGGCTCGCAGTGGCAGGGGTGCCATCCAGTGTAAGGCTTAGGGGAACCTTTTACGGAAGATACCGGAAGTAACCTGCTCGGACGCCATGGTGGCCAGGACGGTCACGGCCACCATGACAGGCAGGTACCAGACCGGGCCCCGGACAATCTCCCACACGAAGACCGCCCCGAACAACGGCGCCCGCTGGGTCACGGACAGCACGACGGCGCCCCCGGCCAGCGCCAGCGCCGCCACGTCCACGTCCCACCCCACCAGGCGTGAGGCGATCCCCAGTACCGCCCCCGCGCAGCCCCCCAGGGCGAAGGACGGTGCCAGCAGGCCGCCGGTGGCACCCGCCCCCAGGGTCAGACCGGTCAGCAGAGGCTTGAGGACCACCACCCCCAGCATGACCAGGACCGCGGAGGCGGTGACCGGGGCCACCAGGGCCGCGCCCAGGGCGTCACGGCCGTTGCCCGGCAGCAGGGGCAGAGCCAGGCTGGCCACCCCCGCTCTCCCAGGCCGTGGGACGGGTCCCAGTTGACCCACAGCTCCAGCACGACGCTCAGCGGCACCCCCACGAACGCCAGGACGGCCAGGGCCTTCTCCATCACCCGGCTGGAGCGCTGGCGCTCGAGCTCAATGCGCTGCTCCTGACGCCCCAGCAGGTTCTGGACGCTCTCACGGAGCTGGTGGACCTGCTCCACGACCTGCTGGACGGAGCGCTCCAGCCCGCCGGTGGCCTGCATCCACCGCAGGAGCCGGTCGCCCAGGGGCGCGTCGGTGACGTCGGTCCACCACTCCCCGGCCAGGAAGACCACGGCCTCGCTGTCCAACGTAATGGCCTTGTCGATAGCCGCGTCGAGCGTCGGCACGGCCTGCGCCCCGGGGGCCAGGCCTGCGCCCCGCCCTCGTGCCACCTGGTCCGCGTCCCCGACGTCGGCATGCGGCCGGTGGCGCGCACTGGCGACCCCCTCCGAGGTCGAGCCCACCAGGGAGCGCAGCTCGGCGGCGGCCTGCCCCAGACGGCTGGAGAGCTCCTTGACCCGCGCCCGGCCCAGCAGCACCAGGAGGTAGATGTCCAGGTGGGTGGTGACCATGGCCAGGCGCCCGCGCGGCCCCCAGGCGTCCTCCTGGCGCTGTACGTAGGCGACGACGTTCTCGTTCATGGTCACCGACCAGCTCTGCGAGAGCAGGTGGGTGGCGCCGCGCACCTCGGCCAGCTTCTCCTCCCCCAGCTCCGTGGAGATCGGCGTGGGCAGCCACGCCATCTGCCACCCGACGACGACGCACTCATGCACACCCAGCCGCGCCCCCGCCGGCAGCGGCCTCATCCCGGCGAGGACCTCCTGGCCCAGGGGGAGGCGCGCGGACGCCCCCTCCACCGCCGCCACGGCGTCGCGGTAGGGGACCCAGACCGCGGTGAACAGCGGGACCGTGCGGTCGCTCATGGCGTTGTACTGGAGCCTGAAACCGACGTCGTGCGTGGTGTGCGCACCCAGCAGGTCCTCGACCACGGCAAGGAGGTTCTCCCGGTACCTGCTCTGGAAGAGGTCGTGGAGCGCCCGCTGCGGCAGGCTGGCCGCACGTGCGTGGACCACCACCATAAAGGCCGTCCCCGGCACTGACTGCGTACCGATATGGAGCACCTCGAGGGCGCCGAGAACCAGGACGCACCCGTCAGGCAGCATGAGCTCGGGAGCCTCCTGCGCGTTGAGGACGACGTGGTGACGGACCTCGTTGTCCAGCAGCCTCTCGGCGACCTCCCGGTGGAGTACCTGCCGCCTGACGTCACGGGGGCTCTTGGCCCCGGCCCGGGTGCGGAAGGTGGCGGTCCCCGTGTGCCACGGACGGCCCGGGCCGGCTGGGAAGGCCTTGTCCCAGCACCGGTCTGCGTGCCCCTCGATAACGATCGCCAGGCGCGCGTCACCGGGGCCACCGACATTCATAAAGGCTGTCGCCACGGGAGGCTCAGGGCTCATGGGTCTACTGTGTCACATGCCAGGTACCACGCACGTCATGTGACACGGTGGCCTGGCAGCGGTCCGGCCCTCACCCCGGCAGCGGTCCGGCCCTCACGGGCCAGGAAGGTCAGTCATGCCCACCACCGTCTTTATCGAGTTCGACTCCCCCGCCCCCGTGGAGGCCACGCCCCGCCGCCTGCACGCGGCCTGGGGCCGGGTGCTGGACCTGCCTGAGGGCGTCAGCCCCGAGCGGGCCCGGTCCCTGCCGGCCCTGGCGCCCCGGCCCCCGCACGCCCTGGGCGGCCCCAAGCCGTACTGCGTGGGGCAGACGACGGCGTCGGGCAGGACGTACGGGTTCGAGCTGCGGTTCCTAGACGACCGCCTGGTGGACACCCTCGACGGCTGGCTCACCTGGGGCGGCGTGTTGCCGGTGGGTGACGGGGGCCGGGGCACCGTGGCCCTGGCGGCGCGCAGTGCCCAGGTGGTGGAGCATCGCACCTGGGCCGAGCTGGAGGCGCAGGACACCGACACGTCATGGGTGGTGCGCCTGCTCACCCCCACGGTGTTCTCGAGCCGGGGCAGGCACGTGCCGGGCGTCTCACCAACCTCCCTGGCGGCGAGCCTGCACGCCCGCTGGTGCGCCTACAGCCCGACGGGACCGCTGCGCCTGCCTGACCGCCGGGCCCTGGCGGAGGCGCTCACCACCGTGGACCGTACCGAGCCCGTGGAGGTGGGCCTGGCCATGCCGCGCGGTGACGGCCGGGGCAGGCTCTCCGCGAACCGGATCGTGGCCTATAAGGGCGAGCTGCGTATTAGCGCACGCCCCGGGGCGACAGCGCAGGTCCTCTCCCGGCTCATGGCCCTGGCCTGCTTTACCAACGCCGGATCGCACACCGCCTACGGCATGGGGGTGGTGGACGTGGAGGCGGCACAGTCCGGCGGGGACGCGCTCACCAGCTGACCCATCTTCTTATCGAGGTCAGCAAGCCGCTGCACCCAGTCGTCAGGCTCGACGCCGTGCTCGTGACGCACCGCCGCGACGGCGCACTTCAGCAGCCGCGGGTAGTCAACCCCCTCAAAGGTGTTCCCGGGCGGGACGTTCCCACGGCCCCAGCCTGCGAAGGTAATAGCGCAGGCGACGGCGAACGGATCCTTATCGCCCGACCCGTGGGTGACCGTGGTGTTATCGCGCACGCGCACCACTACACTGAGGAGGTCCGCCGCCTCTGCTCTCTTCCAGGATTCCAGCTTGCTCACATCGGACTTTCGGAGGACACAAGCGTGGCGTCTCGGGGGGTCGGCAATAAGCTCGCCGACTATGGTCATGAGGCGTGCCCGGGCATCGGGCTTGGTGGCAGAAGGCCACATCCGGGCCACACCGCACATGACCGAGAGCAGCCGGGGTGCGTAGACGTCAATGTCGTCAGCACCCGCTGGCTCCGCGAGCCCGCGGGCCAGGTCCTGGGCCTGGTCGGCCAGCGAGGCCGCCTCGGGGGATCCCAGGCGCAGGAGGCGAGCGGCGGTGAGCAGGTCCAGACGCCGCAGGCAGAAATGCGCAGCCTCGACCAGGACCTGGCGCGCGTCCTTATCGAGCCCGAACTGGTGGGTCGTCAGGTGCTCACGCCCCTGGAGGGACTGCGAGCTGGCGGGCGGGCGCGTGGTGCCCGAGACCAGGAAGACCGGCACCCCGTGCTCAGCCCCGTACTCCTGGGCGACCCGCAGTGCCGCGAGCAGGGCCTGCTTCTCCCCCGCCGCGTAGACGACCACCGCCCGCGGCCTGGGAGCCAGGGATCCGAGCCAGTCCTTGACGCCCTTACGCAGGTTTTTAAAGGCCGCCATCTGGCAGCTGGCGTCCTCATACCGACTAAAAGCCGTCCCGTACGGGATCACCCGCACGTCAGCGGGCTCCCAGTGGGCGGCCAGCCCCTGGTCCTGGCTAGAGGGCCACCTACCCGGGCCCCTCCCAGCCAGGCCGTCGGGCCCGGCACCCTCACCCGCCGGGTGGTCCTCTAGCCTGGCGGTCAGGCGCCTGATCTTCTGCCTCTCCTTCTGGGCGTAGTCCTCCATGTCCTGGGAGGCCAGGAGCATGAGGTGGAGCGTGAACGGCCCGTCGCTACCCGTCGCCTGGCGCACCTGGGCCAGATCCTCTGAGTGAGGCAGGCCGTGGAGAATCTGCTCCGCCGGGGAGGGGCGGGTCCGCCCGGTACCGTGGTCGCTCTGGGGGCGGGACTGCGCGCAGACCATGGCAATGTCCCCGCCCGGCCACGACAGCCAGTCGGGCCGCTCGATCCCGCAGCTGCTCAGCAGGTCGGCCACGCGGTCCACCGGGCTCACGGCCGCCCCGGGGTAGCCCCCGGACCGGGGCCCGGCTCCCAGGCCAGTCCCATTGTCCGGGCCAGTCCCATTGTCCGGGTCGGTCTCATAATCCGGGCTGGTCCCGGCATCCGCCCCGGTCTCCGCCTGGTCCTTAAGGTCTTCCTGGCCGCCTTCGGTGCCCGGGCTGGTCATGGAACCGGTTCCCGCCCCAATGACACCGAGCTCGTGGGTGGCGCGCTTGCCAATATCATTGAGCCAGCCCTTGGTGCGCAGCCACTCGTCGTGCGGCAGGAGCACCCTGCCCCGGCTCCGTTCCTCCTCCAGGACCCCCAGGACGTAGCCGAGCGGGCGGTCTCGGTTTCCCTGCCTCACCTGGTCGGTAACCTGCTCGGGGGCCTCCCCGGAGTCCCTGAGGTACTGCTCCCTGCGCCTGCGGTACTCGGCCACCAGCCAGGCCCTGGCCGCCATCCCCGCCGCCTGGTCCCCCCGGGCGAGGTCGCACAGCAGGAGCTCACCGAGGTCGTGCGACGTCGGGCAGCCTCCACCTCCTGCCGCCCGGCGCGCTACCTGGACGGCGGCCTTGACGACGTCGTCGTTGACGCGGCCCTCCAGGCAGGTGGGCAGCCCCAGGCCCAGGAACCAGCCCCGCTCCGGGTGGTGTGCCGTCACCCCGGTGACGGACATGTCCTCAATACGGGCGGGCCCGCTCTCACCGGCCAGGATCAGGGACCACTCGTCGGCCTGGGCGGCGGCCACGGTCCCCGCGAGGGACAGTGAGAAGGCGGTCGCACCTGAGCCGAAGGCGAGCGCCACGTGGCCGTGGTGGGCGGTCAGGTGGTGGTCGACCTGGCTCATGAGGTCCTCCAGCTCCCCCAGGCCCGCTACCAGGACCGGCTCCTGGAGCCGGAGCGTGGCGCCGGTGCGGTCGCGCAGCCCGGCACGCACCCCGGGCTCACTGAGGCACTCGTGCACGGCCCTCAGGTACGGCTCGGTGGCCCCGCGTCCCTTACGGGTGGCCACGAGCAGCAGGTCAATGTCCGCGCGCCCGCACTGGACGAGCGCCTTGAGGTACTTGTACAGCGGCGTCCCCTCGTAAGGGTGGGCGATCTCGACCTGGGCGGCCTGCTCCTCGACGTCGGCGTCGGGGTAGACGCCGTCAAGGAGCGCCTGCACCACGCGGACAGCCTCCTCAGGAAGGGCCTGCTCGGCGGGGGGCTCCGTCCCAGGGGCTGGCCTACCGTCCGGGCGCCGGGGGCTTGGGCTCATGACCGCGTCGCCGACGGCACCCCTACCGTCCGGGCGCCGGGGGCTTGGGCCCTCACCGGCCAGCTCGCGGGACGACCGGAGGCGCCCCGCCAGGGCCCTCAGTTTCTCTGCCCTGCGCAGGGCATACGGATCCAGCTCACTGGGCCTGAGGACCTTCCCGGCGCGCCAGCCAGTGCCGACGCCAAGGTCCGAGCGGCCGACGACGTGAATGAGCATGGTCATGGCAAGCTCTTCCTCCCACTCTGGCCGGGAGGGGGTCCCACCGTGGCCAGGCCGCGAGCGCCGACGGGGCGCCCGGCCGTATCGCGGACGAGCTCGTGGGGCCAGGCCAGGTCGTCCCGCTGCGGGCAGTGCTCAGCGACGACCCTGCTGGTGACGTACAACACTCCTGGTTGCGGGTCGGGCAGGGGCGGGTCGAGCCCTACCAGGCCCTCCCCGTAGGTGAGGGACAGCGTCACCGGCGTCTCCTCCCCGGTACCGGCTGCGCCAGCTACGTCAGCCACGCTGGCCGCCCCGCCCGCGTCAGCCGCCCCGGCTGCGCGCTGGATGCCGCCCTCGGCCACGGCACGCCCGGTACCACCCGCCCCGTCGGCAGCGCCCTCAGCCTCGTCCCCGGTGCCCTTTCCGGGGCCCTCGGCTACGGCCTCACCGCCCTCGGCACCGTCCCCGGCACCGAGGGTGCCCACGGTGACCGTGGTGCCACCGCCCAGCACCAGGCGGGGGACCGTGCCCGACGGCGGCAGGACCAGCTGCTGCCCGTCGCCTATGAGCACCACCTCGTGCGGGTTGAGGTTGACCAGTCTGTAGCTCACCATCGACGGCCTCCGTGGCCCCCACGGCCCCCACGGCCCCCGTAGCCTCCGCGCCGCTGCGGCGGGCCCGGGACCTGCCTGCCCTGTCGCCGGGCCGGGATCTCAATACTGAGCGGCCTCGGGGGGTCCGCCAGTGGTGTGGGGGACTGCCCGAGTCCTTCCTTGGGCCTACCCCTCTCGGTCTGGTTGTTGGCCCGGTTCTCCTTCAGGCTCATGTAGCGTACGGGGATCCCGTCGGTGTAGCCGTAGGCCGCACGCTGCATAGCCCTGACCCAGGGGAGCCGGTCCAGGATGTCCAGGACGTCGTCGGGCAGGGTGGGGGGCGGGGCCGTGGGCACCACCCCCAGGCACCCCTCCAGGCTGCGGTAGCTGTCCGCCAGGGCCTGCCCGGTGTGGACGCGCACGCCGCCCTCGGGGACCTCCACCTTAATCACCCCCAGCCCCAGCGGCTTGCCCAGGCCCATGCGCATAAAGCCCACGGCCTGCCCGGTGCGCTCGGAGGCCGGGACGAGGTTTCTGGGGTCCAGCAGCCACAGGAGCGCCGCGAGCTCCTCGGGCTCGACGTCGTCCACCCGCAGCCGGCAGGTCAGGACGCTGCCCGTCTCCAGCCAGTCGCGCACGCGCAGGCGCACCGTGTCCGCGGGGACGTCCAGCCCCTCCTGGGGCGGCACGCTCGTGGCCTCCTGCGGCAGCCCCTTCCTCCCCAGGACGCCCCGGTGGACCGGGTAGGCGGCCAGGCCCAGGTACTGGCCCGAGGTAAAGAGCCCGGGGCGCGGCAGGGGACGGTCGCCGTCGACCGGTGTCCGGCCGGTCCTGGAGTCGGTCAGGAACCGCCGTGCCGAGGCGGGCTTGGGGCTGAGGAGGGGTGCCAGGAGCTCACCCCTGCCGCGCGTGACCTGGGCCTGACTCGTGTCCACGACCCCGACGGCGACCCGCCCCCTGGCGGCCACGTCGCCCCCGACGGCCCCCTCCGGGGCGTCCTGGACGACGTAGCCAAAGAGCCGGTCCGCCGCGCTGGCCTCACAGCGGGAGGCCAGGGGGAGGACCCCCTGGGCGCGTCCCAGGTCCTGGGGGGAGGAGTTGTAGGCACGTCGTCCGATCATGGTGGGGACGAGCTGGACCACCCTGTGCGCCCTGCTCCTGACGAGGGTGTTGTCCTCCTGGTAGCTCTCCTCTCCCAGCAGCGCGTAGGCGAGGTCGCCCTCGGCGAGCCCCGGGTGCCCCGCCTCCTTGCCGGCGAAGGCCTCGTCGGTCACCCGGTTGGCCCTCTGGGTCCGGCCCGCCTTGACCTGCCGGCGTTCCTCCTCCTCGCGCTGCTCACGGTAGCTGTTGGCCACAATGGTGTAGCCCCTGGCCACCTCGGGGGTAATGGTGACGGTCAGCGGCTCCTTCTCGGTGGTGAAGAACACCCGTTCGTAGCGTTTCTTCTCGTACAGCAGCCAGGGCTGCTCCGCGTCCTGGTCGCTTGCGGTCCGGTAGACGTACCCGGTCACGTCGTACTCGTTCACGTACTTGGGGATCGCGGACTCCCCGCCGACGGTAAAGGCCTCCTCCGGCTCCGCCTCCCCGACCCCCAGGTGGGTCACGTGCCAGAAGGCGTACCTGCCGCTGCCGTGCACGTACAGGGCCAGGTGGCAGCGCAGCTGCTTGCCGTGGTGGGTCATGGCCGTGAGCCTGCGCCCCCTGCCATCCAGGACCAGGGTCGCGCTGCCCTTGTAGCCGGTCTGCATGGCCGCCGCCCGCATGACCGGGATCCTCTCGCCGTCGTGGCTGACGGTCTGTGTGGACGACCCGGCCAGCAGCTCGGCCTCCAGGCTGCCGTCCTCGTTGACCCTGGTCACCCGCAGGGGCACGAGCCGCAGGGAGTCGGCTGCGTCGGAGCGGTAGGTGAGTCGGTCGGCACGCGGCTGGAGGGCACGGAACCGTGAGGCGGTCAGGGCCTCGTAGGCGCGCGACAGCATGCCCTTGACCATGGTCGGCGGGACCACGACGCCCCCGCTGGTGTCCCGGGGGAGGTGGACGGTGCCCGCCTGCCTGCCGTCGGGTGACGCATCCTGCTCACCCAGGACGAGCGGGGTCATGAGCGTCATACGCAGGTCGATGGTCCCCGACCACCTGCGGGGGTGGAGGCGGTCGTGCCCAGCCGCCTCGTGGTCGGTAAAGAGGGCGGCGGGGAGCCTGCCGCCGTCAACGAGCCGTGCCGCCGCCCGCCGCAGGACCGGGATCCGGTTGACGGCGGAGTGGAACTCACCCATCTCACGTCCACCTTCCTGTCAGGATCTCGTCGGTAAAGACCGTGTTCCCGTAGACCGGCTCCCTGGTGAAGACCTCCAGGGCCGTCATACGGCCGGCCGCGCCGGAGCGGGAGGCGCTGCGGTGCTCCAGGTAGCGGTTCCGGCGGTACCAGCAGCTCTCCGGGGGCAGGCCGGGGGGCGCCGCCTCCCTCGCGCCCTCCCTCACGCCGGTACCCGCCCCGGCAGGGGCGCCGTCGGCCCTGGGGGAGGTGTACACCCGGATCTCGGCGCACCCTGACCCGTTGAGCCAGCGCAGCTCGTGGGCCGCCACCCCCGGCTCCGGCCCGCCGTCGGGCTGCCAGAGCCGCAGCTCGTAGACGGTGTCCCGCTCCACCACGGCGCCGGCGGTGTCCCTCAGGCCGTCCGGCGCCACGGTCCTCAGGACGTGGGTGCCCCGGGTGGTGAACGCCAGTCCCGTCCACTCCCCGGTCCCCAGGCGTCCCAGCACGTGGTCCAGAGTGGCGGCCTCGTCCACCTCCACGCCCCAGGCACCCTCCTCCAGGGCGGGCAGGTCCCCGGACCTGTCCAGCTCCTGGGCCAGGTCCCGGGCCTGTCTAATGTCCTGGGCGAACAGGCCAGTGTGCCCGGTGCCCTGCTCCTGCGTCATCTCACTCACCGTCCTGTGCCGTGCGCGGCGCGTCCACGAGGTAGTCCGTCCAGCCCGCCCCGCCGACGTCGTCGTTCAGGGTGCGCAGGCGGGCCAGGAGGTCGCGG
>ERZ773068.1509-NODE-1509-length-11398-cov-7.349555_pt1 | contig 11398 bp, 9 predicted proteins | sample MGYA00580620_ERZ773068 | MGnify/ENA primary metagenome ERZ773068 (study PRJEB29015, sample SAMEA2737983) | human oral metagenome | biome: human oral; feature: human-associated habitat; material: dental | place: China | collected 2101 ... | reverse complement strand
CGCTGTATTTTGCGCGGCCGTTTGACTTTATGGCGGGGCAATATATCACGGTGTTTATCGAGGGCAGTCAGGTGCGCGAAGGCAAGGCTTATAGTATTTCTTCGCGCCCGCATGAGGAATTGATGTCAATTACCGTGAAAAATGTTGGCGGCGAATTTTCGAGCTATTTGTGTTCACGCCACGTTGGTGACACTCTACATATTAGCCGGGCGTACGGCGATTTCAACCCGCAAACCGAGCGACCATTGGTCGGCATTGCGGCGGGGTGCGGACTGAGTCCGATTTGGAGTATTTTGGCGGATGCCAAGCAACCGACCTTTCTCTATTTGAGTCAAAAATCGCCGGAATATATGGTGTTTGCTGAGGAGTTGGCGACGTCAAATATTGCCATCAAAAAATTTAGTACCCGCCAGCAGGTTGAGGAAACAGATGGCTGGCATAACGGACGTTTTGAGGTGGCGAAGATTGTGAGTGAAGTGCCGAGTGAGGCGCACTTTCTGGTTTGTGGTAGTCTACCATTTGTGCGCGATGTTTGGCAAAAACTAACTGCCGCTGGTGTCGATGAATCACATATTTCAACGGAGACATTTTTTGAGCAATGAGTGAGTTGGCGACGGCTGAATTAGGATTGGCGTCGACAGCCGTTGCGGACAACAATGGCGGTGATTTTGACGTGTTTTCGTCGTTGCGAGACGGTGCTGGTGGTGAGGATTTTTTGTCTGACGTTGACGAAGCGGTGACTGACAGTGTGGGTCAGTTTGACTTGGTGGCGGTGGCCAGCGGTGAGGCAGAACTCAACACTGTTACAAACAGTAAACCCGAATCAAAAGAAACATCAGCACCGGTCAATCCCGAGCAGTGTCAAAAGTACGGGACGATTGCTTGTATTGGTTGTGGTCTCAGGCAGTTTTGTGAGGATCGTCAAGCCGCGATGACGGCAGGCAATACTGAGGTTCAGCCCGGGGAACAGCTAAGCACCCTAGAGCAATTGCTCCGAGAAGACGACGCGCCGGGTGAGATTGTCTGGGCACAGACTTCGCCTGACGACTTTGATGGCGGGGAGCTGCCGGTTGCTGATAGTCCAAGAGTGGTTGAAACTAGCGCCGACAAGCCAGATGGGCCAACTGAGAAGATCACGCTGCAGGAACAAGAAAGTAAAGCTTCGACTAGCGAGCCGGTCGGAACTTCGGGCGAGGATATGAAAACCGAAGCGGCAGAGGCGAGTAGTCCTCCAATGGAGATGAAGTCGCACGTCATTGATGTTACTTCTGATGCAGATGATAATAACAAACAGCCGACGCTAGAGCCCCTAGATACACCGGCACAGACGAAAACTGCGCCAGTATCATTAGCGATAAATGAGGGTAATCAAACTATTGATAAGAATAGTAATCCACTGGAAAATGAAACAGCTTATCCTATGGTTAGCGAGGATAAGGCTATCGCTAATGTTGTAGAAAATACATATGATGGCGATAAAACTACTGCGTCATCAAGTGTAAAAATACCATCAATTGAACATCAAAAAGAAAATGATTTTGTTATAACAGGCTCAGAATCAGCCAATTCTGAGCCGAGCCGAGCAGCAGAAAATGATGAAAGTGCTACGCCAGTTTCCGAGCAGCAACACTTGGCGGCGCACTTTGACACAGTAAAGGTGGATGAATCTGCGATTACAGAGCTAATTGATAATTCTGGCACGAAGGCATCAACAGACGCTCAACCTAGTGAGCTTAATATAGATGCGGCGCCGGATTATAATAATTTTGTCGAATCGGCTGACGGCGCTGATGTCGAACAGCCCAAGCACGTAACTCCAACCACAACTAATATGCCGCCGTCTCAGGTGCAAGAGGACACCGTTAACGTGTCGGCGGAATACGAAACAAACGAGACATCTACTGAAAAGATGGTTAATGCGGCCGAATCAATTCCAGCGAAAGAGCAGCCTGATCAGCCGGCGATTGTGTCATTATCAACTCAAGATATCGTTGAATATGGCGAGAGCTCGCTTTCTGCGGGTAAAGAATGTACGGTTGATCGCAGTCCGATATGCCCGGATGATGTTATTAATATGCCTACAACGCATGAGGTTATAGAGGCGACACATGAGGCTGATGAGATGGTAGAACTAGATGCGATGAATGTAACCTTGCCAGCTGCTGCCGTTGCGGTTAGCGAGGGTAAAAGTCAAATTGATCTGCCGCCAGAATTGAGCGAGGAATTGGTAGTAGACCAAAGGGTTTATGAGGCGCAGACTTCCCTGATTAAACAACTTGATCATAACCATGTGGCGGTAGAGTGTGATTATGAGGAGGATGGCGAAGTTTGGGCTGAGGAGGGTATGGTGTTTTTTGTCGAACAACAGTTGCCAGTAGTAGAGCCGGGAGTATCTTCGGCTGAAGTGGTGACGGTTGCGCTGCCGATGGAGGCGACTACGGCGCGTAAAGCAACTGATGACTTGGAGTCGCCTATAGATGACGAGATTGGTGTTGATATGGACTCCGTGGAGCAGTTAGATAATTCTAAGGTGGTATCGGTGCCTGAAGTCACTAAAGGCTATGACTCTAAACCAGCGGAGCAAGCAGTTATCTCCACCTCACCGGCTATTGAGCCAATACGTGATGTCGAGTTGGACGAGGCGGTAGAGTCTGAACTGGGCGAGCAGAATGATTTGGCGGTTGCCGGCGCGGTTGATAATTACGGTTATAATAGCGAAACGAGCACCGTGAGTGACAATATCTTGGTTGTCAAAAGCCATCCATCGCTGGGCTTGTGGTCAGATGATAGCCGAATCAATCCGGAAGAGGAAGCTGTGGCGACAATTCAATCCGGTACGACTGACACGTCATTAGCGTCGCAACTGGTCGGTGTGTTGGTGGTGGCAATGTGTGTAGCGCGCGGTCGACAAGCCAGCGCGATTTTGAGCAGCCGATAGCCTTGGCGCGTTGCCAGTGATGAATGAGCTACGCGAGGTACGCAGATCACAGGGATTGGTAATTGATATTTAATAATATTTTGTTTTATGATACGAGGTGGAAATAGTGTGTCATGCTTTCCTGATATTATGACGATGCGGCGATTGTGATGATGAACCTGCTGAAGATCGCTGAAGCTATTAACAGATAATCCATGGATAAATTGGCGTTGGATTGTGAGATTGGTAAAATTAACTCGCTTCATGACAGTGTGATAATTGCGCCGCATATGTTTGTCAGTGAGAAGCGATCCGAATTGATGCAACATATTTTTTACTACACGCCGCTGGAATAGCTTGATGACGCGCCGGCGGGATTGGTAATAGCTGTGTGTCAGGCCAAGTGGTTGAATGAGGGTGAGTTGGCTGAGGCGTGGTACATACTCTGGTTGTGCACAACAAAAGATTGTTGGCGGGGCGGCTTGTGACTCAGCGATGATATGGAGCTGCGGAGTTTGAGCGTGTGCTAACAAAAAGTCAAGCGCTTGTTTTACGAAGGCTGCCATGAAATCATTAGCATTATCTTCGTCGATAAGCCAGTGGGGTGCACCCTGAACAACGGCGATGTTGGGTGGGCATAGCTGTGCCACCCGGTGAAATACGTGATCAACTTGCCCACTACCAAGCAAAAGAATTGTGTCAAACGACATGTCGTCGCTGGTGAAAAGTATCTCGCAGGGGATGGTGCGAGAATTGTAGGAGATAGATACAGTCTGCCGTCGCATTTGCTTTAGTATAGCACGGTGAGAAGCTTGCTATAATGAGACTATGAGAATGCTCGATAAGCCGAAAATTGATCGTCCCCGCGAGAAATTGGTGCGTTACGGTACGGCGCGGCTGAGCGACTTGGAGCTGCTGATGGCGATTATTGGCAGTGGCAATAAACAGGCGGATGTTGGTAAAATTGCGCGCGAAGTACTGAAAATTGTGCGTCAAAAAGGCGGCGATGTCTCGTACGATGATCTGCGTGGCGTGGTTGGCTTGGGCAAAGCGAAAATTCCGGTGATTCTGGCGAGTTTGGAGCTGGCGCGGCGGTACTTGCTAGATAGTGACCAGCCGATCATTGACAGCCCAGAAAAAGCCGTCGAGCTACTGGCCGATATTCGCGATAAAAAGCAGGAATATTTTGTCTGTCTGACGCTGGATGGTGCGAATCGTTTGATCGCCAAGCGGGTGGTGACTATCGGCACGCTGACCGCCAGCCTGGTGCATCCGCGCGAGGTTTTCGCCGACGCCATCGCCGATCGCGCTGCCTCGATTATCGTGGTACATAATCATCCGAGTGGGAGCTTGGAGGCGAGCCAAGCAGACCGAGAGGTAACGAACCGCTTGCGGCAGGCAGGTGAGCTACTGGGTGTCAATTTGGTTGATCATATAATTATCACGAAAGATCATTTTCAAAGCATAATTTGATTTTATTGATATAAAACCTCTGTTAAACATAGTATAATATGGTTATGACATCGGGGGATAATCTTAAAGAACAAGAACGTACTAAGCTTCACAATACTATTTGGAAGATTGCTAATGAATTACGCGGCTCGGTCGATGGTTGGGATTTTAAGGCGTATGTGCTAGGTTTCTTATTTTACCGGTTTATATCGGAAAATTTAGTCAATTATATCAATGCCGAAGAGCGCAAAACTGGTGCAGCTGATTTTAGTTACGCTGAACTGAGCGATGATCAGGCGGAGTTTGGTCGTGAGGAAACAGTAAACGACAAAGGATTTTATATTTTACCAAGCGAACTGTTTGAAAATGTCCGTAAACGTGCCAAAAATGACGAAAATTTGAACGAAACGCTTAGTAAAATATTCCGTAATATTGAGCAATCAGCCAAGGGTTTTGATAGTGAGGATGATTTTCGCGGGCTATTTGACGACTTGGACGTCAATAGCAATAAACTTGGTCCGACCGTTACCAGGCGCAATGAGCGATTGGTGAAATTGATGAACGCTATCGGTGAATTAGAGCTTGGTAAGTTTGAGGACAATACAATTGATGCTTTTGGCGACGCATATGAGTATCTGATGACCATGTATGCTGGTAATGCTGGCAAATCTGGGGGCGAATTCTTCACGCCGCAAGAAGTGAGCGAACTTTTGGCAAAGATTACTGTTGTCGGCAAAACTTCGGTGAATAAAGTATATGACCCAGCGGCAGGCTCCGGTTCGCTACTACTGAAGTTTGCGAAAGTTCTGGGCAAGGATAATGTCAGGCAAGGCTTTTACGGGCAAGAGATTAACATTACAACCTATAATCTCTGCCGCATCAACATGTTCCTGCACGACATTAATTATGAAAAGTTTAATATTGCCCACGGTGATACGCTGAAAGATCCGAAGCACTGGGATGACGAGCCGTTTGATGCGATTGTCTCAAATCCGCCATATAGTATCAAATGGGATGGCGACAGTAACCCGACGCTCATCAACGATCCTCGTTTCAGTCCGGCTGGAGTGTTGGCGCCGCGCAGTAAGGCCGACTTGGCATTCACGATGCATATGTTGAGCTGGCTTAGCGAGAGCGGCACGGCGGCGATTGTTGAGTTTCCTGGAGCACTATATCGCGGCGGTGCTGAGGCAAAAATCCGTAAATATTTGGTAGAGAGTAATTATGTTGATGCCGTTATCCAACTGCCACCAGACCTGTTCTTCGGTACGACGATTAGCACTTGTATCCTTGTTTTGAAAAAGAGCCGGGTGACAAATGACGTATTGTTTATCGATGCTAGTGCTGAGTTTGTGCGAAAAGGCAATAAGAATAAGCTGAGCGAGGAAAATCGGCAAAAAATCTTGGATAGTTTTACGAATCGGCAAAATATCGACTACTTTGCGAAAGTTGCTGCTTACGAGGATGTTGTTGCCAATGATTATAACCTATCAGTTAGCTCCTATGTTGAAGCTGAAGATACGCAAAAAGTGATCGATATCACTGAGCTCAATGCTGACATCGCAAAGATCGTGGCTCGTCAGTCGGAGTTGCGCACAGAGATTGATGCGATAGTTGCGGACCTTGAAAGAGATAATGATGATGCGAGATAACGGCAATGTCATTGTCTATGTTGACGATAACGGTAAACCGCAAGTTGATGTGCGGTTTCAGGATGAGACGGTTTGGCTGACGCAAGCTAAGCTACTTAGCCTTGACTTTATCGCTCGTGTTTGCTACCATGAGTATGCATCACCCCGTGTTGGATTTTCCTCAGCGGGGCTTTTTGTTATAGCGGAGGGACATAATGTCTAGAAATCTACGTAGTAATCAAAAGAAAGTATTTATAGATGGTGAAAATTTTCGCCAAAGGGTAGTTGAATTGTTATGTAGTCAGGATGCTATAGCAGATAAAAATACAAACTTTTCACTAGACGTACGCGGTTTAATTGAGGACGTTTTAGGGATTAACGGCGTTGAAATCAATTACTATGCATCAGAAATCAAGATGCCAAGGGGCTATACTCCATCCACAAGGATTCAAGGGCGGGTGAATAAAATCAAGGAAAGTTCACGTCGCTGGGTTGCAATGTTGAAGCAGCAAGATATCAATTACATCAAAGCTGGTAATTTGAAGGTAAAGGAGGGTAAGGAATGCAACCACTGCCACAAACCCCAAGAAATTTTGCAGGAGAAGGGTGTTGATGTCCGTATGGCTTTAGATATGCTCGAAATAGCATATAAAACGAAGGATGTAGACATTGTGTCTGTTAGCTCTGACACCGACCTCTGTCCAAGCTATCATAAAATTAGAAAACGTAAAACAACCTATATTTGTTTTTCGGATAGCATCAATCGTGCGGTTGCTGCGGCAACGGATGAGATTATCACCATAACACCTCAAAAAGTATTGCATTATTTTGGAAATAACAAAATAATAGATGCTATAGACAAAGATGAGCAAAATATATGCATTTAATAGGATGTAATACAACATAAGGGAAGTTGCGGATAGTATTGTTTACCTCGGTTAGTCTATGGAATAAGGGAAGTTTTCGTGAAATTAAGGTAACCATAAACGCCATGTTGACCTATGAGCATGTAAAAATATATTTGACGAGGGCGAACTGGATCAGGTAGCAACTGCTCAGAAATTAATATTAAATAATATAAGAGAAGGCCTGGACCTGACTATAAAAAGTTGACATCGCTATTGTAAATGTCAACAAAACATGCTAAAATGTTGACATATCAACCAGAGATGTCAACAAAATGAGTAGAATTGGTCGCTTAGTTCAACAACCTGAAGGCTTCAAAGCCTTTATTCCGAATGGTTTTCCGCCAGAACAAGAGTTGGAACTACCTTTAGTAATACAGAGAAAGCATGCCGAAGCAATGCGTTTAATTGGCAAACTTGATGGTATCACAGCACTCCTCCCGGATATAAACTACTTCTTGGAGATGTTTGTGCGACGCGATGCGTCATCGTCGAGTCAGATTGAAGGCACTCGTGCGACATTAAGCGATGCTATTGAGGCTATGAATGTTGAGCCCGGCACTAATCAGCCGGACGATGTAGATGATATTCTTCATTATATTGATGCTTTGAACTATGGTTTGAAAAGAGCGCATGAGTTTCCTTTTACTTTACGATTTATTCGTGAGCTTCATGAGAAGTTAATGACTGGCGCTCGCACTACACACAACGCTTTCCCGGGTGAATTTCGTCGAACTCAAAACTGGATTGGCGGAACGATGCCGTCGAATGCTCGCTTTGTGCCGCCGCCAGTAAAGGACATGAATCGCGCACTTGATGATTTCGAGAAATTTATTCACGCAGATGATAATTACCTACCGCTAGTGAAGGCTGGAATGCTGCATGCGCAATTTGAAACCATTCACCCTTTCACTGACGGCAATGGCCGGACGGGCCGAATGATTGTGACAATGTTTTTATGGCATCAAAAATTATTAGAAGCACCGGTATTATATCTATCATCATATTTCAAAAAACATCAAGATGTTTATTATGAAAGATTAAATAGCTATCATTCGGAGAATGGTGATATATTTGAATGGCTAGAGTTTTTCTTGGACGGTATTATTGAAATTTCTCAGTCGTCTATAGATACTTGTCGGAAAATTACGGAATTACGTGAACGTGATATGCGGAAAGTACAGCAATTAGGTAAAGCTGCCGCTCCGAAGACGCTTGATATGTTGAAATTGCTTTACCGTACACCTGTAATTGGTGTGGCTGATGTAGTTAAAGAAACCGGTTACTCAAGGCAGGGTGCTTACAATATGATTGAACGATTGATGGGGATGGAAATTTTATACGCGCGCAACGACACTACCGAATATGGTCAGAAGTATGAATATCGTGATTATTTGAATCTGTTTCAAGAGGTTGGGGGCGAATGAGTATGGTTAAAATTGACACCAAGCAGATGAAAGAAGTGGTACTGGCTGAGTATTATAATAAAGTGAGAATACTAGAGATATGATAAAATCAGTTAGATTTCGTAATTTTCGAAACATGCAAGATAAGACTTTTATTTTTAACGATAAGCTAAATATTATCATTGGGAAGAATAATAGTGGAAAAACAAATATACTTGAAGGTATAAAGTTAGCATTCAGTACAATAAATAACTCTTATATGAAAGTCGATAAAAGTGATTTTTATAAAGGAGATGATACTCAACCGATCGAGATAATATTAGAGCTCGATAGAGATTCAGTACCGAGCTTTAATGTACCACTGCCCGACGGGACTGAGAAATGTGGATTTAAGGTTGTAATTAAAAAAGCTCCAAGGGATAGGTATATAAAAGAATTCTTTGATATAGAGGGAAACACTGTTTCTCGTGATATAGTTTATGCTGATGATAAAGTGCCAGACGTCTATATGATACCCTTGATGCGTATAGAGGATATTGTGTCGCCTGGTTTGATTACGGGTGTAAAGAATCTACTCGACTCGGAAGAGGCATATGAGACTTTCCGCCAAAGTTCACGAGAAGGTATAAAAGAGCAAATAAGAGGAAAGGCAGAAAGATTCAAAGACCTAGCCAAGAGGTTTGATTTTGATCTTGATATAGACTCAACTGTTCCAGAGATAAGCAACGAAAAACTATACGTTGTTGATAGTGAAGATACTGCTTACAAACATAAAATAGGCTCAGGGTATAGAGCGATAGCAAATATTTTACTAAATATCTTAAGTGACAAAAACACGATAATATTGTTGGACGAAGTAGAAAACCACCTTCATCCAGCGTTGTTGAGAAATCTAGTTTCAGAAATGCAGAGTGAAGCGTTTAATAATGTATTTATCTTGATGACTACGCACTCCCCGATTGCCGTAAATGAGTTCAAGATCGAAAGAGTGATAGACTCAACAAAAGGCAATATATCGGATTTAGATATTAGTGATAATATTCTCAATAAACTTGATGTATTTCTTTGCCCGGGCAGAGGTGAAATGTTGGTTGCAGACAACATAGTATTAGTTGAGGGTTATTCAGAGGAAATATTATTGCGGAAATATGTCAATGACAATAAGTTAAACTGGACAATCGTTAATGTAGCTGGAATCATGTTTGAGCCATATGTTATATTAGCTCAATCTTTGGATAAGAGGTGTGTTGTAGTAAGCGACAACGACAGAGCTCAGAGCAACAATGGAGAGGATCCAACTTCAAGGTTTAAGAACCTACGAGGATTGTGCGAGCAATGTGGAGTTGCTATCGTAGAGGTCGACAACACACTTGAGACTGACCTGTATAATAACGGTAAGCTTTCGGAATACACGGATTGTCTTAAGCCGCACGCAAATCATGCGGATATTATGGTTATGAAAGACAATAAATCTAAAGCTAGCTTTGCACTAGAAGTTGTTGGTAATATTGACTTATCAGATTGGCATGTCATAAAGGAAATTACAAATGCATTCGAAGAGGGTGATTAAGTGCGTTGCTGGATCTGGTAAGACGACCGATTCAATAAAGTTTATGCAATCTAGTAAAAATGGTCTATACTTAGCCTTTAACAACAAGGTAGTGAATGAAATTGCTAATGCTGGTTATCTTGGGTTGACTATAGATTCATTATTTTTCTCGTACATCTTACCAAAAATGCTTACTTTTATACCACTTGCTGCCAATTGCAGGGGTGTAGTATTGAACCAAGAGTCTATAGGAGAGCCAATCCAAAAAAAGAATGCAAGAAATATTAGTTTTAGCCCGGATGGCATTATAAAGAATCAAACTAGTATAGTGAATGCCACTCTGAATGATACTATGGCTAGTATTGCGACCAGAAGATTCCCTAATCGTGATGCACTTAAATATATATTTAATAATGAACTTCGTGTGACATATGACCAAGCAGGAGCTTTAAGTGGCTTTCTGATAAATAAATATCCAGAGCAAATTCTGTGGATTTTAAGATCTAGGTTTGACTATATCATAATTGATGAAGCTCAAGATTTGCAGTCAGGTTTTAGGGAGGAATTTGCAAAGCTTTTATATGATAATGATTTTCCTGTAAGACTGCTTGGAGATAGTAACCAAAACATAAATGGCGGTGGAGATTGGTTTAATCAGCTTAATTCTGATGAAGAAAAGACTCGAAGTTGTCGATGCTCTGAGGGTGTCTGTGAATGGATTAGGCAAGTTGTTGGCGTAGAAATTTATGGAAAAGACAGCGATGGTATTGTCTGTAAAGTTACGGTTGACACAGTAAAAGACTTAGACAATAGCACAAGAACTCTACTCTATGTGAAAAGGACTTCAAGGTATGCAGAATATATAGACAATTGGTCTGGTGAAGTATATACGATTAGAAAGTCAAAAGGTCTGACGATCAAGCAAGATATTGTGATTTTAGCTAATGACTTAAAAACTAACAATCTCTATACTGCGATGACGAGAACGACAAACAATGTTTATACGACAGTAACTAAATTAAATGGAAGAACTATAAGATATAATTAGCAAAAGAGAGTTATGAGTAAAATTGATGATTTGATTAAAGAGATGTGTCCGGATGGAGTTGAACTGATAGAGTTAAATAAGGTCACTAAGTATGAGCAGCCAACTAAATACATAGTACGATCCAGTATTTACAATGATAGTTTTTCTACACCCGTCTTGACAGCCGGCAAAACATTCATACTTGGATATAATGATGAATCAAGTGGTGTTTATAACGCTTCTGTCTATCCTGTGATTATATTTGATGATTTTACCACGGCTAATAAATGGGTGGATTTCGATTTTAAGGTTAAATCTTCAGCCATGAAAATGATTACTTCAGCAGATGAGAGTGCTGTGTTACTTAAGTATATCTACTACTGGTTGAATACATTACCAAGTGGTCTTGTAGAGGGTGATCACAAGCGGCAGTGGATAAGTTCTTGGTCAAAGAAAAAAATCCCTGTTCCGCCTCTTGAGGTTCAAAAAGAGATTGTGCGTGTGCTAGACT
>ERZ773068.1507-NODE-1507-length-11415-cov-8.070599_pt1 | contig 11415 bp, 9 predicted proteins | sample MGYA00580620_ERZ773068 | MGnify/ENA primary metagenome ERZ773068 (study PRJEB29015, sample SAMEA2737983) | human oral metagenome | biome: human oral; feature: human-associated habitat; material: dental | place: China | collected 2101 ... | reverse complement strand
AATGTGGTTCTGACGGTCGGCAAATTACTTGGAATGGTTGATACGGTAATGGATGAAACCGCTCACGTCCAGCCTGTCATAGTTGCTCAGGCTGTCGATATAAACAATATTGTCCGGCATGATTTTCTTTTTGATAACAGGCATCAAAGTATCAGATTTGGCATTGTCTACGACCAAGGTATAGACCCGTCCATTGCGTTTCAAGATGCCGAAGACCACCACTTTTCCTGCCGCACCCGACCGCGTTTGCCTTTACGCCGTCCGCCGAAATAGCTTTCGTCCAACTCGACAGAGCCCTCGAAAACCTCATCGGCAACCAAGGCCAAATGATGGCTGATGACCATGCGGATTTTGCGGTAGAACAGTGCTGCCGAATTGGGATGGATACCTAAAATATCGGCGGCAGAACGGGCGGTAACTTCCAGCACAAAAAACGGAGTAGTTCTTTCTGTACTTTTTTCTTTAATTTGCAGTGTGTTATCTTCATATTTCGAGGGTAACAAATCTGCTAATCTAGTACAGCCCCTTAAATTTAAATCAGGACAAGGCAACGAAGCCGCAGACAGTACAGATAGTACGGCAAGGCGAGGCAACGCCGTACTGGTTTAAATTTAATCCACTATATTTGCCGCCCTGTCCGTTTTGGCTCTGGGCGCATATGCCGAAACCCTGCCGTTATCCAAACTGCCCCAAGGCTGGCAAGGCGGAATCGAAGTGCAATGCCGCAAGGGCTTCTGCTCGGGCGAAGGCGCGGTATTGCTGCAAATCAACGGCCGCAAACACCGCCTGCCCGCCGATTTTTTCACCTTCAGCACCCGCCCCGACTCCGGCAACACCCCACCCGCTGATCCGATTACCGTGGACGACTTCAATTTCGACGGCCGGCCGGACATCGCCGTGCCACGCGGGAAGCAAGGCCCCTACGGCTCTTGGTCGGATGACATCTACCTGCAAACCGAAGACGGAAACCTGCTGAAAAGCCAAGAATTAAGCGAGCTATCCGATTATTACATGGGCACACCCGAAATCGACCGCAAACGCAAACTTCTGATTGTTTATGGGAAATCCGGCGCAGCTATCCACTACACCGCACATTACCGCGTTGCTGCGGACGGAAGTCTGCAACAGGTTTACCAACGTGACGACATCCACGGCGGCTGCAAGCGGCAGACGGGCATCAAAATCGAAGAAACCACCATATCCGCCAACGGAAAACAGCATACGCGCACCCGCTGCCTGACGAGTAACGGCCTTCAAACATACCGCTTGTCAAAAAAAATATGTTTTCAGCAAATTTTTTTGACAAATTAAAATTGCAAAAAAATTGCACTTCATAGATAATCACCCCCGTTCGGTCGGCAGCATGCACCCGCCCTTCCCAATATCGGGTGAACCCTCCCTTCGCGCTGCCGCACTCAACAATGATTTTGTTTTTGTGTATTCTCTCTGTTTTATCGCCCTCCCCGTGAGGGCTTCTTTTTTTGCCCGCCGATTGGTTTTCAGACGGCCTCCGCGCCGCCGCATTAAACAGATTCATACAAAATCTTCAAATAACTCGTTTGCCTATTGCATGGAAACGGCGCAAGATAGCAGCATTCGAAACTTTCCCCCTTAATTTGCTCCAAGGAGTTACCCAATGAATACTTTTCATCTTTCAGGCTATCCGCGCATCGGTGCGAAGCGCGAGCTGAAATTTGCCGTCGAAGCCTTTTGGAAAGGCGCGAAAACCGAAGCCGAGCTGCAATCCGTAGCCGCCGAAATCCGCCGCTTGAACTGGGCGGCGCAAAAAGCCGCAGGCGCGGATTTGCTGCCGGCAGGCGATTTCTCGTTCTACGACCATGTGCTTGATTTGCTGTGCGCTTTGGGCGGCATTCCGAAACGCTTCGGTTTCGACGCGGCCAACCTGAGCCTGCCCGAATACTTCCAGCTGGCACGCGGCAACGCCACCCAGTTTGCGATGGAAATGACCAAATGGTTCGACACCAACTACCACTTCATCGTGCCCGAATGGTCTGCCGACACCGAATTCAAAGTAAACGCCAAAAACCTGATCGCGCAAATCAAAGAAGCCAAAGCGCAGGGCTACGACATCAAGCCTACCTTGGTCGGCCCCGTTACCTTGGCTTGGCTGGGTAAAAAGAAAGACGGCATCAACTGCCGCGTGAAAGACCTGCTGCTGCCCAAACTGCTGCCCGCTTACGCGCAACTGCTGCGCGAACTGGCCGCCGAAGGTGCGGACTGGGTTCAGATTGACGAGCCGATTCTGGCTGCCGAAGCCGGTTCTGCATGGCTGGACGCATTTGCGCCGGTTTATCAAGAACTGTCCGGCACCGGCGTGCGCATCCTCGTCGGCACTTACTTCGCTTCCGTCGCCGAACATTTGGACCTGTTGAAATCCCTGCCCGTACAAGGCCTGCACATCGACTGCGTGCGCGCGCCGGAACAACTGGCCGTGTTTGCCGAAGGCTGGCCGAAAGACCGCGTGTTGTCCGTCGGCCTGATTGACGGCCGCAACGTATGGCGTGCCAACCTGTCCAAAGTCATCGCCACTTTGGAACCGGTTAAAGCCAAATTGGGCGAAAACCTGTGGATCGCCCCAAGCTGCTCCCTGCTGCACAGCCCGCAGGATTTGGCCGTGGAAGAAAAACTGGACGGCGAAATCAAATCATGGATGGCTTTTGCCGCACAAAAACTGGTGGAACTGGGCGTGGTGAAACGCGCGCTGGAGCAAGGCAAAGACGCCGTTCAAGCCGAACTGGCCGCATCCGATGCCGCCGCCGCCGACCGTGCGACCAACAAACTGATTCACAGCGATGCCGTCAAAGCCCGCGTGGCCGCCCTGCCGAAAGGCGCAGACCAGCGCAAATCCCCGTTTGCCGAACGCATCAAGGCACAACAGGAATGGATGAAGCTGCCCGCACTGCCGACCACCACCATCGGTTCCTTCCCGCAAACCACTGAAATCCGCCAAGCGCGCGCCGCGTTCAAAAAAGGCGAATTGAGTGCAGCCGACTACGATACCGCGATGAAAAAAGAAATCGCCTACTGCGTCGAAGTACAGGAAAAACTGGAAATCGACGTGCCCGTACACGGCGAAGCAGAACGCAACGATATGGTGGAATACTTCGGCGAACAGCTGTCCGGCTACTGCTTCAGCCAATTCGGCTGGGTACAAAGCTACGGCAGCCGCTGCGTAAAACCGCCCATCATCTTCGGCGACGTTTCCCGTCCGAACCCGATGACCGTTTACTGGTCCACTTATGCGCAATCTCTGACCAAACGTCCGATGAAAGGCATGCTGACCGGCCCGGTTACCATGTTCAAATGGTCTTTCGTCCGCGACGACATCCCGTTGAGCGAAGTGGCCAAACAAATCGCTTTGGCACTGAACGACGAAGTATTGGGCTTGGAAAAAGCCGGCATCAAAGTCATCCAAATTGACGAGCCCGCCATCCGCGAAGCCATGCCGCTGAAAAAAGCGCAGTGGGACGAATTCCTGGCCTGGGCCTGCGAATCCTTCCGCCTGTCCAGCACCGGCGCGGAAGACAGCACCCAAATCCACACCCATATGTGCTACTCCGAGTTCAACGACATCCTGCCCGCCATCGCCAGCATGGATGCGGACGTTATCACCATCGAAACTTCGCGCTCCGACATGGAATTGCTGACCGCGTTCGGCGACTTCAAATACCCGAACGACATCGGCCCGGGCGTGTACGACATCCACAGCCCGCGCGTTCCGACCGAAGCCGAAGTGGAGCACCTGCTGCGCAAGGCAATGGAAGTCGTGCCTGTTGAACGCCTGTGGGTAAACCCCGACTGCGGCCTGAAAACACGCGGTTGGAAAGAAACCATCGAGCAACTTGAAGTAATGATGGCGGTTACCAAAAAACTGCGTCAGGAACTGGCTAAATAATCAGGCCGCCTGAAAAGCATCAAGGCCGTCTGAAAACCTCCAAACAGGTTTTCAGACGGCCTTTTATCATCCGATTCAACTTGCCAAAAAGAACAAAAAACGCGTCTGCACCGTCTGAGCCATAAGAAGCCAAACCGGCTGACGCTACGGCATCAAACCAACCTATCGCGTAAGGGCAACCCATCCATCATCTGTCAGGCCGTCTGAAAAGCCGTTTCAGTCTATGGCGATACGCTTGATTCGCCAACCGTTGCCATGCCTTGGCTCAAAAGAACGGTTATTTCAAATACCGAAGCACTCGATAAACCTGCACCGCGATGTACAGCCTACTCCTCCGAGGCTTCTCCGCCTTGTACCGATTGAAATTTAATTCGCTATACACATCAAGAGGCCGTCTGAAAAGCCGTTTTCAAAGTTCCAACTTTGTTGCGGCTTCGCTTTCAGACGGCCTCTTTATCGAAGTTCAGCGTCCGCCCTTGCCGACGACGACGACATTCAATTCCTGCGGGTTGAGGCGGCGGCGCCAGACTTCGCGCACTTGCTCCGCCGTTACCGCCTCGATATGGGCGGTGTAGGTGTCGTAGTAGTCCAAAGGCAGGTCGTTCGCGCCGACGTTGGCGGCGATGGCGACGGTTTTGGCATTGGTATCGAAGGTCATGGGGAAACTGCCGACGATGTTGTCTTTGGCCTGTTTCAGCTCGGCCTCGGTGGGGCCTTCGGCAATGAAGTCGGCCAAGACGGCGCGGGCGGCGGCCAACGCGTCTTCGGCACTGTCTTTTTTGGTAGAGAAGGCGATGCGGAACGGGCCTTTGCGCGTCATCGGGCTGAGGCTGCTGGATACGCCGTACACCAGCCCTTTTTCGTCGCGCAGTTTTTTCATCAGGCGGCTGTCGAATCCGCCGCCGCCGAGGATGTAGTTGCCGACGGCGAGGGCGTAGCGGTCGGGGTCTTGGCGCACAATCAGCGGCAGCCCCATGATGACGGAGGCCTGCTCTTTACCGTCAAACGGGATGTCTTGGCGGCGGCCGGCGTTGTTGGGGATTTCGGGGATTTCGGTGCGGGCGGCGGCTTGCGCGGGCAGGCCTTCCAATACGGCGGCCGCCGTTTTTTCGGCCTGACGGCGGTCGATGTCGCCGACGATGGCGACGTAGGCGTTGTTTTTGGCGTAGTGGCTGCGGTGGAATTGCGACAGGTCTTCAAGCGTGATGCCGTTGATGCTCTCTTCGCTGCTGCGCGCGCTGTTGGCATAGGGATGGCTGCCGTAGTTGAGCAGGGTTACGGCGCGGCCGGCGAGAAAACCGGGATCGCTGAGGCTTTGCTTCAGCGAGGTCAATGCCTGCCCTTTGGTGCGGATGAGGACGGCGGGATCGAATTTCGGATGGGCGATAATCTGATTAACCAGTTTGAGGCCGTCTGAAAGGTTTTGGCGGCGGCTGAGCGAGGCAAAGCTGATGGTGGTGTTTTCCGGGCCTGCCGCCGCGCTGACGGTTACGCCGATGCGGTTGCTTTCGTCGCGCAGGGCTTCTTCGCCGTATTTTTCGGTGCCCGAGGAGAGCATGGAGGCGGTGAAGGCGGCCAAGTCGGGTTTGTGTTCGGCAACTTGTCCCGCGCCTTTGAAGGTAATCTGCATATTGACGATGGGCAGTTCGTGCCGTTCCACCAGCGTGATGGTTACGCCGTCGGCGGTTTTCCAGCGTTGGAATTCGACGGCATGGGCGGCGGTGAAGGCGAGACAGGCCGCGAAGGCCGGGATGAGGACGCGGGTTTTCATGGTTTTACCTTTTTCAGACGGCCTTTTGCGGCTGCGGGTGGTTGCGGTTGCTCCGCCTGTTGCGGCAGAACGGTGATTTGCGCCATCGGACTGTCGAGCAGCAGGCGGGCGGCGGACTGTACTTGTTTGGGCGTTACTTTGAACAGGCGGCGGACGATTTCGTCTTCGCTCTTCCAACCGAAACCGTTGTGTTCGAGTTCGCCCAGGGTGTCGGCCTGGCTGCGGATGGAATCGCGGGCGAAAATGCGCCGGGTCTCCACCGGCGTGCGGATGAGGGCCAATTCGTCTTTGCCCACGCCGTTTTCGGCAATGTCGCGGATTTCGTCCAGCAGGCGTTTTTTCAATTCTTCGGGCGTGGTTTGGCCGTTGGGCATGGCGAAAACGCTGAATATGGCGTTTTTGCGGCCGAAATCGGTGTATCCGGCCGAAGTGTCCAAGGCAACGGCGTCGCCGCGCTGGAGTTTGCGGCTGTAACGCGAGGAATCGGTGCCGTCGAGCACCAAGCCCAGCATTTCCAGCGCATAAGGCATACCGTCGCTGATTTTTTCGGCATGCGGCACGCGCCAGTTCAGGGTGATGATGGGCTGCGCGGTAACGGCATAAACGGTTTCGTTCACTTCGCGGGCATCGGCGGTGCGTTCGGCTTCGTCGTTGCGCTGCGGCAGCGGGCGGGCGGGAATGCCGCCGAACAGCCGCCCGACTTTATCCGTGGTTTCCTTGGCCTTCACGTCGCCGACGATGACCAGCATGGCGTTGTTGGGGGCGTACCATTGTTTGTACCAGGCGCGCAAATCGTCGGCTTTCAGCGTATGCAGGTCGTTCATGTAGCCGATGACGGGGGCTTTATTGAACGGTTTGTCCCACATTTTGATGTTCAGTGTTTCCCACATTTTGCCCTCAGGGCTGTCGTCGGTACGCATCCGGCGTTCTTCGCGGATAACGTCCATTTCGTTGTCGAAGGCTTTGTCGCTGAAATTGAGGTTGACCATGCGGTCGGCCTCCATTTTCAGCACTTCGTCCAGATTTTTGACCGCGATATTGGTGGTATAGACGGTTTCGGTACGGTTAGTGTAGGCATTGTCGTCGCCGCCCAACGCCGCCACGCGGCGGCTGAATTCGCCCTCGGGCACGCTGTCCGTGCCTTTGAACATCATATGCTCCAAAGCGTGGCTCAGGCCGGTTTTGCCCTCATGTTCGTCCACGCTGCCGACTTTGTACCACAGCCGCACGGCCGCCACCGGCGCGCGCGCATCCTCCTTAATCAGTACCTTCATCCCGTTGGGCAGCGTCGAGAACAGCGTTTCCGCCTGCACCGACGACAAACCCGCCAACAGCAACAATCCGGCATAGCGCAGCATTTTTCCGATTCCTATCCGATGTGAAAAGCCGCCATGTTAATGGCTTAAAGGCTGTCTGAAAAGCAAAAATACGCGCACGGCAATCCCAAAACCACCGCCGCTTGCGTTACAATCGGCCCGAATTATTTAATGACTGCATTAAAAAGGAATAAATCATGTTCAGCTTCCTGGCCAAACTGTTCAAACGTTCGTCCGCCAACCCGCCTGCCGAACAGCAGCCGCCTGCCGAGCCGCAACGCATGGCCGCATTCGAAGACGACGGCGGACTTCAAATGGACGACGGCGATTTGGAGGCCAACGTCAGCTTTGACGACGACAGCCCGCTGACCGCCGAAGAACTGAACATGGTCTCCAAACAAACCGACAAACAATAACCGACAGGAACACTCCATGGCCTTATTCGATTTCCTATTCAAACGGAAAAAAGACGAACCGCAGCCTGCCGCAGAAGACAGGCCGTCTGAAAACCCGCCCGCCGAAGAAGCGGCGGAAAGCGCGGAAACCCCCGAACCGCCTTCAGAACCCGCCCCGCCTGCCGAACCGTCGCCACAAGCAGATACTGCCGAAGCCGACACGGTGGAAAGCGAACCCCTCAGCGAACGCGAAGCCTTCCTGCGCGACATCCGCAACACCGACCGCAGCAGCCTGCTCAGCCATCCGGCACAGGCCGGCACGGCGGCGGACGCGGAAAACAGCCAACCCGCCGCCCCGGCCGAAGCACCCGCACCCACGCAAGAGCTGAAAACGCCTTCAGACGGCCTCCATCCCGAAAATGAAGACGAAACGGCGGAAGAACCGGCAGAACAAGAACCCGTAAAAGAAAAAGAACAGCCTTCGGAAACACAACCCGCCGAGGAACAGCCAACCGAAGTGCGGCATACAGAAGAGCAGCCTGAACAAGAACCGGCGGCAGAAAAAGCACAAGCCGTTGAAGACCGGCCTGTCGCAGAACAACCTGCCGAAGAGCAGCCTGCAGAAACAGGCGGCTGGACGGCGCGCCTGAAACAAGGCCTGAGCAAATCGCGCGACAAAATGGCCAAATCGCTGGCCGGCGTATTCGGCGGCGGCAAAATCGACGAAGACCTGTACGAAGAACTCGAAACCGTGCTGCTCACCAGCGACATGGGCATCGAAGCCACCGAACACCTGATGGACGAAGTCCGCCGCCGCGTTTCCCTGAAAGGCCTTTCAGACGGCCGCGAACTGCGCCAGGCACTGAAAGAAGCCGTTTACGACCTGCTCGCCCCGCTGGAAAAACCGCTGGAAATCCCCGACAACGGCCAACCCTTCGTCATCATGATGGCGGGCATCAACGGCGCGGGCAAAACCACTTCCATCGGCAAACTGGCCAAATACTTCCAATCGCAGGGCAAATCCGTGATACTCGCGGCAGGCGACACCTTCCGCGCCGCCGCGCGCGAACAGCTCCAAGAATGGGGCGAACGCAACGGCGTAACCGTCATCTCCCAAGCCAAGGGCGATTCCGCCGCCGTCTGCTTCGATGCCGTCGAAGCGGCCAAAGCGCGCAAAATCGACATCGTGCTGGCCGACACCGCCGGCCGCCTGCCCACCCAGCTCCACCTGATGGAAGAAATCAAAAAAGTGAAGCGCGTACTGCAAAAATCCATGCCCGACGCGCCGCACGAAATCATCGTCGTCCTCGATGCCAACATCGGCCAAAATGCAGTCGGCCAAGTGGCGGCCTTCGACGACACCCTGGGCGTAACCGGCCTCATCGTCACCAAACTCGACGGCACGGCCAAAGGCGGCGTATTGGCCGCACTCGCCTCCAACCGTCCGATACCCGTGCGCTATATCGGCGTGGGCGAAAAAATCGACGACCTGCGCCCGTTTGACGCGCGCGCCTTCGTCGATGCACTGATAGACAACTAAAACAACCGCAAAAGGCCGTCTGAAAGCAAAGCTCCAACGAAGCGACAACCTTTCAGACGGCCTCCTGACATTATGATGAGAAAACGCCTCGCCACCCTCCTCCTCGCTCTGCTGCCGTCCGTCCTGCCTGCCGCCGGACTGGATTTGGGCAGCATCCTCCCCGAAGAAGCCGCCGTTTACGTGCAAAACCTGCGGACGGGGCAAGTCACCGCCGCCCACCGCGCCGACGCATCCGTGAATCCCGCCTCCACCATGAAGCTCGTTACCGCCTTTGCCGCCCTGCACGCATTGGGCGAAGACTTCCGCTGGCAAACCGAGTTCAAATCCGCCGCCCCGCTGCGCCCGAACGGCCTGCTGGACGGCGACCTTTACTGGGCGGGCAGCGGCGACCCCGTATTCGACCAGAGCGACCTGCTCGAAATGCAGGCGCAACTGCGCGACAACGGCGTAAAACACATCGGACGGCTGGTATTCGACCGCAACCTGTGGCCGCACGGCGGCACGGCCGACGACTTTGCCGACGATTCCGACCGCGCCTTCACCACCCCGCCCGACCCGCAAATGCTCGCCTACAAAGTCGTCGGCCTCACCATAAGACGCGACGGAGGCGGCGCGCTGACCGTGCACACCAGTCCCCCGCTGCCCGAAATACCGCTGGACAACCGCGCATCCTTCACCGCCTCTGCCGCCCCCTGCCCCAAGCCCGCCAAATTCGTTTGGGGCAAATACGAAAACGGCATCCTGACCGTATACGGCAAAGCCCCATCCTCCTGCCTCGGCAAAGAAGTGTACGTCAACATGTTCGACGCACAGGACTTCGCCCGCCGCAGCTTCATCAACCAATGGCGGCACGGCGGCAACAGCATTTCAGACGGCCTCGCCGTCGGCCCCGTCCCGCCGCAGGCGCGTACGCTCGCGCGCATCCGTTCCAAACCCCTGCGCGACGTACTGGCCGACATGAACAAACACTCCAATAACATCATCGCCCGCACCGTATTCCTCACTCTGGGCGAACGCGCCGCCGCCGACAAAGCCCGGCAAAACCCCGAAGCTGCCGTCCGCAGCCGGCTTGCCCTCTCCGGCATCCCCACCGCCCCGCTCGTCTTGGAAAACGGCTCCGGCCTCTCGCGGCGCGAACGCGTTTCCGCCCGCATGATGGGCAACATGCTCTCCGCCGCCTACCGCAGCCCGTTCAAACAAGCCTTTATCGGCAGCCTGCCGATTGCGGGCAGGGACGGCACGCTCAAATCCCGTTTTAAAAACATCGGCGCGCCCTTGAGGCTGAAAACCGGCACACTAAAAAACGTCCGCGCACTGGCGGGCTACTATCTGGGCGGAGACGGCTCCGACCCGCTGGCCGTCGTCGTTATCATCAACAGCGAACGCGCCGACAAACTGCTCGGCGAAATGGACAAACTCACCGAACGTCTGATCGCACCCGCCCCGCCTTCAGACGGCCTCACGCCCGGGGCGGCCAACCCATAAGGACAACGCATGAAAATCGAACCCGGCTGCCGCGCAGCCTTCCATTACACCCTGAAAGACGACGACGGCCAAATCCTCGACAGCTCCGAAGGCGGCCAACCCCTGAGCTACACCGCAGGCGCGGGCGAAATCGTCCCCGGCCTCGAACACGCCCTGATGTACCGCGAAGCGGGCGAACACCTCGACATCTCCGTCGCTCCGCAGGAAGGCTACGGCCTGCGCGACGAAAACGCCGTCCACCGCGTGAACAGGGAATACCTGGCCGGGCTGCTGCCGCAACTCGAAGAAGGCATGGCCGTGCAGGCCGACACCGAAAACGGCCCGCGCACCTTCTTCGTCAGCGAAATCGGCAGCGACAGCGTAATCCTCGATGCCAACCACCCCCTCGCCGACCTGACACTGCATTTCTCGGTAGACATCGTTTCCGTTACCCCGCCGGGGAAAATCAAAGTCGATTATTAAACCGCTTGCAAACCGGAAAGGCCGTCTGAAAAACACCGAACCGCTTTTCAGACGGCCTTTTATATTTCCATTAAAATACCATTCCCATTTTTCAGACGGCCTCTTCCCATGTTTCCCAACCAATCCGCCCCCAATCTGCTGCAAGGCTTGAACCCCGAACAACTTTCCGCCGTAACCTGGCCGCCGCAATCCGCCCTTGTGCTGGCGGGCGCGGGCAGCGGCAAAACGCGCGTGCTGACCACGCGCATCGCGTGGCTTTTGCAAACCGGTCAGGCAAGCGTACACAGCATTATGGCGGTAACGTTTACCAACAAAGCCGCCAAAGAAATGCAAACCCGACTCGGCGCGATGATTCCCATCAACGTCCGCGCCATGTGGCTCGGCACGTTCCACGGTCTCTGCCACCGCTTTCTACGGCTGCACCACCGCGACGCCGGCCTGCCGTCTTCATTTCAAATCCTCGACAGCGGCGACCAGCTTTCCCTCATCAAACGCCTGCTCAAAACCCTCAACATCGCCGAAGAAATCAT
>ERZ773068.1504-NODE-1504-length-11423-cov-3.678395_pt1 | contig 11423 bp, 13 predicted proteins | sample MGYA00580620_ERZ773068 | MGnify/ENA primary metagenome ERZ773068 (study PRJEB29015, sample SAMEA2737983) | human oral metagenome | biome: human oral; feature: human-associated habitat; material: dental | place: China | collected 2101 ... | reverse complement strand
TGGTAATTTATGATATTATTAAGTTTTTTCGCATTAGAATCTTGTGATTCGTTTAAAAGTTGTACCTTAGCCCCAATTGAAATTTAAAAATTAAAGTATAAATAAAATGTCACAGTTTGATGTTACCATTATTGGTTCAGGTCCGGGTGGTTATGTAGCAGCGATTCGTGCTGCACAATTAGGTTTTAAAACTGCTATTATAGAGAAATATCCTACTTTGGGAGGTACTTGCCTTAATGTAGGTTGTATTCCATCTAAGGCTTTGTTAGACAGTTCAGAACATTTTGAAAAAGCTAAACACGAGTTTGCAAATTTGGGGATTCTAATTAATGAACCCAAGGTAGATTTGCCGAGAATGATTGCTCGTAAAAATGAAGTGGTAGAGACTACTACCAAGGGAATTAATTACCTTATGGATAAAAATAAGGTAACCGTTTTCCAAGGGGTGGGGAGTTTTGAATCTGCTACTAAGGTAAAGATTACTAAAAATGACGGTTCTACCGAAACCATTGAATCTAAGTATATCATCATTGCTACGGGGTCTAAGCCGTCATCATTGCCGTTTATCAATATTGATAAGGAGAGGATTATTACTTCCACAGAGGCGTTAAATCTACAGAAAGTACCTAAAAAACTCCTTGTTATTGGTGGGGGAGTTATCGGTTTAGAGCTTGGTTCTGTGTATTTAAGGCTTGGAGCAGAGGTTACTGTAATAGAGTATTTGGATAAGATTATCCCAGGTATGGACGGCTCATTGTCTAAAGAACTTCAAAAAGTATTGAAGAAGCAGGGAATGAAATTTGAGCTTTCTACTGCAGTTTCTGCTGTGGAGAGAAATGGAGACTCTGTAAAAATCACTGCAACCAATAAGAAAGGAGAGGTGAGTTTTGAGGGAGATTATTGCCTGGTATCTGTGGGGAGGAGACCTTATACTGATGGTCTCGGCTTGGAAAATGCAGGTGTAGAGCTTGATGAGCGGGGCAGAGTAAAGGTAAATGACCATTTACAGACGAATGTATCTAATATCTATGCAATAGGAGATGTGGTGAAAGGTGCAATGCTTGCCCACAAAGCTGAGGAAGAAGGTGTATTTGTGGTAGAAAGCCTTGCTGGTCAGAAACCTCACATTAACTATGACCTTATACCCGGGGTTGTTTATACTTGGCCAGAAGTTGCAGGAGTAGGCAAAACTGAAGAACAGCTAAAAGAAGCAGGGGTAGAGTATAAAGTGGGTAATTTCCCTATGAGAGCTTTGGGTAGAAGCCGTGCTTCTGGAGATACTGACGGCTTTGTAAAGATTCTGGCAGATGCTAAAACAGATGAAATCCTCGGTTTCCATATGATAGGAGCAAGGGCGGCAGACCTTATTGCTGAGGGTGTTACGGCAATGGAATTCCGTGCTTCTGCAGAGGATCTCACCAGAATGTCTCACGCGCACCCTACCTATGCAGAGGCCGTAAAAGAAGCGGCACTTGATGCTACAGCTAAAAGACCGCTACATATATAGAGGTTTTAGAGTATAAAATACAGGTTTAGAGATGTTGACAATTTTGTCAGCATCTCTATTTTTTTTATGATTTTGATGACTCATGCTATTCAAAATGTAAGAGTTAAATAAAGTTAATAGGATTAATAAGCAAAATACTATGTTTTTCATAACTATGAATTTTAAAATATGAAAGCAGGAATTCTTGATTTCCTGCTGTGCAAATTTTTTTTCATCACTATGAAAGATAATTCTTAAAATGTATCTAATTGAGAAAGAAGAAGTTACCTTGTGATACAAACTAAACAGGTAACGATTTGGAAACGAGCGAAGTGCTTTCTGTCGCATGTTTCTACATCAACAAAGAACGCTTGTTATTCTATTTGCAAAGATAATCATTTGCTTTGAATAACAAGCGTTTTTGATAAGATTTTCGCTCTTTTGCTCCATCTGTTGTTTGGAAAGATTGAAAAATAAGGAGAATGATTATATTCCTCTTCCTCGCTTCTTCTTTTTCTTGGCTTGATTTCTGAGTTTGTGCTGCCATGCCATTTCGGCATAATCATCACCGTACGTCTGTGGATTAATAAGTCCACCTGCTCCCAAAATCATTTCTTCGGCAGCATTCAAGGCAGTGCTTGCTACATTTCCTACGGCTTGTGCAATAGATAAACTTTCGTTTGCTTTTGTAGGCGGTATGTACGAACGACTGGGAGGAACAAGTTGATAGCCTGTGTCTGAGTGAGTTTTATCTTTTGCAGTCTCGTGTGCCAATGTGTGAGCTTTTGTTATCGTCTCCTTTGTTTCGGCCTTATTGGCTATCTCAAAGTTCTTCTGCAAGGAACGGTATCCGAACTCTCTGCCGATTTCGGAAGCTTTGAATGTCTGGCCACAGTAGGAGAACTTCAAACCATATATTTTGCCCTGCTTGTTCTTCAAGCGTTCGATGGTTACACCACTCTTGTTAAGGTCGTAGAGGAACATGGAGTGTCCCGTGATGCCTGTGCCTTTGTATTTTTCAAGTAGGGCATAGCAAATCTTCTGTATTTGTTGCTTGGTCTGTTCTCTCGTAGGATTGGCCTTTGCTTTCTGATGCTTCCTTTCCGCCCTGACCTCCTTTGCAATGGTCAAGCCTTTCGAGCGGCTGATTTCCTCCGCCACTCTTGCTGCCCTGTTGCTCACAAAGGTGGTATCATAGACCTCTCCGTACAGACTGATGCGGTTGGCAATGATATGAATATGCCTGTTGTCGGTATCTTTATGCGTTACTGCTACCCATTGGTGGTTGTCAAGTCCCATTTGTTTGGCAAACAGATGGGCTATCCGCATGAGTCCAGAAACGGACAGCTTTTCCTCATCCTGTGGTGCTATACCGATTTCGATGCGGAGGAACTTATTCCTGCAACGTGTGTTGTAATCGCTGACCATCTTCATTTCCTCGTAGATAGCCTTCGGTTCCCTGCTGCAAAGATTGTGAAAGGCAAGCCGATTGCCAAGCTTGCCCTCCCGAAAAATATACTCCAGCGCATTGCTGCCGTGCGCTATTGCCTTACATTTTCCTATCATCTCTTGTCATATTTAAGACCTTATATATCTCATCGTCCACACGAAAATGAGGGTCGTAGAATCGCTTAAATGCCTCTTTGGCAAATAAGGAAAGGTTCTGTGTAATATGTACCCACCTCTCGTCTTTTACTTTGATAAGGTTGGAAATCTGCCCATAGAACCTGCCCGTATGCTGGAGTATGGCAATGGCTTCCCTTTCATTGTCGGTCATCTTAGGAACAGCAGCCACTTCTCCATTTAGGAGTATCTCACGGCAGTAGTCTGAGAATTTCCGCCCCGTACTTTCTGCCTTTGACTTGATACGTTGCTTTTCCTCTAAGGTACATCTTACCTTGATGAACTCCGTCTTGTTCATCTTCTGCTCTTCCTTATTCTGTTGCTGCCATTTGGCAGTATTTTTATTATATCTGTTCATATAAAAGTCCTCTTTTCATTGTTTCTTAAATTCTGAACACTGACCGATGAGAACGGAGTGATTACGGTCTAACCTCCCCGATAGTCTGACAAGGGGAGCAAGAGCAGTTTGTGGGTACAAACTAACGTCTTGCAATGTCAGCTAACGAGACGTTTACGCTCAAAGCGTTTTGTTGCTTGAAAGTGAATGCCGTGCATTCCATGTATAACTATGTTCATGGCGTTCCCACCTTTCAGCATGTTCAGCAAATGTCCGTTGTCATGTTCTCTGAAAGGGATGAGGGTTTTGAGAGGAAAGGTTGTCCCTTTTTCTGAAAACCCTCGACCTTTTTCCTGCGGCTCACAGTCTTCTCCATTTCTCTATGTCCTCACCGTATTCCTCCAGATGTTGGCGGATAATGTTTTCTACGAAACTTGACAGGTTACTGCCCCTGTCACCTAATCTGCGAACAATGAAGTTCGCACGCTCCTGTGTCTCCCTGCTCAGATAGACCGCTTTTCTCTCACTTAGCTTTGTCGGAACAAGGAACGCTTGCTTGTATGCTTCGAGTGTCTCCTTTCTCATCTTGGCACTGATGCGTCGTTGAATAGTTGCATGCTCTGTATGCAGTACAGGCTCGGTTGGCGTGGCATGCTCTATGGCATGCTCTGTTTCTTGTTGTTTTTGCTCTTGAATATTTTTCATTCCCCTCGCCCGAAATTCAGCGGCGGTTTGTTCGTTTGAACTTTTAGCCGGGCTTACGCCAAAAGTTTCTCCTATGAAACGATCTATTTCTTCCATATTTCCCTTTTTCATCACTCTATCTTATTTTAAGTTTGACTTGTTTTATTTTGTTGCTTGTATTTGGAGTTTTCTCCAACTTTTTCTGTTGCTCACGGACACGGCTGATATGAAAATCGTTGAGATCTTTGAAGTCTCCATAATACACAGCCATATCTTCTACCTTAAAACCTGTGTTTACAAATTCCTGTACTGCTCTCTGCCCTGCATAGTCATTGTCAAGAAAAGCACGAACGGAGGTTATATTCCTCTCGTTCAGGTAGTGAATACTTCTGGCCACATTGCTCACAGAGTTCATCACAAGGCATTGATTGGTTATTTCACCTTTCATTGAAAGAAAAGAGAGAAAGTCCATAAATCCCTCGAACAAACAGACAGGCTGTTCCATGTCCTCAAATATCGGAGTGATGCCCTTCGGGGCAATTGTTCCCTTGAATGTATTGTTGTCCCGAAGTTCATAGCCTCCTGATAGATTGGTAAAGCCGATGGCTTCATATCTTCTTCCCCTTACCCCGTAACTGATACATTTGAGAAAGGGTGTTGCCTTTTCCAAATCAATACAGCGTTCCTTTTTGAGATACTCCTGTAAATGCGGTGGCAGGGTGTCTGATATGCTTGTCAGTCTCCTTGTACCGCTTCCCATTACATTCTCTATTTGATTTGGACTGATGGATATTCCTCTATTTGTAAAACTGTAGCTGTGCGCTGTATTATCGGGAGCGTTCTGCTCCAAACGGCAGATGGCTTTCGAGAGCGTGCAGTCCTCCAAGCGCATATAAAGGTCAATAATGCTTCCACCCCTGCCTTCGGCATAGTCTATCCAAAGGTTCTTTTCCGTGTCCACTTTGAAACTCGGACGCGTTTCCTCCCTGAGCGGTGAACGGTACATGGCATAGGCTGGTGTCCTGCGGACAGGCCTGATACCTTTCCTTTCGAGATACTCCACAATGGAATATCGCTTGATAAGTGATAAATCTTTTTCTTTCATTGTTATGATACTTTAATGGGTTGAATGATAATTATTTATGTTTGTCTGTTTTATAGTTTTACTGTTTCCAAAGTTTTCCCCTCCAAACTTTTTCATCTTTCTTCTTACTACATACTATTTTGTGATAAGTAATTGATAATCAGTATTACTTTGTAGTATAAGACAATACTACACATTCTACTACATTTGGCTACTACAAGTTTGAAGGAGCGGGCATGGCAAAATTTTTCTCATCTTGTAGACATAGATGGGGCTACCACCGTTTCTTCGTTTGCTCACCTTTATGTATCCTGCTTTCTTCAAGGCTTCGCCCATACGCTTGGCAACAAGTGGCTGGTGGGTATAAATACCCAGATAGGTGAGTATCTCCGTAGTGGTCATTAACGAATAGGTTTCATCCTCCGTTGGCTTTTCAAAGCAACGCAGCAAGAGTTCCATCTCAGCGGTCTGTACTTGAAAATCTTCACTCTCCCTGTATAGTTCGGCAATCTCATCATCATCAAACCAATAGCGAAAACCTGACTTTAACAGGGCTTTGGCTTCAGCATAGACATTGTCCATTGAAATACGCTTGGCTTTCTCTATATCTATGGAAAGAACTTCAAAGGGCAGGAAGCGTCTGCTGCCTGTCGGGTCTGTAAGAAAGTCGTTGCCGTTCACCGATGCCACGAAGCTTGCCAAGTGGGGATGCTCCTCTACATACTTATCATACGGCATACGGTACTTGACCATCGGACAGGTAATGAGGTTTTTCAGCTCGTTCTCGTCCCGCTTATTGAGAGCTTTGAGCTGCTCATCTATATTTACGATAAGGTTCTGACCGATATAAGTAAGCGTGTCCTTCTCTTGTGGATATATCTTGCCCGTATAGCTGTAACCGTGCAGTTTGGACGGACAGAGCAAATCAAGAAACGTCGTCTTGAACTTGCCCTGCTCGCCTGTCAGCACAAGGCAGGTATGGTTGCGGCACTCACGGTCGTTCATCGCATTGGCGACCACCGCCACAAGCCATTTGGTAAGATACGGCAACCATTTGTTAGAATTACGGACAACAACGCAGCTTGCCAAATCAGAAATTGCTTTTGGTGAAAAAGAAGACACATTACTATCCCTGCAACCGGCATCATCACAGCTACTGCTATCACCTATATCTATCAATGGCAACCCTTTTAAATACTCCTGCACGGGATTGATACGGGGAGAAAAGCTGCTTTCAATGATGGAATAAAGATTCTCGGCAGAAGTCGCTATGCTTTCATCGCAATCAAGTTCCCTGCGAAGCGTATTGATTTCATAGCGACCGACTTTTACAAAATCGCTGTTACCTTTACTACGATATTCAGTTCTGCCCAGCACGGTATTGTATCTGAGCTCGTAGTGTGTGGAGAGGTAGGTTTCTATCTCTGCGTTCTTGGATGAACTACCTCTGCGATGAGGATTTCTCCTGCTGCCTGTATTGCCTGCATCTGCGTTCTTTTTCATTATTCCCTTGAATTGGTTTCCAAGAGTGAAGTTAGGGTGAGAATGCGTAATTTCCAAGCATTCAGAGCCTTCTTGCATAATGTTGCGCTCGTCTACTGCAAAATTCTTAGAGGAACAGGCAGGCAAGAAGAGCATTTATCGTCTCATTAAGCAAAAAACGGATGACAGGAAAGATAGGTTAGTAGAAATACGGATGTCGTTGTTTGCCCTCAGATGCACTCTTTTGCTTTGATTGTCTTATTAGCCTCAGTTGTGCAGTGGCAAGAACATCAATCTGTCTCTTTTCCCCTTGTTATAGCGTCACAAGCTGCCACGTGAATAAAAAGTGATGGAATAAGAAATGCCCGATATTAATTTTGCATAAGACAAGCTACGCTCGGCAAAGGATAAGTAAACTTTCCTCTGCACTCGCTTGCATTGTCTTTGCAACAAAAGAAAAAGACGGGGCAGGAAAACGCAAATGTGAACCGATGAAACAGATTGCTCTTTTCCCGATAGTTCCCGATACTTCCCTGCTGTTCCCCGCTGCTTTGAGAGGCGCACGCACACCATTACCTTTGCCAGCAGAAACAGGAAAGACCTGAGACAACAAACAATAACAAAATATGATTATGAACTATTACATCATTACAGAAACCAATTGGACAAAGCTTCGGGATGAAATCTTGAGCCTTGCAGAATGCTGCCACAAGGCATTCGGAGAAAAAAGCAAGCACACGGACTGGCTGCACAACGGCGATGTGTGCCGGCTGCTGAACATCAGTAAGCGCACCTTGCAGCATTATCGTGATACGGGTGTGCTGCCGTTTACGCAAATCGGACACAAGTGCTATTACAAGCGCGAGGATGTGGAAACATTGCTTCTTACGAAATCGGACAAACCTAAAAACAGACAGATATGATGGAAACAGCAAGAGACTTGAACATGGAGACGGACGAGATGCAGCTGGTCATCTCGGCATTGAGAGGTGTGGGGAAACGGATTGTGGAAGTGGCACAGACGCACAAGCCACTCCTTGCTGGCGAACATTTCCTCACAGGAAAGGAAGTGTGCGAGCGGCTGTATATCAGTCCCCGTACCTTGCAGGACTACCGAGACAGGAAGATTATCCCCTACACGCAGTTTGCAGGGAAGATACTCTACAAGGCTTCGGACTTGGAGAAGATGCTGGAGGAGAATTATCAGGGTAGTCAGACAGGATAAAGGCAATAAGCGTATATTGGTGAATGGATAACGGCACTTGAGCAGAGATATATCTGTTTCAAGTGCCGTTCGTTTATTGGTAAGTTCTTCGTTTAATCATTTTTCTATTCTGCGGTAAACTGTTGTCCTTTATATTCTTCTTTAAACTCCGTAACCGTCTGTCCTGTTTGTTTTTTGAAGAAACGCATTAAATGTCCCGGCTCCGAGAAATTGAATTCGTATGCCAATTCACTGGTAGTTTTGTCAGTGAATAGTATTTCATTCTTGATTTCTGCAAGCAGACGTTGTTTCAGCAGATGTACGGCCGTTTGCCCATATTGTGCCTGTACAGAAGCATTCAATGTGATGCGGCTGATGTTCAGCATGGCTGCATAGTCGGCCACTTGCTGGTATTGGCGAATATGCTTCTCTAAGAGTTTTTTGAACTCAAAGGCATGGTGGTTCTTGGGGGCATCAAAAGGCAGATGGTATTGAGCAGAATACCTACGATTAAGGGTCATGAGCAGATAATGAAGCAAGGATACGATGATGTGATAGCTGTCGGCAAGAGGATGGTTGAGTTCTTCTTTTATCCGCACAAGCAAACGCTCGTATTCTTGTTGTTCCATAGCTGTAGCCGACAGATAGGGTGGGAAATCTGTTTGGTAGCAATAAAGCAAACGATAAGTAAAGAAAGGATCGGCAAGATAGGTTGAAAGAAAATCATCACGGAAAATAAGGAAACGATAATCCGTTTGGCTTTCATCAATGTGCCACTCCTGATGGATGTGCGGCGAAAGTATCAGCACCGTATTGTCTTTCAACGCGATATGTTGAAAGCCATAACGCAGCCACCCGGATGCTTTCCTGAAGAAAAACAACTCGAAGAAGTTGGTTTTGAAAGACGGATACTCCATCAATACGCCCCGCAAACGCTCGTGCGTATCGGTATTGATGTTGAAGTCTACACCACATTCCGTTTTGCAGAAAGGAACTTGTGTAAGTTCTTGGGGGTGATTCTCTAATTTCATGCAACAAATGTACGAATAATTAATGGCTTATCAAAATGGTAGAGCATATATTATTAATGGTAGAATGTGTCTTTGTTTTATGCACTACCTTTGCACTCGTAATCAAAACAAACAGTATTATGAAAGAAATTAAAATTGTAGAAAAAGGTGAGAACTTCACCACGGTGAACGTAGGTAAGTTGAATGAAATTAAGGAATATGAGTTGGCTATGGGCAATTTCTCTATCCCGGGAAAGATGTTTGCTGGTCATGCATTGCAAGCGACAGGCGCAGAATTGTCTTTCCAAAGTCTTGCAGCTGGGCAGGATTATGGCACACGCCATACCCATAAAACCCACGAAGAGCTTTATTTCATTCTTAAAGGTGAAGGCATTTTCGATGTAGACGGCAAACGATTTCCCGTTTCAGAAGGAAGCATCGTGAGAATTGCGCCCAATGGCAAACGCGCTTTCAAGAACACAGGTAGCAGCGAAATGCTCGTGCTTTGTGTACAATATAAGGCAAATTCGTTCTCTGATGATGATGAACCACTGAAAGATGCTATTATGCTGGAAGCCAATGTTAAACTTTAATTGTTAATAAACAATGAATATCCAGCAAATAAGAAATGCAACGATAATCGTTGAATATGGGGGAAAGAAAATTCTGATCGACCCCATGTTGGGAAAGAAAGGCTGCATGCCTCCTTTCCCCTTTAGTAGAAATCAACACCTGCGCAACCCACTTCATGAACTACCTTTTCCTGTAGAAGAGATGCTAAAAGGTGTAGATGCGGTGTTGCTTACCCATCTACACGATGACCATATCGATGAGGCGGCCTATGAAATGATGCCTAAAGATATGCGATTTTTTGTGCAAGACGAAAACGATCGGCAGGTGGTGATGTCGCATGGATTTAATCATGTGGAAGTTGTCGGCGACAATACAAGGATTGGGGAAGTGAGCATACAAAAGGCCGAAAGCCAGCATGGTAATTTCATCATGAAGTATCCTGCCGGACATACAGCGGGTTATGTATTCACTCATCCACAAGAAAAAACGCTCTATCACGCCGGAGATACCATCTGGTATGCTGGTGTGAAGCGCAATTTGAAGCGTTTTCGCCCCGAGGTTATCACCCTTAATGCAGGTGGCAATGGTTTTCGCTTGGGTGGACGCGTTATTATGAACGATGAAGATGTGGTAAAAGTTGCTGCAGCTGCACCTGATGCAAAGTTATTTGTGACGCATCTTGAAGGCGTGAACCATAATAGCGTGACGCGTGAAATGGTGAGAAAGCGTGCGGAAGTGGCAGGAATTTTAGACCGCGTCTTTATTCCTGAAGACGGTGAAACGGTAGAGGATTTATAAAGAATAAAGGAAGATATATGGCAAAAACACTCATTGGAACGAAAGAGGTGCGTGGCATCATGACCAAGTCCAACCTCCCTGTTGGTGGTTATTCGGTGAATCCATACGTGGGTTGCACCCATGCTTGCAAGTATTGTTACGCCTCATTCATGAAGCGCTTCACAGGACATAAAGAAGAATGGGGCACTTTCTTAGACGTGAAGCATTGGCCTGCAATCAAGAATCCGAAGAAATATGCCGGACAACGCGTGGTTATTGGATCAGTGACCGATGGATATAATCCCGAAGAAGCAACGTTCCGCAGGACACGTAAACTGCTTGAAGAGCTCAAAGACAGCGATGCAGAAATACTCATTTGTACAAAGAGCGACCTCGTGTTGCGCGACCTTGACCTGCTCCGGCAAATGAAGAAAGTCACCGTATCGTGGTCAGTCAACACGCTTGATGAGACATTTCGTGCCGACATGGACAAGGCCGTGAGCATAGAGCGGCGCATCGCAGCCATGCGAAAGGTCTACGAGGCGGGCATCCGAACCATTTGTTTTGTGTCGCCCATCTTCCCTGGCATCACCAATTTCAAAGCTATTTTTCATGAAGTGAAAGATATTTGCGACCTCTTTTGGCTTGAGAACCTCAATCTGCGGGGTGGTTTTAAGGCCAACATTATGGGTTATATCAAATCACACTATCCCCATTTGTTCCCACTTTATGAAGAAATCTATTTGCATAAAGACCGAACATATTGGAAGCAATTGGAGCAAGAAGCAGCGAAAATGGCGCAGGAGGCTCAATGTAAGTATGTGGATAATGAATTGCCTTACGAACGAAGTCCCAAAGGACATCCCTCGATAGTGAATTATCTTTATCACGAAGAAATCAGAGGGTCAGGAAATACGGGTAAAAGGAATGTTATGCAATAAAACAGATGCGTATCTCTACTGTTGATAGACTACTTGGAGAATAACTACTTATAAGGCTTTCGGTATACTTGAAGGCCTCAAAAAACAGAGTAGCATGTAGTCAGACGGTAGTAATAACCATTCCTACTTTCTGACTACAATACCAACCCTTTCCTTTCACCGTATTACCTTTCCTTGTAGTTATGTAGTAAGATAATATCGGTGAAAGAGAAAAGCATATCA